>JGI24740J21852_10001275_pt1 | contig 11438 bp, 16 predicted proteins | sample KBSCornC6_FD_21852 | JGI IMG/M metagenome (IMG submission 21852) | reverse complement strand
CAACCCGGTTCGTAACGTAAAGCGGCTCCAGCGGCATGCGGTCGATCCTCGTGTCAGAAGATCGCATGCTAGAGCAAGACGGCCATCAGGCCACGCTTACACAGTCCTCTCCCCCCCCCTTCTTGATGACTAGGGCGTCGATTCTCGGACGCTTACTTCGAAACCGTCAGTCCTTGGGGGCATTCACCGAGTGCTCCCGAAATGTGTGCCAAGCCTGGTTGCGAATGCGCGTACATTGGGCATCAGGTACTGACACTACGCGGGACCTCGACAGTCAGTGCAGGGGCTTTGATCTCTACACTGTCGTTCTTCACCTCTTCCGCTGTGGGAGCGGTGAAAGCCCATGGCGGCTCGCCCCTTGCGTGTCCCTGTGCAGATGCCCGATCGGGCATCTGCCGCTTAACCTCAGAGGAGCAAGCATGGACAGGGAACAGGGTGTCGTGAAGTGGTTTCACTCCCCGAGTGGGGTCGGCCTCATTCAACCCGAGAAGGGTGGTGATGACGTCATTGTTTATTTTTCCGAGGTCATGGGTACTGGACACACGGCACTCGATCATGGACAGAAAGTAACTTTTGTTCGCGGCCTTGGAAGAGCGGCTCGTACGGCAACCAAGCTTCAGCTTTCCTAAGCCCTCGATTTTGCGCTCGTCGCCTACGGCAAGCCATGTTTTAACGCGAAGACTGTGATGCCAGCGCAAAGAAATAGCGCGCCCTGGAGGCGATATGACGCGCACCACCGAGTATCGTGGCTTTCAGATTCATGTAAAGCTGGTTTAGATAGCGTCAAGCAGCACTGCCGGTTTTCCGTCAATCACCATTGCCGGTCGGCCGGGATGTAATTGTCGGTGGCTACTCGGGCATGGTTGTCGTTCCTCCGTCGTGGTTGTCGCTGGATGGTTGTCGGCGGCGCCCGGTCTGTTTGTCGCTGGCGGTGCGTCGCCTGTAGCTCTCGACGTTCATTTCAAAGATGGTTGAGTGATGCACCAGGCGGTCGATAGCGGCCACCGTCATCGATGGATCAGGGAACACGTCGTTCCAGCCGGAGAACGGCTGGTTGGCGGTGATCATCAGGCTGCGTCGTTCGTAGCGTTCGGCGATCAGCTCGAACAGGACGCTGGTCTCGGCCTGGTCTTTGCGGGCGTACGACAGGTCGTCCAAGATGATCAGGTCGAAGCGGTCGAGCTTGGCCAGGGCCGATGGCAACTGCAGGCTCTGGCGGGCGGCCTGCAGTTTTTGCACAGCACCCGGTAGCCGGCGTCGATGAGTGCGTGGCCAATGCCCGATGCGAGATGGCTTTTGCCGGCACCCGGCGGGCCGAACAGGAGCACCGTGGCGCCTTTCTCCAGCCACGCGTCGCCGGTTGATCGCTCGTTTCGGTCATTTGATCACCTGTTTCGGCAACGTGATCACGCATTTCGGAGTCGCCATAAAAGTGATCACGTTCGCCCGAAACCGGCGATCACCTTCACGCCGAAACGGGTGATCACGTTCCGCCGAAATCACTGATCACGCGCTCCGAAATACGGTAACCACCAGATCAGCACCGTAGCGCAGGCGCTTGACAGCGGAACGTCAGCGTCAGCGGATGGGGGTGGTTTTGGCGGACGCCGGCAAGTGCGCGGCGACGTTCCAGGGCAGCAGCTCGTCGACGCGGTTCACCGGATAGTCGGCGATGCGCTCGATGACGTAGTGCAGGTAGGCCTCAGGATCGAGTCCGTTGAGGCGTGCCGAGCCGATCAGGCTGTACATCGTGGCAGCACGCTCGCCACCGCTGTCTGAGTCGGCGAACATAAAGTTGCGCCGACCAAGGGCGACACCGCGTAAGGCGCGCTCCGCGATCAGGTTATCGATCTCTGCTTGGCCATCGCCGCTGTAATAGGCGAGTGCCGGCCAGCGATTCAGTGCGTACTGAATCGCCTTGGTGGTATCGGACTTCGCAGAGAGCGTGGGCAGGAGGGTTTTGAACCACCGCTTCATCGCTTCGAGCAGCGGTACGGCTTGCTCGTGCCGTACGCGCCTCCGCTCATCAGGCGGCTTGCCTCGGATTGCCTCCTCGATCCGGTACAGCGCACCGAAGCGCTCCAAGGCCTCTTGGGTGATGGCCGACGGGCGAACCGCATGCATGTCGTGGATCTTCCGCCTGGCGTGCGCCAAACATGCCGCTTCGCGCACGCGACCGTCACGGTAAAGCTCGGCGTAACCCGCAAAGGCATCCGCCTGCAGCACGCCGTTGAAGTTCGCCAGATGCCGCTGCGGATACCCACCGAAAGAACGCTTTAGCCGAACGCGAGCGAGGTTGTTGCCTCGTGAGGCATGAACTATCGTGAAAGCACGAAGCCGTACCCTAAAAAGTTGAATCCCTGTGGGAGGATGTGACCATGCTCAGCAACCCTGCCAGCATCGTCATTTGGGCGAGCCCCTGGTAGGCTTTTAACTTTCAGGCTGCACGGGCATGGGGAGCTTACCGAGCGAGAGGCAAGCAGTGTTGCCTGTGGGAGCGAAGCCCGGTGCTACGCCGTATTCCCCAGGCATGCGTGTCGGGAACACGCTATACATATCTGGACAGATCGCCGGTGAGGTTGGTCCTGACATTCAATCGCAAACCACAGTGGCCTTGAAGAAGGTGCAAGCCATTGCGGAAGCTGCCGGTACGTCGATGGCCAACATTGATAAATGCACCGTCTTTCTTACGCGCCAATCGGAGTTCGCAGGGATGGACGAAGTCTGGCGCAATGTGTTCCCAAGCAACCCTCCGGCACGTTTGACGGTCATCGTTGCGGCTTTACCGCGGCCGGAGCCGGTCATTGAGATTGAGTGCATGGCGCACTGGTGATGGCGCCTGGTGTCGGCTAGTTGAGCCAAATTTGGAGACGCTCCGATGGGTGGAGTGGAGCTGAAGGAGGCCGAAGCGATGGCACTCTCTCAATTGGTCAAGCGCATCATATGGAGCGATGTACGTTCGTGCGCGGTAGACGACCGCGAGGCACGTATCATGGTGGACGCGATCGGTAAGCTGCAGAGTGCGCCGGGCACGGCAGGCTACGCGCAGCGACAATTTCAGGCAAGGCAATGGCAACCGAAGCACCACAGACAAATACCGACGGCAACGGCACGGCCACAGGGGTACCGGAAAATCGTCATCCAGACAAGCATGGCTGGTTGCGCTTGCGTGCCAAGTCCTTTTCTTTGCGGTGGGCGGCGGTGTCCGCCGTTCTTTGGCTCACCGCTTGGAACAAGGGTGGCACCCTGTTGTCGGGAACACCGCTGATCATCGCGGCAACCGTATCGAGTTGCGCTGCAGTGGGTTTTTACGTCGCCCACCGAACTCTGAACAAATAGCGGCCGCTGGAACAAGCAGCGAAGCCGCAGCGCCGCAGGGGTTGGGTGACAGCAAGGAACTCCATCCCGATATGACGCGGCGGTCCCTATTCTTCACGACGCAGGAGCTTGCTGCCACCACGCGCCAGTGAGCGGCATGAAAGGTTCGCGAAAGAGGCGATGCCTCACATTAGTCGACAGCAGTCTTCGTTGTTGAAGGTAAATGCGGACTTCGCGGAAACGCCGGGGACCCGTTCCGACTGATGCGCGCCCGGCGACGTCTCGCGTGCGGGAGGGATCGTGACACAGACTTCGCAATTCGCCAGAGAGCTGGCATCCGACTGGTTTGAGCAACATTACGTCTGGCTTGCAGGCAGAATGTGGCGCAAGACCGGGTGCCGATTCGGCGCCGAGGACATTGCATCCGAGGCTTTTTTACAGCTGCTGGAGAGACCTGACTGGCAATGCACGCGCGAGCCGCGTGCTCTGCTCACGAGCATCGCACAGCGACTGCTGTATGAAGTGTGGCGCCGTCGTGAGCTGGAGCACGCCTATCTGCTTTGGAGCGCCACACAGCCGCTCGCGACGTTGCCATCGCCAGAAGATCGCGCCGTGATGCTCGAGAGGCTGGTCATGATTGACCGCGTGCTTGATGGACTGACTGTCAAGGCGCGCCGGGCGTTGCTCTACAGCCAACTCGATGGATTGACCTACCCCGAGATTTCGGTGCTTCTGGGCGTCTCGGTGCGCATGGTGCAGAAGTACATGACCGAGGCTATGCGGCGATGTTATCTAGCCGTCGGCCAGCCTGAGTAGTCGCCGAACCAAAGGAGCGGGCTCGGTCTACCTGAGGACCAGTGGGGCGGACGCAGTGTTCATGTAACATGGGCGTTTCCTTTGCTTGAAACGCGATGAAGGTGGAAGACACCCTATACGGTGAGGACGCGCAGGCGCTGCGCAAAAAGGCCCGGCTGACCCAGGCGGAGCTTGCCGCCCGATGGGGCCTCACGCGCGTGCAGATCGGCCGCTATGAGAAGACCGGTCAACCGGTGCCGCCAAAAGAGGCGGACGCCTACCGTGGGCTCGCCCTGCTTGCGAAATCAAATGAAACATAGGTGTTGCATTTGAATCTTGTGCGATATACGATGATCTGCATGTTCCACCATGATCGGATCATCAGCCATGCACACTCTCTGTCACGTTGAAGACTGCACCGTCGAACGCGAAAACGCCCGGGCCAAGTTGCGGAACGAGGAAGGCCAACTGCTGTTGAGCGTTCCCGATTCCTGGACCGATGCGCAGATCAAGATCGTGCTGGCGTTTGCCAATCGCACCTATGCGAACGGCATCGAATTCGGCAAGCAGCTCAAGGCCGTCGAAATCAAAGCGTGCCAAGGTATCTAAGAACGACGGGAGACAGGCATGTTCAAGTTGGTTGCCAAGGTCGCCATCGACGGCGAGTTGCTGCAGGTGATGGAAGCCCCGGTGTTCGAAGTTAGGGGACGGCAGATGCTGGCGGAGGCACACGCCGACGAGCGCGCACTGCCGTTTGCGCGAGGAGCGGCCGAAGACGGAGCAGTCTGGATCAGTCTGCGCACCGCTGAAGGCGCGGATGTGCCGGCCATGCCGGTGGGGTTTCACCGGGCCGATGCTCAAGATGCGCTGCAACTGTATTTTGGGGCCGCGCCCGACACGGTGGCGCAGTGTCTCTCCCGAAGCAATATCGCTGCGCACTACAAGGAGCATCGCGCGGCGCTCAAGGGTTCAAGCTAAATCGTGCACCCGCTGGGTGGAAATGGCCGAGGGCAACTTGCCTTACCGCCGATTGCGCTTGCCGTGTGTAGGGTGCTCGCATCTAGCGCTAAGCAGCCTCTGTCTCCAAAGTTGCAACCCGGTCGTTTTCATCTGCGCGAACGCGTTGCTGCTGACGCCCGAGGATAGTTTGCAGCCTAGCGGTCAGTTCCGAATCTGCGGCAACCCCGGTCCAGGATTGGGTGCCCCAAAGTTGCAAGTCCGAAATCCGTGCGCTGTACAAGGGTCTCCAGACGTGCGTGCCGCCGGTGATCTGCTTGGTTGGCTGCCACTTTGGCGGGCCAATTGGCTCTGCAGTTGCGCGACCGAGTCCATTACCGTATCTCTGGAGCCACCGTATTGCTTCGGCTGCAGACTTCCTCCTTGCAAGCCCTCCGACACTAGACGCTCCACCTCAGCTTGCTGCGCACGCGCTTCAGCGTCCGCTTTCTGCTGTTCGTCCCTTGCACGGTCGGCGGCTGCCTGATCCGCAGTCTTGCAGATCCGGCATGTCTGCAGCACGATCTGCTTCTTACGGATCGGCTTTTCACTGGTGCCCATGACACGATCACTCTCTTCCTTGCCATTCGGAAGGATGGTGAAAGACGGTGTGCTGTCGAGCAAGTACTCGACCTTTGCGCATGCCGGCGCATCGGCTCGTATGAGTAAGTCTGCGCCATACAGACCCTTCTGGCTGCCAGTCGGAGTCATCTGAATACTGGCATTGCAGCTGCCAATGATTTGAGTGCAATCGCACTCCTGAGCTTGCGCCTGAGTGACTGTACCAAGAGTCAGGAGTGCCAACGTCCCGAGTGCCCGAGGCAGCATGCGTGAAGAGTTGTGCATGTTATCGACCCTCGTCAAATTGGGCTTAGCTGCACTTGCGTACCGTGCTGACCTTGTCGAGCAGTTCAGTGCGGCGAGCGTAGGCGTCCGCGGTTTCCTTGCTGCTGTCGTGAGACTGTTGGAGTTGGGCGTTGGCGGCATGCTGCTGGCTCGCGAGCGAAGCATTGCCGGCGCCCATCGCCAGGCCCTCGGCCACCGCTCCGAGTAAGTCGACAAAGCCGAAGCTGCTGTTGTCTTCGTGGTAGTTCTTGTTTGCTTCCACGGCGGCGCGCTCTCGACTCAACGCCTCGCAATTCATGGTTGTGTAGGTTTGCGGATCTTGCATTGGCGGTAGCGAAGTGCATGCGCCAAGAATGGCCGTTGCCGCCAACGCAGCAGCACAAACAGCGTTCGATTTTTGCGAGTTCATCATATCCCCCCACTGAATTTACGCGGGCCAGTTGGAACGCGTGCCCGTGTGCCTGAGTCGGCATTGGTAAGCACGCGCCGATTTTCGTGGCGGAACTCCCCTATGCGTGAACGGAAGATAGGTGTTCTCGGGTGTGCGGGCATCCCCAGTTTTGGGGATGCCATAACCTCAGCGGCCCCGGAGGCCTCGTTGGGAGAATTTTGTTGGTAGTCGCGAACTACTTGAGAAGAGGCAGCAGCAAACGCACTACAGTGCCTTCGCTCGATGACTCGATCGACAGTTCGGCACCGATAGCCGCCGCTCTGGCGCGCATGTTGGTCAAACCGTGGCCGTGTATCACTGTGGCGACATCGAAACCTGGTCCGCTGTCCCAGACCTCGATCAGCACCGTACCTGCCTCTGTATTCTGCTCACCAAGGCTACGCGCGACCACTCGCAGCGCGCCCCCGCCGGCATGCTGCATGGCGTTCGAAAACGCTTCGAGCAGCAGGTACTGCAACTCGCGCACGATCTGCGGTGTAAGGCCAGCCACGGGTGGCAGGCGCTCGACTTGCCAGTCCACCGTCAGCCCGGCGGCCAGCAGTCGGTCGCGCAGACGGTAGCGCAGGTTGCCCAGCACCGCAGCCAGATCACCACCGGTGTCTTGCAGGGCATCCACTGAGAGTTTCAGGGTATCAAGGGCTTGCTGGAGGTGCTGCTGTAGGGCAAGGGGGGAACCCTTGCCGGAGCGCAGCAGGCTGAGCGCCCCGACCAGCGTGCTGCCAAGTCCGTCATGCATATCGCGCATGATGCGGCCGCGTTCCTTGAGGGCCGCCTGCTCACGTTCGATCTCGCGCGAACGGGCGTAGAGGTTGTGCAGCTCGATCTCCTTTTGGGCCACTTTCTGGTCGAGGTCGTGGTTGAGCTCCGCGAGCATTCGGCTCGTGCGGGTGTAGCGCTCTGCCAGCAACCAGGCCATGGCCAAGCTGAATAGCAGCGACACGTACTTGGTCAGGGCGGTTTCCCAATAGAAGTCTCCGATCATGGTGATCCGCACGATATCCGCAGACGTGAGCGCGGTTGAGAGCCCCACCGCAGTGGCGAGTGCGATGCGCTCTCGGTTTGGGCGGCGCAAGGTAGACCACACAAGCGCACTGCCCACGATGCACGCCATCACAACGTTGATGGCCCAATCGGCCATCTTGAGGAACGGCACGCTCAGCACGCTCGCCATCAGCACGATCAACGGCAGCTTGACCCACAGGTATATGTTGACCAGCCGGACCGGCCAGCGCACGCGGACGTCAATGATGATGAGCGCGAACCTGGCGGTGGCCACCATGAAAACCGCGCGGCCTGAGAGGATGATGACTTGCCACACCCCACGTGAAAGTGGCACGTCGGTTAGAAAAAACTCTGCAAGGCTCACGGCCCACGCGATCTCGGCCAGCGCGTATAGGCCGAACAGCGGATCGCGCTGGCGCCACCAGATCAGCAGCGAGATGCCGGCCAGTACCAGACTGACGGCGGCAATGACCAGCGGGCCGATCACGCGGAACCACAGTGCGCCCTCGTAGCGCGCGCGCATCGTGCTGCCAGGTCCGAACTCCACCGGCGACAGGCCACCACGCGCGCTTGCAAGTGCTGCAATGGTGATCTCAAGCGTGTTGTCGGTCTGCAGCATGGCCTCTGGCACTGGCACATAGAGGGGGCGCTGGCCACCATACGCAGCCGGTGTGCATAGATCTCCGGAAGCAGCCAGCAGCTTGCCGTTGAGCCACATCTCAAAACTGTTGGCGGCACGGGCCACGTAAAAAGCCGGGCTGTCATGGCCGGTGGCGACATGGCGGAAGGTTAGCCGGTAGGTGGCACGGCCGTCCTTGCCCGGGAACGTGCGATCCCAGTACTGCGGAAGTTGCACCGCTCTGAGGGCGGTACCGGCATGATTGCTGGCATCAATGCCGCTGTCTGCAGTGCAGCGCGTCAGGCTGATTGCCGCTTCGGCATTGCGAAGCACTTGCACGTCGTGATCAGTGCCGTCCTGCGCTGCGCGACTGGCCAAAGGCCAAACAGCGCCCAAAAGAACGAAGCTGATCCACAGGGCTGCGTTACGTATTGCGGCACCACGCACTATGTAGAGCGCCCTCACAAAGATTTCAGCAGACCGAGCTTGTGCGCCTCGAAGACAGCCTCGGTGCGCGAGTTCACTGCCAGCTTGCCGTAGATGTTGCGGATGTGCGAAGCCACCGTATTCACGGTGATCGAGAGATAACCGGCAATTTCCGCATAGGTATAGCCACGCGAGATCAGATCGAGAATTTCGCTTTCGCGCGTTGAAAGCGCGATGCTATGCGTCGGCGGCGGGGTGGTCTGGCCGTGCGGTTCCGCCTCGCGCAGCCGGTTGATCACCTGTCGCGCAATCACGGGGCTCATTGGCGAGCCTCCGGATCGCAATTCGAGTACCGAGGCGCGCAACTCATCATCGGATGCATCCTTGAGCAGATAGCCCGATGCGCCCGCAGCGATGCTGGCCAGGACGTTGGATTCATCCCCGAACATTGTGATGACCATGCAATCGCATTGCGGATGCTGCTGGCGCGCAAAGCGGATGACGTCAATGCCCGATCCATCCGGCAGGCCGAGGTCGCACAGGACAACGTCGGGCACATTCGCGCGCAGCCAGGACAATGCACTTGCGCGATCACCGCAGCTTGCCACCACATGGATGCCGGGCACGCTGCCCAGTGCGGCATGCAGGTGCGTGCTGGTGGTGCGGTCATCCTCTACGAGGAGGACACGAATCGCAGTATCCGCGGCCGGAGGTGGGGGCGAGTGGCGCATGTTCGGAGACGAGCTACTCCGGTTGGTCAGGATGGATCAGACAACGCAGGTCGATCCTAGCGATACGTTCTGTACCGGTCAATGTTGGCGCAGGGAGTGATCTGGCGCCGTACGAGCCTCCTTTCTGCGAGTTCCTGATCTCTGCGCCTGTTCTCAAGGGTGGAGTTGATCGGCCGCTACGGTCAAATTTCCCGCCAATCGTGGCTGCATAGTGATAGTGCACGACAAGTCTTCCTTTGGTCGGCTTGCGAGGTGTCGCTCGGCGGCGGGCCGTTCCAATGTGTGGACGATAGCTTTGTACGGCACGACTGGTTGGAGCGCATCCCCTGTTTTGGGGATGCGCTGATCAAAGATTGCGAAACGTCGCAGCGGCGCTCGGATGCCGTCCGCAATATCAGTCGCGCAGCAGCACGCACGCCGTTTCACCGGTAGTCGCCCTCGTCCTTGTCTAGTTGCGCTCAGCGATGGAATTCACATGTAACCCTGAAGCGAGGATTGGCCGGACGATGTGGGTTCGTTTTGCGCTCGGATGCAACTTTTTCCATACTGTCTCGTAACGCGACCACAACTAGACAGATTCCGAGATGCCAACGCCGCCAGCCATAGAAGGGGCCGAGTAGGGCGGAGGACGCGATGCATTCGGTGTCGAACAGCTTTCTCTGTTCGGGGTCGAGCGTGGAGCGCCCGCTGGATGAATTCGTACGATGAAAGGTAACCCGGCGGAATTCAATGCGGCGCGGGTTTTCGAGTGCGCGCGCTGGCGAGCACGCACTGTCGCGACCCTTCGATCGCGTTCCCAGCGCCCGATACAGCACGAGCGCGAGGGAGAAGTGCTCAATCACATCAAACATTCGCGGCACGTCTCCGACGAGCTGATGGACAGCTGTCTCGCCTTCGCGGTGCTGGCCGTGCTTTCTATGAACTGCTTTTCTGGTTCTTTGGTTGGTTTGGTTCATTAAATACTGATTGGAGAGGAAATGTCAGAAAACTGGACCTTGGGCTTTGATTCCATCAACCCCTATCAAGGCGAATTGCGGTGCACAAAGAATCGCTCAGCCGTCAAGTTGACCAACACCGTCGAAGGGTTCGCCAGCGCGGTTGTGTCGCTGGAAGACTGGTGGCCAGCGCTCTCACTGGTCAATTTCTCTACCGGCTTACCGAATACTTTTTACTTTGATCCGCGGCCGCCGGGTAGCTGGTGGGTGGTTCGTGGTACCGAGGCCGTACAGCTCAGCGCTGACGGTGCAACCGTCTTAACCCGTCTCGCCTCCCTCAAGGAAATATTCCCTGGACTGGCGCTATTGCCGCGAGAGGACGTTGACTTTACGTCTGGATTCGATTCCATGAACCTGTGCAGTGACGGATGGTGGTTCACTAGCGGTCCCTGGCTCGCCAAACTTAGCGACGACTTCAGCGGTATCAAGGCCCCGCCAACCACACTTATCGACCCCGCGCTGTTCCCGATTTTTTTGGGCACCGACTGGGCCTCGGGAGTGGATACGCTCTGCAGCACGACGGACGGATGGTGGACCACTAAGGGCTCGTTGATTGCTCAGGTCGCACTTAGCCGGACCGGCTGGAATGTGCTGCCAACTCGGCTGTCCGACAGGCTAAGAAGCATTGTCATCGTTCAGCCCGGCAGCTATGTCGTGGATAACACAGCTCCCATTCCAGACGGCACCGCTGAGGTCACGATTGAAATGTGGGGGCCAGGTGGCGGTGGGGGACAGAGCGTTGGGGAACCCAACAGTTGTGGCGGCGACGGAGGCGCTGGGGCTTACCTGAAGGACACATTTCCCTTCACTCCCAGCAGCCAATTCAAGCTCCACGTAGGCGGTTCCGGTGATTGCACCTACTACGGGGATTCCGTTGAAGACAGCATACTCGTCGCGGCTGGTGGTGGAGGTGGTGGCGGTGCGGGTGGCTTCGGCTATGGCAACGGTTGGGGAGGCGCTGGTGGTGCTGGAGACGGCTATACCAAAGGCGACCTGCGGGGTGGCGCGGCCGGCAATGCTGGCCAAAGTGGGTACGGCGGCAACGGCAGTGGTGGTGGTGGTGGCAAAGCCGACTCAGGCGGTGCTGGCGGCGCAGGAGGACAGGGTAGCGCTAACGGTAGCAATGGCCAACAAGGGGCGAGCACCGGCTCTGAGCGTGGCGGCGGGGGCGGCAAGGCGGGAGCCCATGGTGCTGCTGACAATCCGCCCAGTGACGGACGAGGTGGGGACGGTGGAGCCGGCGGTGGCGGAGACGGCGG
>JGI24740J21852_10001273_pt1 | contig 11444 bp, 10 predicted proteins | sample KBSCornC6_FD_21852 | JGI IMG/M metagenome (IMG submission 21852) | reverse complement strand
TAAGGGTACCTACGCGCTTTGTTTCAATGCTGCCCGCAATGAAATGGCCAACACGCCCGGGCAAAATACATTCAGCCAGCATGCAGGTATTATAGCCGTATTGGCGGGTGCTATACCTGAAAGCCGCCAGCAAGCTGTGTTGCAGCGGGTACTGGATGATTCTACCCTGAGCCAGGCTACTTTTTATTATCGTTTTTACCTGAACCTGGCCCTTAAAAAAGCAGGTATGGCCAACCGTTATTATGCGCAGCTGAAACCCTGGCGGGATATGCTGGACATGGGCCTTACCACTTTTGCAGAGAACCCGGAGCCAACCCGTTCCGACTGTCATGCGTGGAGCGCCAGCCCTAACTACGATTTCCTGGCCACCATTTGCGGTATTATGCCGGATAAGCCGGGATTTGCTGCAGTGAAGATACAACCCGCCATGGGTGAGCTAACAGCGGTAAGCGGAACCATGCCGCATCCGAAAGGCGATATAACGGTAACACTTAAACGAACAGGCAGCAGTGGGGTAGCAGCAGAGGTTACGTTACCGCCGGGCCTTTCCGGGCGTTTTGTGTGGAATAATAGTACCATTCCCCTGAAGGAAGGAAAACAAAACTTTTTAATAAAAAATTAGGTTTTAAGCAACATTAGTGGTAATTTTTGTTAAAACCACGTTATTATGCATCAGGCAGGTCAATTGCATTGCCGCTATCCCATTATGATCATCTGAAGGCGCCAAAAAGTATCTGTACAAAAAGGAGCAAGACAGGCAGTGGTCGCATAATACACCGGATTTAATGATCCCTGACCCATAAATAATTTAGATAATTGCTGGCTTTAGATAAAGAAAGATAATGCAGCGCTTACATGTTAAGAGCTGCACGTTCATAACGTGTTAAATGTACAGCAGGTTTCTGTCAAGTTACCTGCTCTTTTTTTATCCCATTTCGCTTTTCTTCGATATCATCCAAAGCCCTGTAATGGTGATCAGCGCATTCAGTATCAGCAGCTCAATCCCTATCTGGAAGCCATTGAACCAGCGGGCCGCATTATCACTGATAATATAACAGATCACCGGCGCTGCCAGGCAAACGATCAGCACTGCATAGCCTTGCCTTACTACCCTTTTCGAGAAAATGCCAAAGGCAAACAGCCCCAGGAGAGGGCCATAGGTATAACCGGCAATTTTCAGGATAATATCTATAATGGATTTATTGTCGATCCATTTAAAGATCATTACACATAAAAAGAAGACAACCGTAAAGGTAAGATGCACACTGCGCCGGGCTTTTGTTTTGCCCTTTTCATCCAGGTCATCCCGTTTTTTCAGGCCCAGCAGATCAATGCAAAAGGAGGAGGTCAGCGCTGTTAAAGCCCCGTCAGCACTGGGAAACAGTGCGGAGATCAATCCAATAATAAATACAAAAGAGATCACCGGTGGCAGGTAGCTCAATGCAACCGTAGGGAAAAGATCATCCCCTTTAATACCGATCTGTTTACTTTCTGCAAACAGGTACAGCAGGCCGCCCAGCAGCAGGAACAAAAAGTTTACCAGCACCAGCACAATGCTAAAGCTCACCATATTCTTCTGTGAATCGCCCAGTTTTTTTACACTGATGTTCTTTTGCATCATTTCCTGGTCAAGCCCCGTCATGCCTACTGTAATGAAAGCCCCGCCCAGTATTTGTTTTAGCCAGAAGCCGCCGCTGTTCACATCCGGGTTAAAGATGCGTGTAAACCCTTTGGCGTTTAAAGCAGACATCGTTTCACCAAAAGAAAAACCCAGGTTACGGGTTATGTACACAATACACACTATCAGCCCTAAAAGCATAAAGGTAGTTTGCAGGGTATCTGTAAACACAATGGTTTTTACGCCCCCTTCAAACGTGTACAACAATATCATCAGCAATATCACAAATGTAGTAACCCAGAAAGGTACATGCAGGTTATCCAGTATAAACAGCTGTAGCACGTTTATTACCAGGTACAACCGGGCAGTAGCGCCCAGCGTACGGGAAATAATAAAGAATAACGCCCCTGTTTTATAGGCCACTATCCCAAAACGCTGTTCCAGGTAGTGGTAGATGGAGGTCAGGTGCAGCCGGTAATACAACGGCAGCAGTATAAACGCCACAATAAAATAACCGATGAGGTAACCCATCACCACCTGCAAATAGGCAAAGCCATTACTGCCCACCGTACCGGGCACACTCACAAACGTAACACCGCTCAGCGAAGTACCGATCATTCCAAAGGCCACCAGCATCCAGTTACTGTTGCGGTTACCAATAAAAAAAGAATCGTTGTTGGAGTTGCGGCTGGTAACCCAGGCAACTGCCAGCAATACCAGGAAATAAGCGATCACTAAGCTGAATAACAAGGTGGCTGACATGCTGATGGTTTAAATGTTCCCCAATTATATTCTTCTAAAATAACTTAAAAAACTATTACACATGCCACACCTTTGTGGCACACCTTAATGGTTATACCATTAATCCCAGCAGCTTTTCCGCTGTATCCGCCATGCGCAGGTGTTCTATTTGTGTGGTAGGAGCAAAGGCTTCATCGCGCATCCGCAGCATATGCTGGTACAGGTGCCCGTAAAAATTTTCAACGTTTAGCAGCCCTACCATTTTGCTATGCAGCGTTAGCTGGTTCCAGGTAATGATCTCAAAGAACTCATCCAGCGTACCAAAACCGCCCGGTAATATAATAGCGGCATCGCTCATTTCGTACATGATAGTTTTACGCTGGTGCATGGTTTGCACCTCTATCTGCTGCGTAAGGTTTTCGTGTTTACGCTCCCGTGTGTTCAGGAATTCTGGTATTACGCCAATCACTTTACCGCCGCTCTCCAACACACTGTCCGCTATAACGCCCATCAGTCCGGCCTTTCCGCCGCCATATACCAGGTTAATGTCGCGGGATGCCAGCAAATATCCCAGCTGTTTAGCCTCCCGTGCATATGCCGGGTGCGTGCCCAGGCTGGATCCGCAAAAAACTGCCATGTTCTTAGTCATAGGTGTTGTTTTATTAAGTCCATGGTCGATGGTCCATAGTCCATGGCCTTTTACACAGGTTATAGGTCCTTCATCCAGTAGTCTACACCTATTCCACGGTCCATAAACCCTACGCAATATGCAATGGACCATCGACAATGGACCATGGACTAAAAATAATACCTAAATTGCTATATTGTTAAATCAATATTACACTAACAATGAACACTACTTTAAAAAATCTGAAAGAGCGAGATTGGACAGAAACCAAAGCCCATTCCAGCTGGCAAATATTCAAGATCATGGCCGAATTTGTGGAAGGATTTGAAGCCCTGGCCAAAATGGGACCCTGTATATCAGTATTCGGATCAGCCCGTACAAAACCGGGTAATAAATATTATGACCTTACCGTGGAAATAGCCCGGCGCCTGGCAGAAGATGGCTTTGGCATTATTTCCGGCGGTGGCCCTGGCGTAATGGAAGCCGCCAACAAAGGCGCACAGGAAGGCAAAGGCAAATCCGTAGGTGTGAACATTACCCTGCCACATGAACAATACCCCAATAAATATGTAGACTACGACAAAAACCTGCACTTCGATTACTTTTTTGTACGTAAAGTAATGTTCACCAAATATGCCCAGGGATTTGTAATGATGCCCGGTGGCTTTGGTACCATGGATGAATTTTTTGAAGTAGCCACGCTTATACAAACCAAGAAAATGACGGAAACCCCCATGGTATTGGTGGGTAAAGAGTACTGGAGCGGCCTGCTGGAATGGATCCGTAATGTAATGATGGAAAAGGAAAGCAACATCAGCCCTGAAGACCTGGGCCTGCTGAAACTTTTTGATACAGCCGATGAAGTAGTAGAATATTTCCGTGTATTCTACACAACCAATAAATTAAGGCCCAACTTTTAATATGCTGCATGCAGCACGCAAAAGGCCCAATATAGCGGGCCTTTTGCATTCAATATGAAGGTGTTCTGCATGTTCAATCATCATAAAGCGCTTCTTATTAGGTGTTAAGCACTAAATGTTTCGCATTTAGCGTTAAGCCTTCTGCATACAGCATTCAGCCTTTTTTCCGTAGGTTTGCAGAAATTTTTTCCAGCTTATGGACGTTATACCTGCAGCAGTGAATGCATTTGCGGAAAAATACACCAGCCCGGAAAATGACGTGCTGCACCGCCTTCACCGCGAAACATATCTGAAAGTGGAGCAGCCGCACATGCTGAGCGGGCATCTGCAGGGACAATACCTGTCTATGGTAAGCCATATGGTGCAGCCGCGCCGCATACTGGAAATAGGCACCTACACCGGTTACTCTGCTATATGCCTGGCACAGGGCCTCACCGCAGACGGCCTGTTATACACACTGGACATTAACGAAGAAAGAGAAGAATTGTGCAGACGTTATTTCAAAGAAGCAGGACTGGAAAATAAGATCCAATTACGCATAGGAAAAGCCGCCGACATTATCCCGCAATTACAGGAAACATTTGACCTGGTATTTATAGATGCAGATAAGCAGGGGTATGCCAACTACCTGGACCTGGTATGGGAACAGTTGCGGCCCGGCGGTTTTATACTGGCCGATAATGTGCTTTACCATGGTGAAGTGCTGCAGGACGAAAGCCAGCGAAGCGCCAACGCCAAAGCCATGATCGCCTTTTGCGAAAAAGTAAAAGCTGACACCCGTGCAGAACAGGTGCTGCTCACCATCCGGGATGGTTTGCTTATGATCAGAAAAATTCGCTAATGTGCTAATATGCTGGTATATGCATTAAACAACAAAAACCAGCACATAGCATATTAACACATCAGCACATCAAAAATATTTCCCATTAAACTCCTCTTCATGCAAGTAAGAAAATTTTGGTTAGTGGTTAGTTTTCTTATCGGCTGCATGCCTGTGTTGAAAGCGCAAACCATGACAACGGAGCAATATATTGCTACGTACAAGGACATTGCCATTGATGAAATGCACAGCTCCGGCATACCCGCCGCCATTAAGCTGGCCCAGGGCATCCTGGAAACCCAGAGCGGCAACGGCTGGCTGGTGCTCAACTCTAACAATCACTTCGGTATTAAGTGTAAGAACAACTGGGTAGGCGCCAGCGTAAACTATGATGATGATGCCCGCCAGGAATGTTTCCGCAAGTACAACTCTGCTGCCGATTCTTACCGCGACCATTCCGCTTTCCTGAAAAATAACCCCCGGTATGCATTCCTGTTCCAGTTTAGCCAGGACGATTATAAATCCTGGGCCTATGGCCTCAAGCAGGCAGGTTATGCAACCAGCAGAACTTATCCGCAGCAGCTGATCAAAATAATTGAAGACTATAACCTGGAGCAATACACGCAGGAAGGTTTAGGCGTAGCCAGGTCCGATATCAGGCCTGCCAACAATAATACTACCAATAACAGTACTTACAACAGCCGCCCGGAACCCGCTGCAGGCAAGCCTTCTACAGCTGCCAATACACCAGCCCAGCCGGCCACCATCAAGCGTCCTTCAGGGGTGTTTGAGATCAACGACCGTAAAGTATTGTATCTGCCCGCCGGCACGCCACTGATACAAATAGCAGACCGCTACGATATACGTTTAAGCCGTTTGCTGCAATACAACGATCTTTCACAGGATGTACCCCTGCCCAACGACATGTACATTTACCTGCAAAAGAAAGGCAAAAAAAGTAAGAACGATTTTCATACCGTAGCCCAGGGCGAAACCATGCACGATGTAGCACAGGCAGAAGGTATTCAGATGAAATGGCTGCGCAGGCGTAACAAAATGAAAGAAGGGCAGGAGCCCGCAGCAGGCACCAGGCTGGCTCTGGATGGTTATGCCAGCGCCACGCCCCGTTTGTCAAAGAATGAGCCTAAAGATGAAAATGCCGGGGAAGACTTTTCCATAAAAAAAGCCGGTAACGATATAGAGAAAGAGATTGCTCAGAACCAGGCCTCCCAGGCGCCCGCCAAAACAGACGGGGCTGCAACTGCCGCCACTTCCCAAAGTGGCGGCATACCGGTAGCTATGGTAGAAGACCTGAAGAAAATGGGCGATGTGAAAATGTCATCACCCGGCGGCAGCCCGGCCCCCCCGGTTATGCCCAAAAGCCAGACACCACCTGCACAGGTAGGGCCGGCCGCTACACCGCCTCCTCCGCCTGCCCCGGTAGCCACGCAGCCACGCAGCACGGGCATAATGCAGTATCACGATGTACAACCTAAAGAAACCGCCTACGGCATAGCCAAACGTTATAACATTTCTATTGACCAGCTGCAGCGCTGGAACAACCTGCAGGGTACCGATATCAAGATCGGTCAGCGCCTGGTAGTAGGCAAATAACGCCGTGTGCCACACCTCAAAGGTGTGGCACACATACATACAACTAGGTCCAACAAATCGTAAATCTAAAATCGTAAATATCAGATCCCATGTCCATCATAAAGGTGCACGATAAAGAATTTCAGCCTTACATTGGTGCAGAAGAGCTGCAGCTGCGCATTAAAGAAATGGCCGCACAGATCAACAAAGACCTGGCCGGCGAAAAACCTTTGTTTATCGCCATTCTCAACGGCTCTTTTATGTTTGCAGCCGATATGTTTAAGTACCTGGATATAGAAGCAGAGGTCTCCTTTATTAAGCTGGTATCCTATAAAGGCACCAGGTCCACCGGTAATGTGGTAACCTCCATTGGGCTGGATGAAGACCTGTACGGCCGCACCGTAGTGATCCTGGAAGATATTGTGGATACCGGCAAAACCTTAAACATGTTCCTGCCCCAGCTGCACCACCAGCAACCTAAAAAGCTGCTGATTGCCGCCCTGCTCACCAAACCGGAAGCCTTAACCTACCCCATAACCATTGATTATCTGGGCTTTTCAGTTCCCAACAAGTTCCTGCTGGGCTATGGCCTGGACTATGATGGCCTGGGGCGTAACCTCCCGGAGATCTACCAGCTCATAGAGCAATGAATAATTAATAATTAAGAATTAATAATTAACGACAGGAGTGTAACACGAAGGTTCTGTGGCCTGCTACTCATTAATTATTAATTATTCATTCTTAATTATTAATTTTAATACATGCGAGTGCTCCTTGCTTTGCTTTGTATATTATCCGCTGTACCTGCGGGCGCACAAACAACATGGGTAACGGGAGCCGTTGAAGATAGCATTACCCATAATCCCCTGCCCGGGGTAACCGTGAGCGTTATGAATGATACGGTGAAGGTCGCCACTAATAAGTATGGCCTTTTCCGTATTGTAATACCGCCAGGCGGAACTACGCTTTTATTTGAGCATCCCAAATTTTTCAGCCGTACCATAGCCATAGAAAAATTCAGCCGCATGCTGGTAACGCTTACCCCGCGCGATAAGAATGCTGCCGCAGTGAGCGATATTGCTATGGCCAAAGCAAAGGCTAAAGCCCGCGCCTCACACAGCTCCAATCCTAATTACGGTAATATCGGCATGGGTATCCGTACGTTCTTTGATGAAACGTATGGCACCATCTACGAAAACAAGTTCGTAGCTACCATGAAGAACCCTTCCTCCGACTTTGCGCTGGATGTGGATCGTGCCGCCTACAGCAATATCCGGCGGTTCATACGCCTGAAAGAGCCGGTGCCGGCAGATGCAGTGCGTATTGAGGAAATGGTGAACTATTTCCATTATGACTATCCCCTGCCTGACAGCAATCACCTGCTGGCTATTAATACCCGTTACGCAATATGCCCCTGGGAACCTAAACATAAGCTCCTGCAGATTGCCGTGCGCGCCAAACAGGTGGATATTAACAGCCTGCCGGCCAGTAACCTGGTGTTCCTCATAGATGTATCCGGCTCTATGGGGCAGCAAAACAAATTGCCTTTGCTGCAGGCCGCCTTCCGCGTGCTGGTAAATAATCTGCGTCCTAAAGACCACGTAGCGATTGTAGCCTATGCCGGTACGCCCGGCGTAATACTACCCGCTACTTCCGGTGCGCAGAAAGAGAAGATCCTGAATGCTATTGATTACCTCAGCGCCGGTGGCGCCACAGCAGGCGAAGCCGCCATTAAAATGGCTTACCAGATAGCGGTGGAGAATTTTATAAAGGATGGTAATAACCGCGTGATTATGGCTACAGACGGAGACTTTAACGTAGGCCAAACCAGCGATCAGGAAATGGAAGACCTTATTATGCAGAAGAAGGAGAGCGGGGTGCTGCTTACCTGCCTGGGTTTTGGTATGGGCGATTATAAGGATAGCAAGCTGGAAGCCCTTTCCAGCAAAGGCAACGGTAATTTTGCCTATATCGATAACCTGGAAGAAGCCAACAAGATCTTTGCCCGTGAGTTTGGCAGTACGCTCTTCACCGTAGCAAAAGATGCCCGTGCGCAGGTATGGTTTAACCCCGAAATAGTGAAGGCTTACCGCCTTATAGGTTATGAGAACAAAGTGCTTGCAGATAATTCCGGTGAGGACGAGAATATTGCCGGTGGCATCATTGGCGCAGGACATTGCGCAGTAGCGCTGTATGAAATTATTCCGCGTGATACCTTACCGGCCGATAGTGCGCTGGGCCAGGTAAAGCTTTGGTACCGCGAGCCTGCGGATAGTAATACTATCACTATGCAGGATGATATTGACGGTAAATACACCTCCTTTGAAGATGCCTCTTCCGATTTCCGTTTTGCCAGCTCAGTAGCCTTGCTGGGCTTACTGCTCCGCAAATCCAATTACCGGGGTGATGGGAGTACCAACATGGTGCTCAGCATTGCTAAAAGATCACTGGGTGCTGATAACGGTGGTTACCGTAAGGAGTTTTTAAAGCTGGTAAAAGAGCTGAAGAAAACGGGGAATCTGAAGTAGCTCAGGCAAATTCTAATTGTGTTAGCTCCCTGCCTAATGCCCTTACCCCTTCCAGTATTTTATGCGTTTGTTTGGCAGATGGTTTTTTAATACCGTTAATGTATTGCGATAATAACGTTTGGTTCATGCCAATGCGCTGGGAAAGTGATTTGGCATTGATCTCTTTATAATATTCAAAGAATTGCTGCAGGTCCAGCATAATAGTAATATCCGTATCAGATAAGGGTTTTAACCCTTTGTGATTACGATAAAGGTTTAAGGCATCCAGGATATTACGCCTTAAAGTAGCCATATCTTTACCTGTAGTGCCTACCGGGTTTTTCTCAAAATCCTCTGCATAGGCAGAGAAACCGGTAGACGTTTTTTCTACCACAAATGCAATCTTCTTCATGATAATGCTTGTTGTGCGTGCCCGAACATTTCATCTTCCATACAATTTCAAAGGTAAACAATTATTTACTATCCTTTCAAAAAAAAGTAAACAATTATTTACCCTCATGGGTTAAGAAATAAAAAGCCGGACAATCATTGTCCGGCTCCGCTATACTAAATGATTTATAAAAAGAAAAGTCCTAATCCGTTGTTAATCACTTCAGGATCTTATAACACTTCCTGATCATCTTCTGCTGAAAATCAAACGGCAATGTTTGCGAGGTAATATCCTTAATACTACTGGCCTGTATCTGCTCCTGTTCCAGCACAAAGCGCCGGTAATTATTGCTGAAATATACAATGCCGCCCGGTTTGGTAGCTGCTAATACCTTATTCAGCAATGATACATGATCGCGCTGTATATCCAGGAAATCCTTCATGCGCTTGCTGTTGGAGAAAGTAGGCGGGTCTACTACCACCAGGTCAAAACTATTGGGGGCTAAGGTATCCAGGTATTGCAATACATCTGCATGTACAAAGTGGTGGGCCTGCATATTGAAGTTATTGAGGCGCATATTATCCTCAGCCCAGGCCAGGTAAGTTTTGGAAAGATCTACCGATGTAACGCTGCGGGCCCCGCCGGCAGCAGCATACACGGAAAAGGAGCCGGTATAGCAGAACAGGTTCAGCACCTGTTTATCCTGCGCTTCGGCACGTACCATACCGCGGGTGATACGGTGGTCCAGGAAAAGGCCGGTATCCAAATAATCGCTTAGGTTCACTTTAAAATTAAGGCCGGCTTCGTGCACGGTGAACTCATGTTTTTCAAAAGAGAGTTTTTCGTACTGGCTTTGGCGGTTCTCTTTACGCTGCCGCTGTTTAATGAAAATATTCTCAAGCGGCATTTGCAGCACTTTGGCTACCACCTCCATGCAATCATCTAACCATTGTTCATGCGCTTCTTCCTCCATGTGATGGTTCCGGTGGTATTCCGCTACGTATACATATTGCTCGTAGATCTCAATGCTGAAAGGGAATTCCGGTATATCATCATCATACACACGGTAGCAGGTAATGTTTTGCCGCCGGGCTGTTTTTTGCAGGTGGCGGAAAACCTTTACCAGCCGGTTCTCGAACATCGTGAATTTGGAAGCATCCGTCATAGGGGCGCAAATTAATTAAAATAGTCGACGGTCCACGGACCACAGTCCACGGCATTGTTCAATTTTGAAGGATAACAAGCATAATAAATACAGGTAGCATCACTCCAACACCACCACAAAAAAACAGCGGCTGTATCACCCGACACAGCCGCTGTTCCATTAATTATTCATTCTTAATTCTTAATTAACTAAATATGTCTCTCACCTTCTCAAAAAATCCTTTTTCAGATTTTTCCGGGTTAGGCTGAAAGTTATCAGCAGTCTGCAACTTTTCCAGCACCGCCTTTTCTTCTGCCGTAAGGTTTTGCGGCGTCCATACATTTACATGGATCAGTTGGTCGCCTTTATCGTAAGAGTTCACAGAAGGGAAGCCTTTGCCTTTCAGGCGGAAGATCTTGCCGCTTTGTGTGCCCGGTGGGATCTTAATTTTCGCTTTGCCGTCAATGGTAGGCACTTCTACCTGGGTGCCAAATACGGCGTCCGGGAAGGAAATGTGCAGGTCAAAAGCTATGTTCAGCCCATCCCGGTGCAGTTCCGGATGTGGTTCTTCCTCTATCAGTATCAGCAGGTCGCCGGGGGCGCCGCCTCTTTCACCTGCATTGCCTTTACCGCTCATGCTTAGCTGCATGCCTTCGCCTACGCCGGCTGGTATGTCAATGCTCACCATTTCCTCGCCGTACATACGGCCTTCACCTTTACAATGGCCGCATTTGCTGGTAATGATCTGTCCTTCACCCTGGCAGGTAGGGCAGGTAGTTACCGTTTGCATTTGCCCCAGAAAGGTTTGGGTCACCCTTCTTACCTGGCCGGATCCGCCGCAGGTATTACAGGTCTGGAAAGCATTTTTATCTTTTGCACCCAGCCCATTACAATGGGAGCAGGGTACGTGTTTTTTTACCTTTATTTTTTTGTTGGCGCCCTTGGCAATCTCCTCATAAGTGAGGCGGATCTTCACGCGCAGGTTAGAGCCGCGGGTGCCCCTGCTGCGACGGCCGCCACCGCCACCACCGCGGTTACCGCCAAAGAAGCTGCCAAAAATGTCTTCCCCGAAAATGTCCCCG
>JGI24740J21852_10001272_pt1 | contig 11444 bp, 12 predicted proteins | sample KBSCornC6_FD_21852 | JGI IMG/M metagenome (IMG submission 21852) | reverse complement strand
CTGCCGAGCGGGTTCTGCAGATTGGGCACCACCACCACGGCGCGGATGTTGCCGTAGGCCTGCACCGCCATCTGCAAGGCTTCCAGCGACATGCCGGTGCGCGGGCTGGTCGGAATTTCCACCGCGCGCAACCCCAGGCTTTCCAGCACCTGCAGCAGCCCGTAGTACGTGGGCGACTCCACCGCCACGGTATCGCCCGGCTGCGCAACGGCGCGCAGTGCGAGATTGACCGCCTCGATACACCCGTGCGTGATGACCACATCGTCGGGCGCAAGCTGGATGCCGATGTCGAGCATGCGGCGCGCCACGGCAGTCTGCAGTTCCGGATGCCCATTGGGGATGACCGCCTGCGTGAGCAGCAATGGGTGCTGGCGCAGCACCTGGGCAGCGATCCGGTTGAGCGCCGCCGACGGATAAAGCGCCGCGTCCCCACTCGCACCCGACAGATCGATGTGCACATTGGCCTGCTGCCCCCGCGCCACGATGGCCGAGATGCGCGCATGCACACCCACGTACGCGGCAGGGTCCGGCGTGCCGACGTCGGGCTCCCCCACTGGCGCCAGCGACGCACGGCGCGGCTGGCGCACAAAGTAGCCCGAGCGCTCGCGCGCCTCCAGCCAGCCTTCCGATTCCAGATGCCGGCACACCTGCAGCGCCGTCGAAAGGCTCACACCATGCGTGCGCATCAACGTCCGTACCGAAGGCATGCGCTGCCCTGCGGCCAGCACCCCGCTGCGGATAGCGCCGAGGTAGTGGTCGGCCAGCGTCCGGTACAGCGGCTGCGCGGCGGGCGGGGTCAACTCGATGACAGACATGGCGGGCGGGAGCGCGGTGAGGTGTCCGGCACATCATGCCGCCAGCGCCGTCACCGCAACAGATACAGACAACGCGAAACTGTACCGTAACAGATCGCCACGATGGCCCGCCTGTTGCGCTTCCAAGGCAGGCGTCTGTGTCTGTTGCGGCGCACCGCGCCTGCCTACGCTGCAGTCACGTTCAGGAGATCAACATGACTGCGCACATGCCTCACCCGCCCCGCCCCGAACCCGAACGGCTCGCTCTGGCTGCGGGCTGCGCCAGCCTGCAGTGGTTACCTGCGGGCACCACCCTTGTCGTGCTGGACGGCCGCCCCACCCTGCTGCATCCGCCGCTGTTGCTAGCGGAGCAGACGCTGCGCCCACGTCAGCCGCTCAACGCAGGCCACGCGCTGGTGCTGGACCGCTCGGGCTGGTGGGGGCTGGAGGCGGACACGACCGGCAGCGCCCACGTGCAAGTGGTGCTGCCGGCCGTTGCTGCGTGGCGCGCACGCTGGCCCGCCCTCTTCCAGTGGCTGTTCGGCTGGACGGTGCCGCGCCAGACGTCGCGCGGCTAAGCGCCCACCTCGGCGCATTTATTTGCGCGGCTTGTCCGGCGATCTGGCGGGAGGCTTGCCGTCGTCCGAGTGGATGGAGGCGTTCTCGAAGTCGCCCGGGTCTTCCTCGCCGACGCCGCTTTCGCTAGGGACGGCGGGCACCACCGGACGTTTGGCCGTCTCACCGGGGTGGGCATCCGCATGGTGCTGGCCGTTGTGCTTGCCGGTGTCCTTGTGCGCGCTCATGGCTGTTTGCGGCTGTTCTGATGCTGGCCAAGGCGCTGCTGGTTCTGCGGCATTTGTCCGCCATGCGCGGCGGCACGGCCATCTTCCGCCGGCGACTGCACCGGGCGCTTGCCCGATTGTTTCGTGCCGTGCGGCATGGCGGCGCGCTCCGCGCGATCGGCTTCCACGCGTTCCTTGGCTGCGTCCAACTGTGTTGCGGCGGTGGGTTTGTGCTGCGGTTGTTGCTTCCTCATGGTCTCTGGCTCCTTGTCGATCACGGGCATGCCCGCGCCCCAACAGCACGCAACCGACGTGCCGCCGCCGCTTAGCCAGCACCACCCCCCGTACAGGTATCCGCCTTGCTGCGCAGACAGCATCGCGCCACGCGCGCGCAGCCCGCACGGAGACCTCACATGGCAACCAGCAATCTGTACCGCACCGGCGAATCCCCGGCCCAGACCGGCAAGGGCCACGGCACCGACGCACTCGGCCCATCCGACAGCTCGGATTCCGGCAGCGACGTGGTCGGCGGCCCGGGCTTGGGCAGTGATGTGGAAGACCGCTTTGACGACGACCCCGCCGTCCACCCGCACGGCAATGCGGCCAACCGCACAGCCGGCGCCGACCTGGGCGATGCCAACCTCGACAGCGACACCGACTCCACCGGCACGGGTGAGCGCCTGACTGCCGGCCACGAACCGGTCATCCGCGAAGGCGGCGACCTGATGCCAGACGCCGTGCACGACCTGAATGACCCCAACGCCGAAAGCCCCGTGGACGACGCCGAGTTCGAGCACGCCACCGGCCTGGCTGGTGAAAACGACGACGCCGATGCCCCCGACGCGGTCGACTTGGACGACACGCCCATCGACCCCCAACCCGGCGCGCGCGACCTGCCGCTGCGCTCGCCCACCGGCGGCACCGACTGGTCCGACGACATGCGCCGCAGCCGGCCGACGAACAAGGGGCGCGGCGTACCCGGGAAGCATCGCGAGTAGCCACTAGGGCAAAGGCCCGTTCAGCGCGTTGTTGCGAGCGGGCCTACACTGGCGGCGGACCGTTGCGTGCGCGTCTCAGTTGGGCGCCAGGCATCGGGCCGCCTGCCCACGGTTGGGCCAAACCCGCCCCCTTCTCCCCATGACACTTCAACGTTTCTCGTTCCGCGCGGCCGCGCTGGTGGTTGCAGTGGCCTCTGCCCTGCCTCTGGCCGTCTCCGCGCAAAGCCAGCCGGCACCCGCACGTGTGCGTGCCACCATCACTGCCGCGCACGGCAACAGCCTGGATGTGACCGACACCGCCGGCAACAAGGCCACCGTGGCCCTGCCCAGCGACCTCACCGTCACGGAAATCGCGCCGACAGAGCCGTCCGCCATCCAGCCTGGCAGCTACATCGGCACGGCCGCCGTCAAACAAGCCGACGGCACCCTGCGTGCGCTGGAAGTGCACGTGTTTCCTGAAGCCATGCGCGGCACCGGCGATGGCCACCGCCCCTACGACCTCGGCGCCAACAGCACCATGACCAACGGCACGGTTGAGCAGGCCGGCGCGGTCACGGGTGTGAGCGGCGCGCAGGGCCGCACGCTGTCGGTCAAATACAAGGATGGGGAGCAGCGCATCGTGGTGCCGCCCGAGGTGCCGATCGTCACCTTCGCACCGGGCCGCCGCGATGAGTTGAAGGCCGGTGCGCACGTCGTGCTGTTCGTGCGCGCCGATGCGCAAGGCACGCTGACGGCGCAGCGTGTGCTGGTTGGCAAGGATGGTCTCGTCCCGCCGATGTAAGCGGTGGCAGCGCCCGTCGGTGGCCGCCTCACCTCGGGCAGCGGGCGTTTGACCCGCGTTGCCCGACCTCAAACAGCCAACGCTGAGCCTTTGACATCCGGCATCGCGCCGCGGACATCCGTGAACGCCCCTTTTTGGCGCGTTCACGGACCTCGGACTGGCATTCACGGACCCCAGACTGCCGTTAATGCTGCTTTTTTAAGCATTAACGTATTGCAGACTGCCGTTCATGCTGCTTTTTTTTGCATTAACGCGTCGCGGACTGCCGTTATCGGACCTCAGACAGGCGTGAATGCTGCCTTTTTGAGCATAAACGCAGTCCAGACTGGCGTTGTCGGACCTCCAAGGTCCAATCATGGACCGCCCGGCACCGATGGCGGGAGTCGGAGCCCCGCCATCGGCACCCGGCCGGGCGGCGCGTCAGAACGGTTTGCTGACTGACAACAGGAACGTGCGGCGCGGTGCAAACTGCGGCGCGCCCACGCCAATCCCCGTGCCGTCGCGCAACTGATAGCTGCGGTCAAAGATATTCAACACCGTCAGGCGCGTCTTGAACTTGCCGAGCATCGGCACGTTGAAGTCGCGAGCGGCGCCCAGGTTCGCCTGCCAATACGCCGGCAGGTGGTTCGTGTTCGCAAAGCCATTGCGCAGGCCGGTGCCGAACAACGCATCGGCCATCCACGTCGTGCCCCAATATTTGTACGACACGCCGGCCGACGCGGTCAGGCGCTGATCGTGATCGAGGTTGACCCAGTGGCTGTTGATGTAGGCGAGTTCGTCGGCGCCAAAGTTGAACTGGCCCGTCTCAATGCCCTTGCCCTGCGCGCGCGACACGGCCATGTTGAGGTACGCGCCAAAGTTGCCATTGCGGTAGTTGGCGCTGCCCTCCAGCCCGTAGATGCGGCCGCGCTCGTAGTTGAACGCGGAATACAGCAGCGCATTGCCGAACTGCCCTTCGTCCTGCAGATGGCGCACGTCGCGGTAGTACGCATCCAGGCCCAGCGTGAGGTGCGGCGTGAGCTGATGCGAGACCCCCAGGTCAAAGTAGTTCGAACGTTCCGACTTGACCGCCGTGTTGGCGTCCGACGGCAGCGCGTTGGTCGTGCCGGCAAAGGCCTGCACCGACGTGGTATCGAACTTCTCGGTGGGCGGCGGCGTGAAGTAGCGCGCGTAACCGGCATGCACGCGGGTGCGCGGCGTCAGGTCGTACGTCACGCCCAGGCGCGGGCTCAATTGCTGCTCGCTGACGATGGTGTTGACGTGGTCGTAGCGCGCGCCGTAGTTGACGGTCAGCTTGTCGGTGGGCTTCCACTCGTCTTGCAGATACACGCCCAGGGTCGTGCCGTTGCCGCTGTGGTTATCGACAATGGTGAACGGCGTGCCGCTGGTCTGCGCACCCGTGCTGTCGGCGGGGAAGACGCTGGAGGTGTTGTCCGCCACAAAGCGCTCGCGCTGCACGAACACGCCGGCGCGCAGCGTGTGCTTGTCGGTGAGCTTGTAGCTGGCATCGCCCTGCAGGCCGTAGGCCTCGTTGCGGCGCGTAATGTCGGCCGCCACGCCGTTGTAGACGAGGTCGCCGATCGGGTCGGGCGTGTAGTCGATGCGGCTGGCGCGGCGGAACACCGACACCTGGTAGTCCAGCTTGGGCGACACCTTCTGCTGGTACGTCAGGATCTGGAAGTCGGTCTTCTCGCGCTGGTTGGCGTTGAGCGCTTCGGAGGCCGGCGGCACGGCACCATCCAGCGTGAACTGCGGTTGCAACCCCGGCCGCGTTGGAATCTGGAAGCGGCTGTTGGACGTGCCGAACATGAAGCTCACGCGGCTGTCGTTGTCGAGCAGGTACGAAAGCATGCCGAACGACTTGTTCTGCGTGGTGTGGTCGTGCGTGGCGTTGCGGTTGCCGGTGGGGTTTTCGATGCCGAGGTTGTTCTCGGCAAACACCCCGCTCAGGTAATAGCTGAAGCGGTCTTTCTGACCCTGAATCTGGGCGTTGACCTCGTGCGTGGCATTGCTGCCGAGCACGGTGCCGATCTCGCCGCTGATGGCCTTGGGCTCGCCGTCTTCATCGCTGGCGGCGCCCTTGGTGGTGATGTCGACCACGCCCGCGGTGCGATAGCCGTACTGCGCCGGCAGCGCACCGGTCAGCACGTTGATCTGGTTGGCGAAGCGCGTGTCGAGCATCTGCCCGAAGCCGCTGATCGGCTCGGGGATGATCACGCCGTTGATGCGGTACTGCAGGTTGGAGTGGTCCCCCCGCACATGCAGTTGGCCATAGGAATCCTGCACCACGCCCGGCGCCTGCAGCAGCACCTGGTTCAGTGGGGTGGCATCGCCCAGCGGCAGGCGGGCGATGTCGTCGGTATCGAACTTGTAGACGGAGCTGCCGGTATCCGGCGACAGGCCGTTGCGCGCCGCGTCCAGCCGCTTGGCGGTGACGCGGGTTTCGCTGAGGTCGCGCACGTTGGTCGCGGGTGCGGGGGACGTCGTGGTGGTGGCAGGCGTGGTGGCTTCCTGCGCGAACGCAGAAACGGCAGCAACGGAGGGCAGGACGGCGGCCAGCGCCATCACCAGCTTGCGGGGCTGGAACGGAATCATGAAAGAACCTTTGAATCGAGCAGATGCGTCAGACAGCGGCGCGCGCGTGCATCAACACAGCGCGCACGCCAGCGGCAAAGCAGGAATCAAAGGAGGAATGGTGGGTCGCGCGAACACACGGCCACCGGAAACACTGGTGTCGCCGCACGAAAACGGACATGGGGAAAATGCCAGCGCCGCGTATGCGACAGGCGCAGCGCCATGAGCACCGGCAACGCTGCCGCGAGCATGGCAAAGGCCGCGCACTGCAAGCACGCAGCGTGCTCTTGTGCGGGCTGGCTGCCACGCTCTGCACTGGCGGGCTTGGCCGCAGCGTTGAACTCGACCGATGCCCCGGCGCTCCACTCGCCCCAGTGCGACAGCGCATGCCGCAACGCGCCCTGCTGACCGAACAGCAGCAGCACGGCCAGCAGGCAAGCCAGCCAGCGCACATGCAGGAAGGAGGAGCGGAAGGGGCGCACAGTCAGGAGCGTAGGTGCCGGCGCGCAATATCACCCCGATATTGCGAACGCCAATGCAACTAAGTTGCGAATTCTGACACCAGCCGCCGGATTCAGCAATCCGTCAGGCGGAGGGCAGAATCCGCAACCGTAGCGCCGCTGTATTACAAACGTGTGTGCGCGAAGCCCGGCATCAGGCCGGTCGGCACGCCCAGGTTCGGCACCGTCACGCGCTTCCAGTTGGGGCGGCTCTTGCGGGCGCCTTCAGCACGTTGTGCGGGGGCGCCGACCTCGGTGGCATCGTGCAGGCCGGCGAGCCACGCGCCGTAGTCGAACCAGCCATCGCGCACGAGCTGCTCGCCCACGCAACGGGCGAAGTGGTCGGCCTTGGGCAGGAAGCAGAGCTCGAAGCCTTCGGTCTCACGGCGGCCGTGCATCCAGCGGTGCGGCACCTGGTGGTTGGCCAACGCCTCTGACAGGCGCGTGCCATACCGCTGCTGCCCCTGGCGGCGGGCGCCGATCACGTAGAAGTCATCGAGCAGCCGGCGCAGCCCCAAGGCGGAGCGCGCGTGGCGCACTTCGGCATCGACCAGCAGCTCACGATTCTGTGTGCGGGCCTGCAATGCCAGCGCGGCGAAATGGTGCGCACCCCACTCGTTCATATAGAACAGCTCACCGCCCGCAAAATCGTAGGCGCGGAACACGTTGGCCTGATCTGCGTAGCGGAACACGTGGCGCCGGTTGGCGGCAAAGTCGGCATCGGTGCTGTGCGGAATGCGGCGGCAATGCTGATGCGCAAACACCAGCATGCTCGGAAACGAGTGCACTGAGCACGGCGATTGCGCGAGGCCCGTCACCGCGCGGATGTCGATCTTGCGATGTTCGCGGCGCACGCCCACGAGCTGGCTCAGGTGGTGGTGCAGCGCATCGACCCAATCAGCGTGCGGCAAATGCTTGGGAAACAACTGGTGCGCCGGCTCGGCCACCCCAGCTTCAAACAGAAATGGCACGCTCTTGTGCCAGATATCGAGTTTCCAGTGCGAGAGCGCGTCGCGCTCGGTGCGATGGTCCGTCACGGATTGCGTGACGTTGAAGGCCCGCGACTGGTGTACCCAGTGCGACGCCGCATGCAGCCAATTGGAAACGTTCATGTCACCCCCCGGAAGACTGAATCGTTTGTTTGCGGATTGCCGACCTCGCTCTGAATGTGTGGCGATTGTTCAGCAATGTAAAAACCAACGACTCAACCGTACCCCACTTTAGAGGGGTGCGCCATGAACATTATTGAACTTCGTGTTAAGAAAAATACACATGACTCGTAGGGGTTTGCCAGGCAGCGCGGCATGCTGCGTGCTGCAAAACAGGCATCCGAGACCGGGAGACCGCGATGCCCACCCAACGAGACCGTTCCGAAACCGATACGACGCAACGCCCACCGCCGGCTCACCCCGAGGGCCAGCCGGAACCGCGCCAGCGCAAGCCGGCCGGCCCGCTCGTGCCGCGCGACACGCAGCCAAACAAGCCGGAGCAAAAAGAGCCGCCTGTGGAAAACGTGTGAACGCGTCGCTCAGACCAGGCACATGTCGGACACTTCCTCGTCCGACAGGCCCCAGGTGCTGGCATCTTCCACGGTGACGATGGAATCGTCCGACTTGCCCAGGCTGATGCGCTCGGGGCGCACACGCGTCTTGGTGTTGCCGGAGTAGAAAATGACGACATCCGGCTTGAGGGCCGATGCCTCGTTCTGGTGGACCACCACGCCCAACCGATTGGTGCGCAGCTTGACCAGCGTGCCCACCGGATAGATGCCCACGCTGCGCGTGAAGGCCTGGAACACCGTGCGATCGAACTGCGTGTCAGTGCGTGCCATCATGTATTTCAGCGCCTGCGCCGGCGACCACGCATGGTGATACGGGCTGCTCGACGTGAGCGTGTCATACACATCGCAGATGGCGCCCATCTTGGCCCACAGGCTGATGCCGTCGGCCTTCTGCGCATCGGGGTAGCCGCTGCCGTCAATACGCTCGTGATGGTGCAGGCAGATCTCGCGCGCAATGTCGCTGAACTGCCCCGTACCCTGCAGCAGGTGATGGCCACCGACGGCGTGGGTCTGCAGCAGTGCCAGTTCGTCCTTGGTCAGCGCCGTGCTCTTGTCGAGCAGCGTGCGCGGCATCGCCGATTTACCGATGTCATGCACCAGCCCGCCCAGCCCGCATTCGCGGATCTCGTCTTCAGGCAGGCCCAGCGTACGCGCCAGCGCCACCATCAGCGCGCAGACGGCAAACGAATGCAGGTAGGTGTAGTCGTCCTTGTTCTTCAGGCGCGCCAGGGCAATCAGGGCGTACGAGTTGCGTGCCAGCGAGTTGGACACGTCGTCCACCAGCAGCAGCGCCTTGTCGGTTTCCAGCGCCTTGCCCATGCGGGCTTCCGCAAACATGTGGCCAAGCGTCGCCTTGCCGGCCTGCATGAGCTGCTGGGCGTGCTTCCACTCTTCCTTGAGGGAGGTGGGCGTGATGGGCGGCCGGGCAGCCAACGTCTCGCGCGTGAGCGGCTCGGGCTCGGGTGCGGCCACAGGGGCGGGCGCCGGCATCAGCGCCTTGGGCAGGACGTCCTCGCCGCGCTCCGGGTCGATCCAGATTTCGGAAATGCCGGCCTTCAGGATGTCGTCGATCTGACCCTGGTGCGACAACTGGAACTGCGAACGCCAGAATGGATGCTTCAGCCAGGACCCGCCCAGCTTCATCACAAACATACCGACACGCAATTGGTTCGCATCGATTCGCTTCATACCCGCCTGCCTCGGCTCAATGTCCGGTTTTGATTTGTGGATAGGGATGCGGCGCACCAGCTGACACCGGTGGCTCGCTCTCTTCTCTACGTGGGTGCTCTAGGCCACAAGAGAGTCGGCCGCCCTTGGCTTATCGGCGCACTTGCGCAAAACTTGAGAAAAATGCGGTTCGGGCGAAGTGCAGTCTGCCCCGCACGGGGAACGTCGGCAATGGTAGCGGTCGAATTAAACAAGTGACGCGTCAAGACCCCCGCCCGTCGGGCTGGCAGTCGGTCACGGGCGACATACACTAGGCACCAAGGATGCGTATCTGCCATGACTCACGATCCCTCAGCCCAACGCAAGCAGGCCGGCCCCGATGATTTCGCGCTCAACCGCGAAGCCATCCGCTGGCTCGCGTCCTTGCCGGATGGCGTCCGCCCCATCGAACTGGGCCGCGACTACCCCCGCATCATCAACACCATCGCCGCCAAGTGGGTCGATTTCATCGGCTGCCGGCGGTACCTCAACAGCCTGCAGATCGATGATCGCGGTGGCCGCCAGGGCTTCCGGTTCGAGATCGTGCAAGAGATCTGCACGCTGCGCGAGTATTTCGACTCGCTGTATCCGCCCGACAAGGACCTCTGGCAAAAGGCCATTGATGCCAAGCGGCCCTAGGCCAGCGTAACCCAGCCACGGCCCGGGCAGTCCCGACCCCCGGGCCGTTTCCTTTTCAGGCGATGGCGCGAAGGCCACCCCCATGTGCGCCACCGCTATGCTGTCGACTCATCCCCCCGGAGACTCCCCGCATGATGTCACCCCGCAGAAACATGATCCGCACACTGGCTGCCGACCTGGCGGCCGGTCGCGTCACCAGCGTCGCCCTGACCGAAGCCGCCCTGGACCGCGCGAAGAGCCACCGTGCCGCCGAAGGCGCGGCCTATGTCAGCATCGACGCGCAAGCCGCGCTCGCCATGGCCCGTGCCGCAGATGCCGCGCGCGCAGCGGGCAATGTGCCGTCATTGCTGGCGGGGCTGCCGGTGTCGATCAAGGATCTGTTCGACGTGGCTGGCCAAGTCACGGCGGCCGGCTCGCGTGCACTGGCCGATCAACCGCGCGCCACCGCTGACGCCGTCGCCGTGGCCAGGTTGCGGGCCGCCGGCGCGGTGCTGCTCGGCCGCACCAACATGAGCGAGTTCGCGTTTTCGGGCTTGGGCCTCAACCCGCATTACGGCACGCCACGCACGCCGGCCGACGGCACGCGTGCAGCCGGCGGCTCCAGCTCCGGTGCCGCAGTCACCGTGGCGGGCGGCATGGCGGTCGCCGGGCTGGGCACCGACACGGGCGGATCGATCCGCATCCCCTCCGCGTTCTGCGGCCTGACCGGCTTCAAGCCCACCGCACGCCGCGTGCCGATGACGGGCGGGGTACCGCTGTCCACCTCGCTCGACTCCGGCGGCCCGCTGGCCAACTCGGTCGATTGCTGCGCCATCGTCGATGCCATCCTCAGCGGTGAATTTGGCAACTCCGCCCTCGACACCGACGCCGTACCGCTGGCCGGTTTGCGCTTAGGCGTCACGCAGGACTACGTTGGGACGGACCTCGACGACACCGTCGCCACCGCATTCAACCGCGCCGTGGAACGCCTCCAACGCGCCGGTGCGCACATCGTGCGTTTCGACTTCCCCGAACTGCTGCAACTGCCCGACATCAACAGCGGTGGCGGGCTGGCAGCCGCCGAAGCATGGGCTTGGCACCGTCCGCTGCTGGCACGTGCTGAAGCGCAGTACGACCGGCGCGTTGCCACGCGCATCCGCCGTGGCGAGCAGATGGGTGCCGCTGCGTACATTGACGTGCTCGATGCCCGCGCACGGATGATCGGCGCCGCGCGCAAGCGGCTGGGCAACCTCGATGCCTGGCTGATGCCGACGGTGGCCGTCGTGCCGCCGGAAGTCGCACCGCTTGAAGCCGACGACGCGCAATTCTTCCGCACCAACGCGCTCGTGCTGCGTAACCCCAGCGTGATCAACTTTCTGGATGGATGCGCGTTGACGTTGCCTGTTCACGCGCGGGATGAATTGCCGGTGGGGTTGTCGTTGTGTGGGTTGGCTGGGGATGATGCGCGGATCTTGCGGGTTGGGCGGGCGGTGGAGTTGGCGTTGGGCTGATTGACTGTCGGTTTGATGTTGGTGGTGCATCCCCTGTTTCATCCCCTGCCGGGGCTGACTCACTTTCTTTGGTCTTGCCCAAAGAAAGTAAGCAAAGAAATGCGCGCCCGAGATGGCGA
>JGI24740J21852_10001270_pt1 | contig 11450 bp, 9 predicted proteins | sample KBSCornC6_FD_21852 | JGI IMG/M metagenome (IMG submission 21852) | reverse complement strand
GGTTCCGGCGCACCATTTCGATAGCCTGGCTGCGCTGGAGCACGAATTGGCGCATGCTCGCCGCACGCGCACTCCCCGCCACCCAACCCCAGCCCGATCGACCGTGCCATGGAACTGACCCAGACCCATCTCCTGCCCGTGCCACTCCAGACCGCCTGGGATGCGCTGAACGACCCCGCCGTGCTGCAACGTTGCATTCCCGGCTGCGAGAGCATCACCGCCGCCGAGGGAAGCGCCAACCCCGCCTACGACGTCGCCATGACCGCCGCCGTCGGGCCCGTCAAGGCGCGCTTCAAGGGGCGCATGGAACTGGCCGACGTGGCGCCGCCGCGCAGCTACACGCTGCATTTCGACGGCCAGGGCGGCGCGGCCGGCTTCGGCAAGGGCAGCGCGCAGGTGCAGCTCACGCCCGAAGGCCCCACGGTCACGCGGCTTTCTTACACGGCAACCGCGCAGGTGGGCGGCAAGCTTGCGCAAATCGGCTCACGGCTCATCGATGGTGCTGCGCGCAAACTGGCTGATGAATTCTTCCAGCGTTTTGCGGCAGAGTTCGGCTCCGCAGAGTCGGCTGGCACCGACGGACAGACCGCACCGCCCGTCGATGGCATGCCGGCCACGCAGGCAATTCCTGATCTCGCGGCCGGCCAACTGCAGGCTCACGGCGCACCCAACGTCAGCCCGGCGCTGCAGCCGCGTAACCCTTGGCCGTGGATCATCGTGGCGGTGGTGGCAGTGGCGGCCGCCTACCTGTTTTTGCACCACGGGGCATAATCGGTCCATTCCCCGCAACACATCACTCAAGCGCGCGAAAGCGCCGCTAACGCATCATGGACAGCGTCGATCTTGAAGTCTTGAAAACCAGCGTGCGCTGGCTGGAACAAGGGCGCCGCGTGCTGCTCGTCACGGTGGTCAAAACGTGGGGCTCGTCGCCGCGGCCCGAAGGCGCGATGCTCGCGCTGCGCGATGACGGCGTCGTCATCGGCTCGGTCTCGGGCGGCTGCATTGAAGACGACCTCATCGACCGCGTACGCCGTGAAGGCCTGCATTACACCCAGCCCGAAGCCGTCAAATACGGCATCAGCGCGGAAGAAGCGCACCGCTTTGGCCTGCCCTGCGGCGGCACGCTGCAACTCGTGCTTGAGCCCCTGAACGCCTCCAGCGGGATCGAAGCCCTGCTGCGCGCCGTGGAGGCCGGCCAGCTCGTCGCCCGCACGCTGGACATGGCGACCGGCGCCTCGACGCTGCAGCACGCCACCGTCACCGATGGCCTGCAGTTTGACGAAGCGCGCCTCGTGACGATTCACGGGCCGCGCTACCGGATGCTCGTCATCGGCGCGGGACAGCTTTCGCGCTACCTGTGCCAGATCGCCGTGGGCCTGGACTACCAGGTCACCGTTTGCGACCCGCGCGAGGAATACAGCGAGGAATGGTCGATCCCGGGCGTGGCGATGGTCCGCACCATGCCCGACGATACGGTGATGGCCATGAAGCTCGACGAGCGCTGCGCCGTCATTGCCCTCACGCACGATCCCAAACTCGATGACCTCGCGCTCATGGAAGCGCTCAAGACGCCAGCGTTCTACGTTGGCGCGCTCGGCAGCCGCCGCAACAACGCCAACCGCCGGGAGCGCCTGAAGGAATTCGATCTGAGCGATGCCGAGCTTGCACGCCTGCATGGCCCGGTCGGCATTTACATCGGCAGCCGGACGCCGCCGGAAATCGCCATCTCGATCCTGGCTGAAGTGACGGCGGCCAAGAACGGCGTATCGCTGCCGACCATCCTGCAAGTCGAAGGCGCCAAGGCCGCGCGCGAGATTGCCGCCAATGCCACGTCGAGTTGCGCAGTGCCGCAGACTTGAGTCAACCCTCTGATGGAATGGGGTGCTGAAAGGCACCTGAAAGGTTACATTCTTATAAATCGCTGATTGTGCGCAGGTTTTGGCCGCATCGCATCACGCGAATCTTGCGGCCCGCGAACCCTGTTTCGTGTGCGCGGCTTCATCTGACACGACTTGCCTGTTCCCTGCCCCGAGCGCGCTGCCAACGCGCGCCTCGCCGGTGCGGCAGCGGTCGTGTTGTTTGCAAGCGGGTTGGTCGCCCGTTTTGCCACCCAAGGGATTCAAGTTTTCTCGCATGAGTATTTTGCTAACCGGTGCGACCGGTTTCGTGGGCGGCGCCATTGCCGCCAATCTGGCAGCCAAAGGTTTGCTGGCCGACACACGCTTTGCCGTGCGCGGTGACACGCCCGCTGAAGGGTTGGCGCGGCTGCGCAGCAATCTGCGCCGCTTCGAGTTTGCACCGGGCACGCTGGACGCCATTACGGAATCGCAGATCGTGCCGTTCGACCTGCGCGAAGCCGGGGCCGCCAAGCTGGGCGATCCGGAAATCATCATCAATTGCGCGGCGCTGGCAACGTTCTCGAACCATCCGTCGCTGTGGGAAACCAATGTGGAAGGCGTGCTGGCGCTGGGCCGGCTGGCGGCGCAGGGCAAACGCCTGAAGCGCTTCCTGCAGATCGGCACGGCCATGTCGTGCGGCCAGCTGGCGGATCGCCATGTCAGCGAAAGCTGGGATGTGCCCGCGCTGGAGCAGCACGCGGTGCCTTACACGTATTCCAAGGGCATGGCCGAGCTGAAGCTGCGCGAAGCGGTGCCCGAGCTGCCGCTGGTGGTGGTGCGGCCGTCCATCGTGGTGGGTCATAGCACGCTGGGATGTGAGCCCTCGGGCAGTATTTTCTGGATGCTGCGCATGGTGGCGCTGCTCGAAACGTTCAGCTGCCGCTTGTCTGACCGCGTCGACATCCTGCCCGTGGACGATTGCGCCGAGGCCATCGTGCAGCTGTCGACCAAGCCCACGCTGGCGCACGACCTGTATCACATCAGCGCCGGCGACGCGAACTCCGAGCGCATCGAAACGCTGTACCCGCGCTTCAAGCGTTGCAAGACGCCGGAAGAGGATGCCCAGGCGCTGGCCGGCTATGTGTATCAGGAAAAAATCGCCGAGAAAGCATTGGCGCGTAAATTCCTGGGCCTGACGGGCGACGGCAATGTGCGACTGGTCGCGCGCTGCATCCACCTGTATGCCAAGTTCGCCAGCATGAGCTACGTGTTCGACAACACGCGGCTGGTGCAGGAGACCGGCTTCCAGCCGCGCTCCCTGCTCGCTTACCTCGACCGCTGCCTCGAAACGTCGGACGCCGTGCCGATTCCCGAGCAGATGCAGTGGGACTATAAGTAGCCGTCCGGCCTCCCCGGCCCGCACGGCGTGTCATGGCGCCGTGCTATAACCATCGGCGCCCTTCACCAAGACTCCGGTCACCACAACAAGGAGCCGCCGATGACGCTGCAAGCCCTCGTCCATCTCAATGTCGCCACGCTGGTGGATTCGTTCATCAGCCTTGCCTCGGCCTTTGCGCTCGGGTCATTGATCGGCTTCGAGCGGCAGGTCAGACAGCGGACTGCAGGGCTGCGCACCAACGCGCTGGTGGCGGTGGCGGCCTCAGCATTCGTCGACATGGCCGCGCAGATCGGCACCGCGTCGGACACCACGCGCGTGATCGCCTATGTGGTGTCGGGCGTCGGCTTTCTGGGTGCCGGCACGATCATGAAGGAAGGGCTGAACGTGCGCGGCCTGAATACCGCCGCCACGTTGTGGGGCTCCGCGGCGGTGGGCGCGGCGGCAGGCTCCGACCTCGTTGGCCAGGCCATTCTGATCACGCTGTTCGTGCTGGCGTCGAACATCCTGCTGCGGCCCGTGGTGGACCGCATCAACCGCACACCGCTGGACAATCAGGCCAGCGAAGTCACGTACACGATGTGCGTCATCTCCACGAGCGAGCGCCAGAAGGAGGCGCTGGCCGATCTGGAACGCCTGCTGGAAGAAGCCAGCTACCCGATCAGCGATCTGTCAGTCGAACCCTTTGGCGACGACCACGTAGAAATTGAAGCCATGCTGATGTCGACGGCTGTGAACGCCGCCGAGCTGGACCGCATCGTCACGTCGCTGCAGTCGCAGCCGCACGTGGCGCAGGCGTTCTGGAATCCGAGTACGACGGAATAAGCGGGTCGACGCGCCGGTCAAAGCTCCTGGCTGGCCGCGAGCGCAAAGATCTTCGCCCAGCGTTTTGCTTCCTGGCGGTTGCGCATCGGGATCGGCCAATCAGCCTGCGCCTGATGCTTCAGGTGCAGCGCCAGCGTCCAGGCACCTTCGCGTTCAACCGCATCGGTGCCGGCAATATCGGCGAAGAGAAAGCGCGCGCTTTGCCCGTGCAACTGCAACGTCCCGCGTTTCTGTTCGGCGTCAACAGCGACCTGGCCCCAGCTTGCGCTGAGCGACACGACCCGCTGCCCTTTCACATTCACGCCATGAACGGCGCGGTAACGCCGGATGAAGGTGATGACTGCCCCGGCCAGCAGCGCAACGGCAAGCAGCACCGCCGCGCTGCCCGCCAACGCGCCGTAAGCCGCAGCAACCCCCGCATACAGCCGGACTGCGCCGTAAATCAGCAGACCAACCAGCGCGAGCGCGGCAATGATGAACGGCATGAAGCGACTCCTTGAATGGGCCAGTCGCTTATATCAACCGAAACGGCGCTCAAGGCAAGTCTTAAGACTTTAGCGTGCCCCGTGCATCGACGGGGCCAATATCAGGCGAGGCGGAATGCGGCGATGGCGGCGTTCAGGGCTTGGGCCTGCTCCTCCAGTGATTCAGCTGCTGCAGCAGCCTGCTCGACCAGCGCCGCGTTCTGCTGCGTGGCTTCGTCCATCAGCGTGACGGCCTTGTTGACCTGTTCGATGCCGGAGCTTTGCTCATTCGACGCGGCGGCAATTTCGCCCATGATGTCGGTCACGCGGCGGATGGACGACACGATGTCTTCCATCGTGCTGCCCGCGCGTTCGGCCAGCGCGCTGCCTGTCTCGACCTTTGAGAGCGACGCCTCGATCATTTCCTTGATTTCCTTGGCGGCTGCGGCACTGCGCTGCGCGAGGTTGCGCACCTCACCGGCCACCACGGCAAAGCCACGTCCTTGCTCGCCGGCGCGAGCGGCTTCCACGGCGGCGTTGAGTGCAAGGATGTTGGTCTGGAATGCAATGCCGTCAATCACGCCAATGATTTCCGACACCGTGCGCGACGACGCGCTGATCTCGCGCATGGTCGCCACCACGTCGGTCACGACGGCGCCGCCCTGGCTGGCGACTTCCGAGGCGCTGTCGGCCAATTGGCTGGCCTGGCGCGCGTTGTCGGCGTTCTGGCGCACGATGGAGGTCATTTCTTCCATGCTGGAAGCGGTTTCTTCCAGCGAGCTGGCTTGCTCTTCCGTGCGTTGCGACAGGTCTGCATTGCCTGCGGCAATCTGCTTGGTGGCGGCGCCGATGGATTCGGAGCCGGTACGCACGCGGCGCACCGTGTCGGTCAGCGCTGTCTGCATGCGGGCCAGGCCCTCCAGCAGGCGGCCCATTTCATCCTTGCGGTCGACGCGCACCGGCTGCGTGAGGTCGCCAGCGGCAATGCGGTCGAACTGGGCCAGCGCAGCGTTCAGCGGTTCCACAATTGCACGCAGCAACGACCAGGCGCACCATAGCGCGACCACCAGGGCGACGAGAATGGCCGCCGTCACGATCACGCGAAAACGCGCGTAGGCTTCCTGGGATTCGTCGTAGTTGGCCTTGGAAAAGCCGAGCTGCTTCTTGCTCAATACCAGGCTTTTGTCGTTGGAATCGCGGAAAGCGTTGGACACGCGCTTTTCCATGATGTCGTCGGCCGTCGCGCGGTCGCCTGCACGCAGCGCCTTGATGATGTCGCGCAGGCTGCCGGCCGCGGCTTCGCGCGTGGTGGCAACCTCTTTAGCCAGGCGATCCTCTTCTTCGCTGCGGGGCAGCGTCAGGTATTTCTTCCACGCTTCATCGGAGCGCGCGATCAGCTCTTCGGTGCGATCGAGCAACTTCATCGCGCCCTTGTCGTTCGGATACAGCATGGCCTTGTCGAGGGCCGTGCGTGCGCGTGTAAGGCTCAGATCGGATTCGCCGAGCGCAAGCGCAGACGGAAACTGATTGGTGAAGGTTTCCTCGTGCGCATGGTTGGCGCCGCGCAGGCCGAGCAGGCCTGCCACGCCAATCAGCAAGGCAAGCAGAAACAGAATCGAAACCGAAAGCACCAGGCGGGTGCGGATGGTCAGGCGAGCAGACATGGGCGCGGCGAGAGTGGCGTGCGCGGCTCTTCACGCGGGCGCGACCATCGCGCCGGGCGGCCGGCTACCTCAGCACTATCGGCCACGCCCCCCTTTACTTAAGGGCGAAGAGGCGAGCTCGTCACTAAAGCCCGCCCCTCCCGTCATTGATAGTCCAGCCGCACCGAGATCGCGCCCTTTACCGAGCCGGGGGTGACCGCGGCTTCGGTCTGGAGGTATGAGGCCTGCATCGGGATCGCGTATGAACCGCCGGTCGTCTTGCTGTAATCGTCCACCTTGATTGACGTGCCGAATTTGGCTGCAACGCCGTCACGGTCGGTAAGGCGAATCTTCACGCCCTTTGCGGTTGAATCGGTGCCAAGCGGCAGTACGCCGGGCGCATCCGCCACACCGCCCATTGGCTCAAGCGTGTATCCGACGCGGTTGTACCCCTTCGGGCAACTATTGATCTTGATCTGGAACTCACGGGTTCCAAATGTTGAACCGAGACCGCCCACATTCCTCACAATGGTTGACGGCAACTGCACCGTCTGGGTTGGCACGGAACACGTTCCTTCAATTTTGGTGAGTGTGGAATCGCCAAGGCTGAAGTAGTTAATGATCTCCGTGTTGTTCGTCATTGTTTTCGTGAAAAACCATGAGTGAACCAAGTTTTTCGCCGTGCTACTGCTGATTTCCACGTATGGATCTTTGACCAACTGCACTTCAACAGACGTGGAAAATGTTATCGGATTATCTTTCCATTTATCGAGCAATGTTTGAGCCTTTCCGTTCACGATGACCTGCATAGCCAATCCGGTTAGCCTTGTAGAAACTGTCGTGGCAGGCAAGCCGACATCGGCCGCTCCAATGGTAATCAGTTTGAATTGATACAACCTGCATTTGGTCTCACCACAGAGTTGCTCCGGCGTATAAAAGCGTCTCGCCACAACTGTCCCCTTCGCGAGACTGCCCGGAAGCGCATACGAGCCGGTAAATGGGGTAAAGTACGCCGCAGCCACGTCGGCCGGCATCATAGTCAAACCCAACGCGATGAACGCCGTGGCTCTCACCATTTGCGTGCGGCGCTGAATCAACCCTTTCCCAATCATCGATCTCCAAAGCCTCATTTCAGTTTTTTCCTACTGAGTTTTCTGCGCAAATACGCGCTGTGAGGTGAAATTCTCAGTGTTGAGAAATGTCACGCATATAGGAGCGCTCCTAAAAACCGAAAAGTCGCACCCAGGGGCGGGCGGATTTGGAGATCGGAAGATGAGCACCGGCAGGCCACGTGCGCGTGCAACGTGCACGCCGCGCGGGAGATGCGATCTGGAAAGAGGAAAGCTGGAAAGGGGCGACGGTGTCACTCCACGAACGACACCGAGAAGCGTGCGGGCAGGATGCCGACACACAATGCCGGACCAAGCCGCATGCGAATGTGCAGCGGCTGGCCATCAGTGAAATGGCAGTGAGACGCCGAGCTACGTCAGGAATAGGGAAAAGGCGACAAGCCTGAACCTGCCGCCGTCACATCACCCGTCGTACGAATACGCGCGCCGATGCCGCACCGCCTCGGCGAGTATGTCGAGCACGGGCTCAGTCTGCGTCCAGCTCAGGCACGCATCGGTGATCGACACGCCGTACTTGAGCGGCACACCCGGTTTCAGGTCCTGGCGGCCGGCTTCGAGATTGCTTTCGACCATCACGCCGACGATCCGGCGCTCGCCCTGCGACAGTTGCCGCGCGAGATCCTGCGCGACGTCGATCTGCCGTTCATGCGATTTGTTCGAATTCGCGTGCGAGCAGTCGACCATCACCTGTTCGCGCAACTTCGCCGCGCGCAGCGCCGCGCAGGTCGCCTCGATGTGCGCGCTGTCGTAGTTCGGCCCGCTCTTGCCGCCGCGCAGGATGACGTGTGCATCGTCGTTGCCGCGTGTCTCGAAGATCGCGGCCATGCCCATCTTGGTCATGCCCATGAACGCATGACTGGCGCGCGCGGCAATGATTGCGTCAGACGCAACCTGCACGCCGCCGTCCGTGCCATTCTTGAAACCGATCGGGCAGCTCAGGCCCGACGCGAGCTGTCGATGGCTCTGGCTTTCTGTCGTGCGCGCGCCGATCGCGCCCCATGCGATGAGGTCGGCGATGTATTGCGGGCTCAGCAGGTCGAGAAATTCGGTCGCGGCGGGCAGACCGAGCGCGTTGACGTCGAGCAGCAGTTGCCGCGCGGCGCGCAGCCCTTCATTGATGCGGAAGCTGCCGTCCAGGCGCGGATCATTGATGTAACCCTTCCAACCGACCGTTGTGCGCGGCTTCTCAAAGTAGACGCGCATCACGATCAGCAGGTCGTCCTTCCGTGCATCGGCCGCAGCCTTGAGGCGGCGCGCGTAATCGAGTGCCTGGTCGTGATCGTGGATCGAGCATGGGCCAACGATGAGCAGCAGCCGGTCGTCGCGGCCGTGCAGGATGTTGCTGATGGCCCGGCGGGTGTCTTCGACAAGCGCCTGCGTATCGGCGGGCACGGGCAATTCGTCCAGCAGCAGCGCAGGAGAAATCAGCGGACGCACTGCGCCGATGCGGGTGTCGTCGATGCGCGTCGTGTCTTGCGTCGCGTCGGCGACGCCCACCTCGCGGTCATGTGAGGGGTTGTCGAGGTTTTTCATTGCGATCTCAGAGGGACTTCAAATATGAATCGTGGGCCTGATGTGAATGGCGCGCCATCGCGCAGTCGCATCGGGCACTTAAGCGGCCTTGCCACCGCGCGCCTGACGATAATCTTCAGCAAACTCAGCCCACTGTTTGAGCGACACGTCTTTGCCGTGCGCGGCCAGCTTCAGCGCCGATTTGCGCCAGGCCGTGCCAGCCGCATAGTCCTGCACCTTTTCCACGAGATCGGTGCCGTGTCGGCCGCAGCCGCGCAAATGGCACCATGCCGCTACGCGCGCCATGGTCTGCAGCGCGTCGTCCAGGTTGGCGACCACGTTCTTGCCCGAGCCAAGCGCGACGCGGTCGGCGGTCGGCTGCAGGCTTTTGACGACGTATGACTTCGGTTTCTCGCCCTTGGCGCCGTAGACGACGCCGCGCAGTAGCGCGGGTGAAATGGCCTGCGAAATGCGTTGGATATCGACCACGCGCCCTGCCTCGCTACGCCACGGAGCCACGCTGCAGGCGCTGCCCAGCACATCGTCCCAGACACTTGGGATGGAGAGCTTGATGTCGATCAGGCGCAGCGTGGTCGGGTCGTTTTCAGGGCGAGCGAGCACGGAATAGCGTTCAAGCCCCAGACTGCCGGTGCCAGCAATCCGCCGCGCGACGTCGATGGCAATGAAACGCTGACCGTTGCCCTGCTGACCATACGCCTCGAGAATGCGGCGCGCGCGGCGCGCCTTGTCCTTGCTGGCACGCAATGTGCGGCGCCCGTCAATGCGCAGCGAAATGCGGTTGCCGCTGCGCACGGTGCGTTGCGCCAGATATGCAGCGCGGTTGCGCTTGCGCAGGGCACGCAGCAGATCGCGCACGATGCCCGTGGCGGTCGCCCGCTCGACCCAGCGCGGTTTGCCGTCAACAAGTGTGGCCGCGTACGTGTCCAGAAAGCGCCGACAGAGGTGATGAGCGTCTTCATCGGCCAGTTTCCAGCTGAAGGACGCCACCTGCAGGCTCGACAGCACGCGCACCAGGTCGACCGTGAACGGCGCGGCCAGTGCCTCGTCAAAGTCGTTCATGTCGAAGTAGACGAGGCCGTTGTCGCCCTTGAAGCTGCCGAAGTTTTCAAGGTGCAGGTCACCGCAGACCAGCGTGCGGGGCGCGTCGTGCAGCAGCGCAGCATCGGCCAGCGACGCGGCATACAGGTTGTTGGTGCCGCGAAAGAATGAAAACGGGTCGGCGGCGATGGCATCCAGCTTGCGGGTGAGTCTTTCCGGATCACGCCCGGCGTTGTATTCAAGCAGGATACGGGTGCTGTCATGCATGGTCACGGCCTCGTTAAAGTGCTTGGAGTGGAGTGCAATGCCCTCAAAAATCGAAGATTACGCGTTGATTGGCGATTGCGAAACCGCGGCACTGGTTTCGCGTGACGGGTCCATCGATTGGCTGTGCTGGCCGCGCTTCGATTCAGGCGCTTGTTTTGCCGCGCTGCTCGGCACGCCGGACCACGGCCGATGGCGCATCGCGCCGCAAGGCGAGGCTCGCGCCACGCGCCGGCGCTACCTGCCCGGCACGCTCGTGCTGGAAACCGTATTCGAGACCGACACCGGTTCCGCCAGCGTGACCGACCTGATGACCGCCCGCCTGCCGGGCACCGCTGGCGCACGGGACGACACCTCGGACCTCATCCGCATCGTGAGGGGGCTCTCCGGCACCGTCGACATGCGCATGGATCTCACGCTGAGATTCGATTACGGCGCGTCGATACCGTGGGTCAGCCGCGTGTCTGAAGTCACAGGGGCCCCCGCCGAAGGCCCATGCGACATGCCCGATTGCGTTCTGCGTGCCGTGGCGGGGCCAAACATGACGACACTGCGCACCCCCGCTCCCATCCGTGGCGAGAACCTCTCTACCGTGGCGGATTTCACCGTGCGCGAAGGTGAAGCGGTGCCGTTTGTGCTCACGCATTCACCGTCGCACCTGCCATTGCCGGCATCTATTGATGCGCTTGAAGCCCAGATCGACATCGAGGCGCGCTGGCGTGCGTGGTCCGGCCGCTGCCACGGTGCAGGCCCATGGACAGAAGCCGTCGAGCGCTCGCTCATCACGCTCAAGGCACTGACGTATCACCGCACCGGCGGCGTCGTGGCCGCGCCCACAACGTCGCTACCTGAGCAGCTCGGCGGCGTGCGTAACTGGGATTACCGCTACTGCTGGCTGCGCGACGCCACCCTCACACTGCTCGCGCTCATGAACGCGGGCTACTACAACGAGGCACGCTCATGGCGACAATGGCTCGAACGCGCAATCGCCGGCAGCCCCGCCCAGGTGCAGATCATGTACGGCATTGCCGGCGAACGCCGCCTGGGCGAGTGGACCGTCCCCTGGCTGCCCGGCTACGAAGGCGCGCAGCCCGTGCGCGTGGGCAATGCGGCCGCGATGCAGCTCCAGCTCGACGTGTACGGCGAACTGATGGACGCCCTCTTCATCGCCCGTAAAGGTGGCCTGGATGGCGACGAAGCTTCGTGGCGCCTACAGGTCGCGCTGATGACGCACCTCGAAAGCGTCTGGCAGACGCCCGACGAAGGTATCTGGGAGGTCCGCGGCCCTTCGCGCCATTTCACGCATTCCAAGGTCATGG
>JGI24740J21852_10001266_pt1 | contig 11458 bp, 10 predicted proteins | sample KBSCornC6_FD_21852 | JGI IMG/M metagenome (IMG submission 21852) | reverse complement strand
GGCGGTCAACGGCTTCGCCCGGGCTCGCCAGACTCTCGCCGCCGGGAAGGAGCGCCGCCGGGTCGAGCAGCGGCCGCCTGACCGGCAGATCCACGACGCCAAGCCGGGGGTGCGGCGGGCGCCGGAGCTGGGCGGCTGGACGGCGCCGCTGCCGACCATCGACGGTCCCGTCGTGCGCCGCTCGGCGGCCGCCCTCGACCGCTACGGGCCGGACTTCCGCTACGGCCACAACATGGTCGCCAAGCACCTGGCGACGATCGTCGCGCTCGGCGCCGGCGTCGGCACGGTCGGACTGCTCGCGCAACTGCCGCCGACCCGCAAGCTGCTGCTGAAGGTGAAAGACCCCGGCGAGGGACCGAGCGAGGAGACCCGGGCGAAGAGCTGGTTCAAGGTCACCTTCGTCGGCGAGGGCGGCGGCAGGCGCGTCGTCACCCGCGTCTCCGGCGGCGACCCGGGCTACAGCGAGACCGCGAAAATGCTGGCCGAGTCCGGTCTCTGCCTCGCCTTTGACGAGCTGCCCGAGACTGCGGGCCAGGTGACGACCGCGACCGCGATGGGCGACGCATTGACGGGGCGCCTACAGCGTGCGGGCATCTCCTTCGAGCTGATCGATTGAGCGCGCCGCGCGGCAGGCTTCCGGCCACCGAGCGTGAAGTAGGCAGGCGATGAGCTCGCTCGAAGCGATCGTCCTTGGCTTCGTCCAGGGCCTGACCGAGTTCCTGCCGATCTCCTCCAGCGGCCACCTGCGCATCGTTCCCGCCTTCCTCGGCTGGGAAGACCCCGGTGCAGGCTTCACCGCGGTGATCCAGCTGGGGACGATGGCGGCGGTGCTGATCTACTTCCGCGCCGACCTCTGGCGGATCGCCTCGGCCTGGCTCGCGGAGCTGCGCCTGCCCTACGCGCTGCGCAGCCAGGACGCCAACCTCGGCTGGTTCATCGTCCTCGGCACGATCCCGATCGCCGTCTTCGGGGTGATCTTCGGCAACGCGATCGAAACCGGCGCCCGCAGCCTCTACCTGATCGGCTCGGCCCTGATCGTCTTCTCGTTCGTGATGCTGGCGGCAGAGCGCGCCGGCAGCCACCGCAGGTCGATCGAGGCGATGAACGCCCGCGACGGCGTCTTCATCGGCCTCTTCCAGGCGCTGGCCCTGATCCCCGGCGTCTCCCGCTCGGGTGCGACCATCTCCGCCGGCCTCTTCCGCAACTTCGACCGCGTCGCCGCCGCTCGCTACTCGTTCCTGCTCTCGGTCCCCGCCGTCGTCCTCAGCGGCCTCTTCGAGCTGCGCAAGGTCGGCGAAAAGGGCGGCCCATCGGTGGGGGCGACCGTGATCGCGACCCTGGTCGCCTTCGTCGTCGGCTACGCCGCGATCGCCTGGCTGCTGCGCTACCTCGGCACCCACTCCCTGCGGATCTTCGTCGTCTACCGGGTGGCCCTCGGCGCTCTGGTCCTGCTGCTGACCGCCTCCGGCTCGATCAGCTGACTCGCTAGCCTTGGACGCCATGGACGACCAGCAGCTGACCAACCGCATCGACGAGCTGGTGCGAGAGGAGGAGGACCTCCTCCACCGACATGAGAACGATGGCCTCAGCGCCGACGAGGAGACTCGGATGGCCGAGCTGAAAGTCCAGCTCGACCAAACCTGGGACCTCCTCCGTCAACGCCGCTCCCTCGAGCAGTACGGCCTCGATCCCGACGACGCCAGCGAGCGCGACCCCGGCACCGTCGAGGGCTACGAGGGCTGACCGCCCCATCCGCCAGGATTCCCTGAGCGCCGCTAGGCTAAGCCGTCCACTACGGCGCCTTGGCGGAGTGGCTACGCAGCGGCCTGCAAAGCCGTTTACACCGGTTCGATTCCGGTAGGCGCCTTCGGCCGGTCCCTAGCCCAGCCGACCGCGCCCGCATCGATCCCATGGCTACCCGCTCGTCGAGCGGGGAGGCATCCTTTTTCCCTGCATTTGGGTGAAAAGAGATGAGGTGGGCGAGCCCTTGACTTCTGACATACGTTGTATGTACATTTTCCCCATGGCGACTTCGAAGACCGAGCGGATCAACCTTCGCATCGAGAAGGACGATGAGACTCTTTTCAAACAGGCGGCGTTGGTTCATCGGGAGTCCCTGACGCAATTCCTGGTCGAGAGCGGTCGGGAGCGAGCGGAGCGTGTGCTTGCGGACCGGACCGGCTTCAGCGTCGATTCGGATGCCTGGCAGGAGATCGTTGCGGCGATGGATCGGCCAGCGAAAGCTCGACACGAGCTTGCCGAGCTTTTCTCGCGCCCCCGCCCTGAATAAGTCGAGTGCCGCGTTTTCTCGATCCCGAGCCGCTCGGCAGCGAGCACCGGATCAACGGATTCGAGTGCGGGGTGGGGTCGCTCGACGTATGGCTCGCCAAGCACGCTCGGGCGGCCGTCGGGGCGGGATCTGCTCGCACCTACGTGGTCGTGGATTCCGAACAGGATCGGGTGGTCGGCTACCACGCCCTCTCGCTTGCGTCCATCGAGCCTGCGGAAGCGACCGAGCGGGGACGGAAGGGGATGCTACGACACCCCATCCCAGCGATGCTGTTGGCGCGCTTGGCAGTGGACAGGACGGCTCAGGGCAAGGGAATCGGAGCATTCTTGCTCAAGGACGCGATGAGTCGGGCGCTCTCGGTGGCCGAGCAGGCGGGCATGCGCCTGTTGCTCGTCCACGCCCTCAGCGACGAGGCCCGCGCCTTCTACGAGCACTTCGGCTTCGAGCCTTCTCCCAGCGATCCGATGAACCTGCAGCTCCTGGTCAAGGACATACGGCTTGCGCTCGATAGCGCAGGCTGATCGCACCGTCTCCGATCGCCCGGGCCTTTGCCAGCGGTTGACACCCTTCCGGCGCCGTGCGAGTTTCGCCCGACGATTCGTCGGCGGGCTCCTCCGTCGCCACCAGATCTTCCGGGACACGGCCGAGATGGGGCGGCAGCTGGCGGTCTTCCCGCCGCGGAGCAGCGGCACAGAGAAGGTCAGTCGCAGCCTGCAGCGCCTACGGGCGCGGGCGCTTTCGACCCCGGGGCTGAGCCTCGTTCACAGCAGCGGGAACGTCCCCAGGCTGCCGTCGGCGAGGGTCACTTTCAGTCCCGACGGCGCCGCGCCTTCCTGATACAGCGCGTCGAGGCGGCCGAGGGCGGTTTCGAGCACGATTGCGGTGACGTGGCCGGCGAAAGGTGATTCGTAGCCGGGGATGAGGCCGAGGATGTCGCCGTCGAGGGTCAGTCCGGGCGGCGTTTCCGGGGATTTGAAGACGGAGGTGTAGTAGTCGGTGGGAACGCCGGCGAGCGCAAGGGCGGCGACCATCTGGTCGCTCTGGTCCGAGGTGACCTCGCCGTCGAGGACGCCGTGGGCGACGACCACGCCTTTCAGACCCGAGGCTTTCATCGTGCTTGCGCGCAGGGCGGGACTGCGGTTGAGGTAGGTGCCGAGAGCAAGGATCGGGTTGCCGCCCATCTCCGCTTCGATGTCGGCTTTGGCGTTGGTGCCGATCGCTTGGATCGAGCCCAGCGGCGCCAGGGAGATCACGGTCGCGTCGGTGTAGATCTCGGGCACGTTGGTGACCCCGGCGACGTCGAACCAGTAGTCGAAGAGGGGACTGCCATCGGACCGGGTCGCGTGTTGGGAGACCGCCAGGCCGGTCATGTTGCCGCCCATGCTGATCCCGAAGGCGGAGTTGACGAAGCGCGGGGCGGAGCCCTGGCAGGTGCTTTCGAACAGCTTCACGGCGGCGATCGAGTCTTCGGCGCCCTCGCTGACTTTCCAGCCGCGTGAGGTGTTGCCGGTCGGACCTTCGAGGTCGACGGTGCCGTGGTAGTCCATCGCCACCGCGATCGCCCCGTCGCGTTCGGCGATGCCCGGCAGCAGCGATGCCTCCGACTGCGCCGTCGTCGGGTAGCCGTGGCCGACCACGACGACGCCCTTCGGGGTGCCGCTCGGCACCGCGTAATAGCCGTAGGTGGGGACGCCGGCGACGGTGATGTGGAGGGTCTTGATCGCGCTCGGTTCGCCGCTGCATTCGGGCGTTTCGGCGCGCGCGGTGGCAGCGAAAGCGAACAGCAGCGAGACGACGGAAAGCAGCGACAGGACGACGCGCGACCTCGACATGACCCCTCCTGAATTGACTGGACTACTGAGGACTCTTTACGGCGGAGCCTAACCGCTCATCCCGTCGGCGACCAGTTCGGCCGCAGGTAGGCCTCCTCGAAACCAGCGGCGAGGATGTTGCGGTAGCTGGGGGAGGGGCGTCCGGGAATGCGCTCGCCGGTCTCGACGAAGAGGGTCTCGCAGCCGGCCGCAGCGGCATCGAGGATGCGGCGGCGCAGGAGGGCGCGCTGGCAGCCGCGCCCGCGCGCCGGCTCCAGGGTGGCGGCGATCCCGAACTGGGCGATGTCGTCGTCGACCAGCATCGCCGCGCAGGCCTGCGGCTCGGCGCCGACGCTGGCGAGGTAGCAGCGCCAACCGTCCCGACCGGGTAAGCCGGCGAAGAAGGCGGCGGCCCAGGCCGGTAGGCCGAAGCCGGTGGCGGCGATCATCCCGAACGGACTCTGCCCGCCGTCGTCCGCCGTCGTCACCTCGACCTCATCGGGCACGCGGAAGCGGGGCTCGTGCGCGTCGCGGACGAACCTCATCCAGGCGTAACCAGGCTCATAGCTGCGCGAGCGCAGTAGCCCTTCGGCCGCCGTGGCTTCGGGATCGCCGGCAAGAACCGGCACCTTGGCGGCGACGCCAGCCGCGGCGACGCGATCGAGCGCCGCGCCCAGCGAGCCATCGGCAACCGCCCCCTGCCGGGTGCCGCCGAGGACCAGGTTCGGCATCTGCGCATTCGGCAGCGCCCGGACCAGCGTCGCCTGCGCCGGCCCCAGCTCGTGCGACTCGACGCCATGCTCGCGCGAAACCTCCGCCGGGACCGATTCCCAGATCTCGCGCCAGAAGCGGCGCTCGACCCGGTCGAGCCGCTCGGAGTCGAAGCGGTAGCCGCTGCGGGTCTCGCCGTGCGCCATCTCTGGCAAAGCCTAAGCCGGTCCCCGCGATCTGTCAGCCTGCAGGCGTGAGCGTCGCGACCGCACCTGCGCCGGTCATCGCGCCGGCGGGAACCATCCCCGACGATCAGGTGATCGTCCTCTTCGGCGCCACCGGCGACTTGGCGATGCGCAAGCTGCTGCCGGGGATGTTCCACCTCGCCCAGGTGGGTCTGATGCCGAAGCGCTTCCGCATCATCGGCGCCGCCCGCAACGCGATCCCCGAGGAGGAGTTCCGCGAGCTTGCCCGTCAGGCGATCGAGGCCTCCGGCCGCCAGGACATGTCGCCGCCGACCTGGGATCCATTCGCCGAGTCGCTGCGCTTCGTCGGTGTCGGCGACGGCTTCGACGACCTCGACGCCTGCGTCGCCGAGGCGCGCGAGGAGCTGGGCGGCGCCCCCCGACTGCTCCACTACATGTCGCTGCCGCCGGCCGCCGCCGCCTCGACGATCGAACAGCTCGGTGCCTCCGGCCTCGGCCGCGGCGCCCGGGTGATCACCGAGAAGCCGTTCGGCACCGACCTCGAGTCGGCCCGCCGCCTCAACGCGCTGCTGCAGTCGGTCTTCGACGAGCGCTGCATCTACCGGATCGACCACTACCTCGGCCGCGAGGCGGTCCAGAACCTGCTGGCGCTGCGCTTCGCCAACGGCATGTTCGAGCCGGTCTGGAACCGCAACCACATCGACCACGTCCAGATCGACGTCCCGGAGACGCTCTCGATCGAGATGCGCGGCAGCTTCTACGAGGAAACCGGCGCCTTCCGCGACATGATCGTCACCCACCTCTTCCAGGTGCTCGGCTTCGTCGCGATGGAGCCGCCACCCTCGCTCGACGCGAAGCCGCTCGGGCTGGAGCGCGAGAAGGTATTCGACTCGATGCCGCCGCTGCGGCCCGAGAACGTCGTCCGCGGCCAGTACGCCGGCTACCGCGAGGAGGAAGGGGTGGCGCCCGATTCCGAGGCCGAGACCTTCGTCGCCCTCAAGGCCTTCGTCGATAACTGGCGCTGGGAGGGCGTGCCCTTCTATCTGCGCTCGGGCAAGCGGCTGGCGCAGAAAAAACACCTGCTGACGGTCGCCTTCTCGCAGCCGCCGCGGCGGATGTTCCCGCTCGACTGCGAGCAGAACATCGAGTCCTTCGGCTACGACCACCTCACCTTCGAGCTCGGCGATCCCGGCAGCATCTCCGCCTCGTTCCTGGCCAAGGTCCCCGGCCCGAAAATGGAGCTGGGGGAGGCCCACATGCACTTCAGCTACGCCAACAACTTCGGCGGCGGCGAGCAGGCGCTCGACGCCTACGAGCGGCTCATCCACGACGTGATGATCGGCGACCGCACCCTCTTCACCAGCTCGACCGCGATCGAGCGCCTCTGGGAAGTCTCAGAGCCGGTGATCGAGGAGCCGCCGCCAGTGGTTCCCTACGAGCCCGGCTCGTGGGGACCGCCGCAGATGGACGAACTGATCGCGCCGCGCCAGTGGCACCTGCCGACGCATCACGTCTGACGAAACGACCGGCGAAGAAGAGAGTGGGCGTTACTGGGCTCGAACCAGTGACCTCCAGCTTGTCGAGCTGGCGCTCTCCCAACTGAGCTAAACGCCCCGGGTCGCGGAATCTAGCAGCGGTGGCGCTTTCGGCCGCGCTCGAAGGGCCGGTTCAAGCCCACGCATGCAAGAGCCGATGCAGGGGGTGCAACTTTCCAGCTCCTAGCGTGTTTATGGATGCGTCGCCCAAATACCCGGCGGCCAGGACTTCAAAGTTTGAGGACCGACGAGCCAGGCGGAACAAAGTTCACTTGGCGGTACGTCCTTCGGAAACAAAGGGCCCCTGATGGGGCCCTTTTCCGTTCCCGAAGCCAAATCCGCGCTCTGCGGCAGGCTCAGACCGTGGCCGGCAGCATCACCTGGGTCAGCCGCAGGCTGTTGCCCGAGGGATCGCGGAAGCCGCAGTCGATCCCGTAGGGCCGTTGCTCCGGCGTGTCGGTGAACTCGACGCCGCGCCCCTTCAGCTCTTCATATGAGGCCTGGCAGTCGTCGGTGGTGAGGAAGACGCCGCTGACGAAGCCCTTCGCCATCAGGTCTTCGACCTGGTCCCGCGTGGCTCCGTCCATCACCGGCTCGCCGGGGATCGCCATCAGGACGATCGAGAAGTCCTCCTGGCCGGGAGGGCTGACGGTGAGCCAGCGGAAGTTGTCGAGCTCGGCGAGGGTGACGTCGGTGCGCACCTCCATCCCGAGCTTCTCGGTGTAGAAGGCGAGGGCCTCCTCCTGGTCGTGAACCCACAGCTGCGCGTTGGCGATCCTGATCATGGTGTGTCTCCTGGTGGTTGAAGTTCAGCTTGCCGGCGATGCTAGGAGCGGGCCGCCGCGCTGTCTTCTCGAAACGTGCGGTGTTGCGGGCGGCCGTAGGCGCGGACCACGCAGGCGGGCACGATCGCGTAGGCCGAGGCGGGCGGGAACTGCGCTCGGTAAGCGGTCGGCGAGGCCCCGAAGGTGCGGCCGAAGCTGGTCGTGAAGGAGCCGACGCTCTGCAGCCCGACCGCGAAGCAGATCTCGGCGACGCTGCGGTCGGTGGTCCGCAGCAGCGCCGCCGCCCGCTCGAGCCGGCGGGTCAGCAGGTAGGCGTGCGGCGAGTCGCCGAAGGCGCGGCGGAACTCGCGGCTGAAGTGGGCGCGCGAGAGCCCGGCGGCCTGGGCCATGTCGTCGACCCTCAGCGGTTCCGCGTAGCGAGCGTCGGCGAGGTCCTTGGCGCGAAGCAGATGGCGGGCTGGGGGAGCGAAGGCGATGGCCACAGATTAGGCTCGCCGCTCCGTGGTCGCCACCTACGCAGCCGTGCTCGCGGTCGTCGTCGCCTCGCTGGCGATCGGCCAGGCGGCGCTCGCCCTCTGCGGCCTGCGGCGCTGGTCCTGGCTGGCCCCGGCGGTCGGCCTAGCGCTGCTGCTCGCGGTCTGCTGGGGCACGGTGCGGATCCTCGGCGATGGCGTCGGCTCCGCGGTCGCGGTCCTGGCGTTGACGATCGTCTCCGTCGTCTACCTCTGGTCCCTGTCATTGCCCGGCGAGAGGAGTGACGGAGATCGTCGGATGGAGGGCTGGGGCGAGGAGCTGCGCGCTGGCTGGCCGGTCGCCTTGATTGCCTTGCTCGCAGCCTCGATCCCGTTCATCGTCGAAGGCCACTTCGGGATCCTCGGCACCAGCTTCAACCCCGACATGTCGCAGCACCTGCTCGCCGCCAGCCGCCTCGCCCACGGCCTCCCCGACCAGCTGATCCACCAGGGCTATCCGCTCGGTCCACACTCGGTGGTCGTCGCCCTGAACAAGGGCCTCGGCATCGGCCTGGTCCAGGGCTTCAGCGGCCTCACCGTCGCCGTCGCGATCCTGGCCCCACTCACCGCGCTTGCCGCCTTCAAAGACCTGCCGGCCATCCCGCGCACCGCCGCCGCCCTCGTCGTCGGCCTCGCCTACGTAGTCGCCTCCTACTTCGCCCAAGGCGCCTTCAAGGAGACGATGCAGGCACTCTTCTTATTGGCCTTCGTCCTGTCCCTCCGCGCCGCCACCCGCGACCCGGCCTGGAAAGGGTTGACCCTCCGCTTCGTCCCTGCCGCACTAATCGCAGTCGGCAGCGTCTACGCCTACAGCTTCCCGGGCCTCCTTTGGTTGGGAGGAGCAGCCGTCCTGTGGGCGCTGGCTGAGCTGCTGATCGGCCGAACCGCCTCTGCCGCGACAGGACCCGCGGCCCAGGGGCTTGGTCCCTCGGCAGTTCGGTCCCTACTGCTGGCATTCCTTGCCTTCGCCGTCCTGGTCGCCCCCGAGATCGGCCGCATGATCGACTTCCACAGCTTCGAGACCTTCGACCCCAACGGTCCCGGCCTCGGCAACCTCTTCGGTCAGGTCTCGCCCTTCGAGGCGCTGGGGATCTGGCCCTCGGGCGACTTCCGCCTCGCGCCCGGCAACGGCGCCGTGCCCGCCATCGCCTATTACCTCGGCATCGCCTTCGGCCTGGCGATGCTCGGCTGGGGAGCCTGGCGCTGCTGGCGCCGCCGCGAGCTGGCGGTCCTCGCCGGCCTCGCCGCGGCGCTGCTCGCCTACGCCGCCGCCCGCGTCGGCGGCACGCCGTACACCGCCGCCAAGGCGATCGAGATCGCCGCTCCCGTCGTGGCGCTGACGATCCTGCTGCCGTTGGCACCAGAGTTGTGGCGCTTTATGCCCGCATACCGGGAAAAAGGCGCCACGACTCCGTCGGAGAAGGACCCTCGCTCGCCGCTCGCTGGCGCGGCGGTCGGGGTCTACCTGTTCGCCGCTGGCGTCTGCTCGCTGCTCGCGCTCGCCAATGCGCCGGTCGGGCCGACTTCCTACTCGCCGGCGCTGACCGAGATGCGGCCGCTGGTCGCTGACGGCTCGACCCTGGTCCTCGCCCCGCGACAGCTGCTCGCCGAAGAACACGGCACGCCCTACATCGCCTGGGAGCTGCGCGGCGGCCGCGTCTGCATCAAGGCCGCCGACGAAGAAGGGAGCAAGCCGCCGCCCGGGGTGCGCTTCGTCATCAGTTGGACGCCGCACGTCGAGTCGAAGAACGGCACCACCCTGATCGGCGGTGCAGTGTTGTACCCGGGATTCGTGCCCATGCGCATCGCACCGCCCTATGTGCTCTGGAAATCGGTCCGGCCCGTCGCAGCCCACAGCCCCTGCCCGCTGATCGCGGTCCGACAAGCACGCCAGGGCCCCGCGCGCTAGCTCTCGGCCATACCGCGGGGACGGGGCGCGCGGCCGGCACGACCGCCTACCATGGCCGGCATGGAGGCTGGGACCGAGATGATCGTCGTCACGCTGCCCGACGGCACGCCGCTGGAGCTGCCGGCCGGAGCGAGCGGGGCCGATGCCGCCGCCGCGATCGGGCCAGGCCTTGCCAAGGCCGCGCTGGCGATCAAGGTCGACGGCGAGCTGCGCGACCTCTCGGTGCCGTTGCCGGAGGGTGGGGCGGAGGTGGCGATCGTCACCGACCGCGACCCCGAGGCGCTGGAGCTGATCCGCCACGACGCCGCCCACGTGATGGCCGAGGCGGTGCAGGAGCTCTACCCCGGCACCAAGGTGACGATCGGGCCGCCGATCGAGTCAGGCTTCTACTACGACTTCGAGTTCCCGCCCGAGGTCAAGGTCAACGAGGACGACCTGCCGAAGATCGAGGCGAAGATGCGCGAGCACATCGGTGCCGACGAGCATTTCGAGCGCCGCGACGTGCCGGCGGCGGAGGCGATCGAACTGTTCCGTGCCCAGGGGGAGCCGTTCAAGGTCGAGCTGATCGAGGACCTCGTCCACGACGAAGGCGTCGAGACCGTCTCGCTCTACCGCAACGGCCCCTTCGAGGACCTCTGCCGCGGCCCCCACGGCCCCTCGACCGGGCGGATCAAGGCGATCAAGCTCAACTCGGTGGCCGGCGCCTACTGGCGCGGCGACGAGAACCGCGAGCCGCTGACCCGGATCTACGGCACCGCCTTCTTCTCGAAGAAGGACCTCGAGGAGCACCTCGAGCGGCTCGAGCAGGCGAAAGAACGCGACCATCGCCGGCTCGGTCCCCAGCTCGGCCTGTTCATGCTGCGCCGCGAGGCGCCGGGGATGCCGTTCTGGCTCCCCAACGGGACCACGCTGCTGCATCTGATCGAGGACGAGGTGCAGAAACAACTCCGCAAGCGCGGCTACAAGGAGATCGCCACCCCGCAGGTGATGGACGAGGAGCTCTGGCATCGCTCCGGCCACTGGGACAACTACCGCGACGAGATGTACTTCATGGAAGACGACGACCGCCGCTTCGCGCTGCGGCCGATGAACTGCCCCGGCGCCTGCCTCGTCTACGGCTCCGACCGCCACTCCTACCGCGAGCTGCCACTGCGCCTGGCCGAGTTCGGCCGCGTCTCCCGCAACGAGCGCGAGGGCGTCCTCCACGGCCTCCTCCGGGTGCGCGCCTTCACCCAGGACGATGCCCACGTCTACTGCACCGAGGAGCAGATCGCCGACGAGGTGGCGAGCATCTGCGAGGCGATCGACGAGCTCTACGCCCGCTTCGGCTTCGAGGACGTCCGGGTCGAGCTCTCAACCCGGCCGGAGAAGTCGATGGGCAGCGAGGAGCAGTGGGCGAAAGCGGAGGCGGCGCTGGCCGAGGCGCTCGACCGCCAGGGCCGCGAGTACGAGCTGCACCCCGGCGATGGGGCCTTCTACGGGCCGAAGATCGACTTCCACGTCACCGACGCGCTCGGCCGTTCCTGGCAGTGCGGCACCTGCCAGCTCGACTTCCAGATGCCCGAGCGCTTCGACCTCTATTACACGGGGGCCGACGACGCCCGCCACCGGCCGGTGATGATCCACCGCGCCCTGCTCGGCTCGATGGAGCGCTTCGCCGGGATCCTGATCGAGCACTACGGCGGCCGCTTCCCGGTCT
>JGI24740J21852_10001265_pt1 | contig 11459 bp, 7 predicted proteins | sample KBSCornC6_FD_21852 | JGI IMG/M metagenome (IMG submission 21852) | reverse complement strand
GCGTGACCGGCTCGCCGTGCAGCGTGACCTGCTGGCGCTGCGGGTTGAAGTGATACGGCCCCACATCAAACGGCAGGCGGCCATACGGAATCGGATACGCACGGCGCAGCAGCGCATCGACGCGCGCACGCAGCTCGGGAATACGGAACGGCTTGGCGATGTAGTCATCCGCGCCTTGCGTGAGCGCGCGCACGAGGCTCTTCTCGCCTTCTTCGGCCGTGACGAACAGGATCGGCAACACATCCTTGTGGCGGCTGCGCACCACGCTCAGCACGTCAATGCCGAGCATGCCCGGCGTATGCCAGTCGAGAATCAGCATGTCGTACGAAGAACGGCCGAGCATGCGCAGCAGCGTCGCGCCGTCGGTATAGGTCACCACGTCGTGGCCCGATTGGGACAGGATCTGGACGATGACTTCGCTCTGGAAGGGATCGTCTTCAAGCAAGGCGATTCGCATGTTTGGCTCCATGAATATTGCGCACATGCGTGCCGGGATGGCGGGGGTACAAATTGCACCCAATCAGTCGCGGCATAGCGCGATCCGTTGCATGTGTTACGTGTCTGCAATTTTCATGGCGAGGTTTGCTACGAACCATGAGAAGAGTCCTAATTTGTGAAGACCTTGAAACACCCTGACCCGTGTGCGTTAGCGAAAATCGGGCAAAAAAAAGCCCGGACAACGAGGTCCGGGCGGCGGTGTTTCCCACAACGTGACGGGATCAGAAACACCCAAGGGTCGCGTATGCCGAACACACTGCAACACACCGGGGGGACGCGCTGCAGTGCTTCACGGGGGTGACGTCAAGGAGGGTCCGACGTACTTGTCCGGCACACGAATGCGCATGATGCCGTGCGATGCGCACTGCCGGATCAACCGTGACAACATTTGACCAACCATCCCGCCGGTGGAACAGCCGTGTCTTAGGTGGGATCCGCGTTTTCCAGCTCTTGCCGAATCGACTCCGTCAGCATGTCGATCAACAGGCGAACGCGCTTGGGCACGAAGCGCGCAGAGGGCGTGACGAGATTGATGGGCTCGCCGCTGGTGGCGTAATCGGGCAGCACGCGCACCAAGCGCGGCAGTGGCGCATTGGCACGCGCCACGGCGCTCGCATAGAGGGGCAGCGGGCCGATGCCGGCGCCGGACGCGATGAGTGTTTCCAGATACGAGAGGCTATCGGCATTCAACCGTGCGCGTACCGCGACCGTTTTCAGGCCATCGGGGCCGACCAGGCGCCATTGCGTTTCGCCGCGGCCGGTGCCGCGAAAGTCGAGGCAGCAATGGTCGGCCAGCGCCTGCACGGTCTGCGGCGCACCGCGCTTTTGCAGGTAATCGGGTGACGCGAACAGACCAATACGCAGCACGCCCAGCGGCCGTGCGACCAGCGAGCTATCGGCGAGGCGACCCACGCGCACAGCGAGATCAAAGCCTTCCTGTACAAGATCGACATTGCGCGGCGTCAGTACCACGTCCAAATCGATATCCGGATACTGCTGCATGAAGCGCGCCGCCACCGGGGCGACAAGTAAGCGCCCGACATCTTCGGAGGAGGTGATCCGCACCTTGCCGCGCGGCAGATCCTGCAATTCCCCGGCGCAGGTCGTGGCGCGTTCGATCTCTTCCAGCGCCTGGGACGCCACTTGGTATAGGCTCTGCCCCGCGTCAGTGAGATGCAAGGTGCGGGTGGTGCGCTGTAACAGTCGCACGTTCAAATCTTGTTCGAGCGCAGCAATGCCCCGGCTGACGGACGATTTGGGCAAATCCAGTCGCGTCGCCGCTGCGGTGAAGCTGCCCGCTTCAACCACGCGCACGAACAGCGCCAGTTGGTTCAAATCCATGGTTTCCTCCTGTAATGGGCGCGCTCGCCGGCTGTGGTTTTGATTGTCTCGCCGGGAGCAACATTTTTTCCCACAATAACCGACTAGTGCAGACGGGGCAACCACCCTACATTTGCGGTATGACAAATCCCCGATTCCAGGAGAACAACATGGAAACCCTCGCACAACCGCAAGTACAGCAAGTGCAACGTGCTCGCCGTGTGGAGCGCCTCGTCACCGGCCGGCCGACGTCGGACGGTGCGGGCGTGAAGCTCACGCGCGTGCTGACGAACAACCTGCAACGCCGGCTCGATCCCTTCCTGATGCTCGACGCGTTCCGCAGTGATGACCCGAACGACTACCTGGCCGGCTTCCCCGATCACCCGCACCGCGGCTTTGAAACGGTGACGTACATGATCGCGGGCCGCATGCGCCACCGCGACAGCGCCGGCAACGAAGGCCTGCTGCAACATGGCGGCGTGCAGTGGATGACCGCCGGCAGCGGCGTCGTGCACTCCGAGATGCCGGAGCAGGAAGATGGCGTGATGGAAGGCTTCCAGCTCTGGCTGAACCTGCCCGCGCGCGACAAGATGACGACGCCGTGGTACCGCGATATTCCGTCGGCCGAAATTCCCGAGTTCACGACGGAAGATGGCGTGGCGGTGCGCGTGATCGCCGGTGAGTCGCAAGGCGTGCAAGGTGCGATGACGCGGGAAGCGACGCAGCCGCTGTACCTCGACATCACGCTGCCGGCCGGTACATCGTTCGCGCAGCCGCTGCCCGAAAAGCACAACGCGTTTGTCTACGTGTTCCGTGGCAGCGCGCTGGTGGGCGATGCCGATGCCCCGGGCAACGCTGGCCTGCAGCGCGTGGATGACAAGCAGATGGCCATTCTTGCCAACACGGAAGGCAGCGACGGTGTTGTGATCCGCGCGGAGGATGTAGAGACCCGCGTGCTGCTGATCGCAGGCAAGCCGCTGAACGAGTCGATCGCGCAGTACGGCCCGTTTGTGATGAACACGCAGGAAGAGATCTTCCAGGCCGTGCGAGACTTCCAGGCCGGCAAGTTCGCGTAAGGCCACGCTGCAAAACTACTGCGCGGCCCGATCTTGAACCTGTGATGCTCGCCGTACCCGTGTACGGCTGTGCTTCTCGGTTCAACCTCGGGCCGCTCGCTACGTTTTTCAGCGCAGCCTTACCCTTCTTTTGGTGGACCTCACCAGAGCGGCGGTTCGTCCAACAGCGCGATCTGCTCGCGCAATTCCAAGACCCGGTCCTGCCAGTAGCGTTGCGTGTTGAACCACGGAAACGCGGCAGGGAACGCCGGATCATTCCAGCGACGCGCCAACCACGCGCTGTAGTGCAGCAGCCGCAGCGTGCGCAGCGCTTCCACCAGATACAACTCACGCGTGTCGAATTCGCAGAAATCTTCGTAGCCGGCCAGCAGGCTGGCGAGCTGCGATTGCATCGACGCGCGATCGCCCGAGAGCAGCATCCACAGATCCTGCACGGCGGGGCCGGTGCGGCTGTCATCGAAGTCGACGAAGTGCGGGCCAGCGCTGCGCAGCGGGTCGCCTTGCTTGGCGTCGGCCTCTTCGATCCAGAGAACGTTCGACGCATGGCAATCGCCATGCAGGCGCAGCAATGTCACATCGCCTGCGCGGTCGTAGCAGCGGCGTACGCCGTCGAGCGCGGCATCGGCCACGCTGCGCCAGGCGGGCAGCAAGTCGGGCGGGATGAAATCGTGTTCGAGCAGCCAATCGCGCGATTGCACGCCGAAGGTGTCGATGTCGAGCGCAGGCCGCGCCATGAACGGGCGTTGCGCGCCCACGGCGTGGATGCGGCCGAGGAAACGGCCCATCCATTCGAGCGTGTCGTCGCGGTCGATTGCGGGCACGCGGCCGGCGCAGCGCGGGAAGACCGCGAAGTGCCAGCGCTCGAAGGCGTGCAGCGTGCGGCCGTCGATTGCCAGCGGCGCGATCACGGGGATCTCGGCGGCGGCGAGCTCCTCGGTGAACGCGTGTTCCTCGACGATCTGCGCGTCGTTCCAGCGGCCGGGGCGGTAGAACTTGACCACCACCGGCGCGCTGTCTTCCACGCCGACCTGGTAGACGCGGTTCTCGTAGCTATTGAGCGCGAACATGCGGCCGTCCGGCATCAGCCCGACCTGCGCCAGCGCATCGAGGATGCTGTCGGGCGTCAGGCCGTCGTACGGGGCGTCAGTTGATGCCGGTTGGCCGTCGTCGTCACGCATGAGCGTCAGGCTTTGCGGCCGCCCAGCAATGCAGCAGCCTTGGCGAACAGACCGTTGAACGGCTGCTTGGCCGGTTGCGCAGCCTTCTGCGCCGGTTGTGCGGCTTGCGTGTTCGACGAACGACGCTGACCGCCCTGCCCGTTGCCTTGCGCTTGGCCCTGGCGCTGACCACGCCCCTGCGATTGACCGTTGCCTGCGCCGTTGCGATGGCCGCCCTGCGGCTTCGGTGCAGCCTGGCCGTCACGCTGGCCTTGTGCTTGTCGTTGGCGGCTGCCGCCGCCGTTACGACCCTGACCTTGGCTTTGGCCCTGACCATTGCCACTCGACTCACGACGCGGTTCGCGGGGCTCACGCGGAGCGCGCGGCTCGCGCGGCGCAGCGTTGCCGCCGGCCGCTTGGCGCGGTTGCTGGCTGCGACCACCGCCCGGGCGGCCACCACGCGCATTACCGCCGCGGCCGGCCGAGTTGCGGCCATTCGGAATCGGCTCTGGCGCGATGCTCGGATCCGGCTCGAAACCTTCCAGCACGGTGCGCGGCAGTTCGCGCTTGATCAGGCGTTCGATGTCGCGCAGCAGGCCGTGCTCGTCCACGCAGACCAGCGAGATCGCCTCACCCTGCGCACCTGCGCGGCCCGTGCGGCCGATCCGGTGCACGTAGTCTTCCGGCACGTTCGGCAGGTCGAAGTTGACCACGTGCGGCAGTTGATCGATGTCGATGCCACGTGCAGCGATGTCGGTGGCGACCAGCACGCGCAGCGTCCCGGCCTTGAACTCCGACAGCGCACGCGTGCGCGCCGATTGGCTCTTGTTGCCGTGAATCGCCAGCGACGAAATGCCGTCACGCGTGAGCTGCTCGGCCAGACGGTTCGCGCCGTGCTTGGTGCGCGTGAAGACCAGCACCTGATGCCAGTCGTTGTCGCGCACGAGCTTGGCCAGCAGTTCGCGCTTGCGCTCGCGGTCCACCGGGTAGATGCGCTGCTCGACCGTCTCGGCCGTGGTGTTACGGCGCGCGACTTCGATCAGCGCCGGCTTGTCGAGCAGGCGGTCGGCCAGTTCGCGGATGTCATCCGAGAACGTTGCCGAGAACAGCAGGTTCTGGCGTTTCGGCGGCAGGATGTTGAGGATCTTGCGGATGTCGTGGATGAAGCCCATGTCGAGCATGCGGTCAGCTTCGTCCAGCACCAGCAGTTCGATGTGCGACAGGTCGATGGTGCGCTGGCCCACGTGGTCCAGCAGACGGCCCGGCGTGGCCACGACGATATCGACACCGCGCTTGAGCGCGTCGATCTGCGGGTTGATGCCGACGCCGCCGAACATCACCATCGACTTCAGCGGCAGGTATTTGCCATAGGCGCGCACGCTCTCTTCCACCTGCGCGGCGAGTTCACGCGTAGGGGTGAGCACCAGCGCGCGGATCGGGAAGCGCATGCCGTTGGGCGTCTGCACCTTGTTCGGTTGCGTGGCGGAGAGGCGATGCAGCAGCGGCAGCGTGAAACCGGCGGTCTTGCCGGTGCCGGTCTGTGCACCGGCGAGCAGGTCACCGCCCTTAAGGACTGCGGGGATGGCCTGGCGTTGAATCGGAGTGGGTTCGGTGTAGCCGAGTTCGGCCACGGCGCGTACCAGCTTGTCTGACAAGCCGAGTTCGGAAAACGACATGGAAAAGCGATTGGACCGGCGTGTCCCGCGCATTCGTTCGTGCGCCAATCGTGGACAAAGCCTGGGTAGGTGACGGGGCGACTGGACCCCGGGGACTGCATGGACTGCAAGAAGGGGCGTAGTTTAACAGGGTGCCGTGTCGCGACGCCGTTTTGCGACGTTCGTGCGCGCCAAGTCGAAGGCAGCGCGCCCCGAGCCACAGTCGATGTGCACACAACGTCGCAGTGCTCGTTGGTTCGCTTCAAGCGCCGCTTCAGCCGATTGGCGGACCCGACCGCGCCTACGCAAACAAGGCTTTAGCGGTCTCGATGTTTGCGCCCACTCACCCCCCATCTCAATAGGAAAGAGCCACTCCTGGGCAAATCCCCTATCTCTAGAGGCTTCGCTCGAATTGCTCGCTTGGCGTTTTCAAACGTCTGTTCCTAACATGCCCTGGCAACACAAATACACATGTTTGAATCGTTCGTTCGAGCGCTGCAATGCAGCAATCCACGCCGATATCGGACCAAAAAAACGAGGTTGGAGACATGGGACGTCCTGGAGCAGGAGACACCAAGGGCCGCATTCTTGAGGCCACCGAACTGCTGTTCATCGAGTTCGGCTACGAGGCGATGTCGTTGCGGCAGATCACGGCGCGCGCCAAGGTCAATCTGGCAGCGGTCAACTATCACTTCGGCAGCAAGGAGGCGTTGATGCAGTCGGTGCTTGGGCGCCGGCTCGATCCGCTCAATACGCGCCGCCTGGCGCTGCTCACCGCTTGCGAAGAGCGCTGGACCAAGGAGCAGCTCACGTGCGACCACGTGCTCGGCGCGCTGTTCGTGCCCGCGCTGCAGATGGCGCGCAACCCGGACACCGGCGGCCCCGCCTTCCTGCGTCTGATGGGGCGCGTGTATTCCGACACCTCGCCGTTCGTGCAGAACTATCTGCTCGGGCATTACGCGCCGGTGTTCGGTCGATTCTTCGAGGCGTTCTCAGCCGCGCTGCCGCATGTCCCACGCGCTGAGCTCGGCTGGCGCCTGCACTTCTCGCTCAAGGCGCTCGCGGGCGTGCTGGCGGGCGACGATCTCAACAACCTCTTGCCGATGTTCACGCAGGGCAAGCCGATGACCGATGCCTCGCTGCTGGCGAGGCTCACGGCACTGGTGGTGGCCACGCTCAACGCCCCGTTGCCGGGCGAGGCCGGCGCGCTGGACCAGGTGGTCGAACTGGCCGAAGCGCAGGCACCCACGCCCGCAGCGCAGGCCAACGATGCGCCCAATGGCAGCGAAGGCAACGGCCACGGCGGCTCCACGCGCCAAGCCGGACACGGCAACGGCCGCGCCACCGAACGCGGTACGACACCCGCCACCACTTCGCCGTTCTCCGGCGATCTGTTCGGCCGCACACCCGGCGCCCGCGCCAGCGCCGCCGCTGATGTGCAGGACGACCTCGGCGAGGATGCGGACGACGATCACCCGGACGATGGCGACGACGGCGCGGCACCCACCGCGCGCACCCGGGCGCTGGCCATCCGGCGCAGCAATGCTGCCCGCGCGATCTTCCCGGCCAACCCGATGCGCCCCTGGCGTAGCCCCGGCGCCTGATCTCGCAGGCGCCGCGCGGCGCTCCCGCGCCCAGGCACGGGAGTCGCTCCGGCATTCGGCAAGCGCCGCTTGTCCCAGACATCCGGCGCAGGAACGCAGCGAATGGAGACCCTCATGACGGCGATCTGGATCGTCTTGCTTGGCATCGGCGCGCTCGGGCTCGCCAGCCTGGAAGCCTCGGCATTTGCCTGGCTGATCGCCACCGGCGTATGGCTGGTGGCCGGCGCGTGGCTCGGCCTGATCGGCCCTGTGATGACCACGGTACTTGCCATCCTTTTGATGCTGCCCGCGCTCGTGCTCACGCTGAAACCGCTTCGCCGCGCACTCATCACGCGCCGGGTGCTGGCGATGTTCCGCAAGATCATGCCGGAGATGTCGCAAACCGAACGCGACGCCATCGAAGCCGGCACGGTCTGGTGGGATGCAGAGCTGTTCTCCGGCCGGCCGAATTGGTCGCGGCTGCTCTCTTCGCCACAGCCGCGCTTGTCGCCGGAAGAACAGTCGTTCCTCGACGTCGAAACCGAAAAACTCTGCGACCTCGCCAACGACTGGGAAAGCACGCAGATCTGGCAGGACATGTCGCCCGAAGCGTGGGCCTATGCCAAGCGCGCAGGCTTCCTCGGCATGATCATTCCGAAGGAATACGGCGGCAAAGGCTTCTCGGCGTATGCGCATTCGCAGGTCATCATGAAGTTGTCGACGCGCTGCTCTGCAGCTGCTGTGTCGGTGATGGTGCCCAACTCGCTCGGGCCGGCTGAACTGCTGCTGCACTACGGCACCGAAGCGCAGAAGAACCACTACCTGCCGCGCCTCGCCCGCGGTGAAGAGATCCCCTGCTTTGCACTGACCAACGCGTATGCGGGCTCCGATGCTGCGGCCATTCCCGATGTGGGCGTGGTCTGCCGCGGCATGCATGAGGGCCGCGAAACGCTGGGCTTCCGCGTGACCTGGAGCAAGCGCTACATCACGCTCGGGCCGATTGCGACGGTGCTCGGCTTGGCTTTCCGCGCAGTCGATCCGGATGGCCTGCTTGGCGGGGATAAGGAGCCCGGCATCACCTGCGCGCTCATCCCGACCAAGCATCCGGGCGTGAACATCGGCCGCCGGCATTGGCCGCTGAACGCGGTGTTCCAGAACGGCCCCAACTGGGGCAAGGACGTGTTCATCCCGATCGACTGGGTGATCGGCGGGCAGGCGCAAGTGGGCCGTGGCTGGCGCATGCTGATGGAATGCCTGGCGGCGGGTCGGGCGATTTCGCTGCCGTCGTCCAACGTGGGGCTGTCGAAGATTGCCGTGCGCAGCACCGGTGCGTATGCCGCAGTGCGCCGCCAGTTCCGCACGCCCATCGGCAAGTTCGAGGGCATTCAGGAAGCGCTCGGCCGCATGGGCGGCAACCTGTACATGATGGATGCGGCGCGGCGCCTGTCGGCGCTGGCCGTGGACCTGGGCGAGAAGCCTTCGGTCATCTCCGCCATTGCCAAGTATCACGTCACCGAACGTGCGCGCGATGTGGTCAACGATGCGATGGACATCGTGGGCGGCAAGGGCATCTGCATGGGGCCGAACAACTTTCTCGCACGTGCGTATCAGCAGGTGCCGATCGCGATTACGGTGGAAGGCGCGAACATCATGACGCGCTGCCTGATCATTTTCGGGCAGGGTGTGATCCGCTGCCATCCGTACGTACTGCGCGAGATGACGGCCGCGCAAGGTGCCGATTCGCCCGAGACGCTGCGCGCATTCGATGCGGCGCTGTTTGGCCACGGCGCGTTCATCGCGGGCAACTTCGTGCGGGCGTTCCTGCATGCGCTGTCGGGCGGGCGCGTGGCACCTGCACCATCGAATGCGGCGCCCGAAATGCAGCGCTACTACCAGGCCGTCAACCGCTTCTCGACCGCGCTGGCGCTGCTGTCCGACGTATCGATGTTCACGCTGGGCGGCACGCTCAAGCGCCGCGAGAGCATCACCGGCCGGCTGGGCGACATCCTTTCGCAGATGTATCTAATTTCGTCTGCGCTCAAGCGCTTTGAGGACGAGGGCCGCCCGGTGGAAGACGCACCACTGGTGCACTGGTCTGTGCAGGACGCGTTGGTGCGCGCGCAAGACGCACTCGACGGCGTGCTGGCGAACTTCCCGAACGCGGGCATCGCCGGCCTCCTGCGCACGATGATTTTTCCGTTCGGTGCGCCGTATCGAAAACCGTCTGACGCACTGGCCGCGCAAGTGGCCGAACTGATGCAGACACCCGGTGCCGCGCGCGACCGCCTGCTGAGCGATTCGTATTGCCCCACGCCCGATATCGACCCGATTGCCTACGGCGAAGCCGCCTTCCGCCTGCAACCGGCGGTCGACGCCATCGAGCAACGCTTGAAACCCGTCATCCGAGAAGGCAAGCTGCCGCCCGTGCCGCAAAGCCTGCCCGATTTCGAAACGTGGACGGCGCAAGCCGTGGCACAAGGCCTCATCGATGAAGCCGAGCGCAAGCAACTGTGCGACTACGCGCGCTTTGGCGAACACGCCGTCGCCGTGGACGACTTCCCGCCCGACTTCAACCTGCTGGCCGACCTACAGCGCCGCAAGGATGCATTGGACGCACTACAAGCTGCAGAACGCCGCGCAGCCTGATCAACCACAACAACAACGATGCAAGACAAGTATCTCGATTTCGTCGGTTCCGGCTTCGGCAAATGGCTGTCGGCCAATCTTGGTCTGCCGCAGCCGGTGCCGCTGCGCCGCTATCGCGCGGGGGAGCCGGAGTTTGTCGGGCCCTTTCTCGTGGGCGCAGCACCGGGCGGCGCGATGCGCGAGACGCTCGCCGCGCTGTTTGCCGAGATCGGCGTGCCGACGCGCTTTCATGAAAGCGACCCGGAGTGGCTCGGCGTGGCCAACCGGCACGGGCAAATCACAGGCCGCTTTGTTGCGCCCACGGGCAGGGAGGGCGATGCGTTTGACCGCATTGGCGGCATCGTTGTCGACGCGACGGGCATCGTCTCAGTCGACGGACTCGACGCGCTGTACCACGTGTTCCACGACGGCGTGCGGGCCATCGGTCGCTGCGGCCGCATCGTCGTGATTGGACGCCCGCCGGAAGCCTGCAAGACATCGGAAGCTGCGGTTGCACAACGCGCGCTGGAAGGCCTGACGCGCTCGCTGGGCAAGGAAGTGCGGCGCGGCTGCACGGCGCAACTCGTCTACGTGGCCGATGGCGCGGAGAACGTGGCTGCATCGACCTTGCGCTTCCTGCTGTCCGCGCGTTCAGCGTATGTGTCGGGGCAGGTGGTGCGCGTGCGTGCGGCAACGCCGGTGTCCGTGGATTGGCAGAAGTCGCTGGCCGGGCGTACCGCGCTGGTGACTGGCGCCTCGCGCGGCATTGGCGCGGCGATTGCGCATGTGCTGGCCCGGGATGGTGCGCGCGTGTTGTGCCTGGACGTGCCCGCCGCGCAAGAGAGCCTGAACACCGTCGCGCAGGAAATCGGCGGTGAAGCGTTGGCCTATGACGTTGCCGCACCGGAAACCCCCGCGCTGCTCGCGCAGCAACTCGCGGCGCTGGGCGGCATCGACATCCTCGTGCACAACGCCGGTATCACGCGCGACAAGACCATCGCCCGCATGGCCGAACCTGCGTGGCGCAGCGTGCTCGACATCAACCTCACCGCGCAGTTGCGCATCAACGACGCCCTGCTCGCCGCCAATGCGCTGCATGCGGGCGGTGCCATCGTGTGCGTGTCGTCCATCAGCGGCATTGCAGGCAACCTGGGGCAGACCAACTACGCGACCTCCAAGGCGGGTGTGATCGGCTTGGTGCAAGCGAGCGCGCCGCTGCTGGCTGAACGCGGCATCACCATCAATGCCGTCGCGCCGGGCTTTATCGAAACGCAGATGACGGCGGCCGTGCCGTTTGCCATCCGCGAGGCGGGCCGCCGCATGAACGCCATGAGCCAGGGCGGCCAACCCATCGACGTGGCCGAGACGATTGCGTGGTTCGCAAATCCCGCATCCAACGGCGTCACGGGCAACATCGTCCGCGTGTGCGGGCAGAGCCTGCTCGGAGCCTGAGACGACCATGCGCACGCTGGCCCTGTCCTGCCCGATGACCGCAACGCAGACGCTCGTGACCGAGCCGCCGTCGCCGGGGGCATTGGCATGGCG
>JGI24740J21852_10001264_pt1 | contig 11459 bp, 11 predicted proteins | sample KBSCornC6_FD_21852 | JGI IMG/M metagenome (IMG submission 21852) | reverse complement strand
CTGCAGGCCGCGGATGACTTCCACCAGCGCCATCATCGGCACCGGGTTGAAGAAGTGCATGCCGATGAAGCGGCTGGCGTCTTGCAGCACGGCCGCCAGCTTGGTGATCGAGATCGACGACGTGTTCGACGCAACGATGGCGTGCGGCGCGGCCACCGCTTCGAGTTGCTTGAGGATCTTCACCTTCAGGTCAAAGTTTTCGGTCGCAGCTTCGATGACGAGGTCGGCGCGCTTGAGGTCGTCATAGCTGGTCGAGCCCTGGATGCGTGCCAACGCTGCCGTCTTGTCGGCTTCGGTCAGCTTGTCCTTCTTGATGAGGCGGTCCAGGCTGCCGGCCACGGTGGCAATGCCCTTCTGCACGGCGGCATCGCTGATGTCCACCATCACCACATCCAGCCCGACCACGGCGCACGCCTGTGCAATGCCGTTGCCCATTGTTCCGGCACCGACGATGCCGACCACTTGAATTGCCATGACTGCTCCTCGCTTGGTATGGAATGGGTATTGGAATGAAACAGATTGCAGAGGATAAACGACGTAGCGATCTGCGGAAAAGCCTTGCCAGCGGTAACGTCACATTCCACCCGATCGCCGTATGATGGCTGGCGTCGCGCCACCCTCACCTCCGGCGCGGGGATACCCCAAATGGACCGCTTTCTCAGTATCGAAGCCTTTGTGCGCGTGGCAGAAACGCGCAGCTTTGCCGAAGCCGCACGCCAACTGGGCGTGACCAACTCCGTGGTGACGAACCGCGTACAGCAACTGGAACGCTTTATCGAAGCGCCGCTCTTTCACCGCAGCACACGGCATGTGCGGCTCTCCGAAGTCGGCGAGACCTACTACAAGCAGTGCGCCGAAGCCGTCTGCATGCTGACGGACCTGACCGACCAGATGCGCGGCTTGCGTGCCACACCCGTGGGCAAGCTCCGCATTCGCATGCTGCCCGGCTATGCGCTGGACCACTTCGCCGCGCCGCTCGCACGGTTCAGCGCGCAATATCCCGACATCCAGCTCGATGTGGTGGTCGAAGACAACGTGGTCGACCCGATTGCCGAGGGCTTTGATGTGGCGTTCCAGATCTTTCCGCCCATCAATGATTCGCTGATCGAAAAGCGGCTGTTCGTGCTGCGGCGTCTGTTCTGCGCGACGCCCGCCTACCTCGACGAGTACGGCGTGCCGCAGCAACCGGCCGACTTGCTGCAGCATGCCTTGGCCCTGTACTCGGGTTACCCGACGCGCAAACGCTGGACGTTCTCGCAAAGCGGTGAGGTGCGTGCGGAACTCGAGTTGCCGGAGCAACTGCGCTCAAACTCCGTCCATCTGCTGCGCGACTACGCACTCACCAGCGCCGGCATCGCGTGCCTGCCCACGCTGGTGGTGAGCGACGACCTGCTCGCGGGCCGGCTGGTGCCGGTGCTGGCCGACTATGACCTGGTGCCGCTGCACTTCTCTGCGGTGTATCCCGAAACGCAGCGGCAAGCCGTCAAGGTTCGCGCGCTGATCGACTGCCTGGTCAGCCACCATGCAGGCGAGCCGGCCTGGGACGTGCCCTTGCTCGCGCGCGGCTGGATCCGCTGAAGGGCAGCATCCAAAGAAAAGACCGGCCTGCCGCTGACCCGCGCCGGTGCAGGTTAGCGGCCTAATGTTTCACCCAGCAGCGGGGATTATTCGTCAATCGCAAATACTGCCCTCGCCGTTTCTGGCGTTGTACACGGAGCGCAAATTCCTATCATGGTTGGGCCGCCGATTGCCGCGCGTTCTGCATGGCGGCGCTCTCTTATCTGCATTGCCCCCACCGGATACGGCCATGACGAACCCCAAGCTGGAAGTCCTTACCCCGCAGAACTGTCAACTGATCTTCATCGACCATCAGCCGCAAATGGCCTTCGGCGTGCAATCGATGGATCGGCAAGCCTTGAAGAACAACACGGTTGGTCTTGCCAAGGCGGCGAAGATCTTCAACATCCCCACCACCATCACCACCGTGGAATCGCAGAGCTTCTCGGGCTATACCTACCCCGAGCTGCTCGACGTGTTTCCGGATCAGCAATTGCTCGAACGCACGTCGATGAACTCCTGGGATGACCAGAAGGTGCGCGACGCGCTCGCCAAGAACAGCCGCAAGAAGGTCGTCGTCTCCGGCCTGTGGACGGAGGTGTGCAACTGCACCTTTGCCCTGTCGGCCATGCACGATGCCGACTACGAGATCTACATGGTCGCCGACGCATCGGGCGGCACCTCCAAGGAAGCGCACGACTACGCCATGCAGCGCATGGTGCAGGCCGGCGTGGTGCCCGTGACGTGGCAACAGGTGCTGCTGGAATGGCAACGCGACTGGGCCCATCGCGATACGTATGACGCCGTGATGAAGCTGGTGAAGGAGCACTCCGGCGCCTACGGCATGGGCGTGGACTACGCCTACACGATGGTGCACAAGGCACCGCAACGCACCGCAACGCCGCACGAGGCGCTGGCTCCGGTGGCAGCCAACTGATCGCGCTGCCGCACAAGCACCGACGTTGTTACCGCAGGCGGCGCATGCACAGCAGGACTGCTGCATGCGCCGCCCGGCTGACCATCCGGGCCATCCGGACCCTCCCACCGACCCTCACCCACTCTCTCCCATGCAAACGATTACGACCCAAGACGGTACGCGCATCTTTTACAAGGACTGGGGCAGCGGCAAGCCCGTGGTCTTCTCGCACGGCTGGCCGCTCAACGCCGATGCGTGGGACGCGCAAATGCTGTTCCTCGTGCAGAAGGGCTTCCGTGTCATCGCGCATGACCGGCGCGGCCACGGCCGCTCCGACCAGCCATCCCAAGGCAACGACATGGACACCTATGCCGACGACCTGGCAGCGCTGCTAAACGCCCTCGACATCCAGGGCGCCACGCTGGTCGGTCATTCCACCGGCGGCGGCGAAGTCGCGCACTACATCGGCCGCCACGGCACCAAGCGCGTCGCCCGTGCGGTGCTGATCGGCGCGGTGCCGCCCATCATGCTCAAGACGGCGTCGAACCCGAACGGCTTGCCGATGGAGGTGTTCGATGGCATCCGCAAGGGTGTGACCGACAACCGCTCGCAGTTCTATCGCGATCTCGCCACGCCGTTCTTCGGCTTCAACCGGCCGGGCGCGAAGGTTTCGCAGGGCACGATCGACGCCTTCTGGGCGCAGGGCATGACCGGCGGCATCCACGGTCAGTACCTGTGCATCAAGGAGTTCTCGGAAGTCGACTACACCGAAGACCTGAAGAAGATCGACGTGCCCGTGCTGTTCCTGCACGGCGACGACGATCAGATCGTGCCGATCGACGATTCAGCCAAGCTGGGCGTGGAGCTGGTGAAGAACGGGACGCTGAAGGTCTATCCGGGCGGCTCGCACGGCATGTGTGTGACCGAGGCGGACAAGGTCAACGCCGACCTACTGGCGTTCCTCACCGCCTGATCGGCATGGGCGGCGCACCTCGAGCACGCCGCCCTTCGCAATCTGGAGTGCCACATGAAGCCCTATCTCATCTCCCTTGGCGTCGGCCTGTTAGTCGGCCTCATTTATGCGCTGCTGCATGTGCGGTCCCCTGCGCCGCCGGCCATTGCGCTGATTGGGCTGCTTGGCATGCTGATCGGCGAGCAGATCGTGCCGACCGCGCAACGCCTGCTGGCGGGCGAACCGATCACCATGGCGTGGTTCCGCCAGGAGTGCGTGCCGAAGATCACCGGCGCACCGCCCAAGGCGCAGCCGTCTGACATTGCCGCCGCCGGCGACCGCGCGCCGGGCAACCCGAGCTGATGCCATGACCCGCCTCTCGCTGGAATCCACCGCCGCTGCAACAAGCGACACCGCGCTGCACGCCAGCCTGCTGTTTTTGCGCGTGGCCGGCAGCACCCTGCTCATTGCCGTGCACGGTCTGCCCAAGGTGCTGCACTACAGCCAGGAACTCACGCGCATTGAAGACCCGTTCCACCTGGGTGCCGCGCCGACGCTGCTGCTGGCGATCCTGTCGGAGACGCTCTGCCCGCCGCTGATCGCGTTGGGCGTGTTGACGCGCCTGGCGTGCCTGCCCATCCTCGCCACGCTGCTGGTGGCCATGCTGGTGGTGCACCCAGGCTGGTCGCTTGCCGAAGGGCAGTTCGGCTGGATGCTGCTGATCATCTTCACGACCGTCCTGATTGCCGGGCCCGGACGCTTCTCGCTGTTTCCCAAGTACTGACACCGACACCATGACCGCCGACCTCATCCTGCACAACGGCCGCATCCACACGGTCGACCGCGAACGCCCCACCGCCAGCGCCGTTGCCGTGCGCGACGGCCGCTTTGTTGCCGTGGGCGACGACGCCACCGTGATGGCTCAGCGCGGGGCCACCACCCAGGTGATCGACCTGCGCGGGCGCACCGTCATTCCCGGCCTGAACGATTCGCACCTGCACCTGATCCGGGGCGGGTTGAACTACAACCTGGAACTGCGCTGGGAAGGCGTGCCCTCGCTGGCCGACGCGATGCGCATGCTCAAGGAGCAAGCCGATCGCACGCCGTCGCCGCAATGGGTGCGTGTGGTGGGCGGCTGGACGGAGTTCCAGTTTGCCGAGCGCCGCATGCCCACGCTGGAAGAGCTGAACCAGGCCGCGCCCGACACCCCCGTCTTCGTGCTGCACCTGTACGACCGCGCGTTGCTTAACCGTGCCGCGCTGCGCCAGGTCGGCTACACCAAGGACACGCCGAACCCGCCGGGCGGCGAAATCCAGCGCGACGCCAGCGGTGAGCCCACCGGCATGCTGATCGCCAAACCCAACGCGATGATCCTGTACGCGACGCTGGCCAAGGGGCCGAAGCTGCCGCCGGAATACCAGGTCAACTCCACGCGCCAGTTCATGCGCGAGCTGAACCGCCTGGGTGTGACCAGCGCGATCGATGCGGGCGGCGGTTTCCAGAACTACCCGGAAGACTACGAAGTCATCCGTGAGCTGTCGGAGCAGAACCAGCTCACCATCCGCATCGCTTACAACCTCTTCACGCAGAAGCCGAAAGAGGAACTGGCCGACTTCAAAAACTGGACCGGCAGCGTGCAATACCGCCAGGGCGATGACTTCTTCCGCCACAACGGCGCAGGCGAAATGCTCGTCTTCTCTGCAGCCGACTTTGAAGACTTCCTGCAGCCGCGCCCCGACCTGCCCGAGACGATGGAGCAGGAGCTGGAGACCGTGGTGCGCCACCTCGTCGCGCAGCGCTGGCCGTTCCGCCTGCACGCCACGTACGACGAATCGATCTCGCGCATGCTGGATGTGTTCGAGCGCGTGAACCGCGACATTCCGTTCAACGGCCTGCCGTGGTTCTTCGACCATGCGGAGACAATCTCGCCGAAGAACATCGAACGCGTACGCGCACTCGGCGGCGGCATCGCCATTCAAGACCGCATGGCGTTCCAGGGCGAATACTTTGTCGACCGCTACGGCGCTGCCGCTGCAGAAAAAACGCCGCCCATCAAGCGCATGCTGGCCGAAGGCGTGCCGGTGGGCGCCGGCACGGACGCCACGCGCGTGTCGAGCTACAACCCGTGGACGTCGCTGTACTGGCTGTCGAGCGGCCGCACCGTGGGCGGCATGGCGCTGTATCCGGAAGGGCTGCCGCGTGAAGTGGCGCTGGAGCTGTACACGCACGGCAGCGCGTGGTTCTCGGCGGACCAAGGCAACAAGGGGCAGATCAAGGTCGGGCAACTCGCCGACCTGGCAGCGTTGTCGGCGGATTTCTTCAGCGTGGCCGAGGCCGACATCAAGACCATCGAATCGGTGCTGACGGTGGTGGGTGGACGCATCGTCTACGGCGCAGCGGAGTTCACGGAGTTCGGCCCGCCGCCGATTCCGGTGCTGCCGGAGTGGTCGCCCGTGGCGCGCGTGCCTGGGCACTGGCGGCCGGCTGCACCGCTGCAGCAGCAGGTGCACCACTGCGCGGGCGCCTGCACGGTACACGGCCACGCGCATCAGAAGGCGCGCACGGCCAATGTGCCGACCACCGACTTCCGCGGCTTCTGGGGCGCCTTTGGGTGTTCGTGCTTTGCCTTCTGAAACCGCAGCAGCTCCGGTGGCTGCGTCGCCGTCGGCGCGCTTCCTAATCGCGCAGGGCAGTCTGCTGGCGTTCGTGGCGGGCTATGTGGATGTAGTCGGCTTCGCGGCGCTGTTCGGGCTGTTCACCGCGCACGTCACGGGCAACTTCGTGATGATCGGGCTGGAGTTGGCCGGCACCGGACAAGGCGTGCTCGCCAAGCTGCTGGCGCTGCCGATGTTCGTGCTGGCCGTGGCCGCGACCAAGCTGGCGGTGGCGGCGCTCATGCGGCGCGACGTAGCACCGCTGCGGCCGCTGCTGCTCGCGCAGGCTGCGCTGCTGCTGGCATTCATGGTGGCGGGGTTGCTAGCGCTGCCGATTCAATCGGCCGATGCACCGTCCACGATTGTGGCCGGGCTGATTGGCGTGGCGGCGATGGGCGTGCAGAACGCCAAGGCGCGCCTGGTGCTGTCGGAACACGCGCCCACGACCATCATGACGGGTAACACCACGCAGATCGTGATTGATGTGGTGGAGTTACTGTCGCCTGGTAGCACACAGAAGGAAACGGCGCGCACGCGGTTGCGGAAGATGGTGCCGCCGTTGTGCGGGTTCGCCATGGGCGCGGTGTTGGGGGCGCTGGCGTTTTCTTTCTTGTCGTTCTGGTGTGTGGTGCCGCCGGTGTTGATTTTGCTAGCGCTGGCTGTCATGCAGCGCTAGCCATCACCCCGCCGCCTGTCAGGCCTTGACGCGCTGGAACAGCTTCGAGAAATCGATCGATTCCACCTGCCGGGGCTCAAGCTCCAGCGCGGCGATGTACTCTCCTAGGTGCTCGCCCGTCAGCCGGGCGGCGCGCTCGCCGTCGCGGCGCTCCACTGCATCCAGAATGGCCAGGTGTTCGTCATGGCCGCAACTGGGGCGCGCTGGCGATTCATAAAGACCAATCAGCAGCGATGTGCGCGCCACCAGCGTACGCAGCATCGCAGTGATGATGGGGTTGCCGTTGGCCTCGGCCAGCTGGATGTGGAAATCCCCAGAGAGGCGGATCCAGTCGCGCCAATTGCCGGATTCGCGGCTGGCATGTTCGGCAGCCGCCAGCGCGCGCAACTCGGTGAGTTGCTCCGCAGTCGCGTGCTGCGCCAATTCCCGCACTGAGCCGGTCTCCAGAATCAGCCGCGCACCAAAAACCTGCCGCGCCTCCGTGGCGTCGTGCACGGCGATCGTCGCGCCGCGGTTGGGCTGCAGCTCGACCACCCCTTCATGCGCCAGCTTGACCAGCACCCGGCGCAATGTCCCCCGTGTGATACCGAACGCCTTGCAGAGCTGCGCCTCGACCAGGCGGGTGCCCGGCGGCAGCTTCTGTTCAAGGATGGCGTCGTACACCGCATCGGAAATGCGGGCGTCGACTTCGGCGTTGTTGCGGCGGGGGGAGGAGGTCGGGGGGGGCATCGGCTCGGGCATCTCGTCATTCTAATCGAGCAAACCGCGCTTGGATTGTGCACAACCCTGATGCCAATCTGGCCGACGTTGGTGCGACATCCTCAAGAAAACCCTCCCGAATGCTGGCGCTTTTGCACCAGAAACAAGCGAAACCCCGCGATTTTGCTTGGCACGGTTACTGCATGTAGACAAGCGTGATTGTGCACAATCCAAACGACGCTTGTATTCAACATAAAACGCAATGCCAGGAGCGGCCACTGACCCTGCAAATGCGGTCGCGCCAATTCATTTAGGGGAATCACCTGTCATGAGCACCACTATCAAGCTGGGCGCTGCCGCCCTGGCATTCGGGCTGTCTGGCGTGGCCGCTGCGCAATCGAGCGTCACGCTGTCGGGCGTGATCGATACCGGCATCAGTTGGACCAACCATGCCGGCAACGGCTCGCAAAGCCTGACCGGCGTGTCGGACAGCATCCTGGGCGTGTCGAATTTCGGGCTGAGCGGCAAGGAAGACCTGGGCGGCGGCGTGAGCGCGCTGTTCAACCTGCAGGCGGGCTTCAACCCGAGCAACGGGCGCATGTCGTCCAACGGCACGCTGTTTTCGCGCAATTCGTATGTCGGGCTAACGTCGGCATCCGGCACGCTCACCGCCGGCAAGCAGTGGAACTTCAACGACGACTGGCTGGTGGGCAGCGTCTTCAAGGGCGGCTACAACTCGGGTTCGATCTTCAAGTTCAGCGAGTTCGACGCCGTGAGCGAGATCTACAACAACACGGTGAAGTACGTATCGCCCACGCTGGGCGGTGCGCAATTTGGCGCGATGTACGGCTTTGGCGAAACGGCGGGTTCGCTGTCGCAAGGCTCGCTGTTCAACCTGGCGGCGCGCTATAGCGGTGGCCCGGTGTACCTGGCTGCCAGCTACGACCAGGAGCGCGATGGCAGCGGCACGGGCTCGCTCTACAAGCTCTTCACCGTGGGCGGCAGCTACACGTTTGGTGCGGCCAAGCTGCGCCTCGGTGCGGCACGCGCCGATGTGGGCGGCACGGGGGCGTTCCAGTCGATCCCGAGCATGTCGGCACGCAAGGCCTACGCCGTGGAAGGCGGCGTCGATTACGCCTTCACCACGGCCTTTACCGGCTCGGCCGACGTGCTGTACCGCCGTAACACGACGCTGTCGAACAGCTCGATGGTCTACCGGCTGCTGGGGCTGTACAGCTTGTCGAAGCGCACAACGCTGGTGGCCAACGTGGCGTATCTGAAGAACTCGTCGAGCGCGACGGAAGCCCTGGTCAACACCACGTCAGGCGCCATCGGCGGCGGTGTGGCGGGAACGAGCCAGACCTCGGTGGCGCTGGGCGTGCGCCACACCTTCTGATACACGCGAAGGCAGCCGCACCACGTGCCCCGGTATGTGGCGCGGTTGCCCGCAGATGCCGTCACACGCACGGAAGCACGCACCAGAACGACGCATGCCACGCGCACGCGCCGCGAAATCGCCGCGCGTAGACAGGCATACCTATTGCACTGCCCCGACATGACCCGCGCCCCCACCGCCCCCGCCGACTCCCTCGAACTCGTTGCGCTGACCAAGCGTTACGCACACGACGCTGTGGCCGTCGACGCCATCAACCTGCGCGTGCCGGCCGGCAGCTACTGTTGCTTGCTTGGGCCATCGGGCTGCGGCAAGTCGTCCACGCTGCGCATGATTGCCGGCCACGAGCACGTGAGCGACGGCGACATCCTGCTCGGCCACCGCAACATCACCAACCTACCGGCGGCCGCACGCGGCACGGCCATGATGTTCCAGAGCTATGCGCTGTTTCCGCACCTGAGCGCGCTCGACAACGTGGCCTTCAGCCTGAAGATGCGCGGCATCAGCGCGGGCGAACGGCGCAAACGCGCACAGGCCCTGCTGGAGCGCGTGGCCATGGGCCACCTGGCGCAGCGTCGTCCGGGCGAGCTGTCGGGCGGCCAGCAGCAACGCGTGGCGCTGGCGCGCGCGCTGATCATGGAACCGCGCGTGCTGCTGCTCGACGAGCCGCTCTCTGCGCTCGACCCGTTCCTGCGCACGCAGATGCGCGCCGAACTGCGGCGCTGGCAGCAGGAGCTCGGCCTGACCTTCGTGCACGTCACGCACTCGCAGGAAGAGGCGATGGCCTTGGCCGACCAGATGGTGGTGATGAACCACGGCCGCATCGAACAGGCCGGCAGCCCGCGCGAGGTCTACAACCAGCCGGCCAGCGCGTTTGTCGCCACCTTCATCGGCGGGCACAACCTGCTGGAAGACGCGGATGGCCCAGTGGCCGTACGCATCGATCGCATGGCGCTGCATGCCGATGAGGCCACCGCAGGCGATCGCCCGCGCGTGCGGGGCCGCGTCTGTGACATCGAATACCAAGGGACACACGTGCTCATTGGCGTGGAGACATCGCCCTCCCAACGCCTGACCGTGAGCCTGCCCGAAACCGACAGCGCCATCGCGCACCTGGCGCTGCATCAGCCCATTTGGGCCTCGTGGGATGCCGCGCAGGCACATCGTCTGCCCGCAGCTACCGCAGCCTGACACCCGGTCTCAACCATTCCAATCCGCAGCCTGACGGCTTCAGGCGCTGCCTTCACCTTCACATCAGGGGTTGCTTCATGTCTGACGATTCCATCGACTTCAAGGCCGGCCGCCGCACCGCACTCAAGGGCATGGCCGCCATTCTGGCCACCGGCGTGGCGCCGGTCGTTCTCGCGCAGGAAAAACCGACGCTGCGCTACCTCGGCACGGCGGTCAACCAGGACAAGGCCATCGCCGAGAAATTTGAAGCCGACACCGGCATCCGCCTGCAGTACGTGGCCGTCACCACCGATGAAGTGACCAAGCGCGCCGTGACCGCGCCGAGCAGCTTCGACCTGATCGACACGGAGTACTTCTCGCTCAAGAAGATCGTGCCGACCGGCAACCTGCTGGGCATCGATGCGCGCCGCATCAAGAACGCCGACAAGATCACGTCGCTGTTCACCAAGGGCGAAGTGGCCGGCAAGAAGGTGGGCGACCAGGGCACCGCGCCCAAGAAGGTCATGTACCTGCCGGGCGCCAATGCGACCACGTTTTCCACGTCGCCCACGCAGTTCATGACGCTGATCCCGACCGTGTACAACGCCGACACGCTGGGCATCCGCCCCGACCTCATCAAGCGCCCGATCAGCTCGTGGGCCGAGCTGCTGAACCCGGAGTTCAAGGGCCGCGCGTCGATCCTGAACATCCCGTCGATCGGCATCATGGATGCGGCGATGGTGGTGGAAGCCAAGGGCCTGCACAAGTACGCCGACAAGGGCAACATGACCCGTGCCGAGATCGACCTGACCATCAAGACGCTGATCGAAGCCAAGAAGGCCGGCCAGTTCCGCGCACTGTGGAAGGACTTCAACGAGAGCGTGAACCTGATGGCCTCGGGCGAGGTGGTGATCCAGTCGATGTGGAGCCCGGCGGTGACGGCCGTGCGCAGCAAGGGCATCGAGTGCACGTTCCAGCCGCTCAAGGAAGGCTATCGCGCGTGGGCAGCCGGCTTTGGCATTCCGAAGACGGTGTCGGGCAAGAAGCTCGACGCCGCGTACGAATTCATCAACTGGTTCCTCGACGGCTGGGCCGGCGCGTACCTCAATCGCCAGGGCTACTACAGCGCCGTGCTGGAAACGGCCAAGGCCAAGATGGAGCCGTACGAGTGGGCCTACTGGATGGAAGGCAAACCCGCCGCCAAGGACATCAAGAGCCCCCACGGTGACGTGCTGGCCAAGGCCGGCAGCGTGCGCGACGGCGGCAGCTACGAACAGCGCATGGGCGGCATCGCCTGCTGGAACGCGGTCATGGACGAGAACGAGTACATGGTCCGCAAGTGGAACGAGTTTGTCGCTGCCTGATCGCCTGAGCACCTCACCATCGTCATGACACCCACCACACCGCCCACTCCAACCGCTGCCGGTACCTTGCGTCCGGGC
>JGI24740J21852_10001263_pt1 | contig 11460 bp, 10 predicted proteins | sample KBSCornC6_FD_21852 | JGI IMG/M metagenome (IMG submission 21852) | reverse complement strand
TCGAGCTCGGCCGCGAGAAATCCCGCAACACGCGCAACACCGGCAGCTTCCCGGACGGCGACACGACCCCGATCACCGACCCGACCGTCGACGCCAACGTCATCTTCGCGCCCGACGCGGACGATTCGAACAACCGCGTGAAGGCGAGCGTCGCCGCGCTCTACGTGCAGGACCAGATCCGGCCCGCCGACTGGCTCGAGATCGTCGCCGGGCTCCGCTTCGACAGCTTCGACCTCCACGTCGACGACCTCCGCCCGAACGACCCGGGCGAGTTCAGCCGCCGCGACAAATTGTGGTCGCCGCGGCTCGGGCTCATCCTCAAGCCGGCGGACGACTTGTCGTTTTATGCGAGCTACAGCCGCTCCTACCTCCCGCAGTCGGGCGACCAGTTCAGCAGCCTCGACGCCAACCGCGCCTCGCTCGAGCCCGAGCGGTTCGACAATTACGAGATCGGCGCGAAGTGGGAGATTCTGGACGGGCTGCTCGCCACTGCGGCCATCTACCGGCTCGACCGGAGCAACACGCGCGCCAGCGATCCCAACGATCCGACGCGTACGGTCCTCACCGGCAAGCAGCGCAGCCGCGGGCTAGAGCTTGGGCTCGAACGCAGCGTCACCAGCCGCTGGCTGATCTCCGCCGGCTACGCGCTCCAGGATGCCGAGATCACCGAGACGACCTCCGCCGCGCCCGCAGGCCGCAAGGTCCCGCTCGTCCCGCGCCACAGCTTCTCGCTGTGGAACCGCTACGACGTGACGCAGCGGCTTGGGGTGGGTCTCGGCATAATCGCCCGCTCGAAGTCCTACGCCTCGATCAGCAATGCGGTGAAGCTGCCCGGCTACGCGCGCGTCGACGCCGCGGTCTACTATAAGCTCCCGAACGGCTTGGAGGCGCAGCTCAACGCCGAGAACCTGCTCGGCGCGCATTATTTCCCGAGCGCGAGCAACGACAACAACATCGCCCCCGGCGCCCCGCGCACGGTCAAGGCAACGGTGGGATACCGGTTCTAGCGGGTCAGCTCCGCCGCCCGTTTCTTGATCAGCTTCAAGTCGCGGACGAACAGCCGGCGTCCTTCCTCTCGCGCTTCACGGTCGGGCATTCGGAGGAGCGCGCTCGGATGGACCGTGACCCAGCATTCGGTGCCGTCCTCGAGCTGCAGCGGCTCGCCGCGGACCTTGCCGATGGTGACGGTCTTGCCGATCAGCGAGCGCGCCGCCGTCGCCCCGAGCGCGACCGTCACCGGCGGCCGGATCAGCTCCCGCTCGTGTGCGATCCACCAGCGGCAAGCGGAGATTTCCCCCGCGTCGGGCTTGTTGTGGATCCGCCGCTTGCCCTTCTGGACGAACTTGAAATGCTTGACCGCGTTGGTGACGTAGACGCTCGATCGGTCGATTCCGGCTTTCTCCAGCGCCTCGTCGAACACCGCGCCCGCCGGGCCCACGAACGGCCGCCCGGCGATGTCCTCCTGATCGCCCGGCTGCTCGCCGACGAACATGATACTCGCGTCGAGCGGGCCCTCGCCGAACACGGTCTGCGTCGCATGCTTGTAGAGGTCGCAGCGCGTGCACTTGCGGGAGTCCTTGAGCAACTCCTCCCACGCGGCGCGGGTGTTGCTGCGCGGCTCGATCCTCCGCTCGGCCTCGAGCGCGTGGTTCAGCCCTTCCTCGACCACATCCGCCATTGCGCCTGAAACGACCGGCACGCGCCGATGTTGCGGCACGGAAATTCGGCCCTTACGAACGATAAGATGACCAAGCTCGCCATCCGCCTTTCCGCCGCGTTCCTCCCGCTGCTCGCGCTCGCCGCCGCGCCCGCTCCGCAGCGCGTGACGCCGATGACGCCCGACGTCTTCGCCTCCTACGATCCGGTCCTTCCGCAGGCGGACTTCATCCGGCGCGAGGCGATGGTTCCGATGCGCGACGGGACCAGGCTCTACACCGTCATCTACATGAAGAAGGGCACGAAGGATGGCCCGATCCTGCTGTCGCGAACGCCCTATGACGCGAAGGGGAGCACCGACCGCACGGCGAGCCTCAAGGTCGTCGACAAGCTGCCCATCATGTACAAGGAATTCGTCGAGGACGGCTATATCATCGTCCAGCAGGACATCCGCGGCCTCCACAATTCGGAAGGCACGTTCGTGATGAACCGGCCGATCGTCGGGCCGCTCAACAAGACCGGGATCGACGAGAGCACCGACGCCTACGACACGATCGACTGGCTGGTGAAGAACGTGCCCGAGAGCAATGGCAAGGTCGGGACGATCGGATCATCCTATCTCGGCTTCCTGACGCTGGCGTCGGAGATCAATCCGCACCCGGCGCTGAAGGCCGCGGTCCCGCAGAGCCCGATGGTCGACGGCTGGATGGGCGACGACTGGTTCCACAACGGCGCCTACCGGACGGGCGGCTTCGACTTCGGGCTGTCGCAGAGCACCGGCAAGGCCGACGCGGGCGCGAGCATTCCGGTCGGCACAGGCGACCAGTATACCCGCTATCTCGAAGCGGGATCGATGGCCGACTTCGCGCACAAATATCACATCGAGGACGTCCCCTTCGTCCAGAAGCTGATGCAGAACCCCGCCTACACGGAGTTCTGGTCGGGCCAGGCGGTCGACAAGTGGATGGCCGCACATCCGCTGACTGTCCCGACGATGATCGAGGTCGGCCAGTGGGACCAGGAGGACAGCTACGGCGGCCCGGCGGTCTACAAGGCGCTCAAGGACAAATATGAGGGCAGCGGCCTCTTGCACCTCGTCATCGGCCCGTGGCGGCACTCGGGCGCCAACCATTACGGCTACGAGCTCGGCGACCTCACCTTCAACGGCGACACCGCGCTGCAATGGCGGACGCAGGAGCTGAAGCCGTTCCTCGATCATTATCTGAAGGGCGCGCCCGATCCGCACACGCCCGCGGCCTACACCTACGCGACCGGCATCAATCAGTGGGAGTCGAGCCCGCGCTGGCCGATGGGCACGCCGACGCCGCTCTATCTGACGGCCGGCAAGAGCGTGAGTTTCGACAAGCCCGGCGCCAGCGGGCACGACGATTACGTCTCCGACCCCGCCAGCCCCGTCCCCTATCTGCCGCGGCCGATCACGGGCGACCAGTGGAAGACCTGGCTNGTCACCGACCAGCGCTTCGTCGACGGCCGCACCGACGTCCTCACCTACACCGGCGCNCCGCTNACCAAGGCCGGTGCACATCATGGGCGCTCCGCAGGTCGACCTGTTTGCGGCGACCAGCGGCACCGACAGCGACTGGGTGGTGAAGCTGATCGACGTCTATCCGAACGAGAATCCGGAAGGCGCCGATCAGGGGTCGAAGCGCGACATGTCGGGCTTCGAGCTTCCGATGGGGATCGAGATTTTCCGCGGCCGCTACGTCGACAGCTTCGCGAAGCCCCGCGCTCTTCGCTCGGGCCAAGTCGAGAATTTCAAGTTCGGCTTGCCGAACATCGACCACGTCTTCCTGCCCGGGCACCGGATCATGGTGCAGGTCCAGTCGAGCCTGTTCCCGCTCTACGACCGCAATCCGCAGACCTTCGTGCCGAACATCTTCTACGCGAAGCCGGGCGACTATCGCGCCGCGCAGCAGAGCGTCTTTTACGGCGGCAACAACGCCAGCGCGATCTATCTGCCGATCGTGCCCTAGCTCAGCGCCTTCGCCTGGTCCTGCGCGCTGCTATTCATGCGGTGGCCGATCACGATCTTGAAGACGATGAAGGCGACGAGGCCGAAGACGGCGCTCGCGACGTGGAGCAGCCAGAAGGTGGTGGTCGGAAGGCTCGAATAAAGCCCGCCGACATAGCCGACCACCGCGTTCGCGATGAAGAAGCAGAGATAATAGAGGCCGATCACGGTCGAGGTGATCTGCCTCGGCGAAATCTTCGAAAAGAGCGCGAGGCTGATCGGCAACACGTGCGCGAAGCCGATGCTGTTGAACAGCTCGAACANCAGCGGCCAGAACATGCTGATCTTCCCGCCCGCGGGCTGGGTCAGCGCGGCCATGAACAGGCACAGCCCGCCNGNNANCGTGAACAGGCTGCCGATGATCATCTTGCTGATCTCGTCCGGTTCCCGGCGGTGCGNGCCCCACCATTTCCAGAAAGCGGCGACGGCGACGAGCATGGCGAAGCTCACCGCCGCGTCGATGGTGATCAGCCAGGTGCTGGGGAACGCCCACCCGAAGATGTTGCGGTTGAACTGCTCGTCGCCCCAGACGATGTAGGCGTTGAAAATCTCCTGGTTGGTGAGCAGCGAGACCGCGAGCACCGGGATCAGGATCAGCAGATAGACCACGCACATCCAGTCCTCGCGGCTGAGCGGCTCGCGCGGGACCCTCTCCTCGCCGCGGACGGGGCGATTCTCCACCGGCAGGTATTTGCGGCCGGAGAGATAGATGAAGAGGCCCAGCACCATCACCACGCCGGCGCAGCCGAAGCCCCAGTGCCAGCCGACCTTCTGGCCGAGCGTTCCCGAGATCAATGGCCCGATGATCACGCTGACGTTGATGAAGATGTAGAAGATCTGGAACGCCATTGCCCGGCGAAGGTCGTTGGGCCCGTAGAGCGCTCCGACCTGCGTTGCGATATTGCCCTTGAACGCGCCGACTCCGAGGACGAGCGCGAGGAGGGCGAAGACGAACGCCGACTGGATCGCCATCAGGAAATGGCCGATCGCCATCAAAATGCCGCCGGCGATCAGCGTCGTGTTCCGGCCGAGCCACTTGTCGGCGACGATCCCGCCGAGGACCGGGGTCGCATAGACCAGGGCCGCATAGGTGCCGAAGATCGCCGAGGCGAGCGGCTGGCCCGAGAGGCCCGGATAGACATGGGCGTTCAGCCAGCCCAGGCCGACGACATTCTCCATGCGTCCGGGCACCAGCAGATATTTGACCATGTAGAGCACGAGCAAAGTCTGCATCGAATAATAAGAGAAGCGCTCGCACCCCTCGGTGAAGCCGAGATAGCCGAGGCCCTTGGGATGGCCGAGGAAGGCGCGGTCGTCGTGGGCGCCGACCTCATAGTCGGGGGTGGCGTCGGCAACGGTCATACTCGAACCTCCTCACTCACCGCTGCGTTCGGCTCCAGCGCCCGCTTCAGCATCGGCCCGAACAGCAGCACCAGGATCGCTCCGGCGAAACCGATCGCCGCATCAACCATCCAGAACGCCGCCGGGCTCATCTGGTCGTAGAAGCTCCCGACCCAGCCCATGATCACGCTGCCGACGAACAGCGACAGGAAGGACGCGCCCATCAGGGTCGAATTGACCTTTCGCGGCGCCGCCAGCGAAATCAGCGCAAGCAGCACCGGCCAGTACCAGATGAAGGCAAAGCCCATGCCCGCGAAGCACAGGATCGGCCAGATCACGCCGACCTTTCCGTCGGCGCCGGGCATCAGCGCGCCCGCGGTCAGGAACAGCGCCGACAGGCCGGTGATCGCGCAGCCGATCCCGATCTTCGTGACATCGCTCGGCTCGCTGCCGCGCTGCGCCTGCCATGCCCACAGCGCCACCAGCGGCGGGACGACGATGATGCTGGCGAAGGCGTCGATCGAGTTGAACCACGACGCGGGGACCGACCCGAACGGGCTTGCCAGGCTGACGTGGCCGTCGACGAACAGAATGCCGATGTTCCAGATCATCGGATAGGCGACATTGGGAAGGACCGTCAGCGCGATCGCGACGACCAGGAAGGCGACGCGCCGCCGTTCCAGGGCGGTCAGCGGCGGGAGCGCTTCGCCCGTCTCCGCCGCCGCCTTGCCGGGCAAATGGCGCTGGCCCGAAAGATAGATCACCAGCGCGAGGATCATCAGCCCGGCGGCGAGAGCGAAGCCGGCATGCCAACCGTAGATCGCCGCGACCGCGCCGCAGCCGAGGGGTCCGAGCACCGCTCCGATGTTGATCGCCGCGGAGAAGATGGTGAACCCCCCGGTTCGCCTTGTCTCCTCGTCGGGCGGGTAGAGCTGCCCGACCTGCGCCGAGATATTGCCCTTGAGGCAGCCCGAGCCCGCGATGAGCAGGAGCAGGGCGATAAGGAAGCTCCAGTCGAACGACATCGCGAGATGCCCCGCGCTCATCAGCAGGGCGCCGAGCACCACCGTCGTCCGCGTACCGAGCCAGCGATCCGCGACCAGCCCGCCGAGCACGGGCGTGAAATAGACGAGGCCGCTGTACCAACCGTAGATCAGCGAGGCGAAGGCGACATCCGACATCGGCCCGCGCAGCTCGAACAGGTGGCGAAGCCCCGCCAGGCCGGCGACATGCTCGGCATGGCCGGGCANGAGCAGTTGCTTGGTCATGTAGAGCGCGAGCAGCGCCGTCATCCCGTAGTAAGAGAAGCGCTCCCACATCTCGGTGAAGGCGAGGTAGGCGAGACCCTTCGGATGGCCGAAGAGGCTGCCTTCGCCGGGAGCCTCGGGGATCTCGGCGGTTGCCTGCGCTGCGTTCAATCCTTGCTCCCCCCACGGCTAGGGCGAAGGGCTAACAGCCCAGGCTCAACCGGCAAGCGCTTTTCGACGTGCCGCGCGGCCTCCAATGCCGAAGGCGAGCAGGAGCAGCGCGAAGCAGGCGCTGATTGCGCCGCCAATCCGCTCCGGCGTCGTCCAAATCAGGTGCGGGCGGCAGTCCGGGCGGTGCATCAGCAATTGCGTGCGGGGCTCGGGCTCTCCGCACGACCATGCGGGGAAATAGAAGACCGGCTCCACCACCATGCCGGGCACACGCGGCGGGGGCAGACGCGGGCCGGTGACCTCCGAGAGTTTCTCCCGCGTCCGGCCCGGCTCGATCACTCCGCGCGGCAGATATTCGTACACGTCGGGGTGATGCCCGGAGAGACTGGAAATCGCCGGCTCGCCAATGTGGAACCCAGGCAGGATTCGCGCCGACATCAGCAGTGCGGGTCCGGCAAGAAGGAACGGCAAGATCGGCTTCGCCGGCAACCGGGCCAGGGCGGTCGCCAGTGCGAATTCCGCCAGTGGCAGGCCGCGGTAGGGAAACTGAACCTGCTTCAGGATCGGCAGCGCCCAAAGCATCGGTACGACGCCCGCGACAAGGATCGCGATCGCGATCGCATATGCCGCCCAGCCGTCGCGGCGGCGCAGAACGGGATAGAGCGACGCGGCGATGATCGCGCCCATGATCGAGAACACGACGATCACGTAGCTTCGATGCCAGTCGACCGCGTAGATGTTCCAATAATCGGTGCGGAGATCCACCATTCGGTAGAGCTGGTTGACGTCGTGGTAGGGAGCCAGCGCCAATGCCGGGATGAGGTAGATTGCAACCAGCCCGAGACCCGCGGCGACAGCGGCAGCAAAGCGCGGGAGCTTGCGCCAGTGTAGCAGCGCGTAAGGTCCGATCAGGAACACGCTGACGAGCAGCGCGAGCGGCAGGTGCGTGAAGACGATCCCGGCGTAGGCAATTGCGGTGAAGAGGATTCCGCCCCGCTCTTCCCGGATCCGCCGCAGGCCTATGGCGATCAACGGAATGAAAGCGATCGCGAACGATTCGGCCTGCGCGCCCCGAACCGTGAAATCGAACAGATGATAAGGCGCCGCCATGAACAAGACCGCTCCGAGCAGCGGCTGGCTCGCCCTTCCTTTCAGCCAATGCCAGCAACCGATCCCGGAGGCGACGAAGCCGGCGGCGAAGGTCGCGATCACGCTTCCGTAGGTCGACATTCCGGCAATGCCGAACAGGCCGCTCACATAGAAGGACAGCGGCGGGTAATAATAAAAGACCGACGAGCCGAGACCCGCGTTGGAGAGCGGCAGCCACCGCGGATAGAGGTTGCCGCGCGCAAGCTCGGCCGTGAACTGGTCGGCCCATACCCAATCGATTTCGAAGCTGTCGTGCAGGAGGGGCGGGCCGAAGTTCGCCGGTACGACGAGCAGAATCCCGAGAAGGATCAGCAGCGGATAGGCAATTTCCGCGCGCTCCTGCCAGCTCGCGGGCCGCCTGCTGGTGAGCTCAGGATCGAATTCGCGGATCGGCGCGTTCATCGCCGTTCGCATCTAAACGGCTATGGTTAACGAACGCCTCACGGCCGGGGGAAGGCGAAGATGCTACTGCGGCGGTGTTCCGTCGTCGGCCTGCTGCTTGCGCTCGCCGCGCGCCTGCTGGATCACCTTCTGGAGACAGCCGGTGTAGCCGGCGGGTCCGACGGGCGAGCAGCTGTTGATCCCCGTCTGACCGACGGTCTCCAGGTTCTTCGAGCGCACCGCCCAGGATTCCATCTCCTGCGGCGTTCCGCTCTGGCGCATGTTGGGCGGAATCCGGTAGCGCTCGGCCTCGGGACGGCGGGCGCAGACCACGACCTGGTCGTCGGTCGAGCGCGGACAGGGATCGCTTCCGTAGACGATGATCTCGGCTATGTTCGGCGCGGCCTGTGCGACCACAGGCGCGGGGAGTGCGGCAAAGCCGCCGGAAACGACGACGGCGGCCGCGCTCATGAGGCTGGTGAACTTGCTCATAACGTCCTTCCGTTGGCTACAGCGGCCCTTCATCCATCTGGTTCCTCAAATACGCTTCGACAGGCCGATCGCCACCCTGCACCCGGCACGGATCGCCGCGGTCAGCAGGGGATAGCCGAAAGCGCCCGCTGCGCCAGCCTCGCGCGCGCTATCGCGATGCTCCAGCTCCTCCGCCCGGAATTCGGCGATGTCCGCGGAAAGTTCGGGATCGTCCTCGCCGAGCTCGTCGAGCTGGCGACCGTAATGCCGGTCGATCTCGGTCTCGACCGCATCGGTGCAGGCGAGCGCGGCTTTCTCGGACATGAGCGCGGTGGCCGCGCCGAGCGCGAAGCCGGCGACATTCCACAGCGGCTGGAGAGCCGTCGGGCGCACCCGCCGCTCCGCGACGAGCCTGTCGAACCGCTCGAGGTGCCGCTCCTCTTGCGCCGCCATCCGGGAAATCAGCTTGGCTTCCGGGCAATCCGGACGGAGCACGGCAAGCTGGCCCGCGTAGATGCGGGTCGCCCCATATTCGCCCGCCTGGTCGACGCGCACCATCGAAGCCGCATCGGAGCGCTTCTCGCCCGGGCGCCAGCGGTTCACGCGCGCCTGGCCCTTAGAGTGAGCATCAGGATGAGCGCCGCGCCGCCGAGCGAGAGGATCGCATTCCACCCCGCCATGGAAATTCCGAGGAAGCGGAACTGCACCTCGTCGCAGCGGATGAGGGGCGCCTGGGTAATCTGCTTCAGAAGCTCTTCGGTGCTGCTCGCCTTGGCGAGCGCGGTGCATTGGGTGAAGCCCTCGAAGATCTTGGCCTCGACGCCGGCGTGATAGACCCCGATCGCGCCCGAAATTGCGATCGCGAGCGCAGCGAGGAGCACGAGCGTACGCGAGCGGGGCGAACCCGCGGGCGCGGTGAAGGACAAAGCCGCGAGCAGGATCGCCGCCGCGTGGGGCCAACGCTGCCAATAGCACATCTCGCACGGGTGAAGTCCGCCGAGATATTGCGAGCCGAGCGCTCCGCCGAGCAGCGCTACGGGAAGCAGCAAGGCGATGAGACGCGCAATCGCCGCCGGGCTCCACGGCCGCGAGGAACCGAACCGCATCGCGACCGCTTCGCTCATCTGCGGCCTAGCGCGACTTCTTGGACGCGCCGCCGCCNGCGGCGATGTTCGCCTTNTCCGGCGNTCCCAGCCGCTTGATCGTGTTCAGCGCATAATAGAGCTGGAAGTCCTTGATCCCCTGCTTCTTCAAGTCGTCGGCCTTGGCCGTGAAGCGNGGGTCGGGACGGTCGTCGCTCTCGAGGAGCTTGTCCTTGACCTGCGCCTGCGCGAGCAGGTGCCGCCTCAGGTCCGCCTCACGGATGAAGCGCCGGTCCTTGTAGTCGGGGTCGGTCAGCTGCGGGACCTCGATGTCGGGCTCGATCCCGCCGGCCTGAACCGAGCGGCCCGACGGCGTGTAATAGCGCGCGGTGGTGAGCCGGAGCGCGGCCTCCGGGCCGGTCTGGACGACCGTCTGGACCGAGCCCTTGCCGAAGCTTGTCTCGCCCATGATCAGCGCGCGGTGGTGATCCTGAAGAGCGCCGGCGACGATCTCGGACGCGGAAGCGGTGCCCGGATCGGTTAGGACGATCACTGGAAGCCCGTGGGCCATGTCGCCGGGCCGCGCATAATAGCGCTCGATATCGTCCTTGCTGCGCCCGCGCTGCGAGACGATCTCGCCGCTCTCGAGGAAGTCGTCGGCGACGTCGACCGCCTGGTCGAGAAGCCCGCCGGGGTTCGAGCGGAGGTCGACGACATAGCCGAGCGGCTTGCCTCCAGTCGCCTTGTCGATCGACAGAAGCGCAGACTTCACCTGCTCCCCGACATTGCCGGTGAAGGTGTCGATGTTGATGTAGCCGACGCCTTCCTTGATCTCCCACTTGACCGGGCGAAGCTCGATCCGCTCGCGGGTGATGGCGACGTCGAACGGCTTGTTCTTGCCCGGCCGGACGATGGTCAGCTTGACCGAGGTTCCGGGCGCGCCCTTCATCTTCTCGACCGCCTGGTCGAGCGTCACGCCGTTCAGGAACTCGCCGTTGATGTGGGTGATGTAATCGCCGGACTTGATGCCCGCGCGCCAGGCGGGGGTGTCCTCGGTCGGGGCGATGACCTTCACGATCCCGTCCTCGAGCGAGACGGTGAGGCCGAGCCCGCCGTAATTGCCGTCGGTGGTGGTCTTGAGCTGGTCGAAGTCCGCGCCCTCGACATAGGAGGAATGCGGGTCGAGCGCGGAGAGCATCCCGTCGATCGCGCCCTTGATCAGGGTCTTGTCGTCGACGGGCTCGACATAGTTGGCCTTGACCCGCTCGTAGACGCTCATGAACTTCTCGAGCTCCTGGTAATTGGTCGTGTCCGGCGCGGCGATCGAGGCGGCGGTCACGGGCACCAGTGCGAGCGCTCCGACGAGCGCGAGCGGCGGAAGTAGTTTGGCAATCGGTTTCATTTCGGTCGCGTCCTGTTTCGCGGGGCGGTCGGGGCTGGGGTCCGGCAGGGGTCCGGGCATTTAGCCGCCTTTCCCGTCATTTGACAGAGTTTGAGATGAACCTGCGATGAGAGCAGGCGAGAATCGACGCCCGTTGTGGGACAATTCGACGCGCAGCGGTCCGAGCGCCCGGCCGAGCGGATCGCCGAGGCTGACCTTCGCTCCGGCCTTCAGCGGAGAGGCGAGGTTCACGATCAGGCTGATCCAGCCGCCGCCATGGTCGAGGATCAGGATCCCGTCATAGTCGCGGAACGGACCGGAGTAGCGCACGACGCCGCCCGCCGGAGCGATGACCGAGCTTCCTCGCGCGGATGCGAAGGTGATTCCGCGCGATCGGACTCCGCTGTCGCTGACCGCGCCCAGCCCCTCGACGACCGGCGCATCGACCGCCAGCCTGTAGGCGAACGGCGGACGGATCGGGGCGCCTGAGGCGGCGAAGGGCCGCGGCGGGGCGGCGTCTTCGGATGAAAGCAGCGCTGCGAGATCCCG
>JGI24740J21852_10001262_pt1 | contig 11463 bp, 9 predicted proteins | sample KBSCornC6_FD_21852 | JGI IMG/M metagenome (IMG submission 21852) | reverse complement strand
TTGCTGGAGCCGCCGCCATACCCCCAGGTACCGTTGCTGAACTTTACCGGGTTCAATGGCGACATAGTAAGTGAGGTATAAATAGGCCCGGTATCTGCGTCTGTACCGCCGGCAGGCTGGTTCTGCGTACGGTCTATATACCCCAGGTTACCATCAATATCTACAATGTCAAATAAACGCATAGCGTTCAAACGTGCGCGTACATTATTACGTACGGCGCTATACTGATCCCCTACTACCAGGCCATCCTGGTTTTGCCGGCCAAAAGAAAGGTAATACGTAACATCCTGCGAGCCCCCGTTCAAGCTTAGGTTATGCTCCTGCTGTGGCGCCGTGCTTTTGAACAGCGCTTTGGGCCAGTTGGTATTGGCAAAATAATCCGGGTCTGTACCGTCTTTTGCTTTCTGAATATCTTCTGCGGTATAGGTTTCCGGCAGGTTCACATTACGCTGAGCCTCATTCAGCATTTCCATGTATTCCGGCGCGCCCACCATTTTAGGCAGCGAATATGGTTTTTGCAGGCCATAGTAACCATTGTAGCTAAGCATTGGTTTCTGGTTCTGCTTTCCTTTCCTGGTAGTTACCAGTATAACGCCATTGGCTGCACGGGAACCGTAAATAGCGGCTGAAGCGGCGTCTTTTAATACAGATACGCTTTCAATATCTGTTGGGTTCAGGAAGTTAATATCTCCGGGGATCCCGTCAATCAAGATAAAAGGATTGGCATTGTTAGTGGTACCGGTACCCCGTATACGCAGGGTAGCGCCGCCTGCACCGGGGAAACCGGTGTTGCTGATAGCTGTTAAGCCGGGCAGCAGGCCCTGTAAAGCGGTGGACATGGAGGTTACCGGGCGGCCGGCCAGCTCCTTCTCCCCTACCATGGCTACTGCACCGGTAAGGTTCACCTTCTTTTGTGTACCATAACCTACTACCACCACCTGGTTCAGCTGCCGCGTATCCTCATTCAGCACTACTTCTATCTGCTGCTGATCGCCTACCGTAACCTCTTTAGGCAAATACCCTACATAAGAAAATAACAGCACGGCATTGCTGCCTGTTACATTAATCTCAAACCGGCCGTCTGCATTGGTTACGGCGCCGTTGCCCGTACCTTTTACCGTAACGGTTACACCGGGTAGCGGAATATTACCCGCGCCCCTTACAGTGCCGCTTATACGCTGTACCTGGATGTTGCGCCAGCTGCGGTTATCAAACGCCGTGTTATTTATCGCGCTGATCCTTTGACCCAGGAACTGCAAATTAGCCGGTGCATTCGTGTTATTGCTGTCGGGGGAGGAAGGCGTGTCTTCCATGGCAGATGAAATGGCAAACTGCTGCGCCGTGATCTGCTTCAGCGCTAACCCATAGGGTTTGATCACGGTAAGCAGGGAATGCACAAATGCTTTTTCTTTAAAATTTTCTTTCCCGGTATTTATTTTCAGCTGCAGCAGCTCTGATCTGCAAATGAAGCTTACATCATGCTGCTTTTCTATTACCTGTAATATTTCTCCTAATGTTTGTACTTGTTTACGTGCTACCTGGGAGGGGTACACGTCATACGCCGGCGTATGAATGGCCGCCAGGTCCTGTGCATGCAGGGAAGGCCCCATCAAACAGGCTGCACATAGCAATGCATAGCCGCCCATTATTTTTAACGGTACATTTGTCAGCATATCAGGGAATTTTATTTTTTATTTTTTTGGTCGAATAAAAAGTGTGTCTCCGTCTCTTTCAATTTTTACATTCAGTGCAAAGGATAAGGTTTCCAGCAGCAGCTTTTCATCCTTTACGCGCAAACCGCCGGAAAGCTTTGTCCGCGCCAGTTCCGCCGTGCTGATACGCACCTGGTAACCATAAATATCTTCTATATAGCCGGCCATTTCCTGCAGGGTTACATTTTGCAGCTGTGACCCTTCCTCTTTCCATACTGCATACAGGTCGGCATTTACTTTTTTCTTGGTGATCTTATTTTTCTTTGCAGAGTATTGCACAAAATCGCCGGGGGCCAGCAACAGCGGATGTTCCGGCAGCTCGTTAAACCGCACTTTTATTTTGCCCGTGTTCAGGGTTACATTCGTAAAGGCAGTATCTTTCTTTACGTTGAATGTGGTGCCCAGTACATCAATATCCAGGTTGCCGCTGTGCACTACAAAAGCCTGCGTTGCTGCTGGTTTAATATCAAAGAATGCTTCTCCTTCCAGCCATACTTCCCGCTCACCATTGGCAGCCCAGTTAGCATGAAAGGATACGGATGCGTTGGCATTTAATATTACTTTGGAACTATCCGGCAGCCATATGGTACGCACGCCGTTGGCCAGGCCTGCATACGCTACCTTTGCAGGCGGCGCCGGTAATAATAATTGCCGGCCTATGAGCGCCATGGAACCCACCACCACAGCGGCGGCGGCCCACCACCATATTTTACGCGGCCCTTTTTCTTTTATTATCAGCGGCTGCTGCTGTTGTTCCCAGGCCGTAATACGATCCAGGTTACGTTCCAGCGAGGCATTTATCATAAGCTGCGAGGGCAGCTCTTCTTTAAACTGTAACCCCAGTATAAAAGCGCGCGCAGCCGCTGTTTGCGCCTGCTTATGCGGGTGCGCTGCTATCCAGGTATTCCAGAAAGCATCACTTGCCGCTGTGGGAAATTTTACCCATTGCAGAAAATGATCATCGGCAATAAAATCGTTCGTATCAAACTGTTCGTAATCCGTTGGTTGCTCCATTTTGTGGTGTTACAGGTATAGGAGCGGCGGGGTTTATATTTTACCCCACGGGAATAAAACTTTTTTTGAAAAAAATTCAGAGGGGAAAGTCCTGTGCTGAGCAAATGATCAGGGAAAGCTGCATACTGCCCAGCACCGCTGCCAGCGGGGCCAGTGTGAGCATGGCTTTTACAAGCGGGGTGGTATTATATGCATCGCGCAGCATAAGAATGGCGCGGGCTACTAATTTATAGGTGGCTTTAACAGAAATATTTAAAATGCCTGCAATTTCCTCGTAGCTCATGTTCTCATAAAAGCGGAAGAACACTGCTTCTTTTTGCCGGGGCGTTAACCGGCGCATAGCATTGCGCAGCATCTGCAGCTGCTCCTGCGCTTCTTCTGCTACCACGCGCTGCTGCTCTGCAGATATTTCCAGCGCAAAGGCATAATTATCGGTAGCTGCAATATCTTCCTGGATCTTTTTATACCGGGCCAGGAGATTTAATAAATAATGCCGGAACGATACAAACAGGTAGCTCTTTAATTCCTTTACTGCTGCCAGCTTTTCACGGTTGGCCCAAAAACGCACAAAGATCTCCTGTATGCTGTCTTCTATAAGCGCAGCATCCATTGTAAACTTGCAGCCATAATTAAATAAGCGGGGATAGTACAACGTGTAGATACATGCATATGCATTTTTATCGCCCCCTTTGCAAGCCTCCCAAATAGCAGGATCTATGTGTTGTTGATCATTCATTCACACCGAACTGGAAAACGTAAAATTATCAATATTGACCGCGCTGTTGTGTTATCTTTCAATTAAGAAAATGCCTTTCTGTAGAATTGGTTGATGGTAATAACGTGGAATTTACAAAGTACTTATATCCTTAAGTGTTCCCAAACTAATAAAAAAAACAGAATTCCAATAGTAAAAACAAAAATGCCGCAAAACCTTGCTGGTCCTGCGGCATCTGCGCTTGTGTATGTTACAACAAATATTTTATTTCAGTAATTGCTGGTATTCCTGCGGGCTGTGGAACAGGCGTACGGATTCATTTACCTCGTTATCCCAGGCCAGTGACCGCTCTATACGGCCCTTCTGCAAATAATAACGGTTCACTATTTCTTCTTCCAGCAGGCGTTTGATCTCTGTTTTATTTTTCAGCAGGTCCTGCTTTTTATCATGCCGCATTTTCTGCTGCAATGCTTCAAACTCTTTAGTTACTGCATCATAATACTTTTCCTTACGCGCAGTGGATTGAAAACTTTCCAGCGCTTCCTCACTATGTGTTTTGTAGCTGTAATCCTTACCATCCAGGAAGCGCAGAAAATCGGTGAAATCATCTTCACTCAGCTGAAAGCTGCCTGCAGTGGTTATTTTAGGATGCGCGTAATAGTATTGCGTAGCGTAATCAAAAATGTATTGCTTGCGTAATAAGGTAATGGCTACCTGGCTCAGGAACTGCGGCTCTACCTGCGCATCCGGCTCAATACCGCCACCGTCTTTTACCTTGCGGCCGGCCAGGGTGGTAAAGGAGCGGCGCATAGAGTCCGGTACATAGTCCACCTCACCTTCCTGGTTACGGTGGCTGTAATCAATGGCCTGTATGCAGCGGCCGCTGGGCGTGTAATATTTAGCGGTAGTTACTTTCAGCTTGGCATTGTAAGGCAGGGGGCGCGTGGTTTGCACCAGCCCTTTCCCAAAAGAGCGCTGCCCTACTACCAGCCCGCGGTCCAGGTCCTGCACGGCGCCGGCTACAATTTCAGATGCGGAGGCAGAGGAGCGGTTGGTGAGCACTACCAGCGGCATGTTAATATCTGCCGGGGCCTGCTGGGTTTTATATTCCCGGTCCCAGTTCTTCACTTTTCCCTTGGTGCTTACGATCAGCTTATTTTTATCTATCCATATGTTAGATACATTCACGGCTTCATCCAGCAGCCCGCCGGGGTTGCCCCGCAGGTCCAGGATCACGCCTTTCAGGCCGGGGTGCTCCTGTTTCAGTTTTTCAAAGGTCATTTGCACCTGTGCGCCGCTGTTCTCTGTGAACTGCACCATTTTAATGTAGGCTACATCACTGCTTACCATACCGGAATAGCTTACCGGCATTACATTGATCTCCTGCCGTACGATCTTTTTAGTGGTTTCTACCCCGGTGGATGGATTCTTAAGCAGCATATCCAGGCTGGTGCCGGCATTGCCTTTCAGCATCCGGCTAATTTCCTCCTGGTCCATGCCTTTGGTGGGCTTGCCATCCAGCGACAGCAATATATCGCCGGGTTTAACGCCTGCCCGGTGCATGGGGCTGCCTTCGTAAATATCTGTAATCACGGTGGTATCGCCCAGGGTGTTAATGGATGCGCCTACCCCGCCGTATTTGCCGGTGGCCATAAACTTCAGGTCGTCCAGGTTCTCTTCGGGAATAAAATCCGTATAGGGGTCTGTTTCCTCCAGCATGGATTCAATGCCTTTATGCATTACTTTTTCGGGCGAAAGGTCATCCACATAGTAGGTGTTCAGCTCCCGGTAAAAAGCGGCAAAAATGTCCAGGTTCTTGGCTATCTGGAAGTACTTATCACTTTCATTAAAGGCCAGTAAACCTGCACCGCCTGCGGCCAGCAATAATACCAGCAGCAGCAGTTTTCTTCTTTTATTAAAGACGTTGCGCATAGATCGTATTCAGTAAGGTGATTTTGATAGGCTGTTCATCAGGGTACCGGGTCATAGCCATGCCCGCCCCAGGGATGGCAGGACAGGATACGTTTTGCAGTGAGATAGCCCCCTTTAAAAAGCCCATATTTTTTAAATGCTGTGATGCCATATTCCGAACAGGAAGGTGTATAACGGCATTTGGCGCCCAGTAAAGGCGATATGAACCATTGATATACCTTGATCAAACCAATAAACGGGATCCCCAGCCAGCGTGTCAATTGCTTCATTATGCTTATGGTTAGATAGCCTGTTAAAGGTACTGCTATTAACGCTGGCAGGCCATGCAGCCATACCTGCGTTCAACAATTTAACATTTTATGCAGGCTTACCTGTTTCTTTTTGCAAACGCTCTAAAATTACCGAAATTTTGTGGTGAAGGGTGCTAAAGGAGGCTATTTTTTTATCGGTATAAATGAGGAAAACGGCCAGCTGCAGGGAGTGTTGTTGCAGGTGATCATATAAAACCTGCTTTTGCAGGCGCCAGGCTTCGCGGCCCAGGCGTTTTACGCGGTTACGGTCCACCGCGCGGGGAAAGTGCCGGGAAGCGGCTGTAAAACCTACCTGTACGGGCGTTGTGCCTGCCGGTAGCTGCACCGGCATGTAAAGGATGCGGTATGGAAAAACAGAAAACGCTTTTCCGTCCCGAAAAAGCGTTTCAATCAGTTTCCTGCTCTTTAACCTTTCTTCCCGTTTAAAAGAATAAGCTTTTATAGCGTATTGAGTTTTACGATCTTATTTCAGCTTGCGCTCGTCAGAAACCGTCAGCTTCTTACGGCCTTTTGCCCTGCGGGATGCCAGTACCTTACGGCCATTAGCAGTTTCCATTCTCTGTCTGAAGCCGTGTACGCTCTTTCTGCGTCTGTTATGCGGTTGAAAAGTACGTTTCATTTTCTTTGTGTTTTACCTGGACTATACAAAAATCCGCCGGGACGGATATCCTGTTTTCAAAATGGAAGGCAAAGGTAGGGATTTCTTTTAAATATGCTGCAAAAAGTTTCCTGAAATTTCCTAAAAGTTCGCTGAACGCTAAATGCTTAACACCGAATGCTTTACGCCCTGTTCAGTAACCGCATTTTCCTTACCTGCCCCTTTTTAAAAGTAAAAACCTGCCCTGTGTCCATGCAGGGCAGGTTTTTACCAATAATATCAGTAATCAAATTATTTTACGCCTAATTTGGTCTTTACGGGAGCCAGCAGGTCATCACCGGCAGGTGATACCAGCAGTACGCCTACAGAGCTATCCAGCACATATGCGTAACCTTTTTCTTTGGCCACATCTTCAATTGCCTTGCGGGCTTTGTCGTAGATGGGTTTCAGCACTTCCTGGCGTTTAGCGTCTATTTTCTGATCAGCAGCAGAGCGGTACTCTTCAATACGTTTCTGAATATCCTGTATTTCCTTGCCTTTGATTTCTTTCATGTTATCCGTCATGCTGGCAGCCTGCGCGTCAAAATCCTTCATTTTCTTGGTGTACTCATCCACCAGGCCCTTACCATCAGCTTCCAGGGATTGTGCATAGGTTTGGAGGGTAGTTTGTGCTGCTTTAGTTTCAGGCATTGCATCCAGCAGCGCCTGCGTATTGATGTGTGCTACTTTCGTCTGTGCCATTGCATTTACGCCGAATAAACCGGAAACAGCTACAAAAGCAATAATTACATACTTCTTCATGATGTTGTCTGTGTTTAAAAAAATTTTAAATCTTATTGGTTAAAAAATGGTTTACTTTTTCTTTACACCCAGCGCCGTTAGAATGTCTTCGCTCTTATCCAGCTTGGGATCTGAAAAAATAACGGTAATGCCCCCTGATTTATCCAGCACAAAGTCGTACATCCTGCTGGCAGCCAGCTTCTGTACGGCGTTGTAAATCTTATCTTGTATGGGTTTGATCAGCTCTTCCCGCTTTTTAAACAGATCGCCCTCATAACCAAATCGTTTACGTTGCAGGTCCTTGGCGTCTTTCTCCTTCGCTACTATCTCATCCTCTCTTTTATGTTTCAGTTCATCCGTCAGCATTACCTGTTCTGCCTGATATGCCTTGTACATCTTGTCTATATCCTGGAACTTGGCATCTATCTCTTTCTGCCACTGGTCTGCAATTGCATCCAGCTTGGTTTGTGCATCTTTATAATCAGGAATGCTCTCCAGTATATATTTTGTGTCTATCACACAATACCGTTGCGCATTCGCTACACAGGCAGCAACGAGGATAACAGCTAATGTGATGAATAGTTTTTTCATTTCTATGGATTTTAGTTCGCTACTTTTTTAGAAAACGCAATATAAAGTTTATAATTTATTTTAACATCAATCTAACACTGAACTAACACGCTAAGCCCCCTTATTCCGGCTCAAAGCCCAACATAAATGTGAATTTAGCCGCATCTTTCAACCCATTGCCGGGGGTCAAACGGTCAAAACCTATGCCATAGTCAAATCCAAGCAAACCAAACATGGGCAGGTAAAAACGCATACCCAAACCGGCGGAGCGGCGCAGGCGGAACGGGTTGTATTCATTAAAGTCCCGGTAACCGTTAGCTGCTTCCAGGAACGCCAGGCCAAAGATGGTAGAGCTGGGATTCAGGCTAAGCGGGTAACGCAGCTCCATCACATATTTGTTGAAGATGGTAAACCCTTCATAACCAACCGGCTGTCCGTTTTCCGGGTTCAGCTTGGGATTGCTGGTATAATATACCGGGTAACCGCGCTGGGAAATAATGTCACGGTCATAGATCGCAAAGTTGCTCAAACCATCACCACCCAACTCAAAGCGGCCAAAGGGCGACAGCGTAGTGCGGTTGTTATACCGGCTGATGTAACCGAATTTGGCAGCCACCTTCAGCACAAAGGATTTATTATCCGTGCCTTTAGGTTTGGTTAATGGTACATACCATTCTGCATTAAAGCGGTATTTCTGGTATTCTATGAAGTTGAACTGGTCAGCAATGGATTCTTTGGTGTAATCCTTATCAGGATTGAACAAAGAGTAAGGCGGTGTGAACTGGCCGCTGATCAGGAAGTTGGAACCGCTCCTGGGAAAGATCTGCTGATCCACAGAGGAACGTGCCAGCGTAAGCTTGAAGCTGATGTTGTTGGATGTACCGTTGGAGAACCCGATGTTAAAATAATCGTAGTTCTTCAGCTTATACTGCTGATAGTTCAGCGCATAAATAAGGGTAAAGTAATCATCCGGCCATTTCAGCTGCTTACCCAGTGATACCGTGGCGCCCAGTACCTTAAAGTAGGTATCGCTACCGGTAGTGGTACCATAGATGTACTGGTTATATGCGCTGGGGTTCTGGTAGCTGTTATAGAAGTTTACAGAGAACTGGTTTTGCTTTTTACCGCCCAGCCAGGGTTCTGTAAAGGAGAAGTTATAAGAGCGGTAAGCTTTACCGTTGGAGGATACACGTACGGATAATTTCTGACCATCGCCACTGGGCAAGGGGTCCCAGGTCTCTTTCCGGAAAATGTTACGCAGGGAGAAGTTGTTGAACGTTACACCCAGCGTACCGGTTAAACCAATGTAACCACCCCAGCCGGCCGACAGCTCTAACTGGTCATTGGCTTTTTCTTCCACCGTATAGTCAATATCCACAGTACCATCCTGTACGTTAGGTACCGGAACGATGCCTATTTTCTCCGGGTTAAAATAACCCAGGTTGGCAATCTGCCGCTGGGAACGCATCAGATCCGCACGGCTGAATTTTTCACCGGGCAGCGTACGCAGCTCGCGGCGTATTACGTGTTCATTGGTTTTATCGTTACCGGCTATACGTACTTCTTTAATGGTAGCCTGCGGGCCTTCAGTAATACGGATCTCATAGTCAATGGTATCGCCATGGATGCCGGTTTCTACGGGTTCAATACGGAAGAACAGGTAACCGTAGTCCATATATAGGCCGCTGATATCGCCGCCTTCAGGTGATAATTGCTTACCAATACGTTTTTCCAGCAGCTCCAGGTTGTAGGTATCGCCTTTTTTAATACCCAGCACGCGGGTCAGCAGGGAATCGTTATAGCGGGTATTGCCTTTCCAGGTAATGTCGCCGAAATAATATTTTCTGCCTTCCAGGATCTGCATGTCCACATTCAGTCCACCGGCCTTGGTTTTATAAGTGGTGTCATTTACGATCTGTGCATCACGGTAGCCCTGGGAGTTATAATAGGAAATTACTTTTTCCTTGTCCTCCGCATACTTGGTTTCATTGAACTTGGCGGAGGTAAAGAGTTTAAAGCGGAAGTAGGGATCCAGCTCTTCCAGCGTGCGGGAAGGCACCAGGAAGCCAAAGCTGCTCCAGTAATCAGATTGTACGTGGCTGGTATCCTGGTAAATTTGTTCCTTATCCGGGTGCAGGGTAAAGCGGGTGCGCTCCCGGGTGCCCTTCATTTTTTTCTTGATCTTGGAATCGCTGATATTGCTGTTATCTACGATGTTAATATCATTGATCTTTACCTTGCCGCCTTTACTTACGGTGAAGATCACATCGGCAGCATTCACCTGCGAGGTATCCGCACGCTCTGTAACGGTAATGCCTACGTTACGGAAGCCTTTTTCCTCATAGTTCTTACGCACCACCGCAATGGTGTTCTGCTTCATGCTTTCCGTAATTACGCTCCCTTTACGCAGGCCTGACTTTTTGGCCAGATCCTCTGCTTCGGATTTTTTGATACCGCGGAAAATGAAATTGGCCAAACGGGGGCGTTCGGTCAGGTTAATTTCCAGCCATATTTTTCCATCGTCTATCTTGGTAACGTAAATGGCTACGTTGGCAAACAGGCGCTGGCCCCACAGGGTTTGTATGGCCTTGGCAAACTGGTCGCCGCCGGGGTATACCACCTTATCACCTACGTTCAGGCCGGATAAGGAGATGAGCAAGGCTTTATCCAGGAACTGCGTACCTGTAACGGCTATTTCTGCAATCTCGTACTGCTGTGGGTTTCCCAAAGCCGCCGGTAAATCTGGCTGTGTGGTTACCGGCACCGGCAGGGTATCCCTCTGTTGGGCGGATACACGAATCCCTGCACTGCAACATAATGCGATGGCCAGTAGGCTCTTAGGAAATAATTTCTTCATTCTGCTGAATTTGTTCGCTTGTTTTGCCAAAACGCCTTTCTCTGGTTTGATAATTTAAGATGGCCTCGTAAAGGTTTTCTCTACGGAAATCCGGCCAACGGGTGTCTGTGAAATATAATTCCGCGTAAGCCAACTGGTATAATAAGAAATTACTGATCCTGCATTCCCCGCTGGTCCTTATCATCAGCTCCGGGTCTGGTAGCGCAGCAGTGCATAGGTATTTCTGCCATACATCCTGTGTAATATCGGTGGGGTTTAACTTTCCGGCCTGTACATCCTCTGCCATTTTTTTGGCGGCATTCACTATTTCCCAACGGGCACTGTAGCTAAGGGCCATCACCAGGTTTAAGCCGGTGTTGCCGCTGGTAATGGCAATAGCTTCCTCCATCTCGCGCTGGCAATGCGGGGGCAACATGTTCATATCACCTATTACATGCAGCTTAATGTTATTTTTAGTGAGGGTATTCACTTCCTTACGGATGGTGTTCACCAGCAGCTCCATAATGCCATTTACTTCATTCTCCGGGCGGTCCCAGTTTTCAGTAGAAAAGGCATAAAGGGTAAGGTACCCGATTCCCAGCTCAGCGGAGGCTTCAACAACGTTACGCACACTTTCCACTCCTTCGTGGTGCCCGTAAAGCCTGTCCTGCCCTTTTTCCTTAGCCCAACGGCCGTTGCCGTCCATAATAATAGCTATATGGCGCGGTAACCGTTGTAAGTCTAGTTTATCCTTCAAACTCATGAGTGTTCAGGCGTATTAAAAAACAGAATAACAGATTTACTAAAAGTGTGCAAAGATACAAAAATAGATATATGCCTATTGCGGCAAAGTCTGACAGGTTGTTTTAACGTAGTTTTAACAGCGAAAGTCCCTGCGGGTGGGCAGTTTGGGGAATATGACGTGTAACGTTCGGGGGATATTTGACGTTTCATGGCCCCTCCCGGGGGCAAGAAATCTGCGGTTGGCTCCTTCC
>JGI24740J21852_10001258_pt1 | contig 11467 bp, 13 predicted proteins | sample KBSCornC6_FD_21852 | JGI IMG/M metagenome (IMG submission 21852) | reverse complement strand
TCGAGCCGCAACGGCAGCGGCGCGGGCCGGTGTGGCTCCCAGTCGCCCGCCACCAGCGGCCGCAGCTGCTCGAGCGCATCGAGCGGGACGACATCGATGCCGGCGGCGAGCGCCGCCTCGGCGCCGTTCTCGGCCGGGAGGGCGATCGACTCGGCCCCGTCCGCGCGAGCGGCCTCGGCGATCGCGAGAGCGCCGTTGACGGCCCGGACCGAGCCGTCGAGGGCAAGCTCGCCGACGATCGCGAACCGCTCCAGCGCTTCCCACTCGAGCTGACCGGAGGCGCTCAGCAGCGCTGCCGCGATCGCCAGGTCCATCCCCGGCCCCGCCTTGCGCAGGCTGGCCGGGGCGAGGTTGACGACGATCCGCTGCAGAGGAAACTCGAAGCCGCAGTTGACCAGCGCCGCCCGCACCCGCTCGCGTGCCTCCCGCACCGCGGCGTCCGGCAGGCCGACGATCGTGAAGCCGGGGAGCCCACGATGGACGTCGACCTCCACCCGCACCGGGCGGGCGGCGATGCCGTCGAGCGTGAAGGTCCTGGCGGTGGCGAGCACGACGGCGACGCTATGGAGGCGGATTTCACGCGTGGGACGCAGAACGCAAAATTTCCGTGCCCAAAAGGGGGCGAATCTGTAACGCCCGTCGACTTGGCCCGGGGACGATGACCGCCGCCCGCCAGAGCATGGGACGCCGCGCCGAGGAGCTGGTCGCCCGCCGCCTCGCCGCCGCCGGCTGGCAGGTCGTGGCGCGCAACGCCCGCACCCGCCACGGCGAGCTCGACATCGTCGCCCGCAACGGCCGCACCCTCGTCTTCGTCGAGGTCAAAGCCGGCCGCCGCAACGCCGCCGTCGGCCCCGAGCGCCCCGCCCACGCCGTCGATGCCCGCAAGCAGCGCCGCATCCGCCGCCTCGCCGCTGCCTGGCTGGCGGAAAATCGCGATGCGCCTCAGTGCGCCTCGATCCGCTTCGACGTCGTCGGCGTCACCTTCGACCGCAGCCGCCCGATCGCGATCGAGCACATCCGCGACGCGTTCTAGGAGGGATTGGCGAAACCGTTGGCGAAACGCGCCGCCTTTTCGCTGAAGTGATCTAGCGTCGCCGGGGTCAAGCCAACAAGTGGCCCCGGCGAACGCGTCAACGCTCCCGGGGCCGTGACACAGGAGCGTGAACTCCCATGTGCGACCACCGTACCCCTGAAGCTGAAGACAAGCTTGTCCAGAACGGCGTCCTGAGCCTGCTTCTGCACGAACCGCCCGGCCTCCTCACGATGCGAGACGTAGTGGCGGAGATCGGCTCCAAGGCCCCCGCCATAGACGCCGTGCGAGCCCTGAGCGCCATCGGCCTGCTCCGTCGTGAAGGTGAGTCGGTCTTACCGACCCGAGCCGCGATCCACTTCCACCGCCTCTCAGCGTGAACGACATAGCCGCCCGCTTCGGGGAGAACGTCAGCCGCCTTCGCAAAGCGGCTGGCCTCTCGCAAGAGGACTTGGCCCTACGTGCCTCGCTGCATCGGACCGAGGTATCTCAGGTCGAGTGCGGCAAGCGGCTCGTCAGGATCGACACCCTCATAAAGCTCGCCGGCTCGCTCGGCGTCAGCAGCGACGAACTTCTGGACGGGCTTCAGTGGAAGCCCGGCGAGCGGGTCTATGGGCGCTTCCGGCTCGCTGGCGGGGCAGAGGGGTAGAGGCGGCGCGGACCCGAGCGAGGGCGCAGGCCAGCTTGGTCAAGATCGTCAGGTCGGCGTGGAGTCGGACTCGGTCCAGCCCGCGAACGCGGAGCGGGCCGAGTCCCCACGAAGTCTTCAGGCGGCCGAACTCGCGCTCGACCGCAGCCCGCTTCCGGTAACCAGCCTTGAACCGCTTGGACTCGCGAGGGATCAGCGGGTGCAGGCGGCTGGCGCCGATCCACGTCGAAGCCGGGCGACACTCACCGGTTGGGCATCGCCACTTCGAGGCTCCGCGTTTGCGGTCGGCCCCCGCGAAGGCCCATAGGCCATGCTCGCAACAGGGCGGCTGGTCGTCACCGCGCTTCACGTCCGGCGTCTGCCGCAGCGGGATCAGCGGCAGGCAGTCCCGCTCGGCGCACTGCTCGTAGACGGGTCGCTGGTCATACCCCTTGTCCATGCAGGCGCTCACTGCCATCAGCCCGCGCCGCTGCGCCTCGTCGATCAGCCCGGCCGCGAACCGCGTTTCGTTCGCCTTCGCCGTCTCCACGGTCCAAGCCACGGGTAGATCGGTCGCGGTGCAGACCGCCGCGTGCAGTCGGTAGCCGAAGAAGCCACCGCCGCGCCGCGTGGAGACTGCCGAGCGGTGACCCCACGAAGCGTCCGGGTCGGTGTGCCAGTTGCGTTCGACTTCGCTGCCCTTGCTGACGAAGCGCTGACCGTTGGCATACGCCGGCACGTCGCTCGCGTCGATGGCCAAGTCGCGGCCGTAGAGCGGCAGCTTGGCTTTCAGCCCTTCGACCACGCCGTCGATGCAGCGTTGCACTGCCTCATTGTTCTCGCGCAGCTTGGCGGTGAACCTGTAGAGGGACCATTGGCTCGGCGGGTTTCCCTCGCAGCCGAGAACCCGTTGCAGCTTCCAATGCTCGGCCACCAGGGCAACGGTCTTCGTCCACGTCGGGATCGCGTAGAGCGACTTGATCAACGCTACCCCGGTGAGCGTGCGAATCGAACTTCCCGGCCGCCCGGTCCAGCGCGTCTCCTCCAATTCGGCGATGAGCCGCTGGACCTCGGCCGAACCGAGGAGCGCTGCGAGCGTGTCGGCGGAAGCCGCACCCCTTGGTAATTTGGGTGACACCGAGCGAGGTACCTCTCGTTTGGTCTGGCCCTCGGAAGCTGCAACTTCGCGAGGGCCGTCTTTGGTTTCGGAGGAAAAATCTATCGTCTGGATCGGACGGAAAACCGCTCTGGAATGCGGGATTCCGCCTTTCTGACCCCCTCTCCGAACCCGCATTTTGGGGATCGATGTTTTGACCCGAACTTCGGGACTTGACACGATCCTTGAGCGCAGGTATGCGCGTAGCCGCTATAGGCTCCAAATGCCCTCGCTGGGAGTCGAACCCAGATGCCGTGAAGCGGCCGCTTTGGAGGCGGCTGTGTCTGCCAGTTCCACCACGAGGGCGGGTATAGGGGCGAGAACGGAGCGGTCCAAACGCTCCGCCTCGCCCTGGATGTAATTGGGGTGGCGGGCCGGGGTCCGGGTCTTCAATCAGGAAACCCGGCCCGCACTCTTACCTCCTGGACATCACCCTCTCCTCTCTCATACATGGCCGACAGTCAGCCATGCTCGAAATCCGGGGGAAGTCCTGGGCGGTGCCTCTTTTCGGGCACGCAGAAGCGGTGCCCCGCAGGGGGCACTGAAGGGGGCCGGTGGGGGCGTCGTCTAACGCACGCTCGGAGGCGACACTGCGGTCGTACATGGTCTCTGTTCAGTTAGCGATTGGGTGATTGCGAGATTGCGAATCAATTGACTCCCCTTGCTTCGTTTGCGTTTGCTCGCTAACAGCCCTGCTCGTTAACGAGGCTTCTATTGGCTGGAGGGATTCGTAGCAACCAGCGACGACGGAACCGCCAACAAAAAAGCGGCCCCCGAGTCGAAAAGCCCGAGGACCGCTCCGCAGTGTCTAGCCAATAGACGAACGCAAACAACCGAACAGCAGCAACCTAGCAATCACTTCCACGGAAACTGTGGGCACATCGCATTCCCGCAACTACCGGGAATCTCCGGTGGGGTAGCGCAGCCCCGAAAGCGAGGTATCCGTGAAATCACCGACGCTGCGAACCCATGCCCAGAGCGGCGTGGGGAGTTTCGCCAATCCCTCCTAGTGCCGTTAGCCGAGCTCGAGCTGGTTGTAGGCGACCGACTGAAACGACCGGCGGTGCAGCGGCGAGATCCCGATCTCCTCGATCGCGGCGCGATGCTCCGGGGTCGAGTAGCCGACGTGCTCGTCGAAGCCCCAACCGGGATGGCGCTTCGCTGCCTCGCGCATGTAACGGTCGCGGGTGACCTTCGCGATGACCGAGGCGGCGGCGATCGCGGCGCTGGTGCCGTCGCCCTCGATCACGGCCCGGTGCGACACCGAGCAGCGCCTGAGCGCGAAGCCGTCGGAGAGGCAGATCGCCTCGGCCGGCGGTTCGAGCCGTTCCAACGCCACCGAGAGCGCTTCGATGTTGGTCACGTGCAGACCACGGCGGTCGATGCCGGCGGCGCTACGGACGACGACGCTGACCCTGGCGGCGGCGCGCAGCACGCACGGGTACATCTCGTGGCGCTTCTCCTCGGTCATCTGCTTGGAGTCGTGCAGACCGCCGAGCGCGCGGCGGTCGGCGAGCGAGAGGCCCTCGTAGTCGATCAGGACCGCGGCGGCGACCAGCGGGCCCGCCAGACAGCCGCGCCCGGCCTCGTCGGTGCCGGCGACGAAGCGGCTGCCGAGCCCGCGATCGAAGGCGAAGAGGCGCCGGCTGCGCGCCAGCCGGCGGCGGTGCAGCTTCCCCGGCTTCGGGGCAGCCGCCCTAGAGGGTGCCGATCCGGTCAGGGGGCCAGTAGGTGGCAAAGGCCTTGCCGATGATCCAGCTACGGGGGACGGGTCCCCAGAAGCGGCTGTCGTCGCTCGCTCCACGGTTGTCGCCCATCATGAAGTAGTGGTCGGGTGGAATCGTGATCGTCCGCGGCATGTTGCAGGCCGCGGCGTTGCCGCAGGGGTTGGTGTAGGGCTCGTCTTTCTTCTCGACCCCGTTGACCACCGGGTGCCCTTCTTTGACCGAGAGCGTGTCGCCCGGCCCGGCGACGATCCGCTTGATGAAGTTCTGGCTCGACTCGCCTTCGGTCGGCTTCGGGCAAGGTTCGCCCGGCTTCGGAGTGACCCCGCATTCGGTCCCGTTGTCGGCCCCGGCCGGCGGGTGGAAGACGACGATGTCGCCGGGTTCGGGATCTTCGAAGTGGTAGATGAAGCGGTTGACGAGGACGCGCTGGCCGACGTCGAGCGTCGGCTCCATCGATTCCGAAGGGATCTGGTACGGCTTCACCAGCCAGGCCTGGATCGCGAGCGCCAGCCCCAGGGCAAGGGCAACGATGACGACCAGCTCGATCAGCCCGCCGCCTTTGGACTTCGGCTTCGGGATCGAGAGTTTCAGGCGTTGCCCTCGTCGGAGTCGTCGGCCTCCTCGACCGGCGGCTCGTCCTCGGCATCCTCGGGCGCTGCGCTTTTGTCCTCGGTCTCCCCGGCCGCGGGCGCCTCGGCGTCCGTCTCTGCCGCTACCTCAGTCTCGTTCTCGGCCGCCGGCTCCTCAGGCGCGACATCCTCCGCCGCAGCCTCCTCGGCTGGCTGCTCGTCCGCCACGGTCTCCTCGGCCGGAGTCTCGGTCGCCTCCGCGGGGGCCACGGCTCCATCCGTCTCGACCGCGCCGACGACCTCATCCTGGGTCGCCCCCTCGGCGTCGGTCGCATCGACCTCGGCCGGCTTCGAGACCATGTCCTCGTCGATGCCCCAACGCCGCTCGGCGACGCGGGCGGCCTTGCCGACCCGGCCGCGCAGGTAGTAGAGCTTGGCGCGGCGGACATCGCCCCGAGCCGCTACCTCGAGTTTCTCGATCTTCGGCGAGTGCAGCGGGAACGTGCGCTCGACGCCGACGCCGAAGGACTGCTTGCGGACGGTGAAGGTCTCGCGCACGCCCGAGCCCTGGCGCCGCAGGACGACGCCCTCGAAGACCTGGGTCCGTTTGCGGCTGCCCTCGATCACCTGGAAGTGGACGCGGACGCGGTCCCCCGGGTCGAAGGAGGGAAGGCCCTTGCGCAGCTGGGCGCGCTCGATGCTGTCGATTACGGAGCTCATGTTTCTGGCGAGAAAAAACCGCCGGACCCGGGTGCGGGAACCGCGCGGTGGCGGAATGGTAGCTACTCGGCGCCCGATTCGAACTGCTCGGCACGCAAGCGGCTCTGTTCGAGCCTCCACTGGCGGATTTTCTCGTGGTCTCCGGAGAGCAAAACCTCCGGCACTCCCCAGCCCCGATGCTGCGGTGGCCGGGTGTAGTGCGGGTACTCGGGCATCCCCTCCAGCAGCTGGCTGAAGGACTCCTCGACCGCCGAATCGGCGTGCCCGAGCGCTCCCGGCAGCTTGCGCATGATCACGTCAGCCAGGACCATCGCCGGCAGCTCGCCGCCGGCGAGGACATAGCGACCGATCGAGACCTCGTCATCGGCGAAGTGCTCGTGCACCCGCTCGTCGAACCCCTCGTAGCGCCCACAGAGGATCGCCACGTGCGGCTCCGCCGTCAGCTCGTCCGCAAGCTCGTCGTCCAGCAGCCGCCCCGTCGGCGTCAGCAGCACCCGCCGCGGCGCCTCCCCGCTCGGATAGGCCGCCTGTAGCGCCGCGTCGACCACGTCGACCCGCAGCACCATCCCGGCGCCGCCGCCGTAGGGCGAGTCGTCTACCTGGCCGGCCCCCAGCGGGGTCGTGTCGCGGTAGTTGAACAGCCGCAGCTCGTTCCCCTGCGCGACCGCGTTGCGGACCGAGCGCTGGCCCTGAAACCAGTCGAACGCCTCGGGAAAGAGGGTGAAGACGTCGAGCCGCAAGGCCCGGTCAGTCGAGGATGTCGACGATGACGCGGCGGTCGATCCGGACCGCAGCGGCCTTAGCGATCGTGCGGATCGCGTTCGCCACGCGACCCCCTTTGCCGATCACCCGGCCGAGGTCGTCCTCGGCGACGGTGATCTCGTAGACGAGATCGCCATCCTCTTCCAGCTCCTCGACTTCGACCGCCTCAGGGTCCTCGACCAGAGCCCTGACGAGGAACTCGAGCAGCTCGGTCATCTAGCTGCCGGAGGCGGCGATGCCCTTGGTCCGCAGCAGGTTCGCCACGGTCTCCGAAGGCTGGGCGCCGTGCTCGAGCCAGTGCTTCGCGCGCTCCTCGTCGAGGACGATCGTCGACGGCTCGGTCTGCGGGTTGTACTGGCCAATCGTCTCGATCGTCCGCCCGTCACGCGGGGAACGTTTATCGGCGACGACGATGCGCCAGATCGGGTTCTTCTTCGAACCCACTCGTCTAAGTCGGATACGTACAGCCATTCGGACGGGGCAGGTTACAGAAATCGGCCGGCCCGGCCTACTTTCGTCGCATCTTTGGGCGCGGCGGGCGCGGCGAGCCGCCCATCATGTGCGCCAGCTGCTGTTCGTTCGGCATCTTGCCGCCGGTCATCGAGCGCATCAGTTTGCGCATCTGGTCGAATTGTTTGATCAGCTGCTTGACGTTCTGGACCCGGACGCCGGAGCCGTTGGCGATGCGTTTGCGCCGCGAGCCGTTGATCAGCGCCGGGTTGCGCCGCTCTTCCGGCGTCATCGAGAGGATGATCGCCTCGACTCGGTCCATCTCGCGCTCGTCGACGTTGGCGTTCTTCAGCTGTTTCATCGCCCCCATCCCCGGCAGCATCCCGATGATGCCGCTGAGCGGGCCCATTTTGCGCACCTGGCGCATCTGGGTGAGGAAGTCCTCGAGCGTGAACTGGTCCTTTTCGAGTTTGCGCTGGAGGTCTTCGGCCTGCTTCTCGTCGACCTGCTGCTCGGCTTTCTCGATCAGGCTGAGGACGTCGCCCATGCCGAGGATGCGCGAGGACATCCGGTCGGGGTGGAAACGCTCGAAGGCGTCGAGTTTCTCGCCGGTCGAGGCGAAGAGGATCGGCTTGCCGGTGACCGCCTTGACCGAGAGCGCAGCGCCACCGCGGGCGTCGCCGTCGAGCTTGGTCATCACCACGCCGTCGAACTCGGCCGCCTCGGCGAAGGACTCGGCGACCCCGACCGCGTCCTGGCCGGTCATCGCATCGACGACCAGCAGCACGTCGTGCGGCCTGGTCCGCTTCTTGATCTTCGTCAGCTCGTCCATCAGCTCGCGGTCGATGTGGAGGCGGCCGGCGGTGTCGACGATCAGGACGTCGCGGCGCTCCTCGCGGGCGCGGTCGAGCGCCCAGGAGGCGATCTCGACCGGGTCGGCGTCGGTGCCTTTCTCGTAGACGGTGGCGCCGGCGCGCTTGCCGACCGTGATCAGCTGGTCGACGGCGGCCGGCCGGTAGACGTCGCAGGCAGCGAGGGCGACGTCTTTCTTCTCCTGCTCGCGCAGGTACTGGGCGAGCTTGGCGCAGGCGGTGGTCTTGCCGGAGCCCTGCAGGCCGGCCATCAGGATCACGGTCGGGCCGCCGGTGGCGAAGGCGAGCTCGCGGCCGGTGCCGCCCATCAGCTCGGTCAGCTCCTCGTTGACGATTTTGACCACGTGCTGGCCGGGGTCGAGGCTGTTCAGCACCTCGGAGCCGAGGCAGCGCTCCTTCACTTTCTTCGTGAAGGCTTTGACGACTTTGAAGTTGACGTCGGCCTCGAGCAGGGCGAGGCGGATCTCCCGCATCGCCGCGTCGACGTCGGACTCGGTCAGCTTGCCGCGCGAGCGGACGTCGGAGAGGGTTCCCTGAAGGCGTTCTGAAAGCTGGTCGAACACGGCAGACGAGCTTAGTGGGCGCTACTCGGCGAGCAGCGCCTGGGCGTAGTCGGAGGGGTCGAAGGGGCGCAGGTCCTCAAGCGTCTCCCCGACGCCGATCAGCTTCACCGGGATCCCCAGCTCCTCGGCGATCGCCAGGGCGATCCCGCCCTTGGCGGTGCCGTCGAGCTTGGTCAGGACGACGCCGTCGACCGCGACCGCTTCGGAGAAGACCTTCGCCTGGCGCAGGCCGTTCTGGCCGGTGGTGGCGTCGATCGAGATCAGCGTCTCGTGCGGCGCCTCGGGGATCTGCTTGGCGATCACCCGCCGCACCTTCGCCAGCTCCTCCATCAGGTTGTCCTGCGTGTGCAGGCGGCCGGCGGTGTCGACGATGACGACGTCTGCACCGCGGTCGCGAGCGGCGGAGATCGCCTCGTAGGCGACCGAGCCGGGATCCGATCCTTCCGCTCCGCGGATCAGCTCGGCGCCGGCGCGGCGCGCCCACTCTTCGAGCTGCTCGGCGGCGGCGGCGCGGTAGGTGTCGCCGGCGGCCATCACCACCGAGAGCCCCATCTCCTTGCTCAGGTGCCAGGCGATCTTGCCGATCGTCGTCGTCTTGCCGGTGCCGTTGACCCCGACCATCATCAGCACCGCCGGCTGGGCGCTGAGGTCGATCGGGGCGCGGCCGTTGGATGCGACCTCGGCGAGGATCTCGATCAGGCGGTCGCGGACGGCGACGCCGTCCGCGGGCACCGCACCGGAGTCGACCTCGTGCTCGAGCCGCTCGACCACCGTCGCCGTGGTCGGGGCGCCGGCGTCGGCGAGGATCAGCGCCTCCTCCAGCCGCTCCCAGGTCTCGTCGTCGATGCGATCGAAGAGGCTGGCCGAGATCTCCTCGGTCAGCGCCTGGCGGCTTTTCGAGAGGCTCTCGCGGAGGCGGCGGAAGACGCCGCGGCGCTGCTCCGGCTCGGGCTCAGTCGCCGGCGAGTTCGCGGGCACGCGCGAACCGAGGTTGATCATGTCCTGCCAGCTGGTCGCCATTTTCGCCCGCGGAGGGTACCGGCGCGAGCGCGAGAAGCTCGGCGACCGCCGCGTCGAGGTGGGTGACGAGCCGTTCGGCGTCCGGCAGCGAGTCTGGGTCGGCGAGGATCCCGAACCCGACCTGCCCGTTGTAGCTGAGGATCGCGATCGCCAACGCGTGTCGGTGCGCGAGGAAGCCGATCGGGTAGACGTCGGTGAGCTTTCGACCGAGCACGTAGAAGGGCATCTGCGGGCCGGGGAAGTTCGTCACCAGCAGGTTGAAGAGCCGGGTCGAGAAGTTGATCGCGGCGGTCGGCATCAGCAGGACCGGCGGCGCGAAGTCGCGGAACCAGTCGTTGAGCCCCCAGATCGCCTCGGCCCCGAGCGGCTGCTTGGAGACCTTGAGCGCGTCCATCGCGACCGTCACCGCCCGCAGTCGCTCGACCGGATCGGCGATCCCGACCGGCAGCGGCCCCCGCATCGCCGTCAGTTTGTTGCCGAGCTCGCCGTGCTCGTTTTCGGTCCGGATCGAGACCGGCACCAGCGCCTTCAGCTCGAGCCCGTCGACGGCGACCTCGCGCTCGCTCAGCCAGCGCCGCAGGGCGCTGGCGACGACCGCCAGGGTGACGTCGTTGACGGTGCCGCCGAGGGAGTTCTTCACCCGTTTGAAGTCGGCGAGGTCGAAGTTCGCCCAGCAGAAGCTGCGGTCGGGCCCGATCTCGGTGTTGAGCGGGACCCTGGGCGCCGGCCGGGCCAGGTTCCAGGTCACCTCCCAGAGACCGGTGAGCCCGTCGGCGGCGCGGCGGCGGGCGCGGCCCGGCTCGTCGGCGGCGCGGCGCAGCCAGCGACCCATCCGCGCCAGGGTGGCCCCGATTCCGGTCAGTGCGCGCCAGAGCAGGCCGAGGCGCGTCGGCGTCCGCTGCGGCTCCCAGGGCGCCTCCTCGCGCGAGGGCTGCTCGCGGGGCTCGACGTCGAACAGCAGCATGCCGATGTCGACAGCAGAGATCCCGTCGGCCATCGCGTGGTGGGTCTTGTAGACGATCGCGAACCGGTCGTCCTCGAAGCCCTCGACCACGACCAGTTCCCAGAGCGGCTTCGAGCGGTCCAGAGGCGGCGCCAGCAGCTTCCCGACCAGCTCGCGGAACTGCGCCTCGGTGCCGGGCGCCGGCAGGGTGACGCGGCTGACGTGGCGATGGATGTCGAAGTCGCGGCAGTCGACCCAGAACGGGGTACCGAGCCCGAGCGGCGGGTAGAGCAGGCGCTGGCGCAGCCGCGGCAGCTGGTGGACGCGGCTGCGGATGTGGGTGAGGAAATCGTCCTCGGGTGGGGCGCTGCCCGCGCAGACCAGCAGCGCGCCGATCGCCATGTGCCCGTTCTGTTTCTCGTTGGCCAGGAATGACGTATCGAACGACGTCAGCCTGTCCATGTGACGTTGAGCCATATCTAGCCCTCCCTGGCTGAGGGTACTCCCGAGCGGTCCCTGTCGCCGCTCGCGAACGTTGAGCTTAGGCTACGGCTGAAAGGGTGCTGTTTCCACCCTCGGTGTCCTCGCCGTCGCCCTCGGGCCCGTCGACCGCTTCGCGCGGGAGGCGGCGGGAGACGACCTTGGTGACGCCGTCGCCGCCCATCGTCACCCCGTAGAGGACGTCGGCAGCGTCCATCGTCCGTTTCTGGTGGGTGACGATGACAAACTGGGCGCGATCGGCGAAACGCCGGATCAGCTGCAGGAAGCGGTCGATGTTGGCGTCGTCGAGAGCGGCCTCGACCTCGTCGAGGATGTAGAAGGGGCAGGGCCGGGCGAGGAAGACGGCGAAGACGAAGGCCAGCGCCACCAGCGACTTCTCGCCGCCGGAGAGCAGGTTCAGCTTGCGCATCGACTTGCCGGCCGGGGTCACCTCGATCTCGACCCCGAGCTCCTCGCGCTCTTCTTCCTCCTCCTCCGGCTCGGGCTCCTCGGCGTCGGCAGGAGCCTCCTGCTCGCCGGCGGGGCG
>JGI24740J21852_10001253_pt1 | contig 11487 bp, 8 predicted proteins | sample KBSCornC6_FD_21852 | JGI IMG/M metagenome (IMG submission 21852) | reverse complement strand
CGGCCTACTACGCCGCTGCCATTCACACCCCTGGCACCTACCTGGTCAATCCGGCGAGTCTTATCCGCGGGCTCGCCGATAGCCTCCCTCGGCAGGTCAAGCTATTCGAAAACTCACCAGTGATCGAAGCAGAAATCCGCGGCCAGACGCCCAGCGTACGGACCCCGCATGGCCGAATTCGCGCGAACGCACTCATCCTGACGGTCAACGCCTTCTCGCAGTCCTTCGGCGTCTATCGCACCCGTCAGATCCCCATATTGTTGTTCGCGAGCCTGACGCCCGCGTTAAGCGATGAACAACTCGGCCAACTTGGCAGAGAGTCGACTTGGGGCTTGACGCCGGCGCATTCCGTGGTCGGATCGACGCTAAGGCTGACTCGGGAGCGACGCCTGATGATTCGTCAGGGATTCGAGTACTCGCCGTCATTAGGCACCACTGACGCTCGACGCGCGAAGGCTCGGGAGATCAATCTGGCACTCCTGCGTCGGCGATTTCCTCAGCTCGGTCCGATTGAGCTCGAACACTTCTGGGCTGGCTGGCTTGCCGTGTCGCACAACCACGCGCCTGCGTTCGGTCGCGTGGGACCGAACTCTTTTGCCGCCTCGTGCTGCAACGGATCCGGCATCGTGCGGCACACCGCGGCGGGGACGTTCATCGCGGACCTAGCCCTCGGCCGCGATCATTCCCTGATGACAGATTTTCTCTCGCAAGGAACGGCCAACTACATCCCGCCGCGCCCACTGCGCGACATCGGTGTCGGCATGGCCCTTTCCTACGGTGTTTGGACCGGGCGAGGCGAACGATGAAGTCGTGGACGACGCGCAGCCGCACGGACTTTCATTTTTTCACTCGGAGCACCTGAATGACTTCTCTTCGCCTGATCCCTGGACACACAGTCGTCTCCGAGGCGCGCGGGGGCGCATCTGACGGCTTGGCCGAAATCTCTTGGGTGGTCTCGGACGGCGAGGACGCCGCGCTGCTTTGCGGATTCGGTCGATGGCATGAGGCAGCCTGTGAGCCGAAGACGCTCGACTATGACGAAATCATCCTGGTGCTGGAGGGCGTTTTCGGCGTCGAGACTGGCGACGGAGAACGCGTTGAAGGTCGCCCCGGTGACGTGATTGAAATCCGCAACGGGACCACGGTCAAATACTTCGGGCGCCAAGCCCGGCTCTTCTTTGTGACGAACTAGGATGCAGGCGCGGGGAGGGCTACGATCTGCCTGTCTTGCGTGGCTTCTCTTGGCCTGCGGCGACGATCATCCCGGCAAGGCATTCGAGCTGGGAAGCGATGGATTCTTCCGTCACCGGGAACAACTTGAACACTGCAATCCCGCGAAGCGTGGAAAACACCATTTCGGCGAATCCGGCGGGGTCGCTATGGTTCGCGGAAACCTCAGGAAAGAGCGCGAGAAAATGGGCGAACGACACCGGGTCTTCTGCCTGCCGTTTCGCATCGATGCGCTTGAAAAGTGAGGGGATGGACTTGCAGCCAAAGAACACTCCCCAGGCAGCCACATAAGAGTCCGCACCGTAGATGTGCTGCCATGCGCGTTCCACGAACTCCGCGGCACGTTCACTGAGCGGGATGGCTGAATCCGGCCACACAGGGCCCTTGTCAGATAGCGGTGCCATCACCTCTTCCACGACCTGCTCTAGCAGCGCCTGCCGTGTTCCGAACTGATGCTGCAACGCACCGAGCGTGACCTTCGCGCCGGACGCAATGTTCTGCAGGTTGGCTTTCTGAAAGCCTTGCCGCCGAATCAGCGATATCGCTGAATTCAGGATGCGGCGCCGGGTCGTTTCGCTGCGTTCCGCTTGGGTTCTGACGACGCGCCGGGGTTTGTTTGGGGAAGTGGCCATCTTCCGTGCATTGTATTCACAGCTTCACGGGGGGGCACGTAAACCCTATACATGTTGCGTTAAATGCTTATTGTTTTATGCAGGATTGAAACGTACCATGCAGCCTCTGCAAGTCGACCATCAAGCGCCGAGCGTGCCCGCAGCGACAGCTCGACTGTCGGGGAAGAAGCGCGTGGTCCCCATCTCAGGAATGCGATCTGCTGTCATGAAATCTGTCCATATAGAAGACATTGCCCAACTGCAAGTGCCATTGCAGGGATCAGAAGATTCCGTTCAAACGGTCCACAAGAAAAGGGCGCTCGTCGCCGCCATCATCGGCAACGCGCTGGAGTGGTACGACTTCATCGTCTACGGGTTTCTGGCGGTGTTCATTGCCAAGCAGTTCTTCCCGCCCGGCGATGACGCAGCAGCGCTCCTTTTGACCTTTGCCACATTCGCCCTCTCTTTCGTCGTAAGGCCGCTCGGTGGTGTGTTGATCGGTCTGTATGCCGACCGTTTCGGGCGACGTCCTGCGCTGAGCTTCATCATGGCGTCGATGACCGTGTCGATGCTCATCATGGTCTTCGTCCCCTCCTACGCTTCCATCGGGGTGACTGCCACCGTGTTGATGGTCATCGCGCGCATCCTTCAGGCGCTGTCTGCGGGCGGCGAATTCGCCAGTGCCGCGACTTACCTTCTCGAGTCCATTCCGGCGAAGAAACGAGGCCTCTACAGCGGCCTCTACAGCAGCGGCCCGTTGCTCGCAACCGTCATGGCAGCTCTTGTCGGACTGCTGATGACCCAGGTAATGACACCGGAATCCAGAGACAGCTGGGGATGGCGGGTTCCCTTCGCCTTCGGCCTGCTGATTGCACCGGTCGGCTACTACATCAGGAGATACCTGCCGGAGTCAGAAGCGTTCGAAAAAAACGTCGGCGACCGGGGAACCATGGAGATGCTTCGAATCGTTTTCAGGGAACACCGCCGTGCACTCATGGTCGCGCTGTCTCTGGCGGCGATCGGCACGTCGGTGCAATACGTTCTTCTCGTGTATGCGCCCACCTACGCCGTGCGTGAGCTCAAGCTGCCGGCCAATGTTCCGTTTCTGGCCCTGTTGGTCTGTGGCGCCATCGGGACGGTCCTCACACCGCTGCTGGGAATGGTTGCTGACAGGCTGGGAGCGAAAAGGCAGTTGCACATCAGCCTTGCCGCACTGATCGTGATGATCGTACCGCTCTATGTCTGGATGACCTCCGGGCCAACGACGGCCAAGTTCATCATTTGCTCGGCAATCTTCACCACTGTGACGTCGGCCTCCAACGCGGTCTATCCAAAGCTAATGGCGTATCTCTTTCCGCCTGAACTTCGCTCCACAGGCATGGCGATCTCCTACAACTTGAGCGCAACCATCTTTGGCGGTTTCTCGTTGTATGCGATCACCGTCATGCTGAATGCTGTCCAAAGCCCTCTGGTACCTGCCTTCTATGTGGTTGCCGTGACGGCCGTCTTCTGGATCTTTCTGGTTGTGCTGCATCGACCCGGCTCGGACTTCAAGGTCTGAGGATAACCGTGAGCAGGACACCGACGCCCCATCCCTTCATCTCCCAAGCAAATCCACCATGCTCAATCCATCCAATGCAATGAAGCCCGCTGCCTCGGATCAAGCGCGAGAACTGTATTCCCGCCTGCTCGTCTGCGATATGACTTCGCCCTTCTGCGCTCCCGCGGACCAGCGGCTCAAGGACGCATTCGTTTCGCGGCTCATTAACGAAGGCTTCACTTATGTGTCCTTCACGCTGGTAGCCGACAACAGCGACACGATCGGTGCGATCCAGGCCATCGCGGCGTATCGGAAGTTCTTCCTTGACCAAAGCGACCTTTGCATGCTCGTCAACACGGTGGACGACATCCATCGGGCCAGGAAGGAGGGCAAGCTCGCCGTGGGCTTTCATTTTCAAGGTTCTATTCCGGTCGGTCGGGACCTTTCGATGGTGGAAGTCTTCTATAAGCTCGGGATTCGCCACATGCTGCTGGCCTACAACCAGAAGAACTTCGTGGCAGACGGATGCCACGAACTTGGAGAGGGTGGGCTAAGCCGATTCGGGCGGACGTTGATCGCCGAGATGAATCGGGTCGGGATGCTCGTGGACGTCGCCCATGCCGGCTATCGCTCCTGCATGGAGGCCATCGAGTACTCCGATCGTCCGGTGATCTGCAGCCACGGCAACATCTGGAACATCCACCAACATCCGCGTTGCTACCGAGACGATCAGATCAAGGCGGTGGCAGCCAGCGGCGGCGTGTTCGGTCTGACGGGCCTTTCGATCTTCACCGGTGACGATGACGCATCGCCTTCGAAGTTCGCCGAACAGATCGACTACATCGCGCAGTTGGTCGGGCCTCAACATGTCGGTCTGGGGCTCGACTACATCGTCGATTTACCCGCGATCACAGCCGACGCTGCGGCCCACGCGGACAAGCTGCCGCCAGATGGCGGCTACACGCGCAGCGATATGAAGCAGGTGGAACTGGGCGCCATGCCCGAAGTGGTGGATGCGCTCTTGAGCAAGGGCTATTCCGACTCGGATATTGGCCTGGTCATGGGCGAAAACTGGCTGCGTGTGATGAAGGAGGTCTGGAAGGCGCCGATGTAGGGCTCATTGGCGGCACACAGAGGCTCTTGAGCCTTCTTGGGTGGGTGCCTCCCCGACTTCGCATGTCTCCATCGATCAACGATTCCGCCAGGAGTCGTCGCGTCGAAGGACGAGCGCGGTGGTTGTTGCTTCGTCATTTCACGCCTTGTGCAGGAGAAAAAATGAGTTCTTGGTCATCAAAGAAACCGTCTTGGCATTCCCTGTTCCTAAAGTTCAGAACTCTTCAGAAGATCCAGTGCCCGTCGCCTCGCCGCAAGGTTTGGATGTTGCTGGCCTTCGCCACTGTCGTGGGCGGATGTGGTGGTTCTGATCCAACGCCAGGCTACGCGCTGCCCGTTGCTTCAGAGTCGTCCTCCCCGGAAGGCCGAGCGCCTCGAGTCGAGCTTCTGTCGTCGCGCCGGGATACGGTCAGCGGAGGCGATGCCGTCATTGCGGTGAGCAATGATCCGGCTTCTGAATCGGCTCCGGCGACGGATCTGAAAGTCAGCCTCAACGGCGTTGATGTCAGTTCGTCGTTGGAGCACGACCCGTCAGGCAAACGCCTCGTCGGTCGTATTGCAGGCTTTCATGTGGGGGAGAACACGATTTCTGCGCAGAGCAAGTATGGACCTGCAACCTTGGTGACGGTCAAGAACCATTCCTCATCCGGCCCCATCATCTCAGGTCCTCACCAAGTCCCTTGGATTTGCGAAACCGAGAGCTCCGGGCTCGGCGCAGCATCCGATGCGAGTTGTACCGTTTCGAGTCGATTGGACTGGTATTACGTCACCACTTCCAACGCCTTCAAGCCGCTGACCAGCTTGGCTGCTCCGTATCCCGCAGATCTCGCTACGACAGAGACCATCGATGGAAACAAGGTGAACTTCATAGTGCGGGTCGAATCGGGCACGATCGATCAATCCATATACCGAATTGCCGTCCTCGATGACCCCGCCAATCCGATCTCGAATCCGTGGGCGAAAGGCGGCAAAAAGCCCGGTGCGGGCTGGAATGGAAAACTCAATCTTGTGTATGGCGGAGGATGTTCCCCTGGTTATCGATCCGGTTCGAACACCTTGCCGGACGCTCTCGCAATGCTGCCTCTTAGCGTGGATAACGCCATAGACCCGCTCGGTCTTGGCTTCGCCGTTGCATTCGCTTCACGGATGGCGATGGACAACGGTTGTGATCCCGTGATGGCCGCGGAAAATTCGATGATGCTCAAAGAGCACTTCATCAAGTCATACGGAGTGCCTAAATTCACCATCGGCACCGGGCCCTCCGGCGGCGCGATGATTCAGCACTTCATCGCTCAAAACTATCCTGGTGTACTTGACGCGATCACGCCCGGCCTGTCCTTTCCGGATACACCGTCAGTCATACTTGATGTTGTCGACTGCGCCCTGCTTAACCGATACTTCGATGATGCGGGGCCGAGTGCCTGGCCTGTATCGATTCAGGCCAAGGTGGCCGGCTATCCGGTGAGCGGCACATCGACCACTTGTCGAAGCTGGGATGCGGCTGGTCATGCTTTCGTGACGCCCACCCAAGGCTTTTCACCGGTCGTACCCCCAACAGCAATCTTCGACCCGATCACAAACCCCACCGGGGCTCGCGGCGGATACGTCGATGGACTGGTCAATGTTTTTGGCGTTGATGCAAACACCGGTTTTGCACGCTCGATCTATGACAACGTCGGCGTTCAATACGGGCTCCAGGCGCTGAACAGCGGGGACATCACCATCGAACAGTTCCTTGATCTCAACAAGAATATCGGAGGGTTCGATGTCAATGGATCCTATGCAAGAAAACGGGCGGTTGCGAACATCCAAGGTGTGGAAAATGCGTATAAATCGGGACTCGTCAACTCGGGCGAGGGCATCACGTTGCCGGTCATCGACACGCGCCTCTACACCGAAGGTTTAAACACGCACACCAGGGTTCGTACCTTTGCAACCCGCTCGAGAATTCAAGCTGCACACGGAACCTCCGCAAATCACGTGAGTTGGCTGTCCGCAAGTGTTGAGGGGTATCAGGGCGTGGTCAATCTAACGAAGATGGCGCTCGTGGCTCAAAACGAATGGCTTGAAAGAATAGCCGCGGATACGTCGTCAGACGATTTAGCGAGAAAGGTCATTAGAAACAGGCCTCCTGCGCTTGTCGATTCCTGCTGGGATTCGAGCGGCGTGTCCCATGCAGAGCCCGCGACCCTGGAGCCTGGCGGTGTCTGCAATACGATCTTTCCGATCTATTCGACGCCTCGAATCGCAGCGGGTGAAGGCGTTGCGCAAGACATTATGAAGTGCGAGCTCAAAGCCCCGGAGGCCTCGAGCTACGCGGTCGCCTTTTCGCCGATGCAGTGGGCCGAGCTTCACTCTATTTTTTCGGAGGGAGTGTGCGACTGGACAAAGCCAAGCGTTGGAAGGGTTGCTGCTATTCCATGGCAACGGCATTGAAGCGCTTGCTTGGGTTAAAAGTAGATGGCGCACCAGAGCAGTGCCGCCAGAGCCTCTTGACCCACGGATGCGTCGGACTTGACCTGCTCGTGGGATGTTGTAGTCGTTCGTATATCGTCAATACGTTTGACCAGTCCAAGTTCTTATCCGCACCCCCACCGGGTCACTTCTGGATGGAAATCAACAGCCGGGAGCTTGCGCACACGCTTCCGGCTAGTTGGCCTTCAAGGTGTAGACGCGGCCCCAACGGGACTTCGCGTTGCTTTCCGCGGCCATGACCTTGATCTGCCGGGAAGTCACCGACTTGAGCACTTCGCTCATCTTCGGATAGCCGTAATTCGCCGGATCTTCCGCCTTCCTGAAGTCCTCGACCGCCCCGGGCATGCGCACCAGACTGATTTGAGCGAGCCCGCACTGAACGGCTTGCTGGGTGGCCTGCTTGCAGCTTTCCTCGAAGAAACGAGCTCCGGGAGGATCGGCGAAGAAGCCGTCGACCAGCACGGCTTCGTCCGGGGCCACGGAGAATTTCGCGAAGTCCTTCGACAGCCGGACCGACTCGGATTGCGCATCGACCGACCGCTTCTGGATGGACGACACCCAGCCGGCGTCACCGGTCTTCTGCTTCACGTCATACGAGGTCTTTGCCCAGCTCACGCACTCGTTGTTCACCACGCGCACGGCGCTGCAGCGGCTCTCTTGCACCGTTTCGTTCCTGTACGTCGCGTCCTCCCACTTCCTGCCGCGGTCGAACTCGTCGAACTGCTTGCCCTGCAGAACGACGCTGCCCAGAGACGACGGCCTGTTGCCGCGACCGCCGGGCGGGTTGAACATTTCTGTCCTCGGCAGGTCGTAGGAGGCGCCTGCCAGGGTATAGGTGCCAGGCTCAACCAGGTAGATCTCGAAGAGCGTCTGGCCGAACACGTTCTGGAAATGGGATCTGGCCATGCCCAGTTGCCGGGCATCCGTTTCGTAGCCGACCTTGATGACGGACTCGGGATGCTCGACATTCCGCCATTCCGTGACGGCGGAGCGAAGCCTCAGGAACTCGGCGGTGGAGTCGTTGTTGTTGAAATCGAACTTGATGCTGTCGAGGCTGGCGGTGGGGATCACCATGATCGCTTTGCCTGCCTTGAGCGCGGTGGCGAACAGGTTGTCGGTCGTCTGCTTCAACGCCGATTCGGCGCGTCTGACCTGCGCCGCAGCGTCGCCCGCCTGATCCGCGCGGCCATTGCCATACATGGCAGGCGCACAGCCCCCGAGCAACGAGGCCACCGCCAGAGTTGCCAACAGGCAATTCCCTTGGATTTTTTGCATAGAGTCAGAAAAGTGAAGAACAGCGGCGTCTTCCGGTTTCTCGCCACATGGCGCCTCGAACGCGGTCGGCCGCCGCACTACACGCCGTTCCGTTTCCACCATACGACAGGCCCACTGCACGGCGGCATGACCAAAGTCACCACTTCGACGCTCTGGCACGGCCCGTTCAGTCGCCGTGCGAATCGTGCGTCGCGGGCGCGCCCGCGCGCCAGTGGCCCGACGCGCGGATCCACTTCGGATTGGCGCGGCATTTGTCAATGAGGTGCGCGCAGCGCGGCCAGAAGCGGCGACTTTTCTTTGGGGATTCGGTGCGGTGGACTCAGGTGAGCTCGATGTCGGCCTCGCTCGGCAACTCGATGTGGTCCGCTGCGCTGTCGACCTCGGCCAGCACGACTGCGCGCGCCCTTCGGGAGTTCGGCCAGGCGCCGCGAGATGGCGGGCAATGCGGTGTCGTCGCCGATCTGCAGGTGTCGGTCGAACGCCGTCAGCACGATGAAGGAGTCGCGCGGGCTTGTTGCTGAAGACACAAATCGAGTTCGCCGAACTGAGCAAGCAATACCAGCAGTCGACCTTTGGAGGGCTTCAAGTCGCCACAGGACTCTAAAGGCTGAACCGTTTCGGTTGCCATGCACAATGTCATAACATTTGTTTGCGGCAGGAGTGAGCAAGGTATGGCCAAGCGAAAAAAATCAGGAGCGGGTGGAGGCATCGGTGCAGTCGTCTTGGGATTGCTGGTGCTGCTGGCCGTCGTTCCGCGCGAGGTCTGGATCGGGGTTGGCGTGCTCGCTGCCATCGGCGTCGGCATCTACCTCTATCTCAAGTCCAGAGGCGGTGCGCAGGAGATGCCACAGAAGGCTGCTCGTCCTGCTCGCTCTCTCCCTCATCCCGAGAGTCGCGCACCGGTTGCGCCGAGTCCGACGGTCAGTTCCCGTGTGCCCAGACGACTCCATGACGATGAGCAGCCGGTAGCGGTTGTGGCCAGCCCAGTGCCCGCCACATCGTCGTTTCGCATTCCGGCCGCGCCCAAGCGCTTCGGTCCCGGTGCCTGGATCCCTGCCGAAGAGGCGGTTGAGGTCGGGGGCGTCTCGATTCCCGGTGGCCTTGTCTATGTCGGCACGTCGTTGCCTACTCCCACGGGTGGCAATGATCCGTGTCTCATTGACCCGTCGAAATCTGTCGCATCCAATGGCGACTACACAGAGCGGCAGATGGGCTATTGGCCGAGCTACTCGGATATCTCGCCTTCCGCCCGGCGCGCCTACCTGAATTGGCTGGCAAGCGGCAGGCAGGATCCCGAGGCCGATGTTGGATACGTCTTCATCTTCTTCTACGGGCTGGAGCGCCGCGCCATCCTGGATGCCTCGCAGGACGATGCGGCCAAAGGTGATTGGCCTGTGATTGCAGCGGAACTGCGCCGACTGTTGGACATCTATGGCGACAAGTCGGGCTCATTCCGAAGCTACGCCGGTTCGCTGCTCGATTGGGTTTCTCTAGCAGAGCACCCCGAGAAGGCCTACCTCAAGCCCATCCCGAGTTTCCCCAAGACCTACGAATTGCCTCTCTACGTCCGTGTCGCCCTCGGTCAGGCGGCGGTCGATGGCGTGCCAGTGCCGACGCAACTGGCACTGGCCTGGGCCAAGCTGGATCCGACCAGCTATCTGCGAACGCCGGCGACGCGTTGCCCCGAGGAGTTCGACAAGCTGTTCGTGTCTAAGTACCACGAGATGTTTGGGCAGGGCTTGGCTCTTCCGAGGAACAAAACCAAGATCAAACTGGTACATCGCCCCGCCTCTGCCGGCTTTCGCGGGTACACGGATCTGACCCTGTCCTTTGGGAATACGCCCGACGTCACCGTGTTGACCGCACCCATCAAAAAGTTGCGCCAAGTCGTCGAGGCGGCCACGAAGGAGCTAGAGCCGTTCAGCCGCTATGTGGGGCGGAATCCGGATGGCAGGCATGCGTTGGAGGGGCTGCTGCAATTGCCCGCCACGTTGTGGCCCGAAGGTGCCCAGAAGGCCTTGCATGACCTGAAGGCGCGTATGGGCGAGGGGATGATCGCCATGTCGTTCCAGGAACTGCTTGGCAGCCTGGATGCGAAGACGACTCTGACGAGGGACCGGACGCTGGCGTTGGCGCGAGCGCTCGAATCCTTGAACATCGGCTTCGAGCCCGATGTCCTGGGTGGAGCCAAGCTGCCCAAGCCAGACGAGAGGGTCGTGCTGTTCGCCGTGCCACCAGGAGAGGCCGCCAGCCGCTCCACGCCGGCTTACCAAGCCGCCGTGCTGACGCTGGACCTGGCGTCGGCTGTTGCTGCAGCCGATGGCGAATTCAGTGTCCAGGAAATGGGGCATCTCCGAGCGCAGGTGCAGTCTTGGGCGCATCTCACGCCGAACCATGTCCGCAGGCTTCTGGCGCACCTGCGTCTGCTTATGGCGACGCCGGCATCGCTGACCACGCTCAGAAAGAAGTTGGAACCGCTGGATGCTGGCGCCAAGGAGACCATTGCCGCATTTATGGCCACGGTCGCGCAGTCCGATGGAGATGTCTCGCCCACGGAGATGAAGATGTTGGAGAAGGTCTACAAGGCCCTCGGCGTCGAGCCCAAGAAGGTGTTTTCCGACGTGCATGCAGTGGCTGCGGGGGCGAGACCAACGGCGGCGGTTGCCGCGAAGGTCGAGGAAACCGGGTTCAAGCTCGATCCCGCGCGCATTGCCGCCCTCCAGAAGGATACCGAAGCCGTATCGGCGCTGCTCTCGGGAATCTTCAAGGAAGAAAATCCGCCCGAGCCGGTGTTCGTCGAACCCGAGCCTGAAGGCGATGCTGAAACGACATCACCGGGACTGCTCGGCCTGGACGAGGCGCACAGCGCGCTCGCGCGCCTGCTACTGTCGCGTCCGGAGTGGACAAAGGACGAACTCGGCGATGCTGCGGCCGATCTGGACCTGATGATCGATGGAGCCATCGAAGCCCTCAACGAAGCGGCTTTCGAGGTGCACGACATACCGTTCACTGAGGGCGAGGATGTCGTGACCGTGAACCCTGAACTCCTGGAGAAGCTGGAAGCATGAACGCACCGATCCGCCCCAGAGACCGCGATGCGGTCATCCAATCGTTGCGCGCGGGTGTCGTTCCCCGCAGCGGCCAGCACCTGATCCAGGTCGGCCGCGTCAGGGAAATCGAGACACTTGTGGCCGACATCGCCCGCATCTCCGATGGGGGATCGGCATTCCGTGTCGTCATCGG
>JGI24740J21852_10001249_pt1 | contig 11505 bp, 8 predicted proteins | sample KBSCornC6_FD_21852 | JGI IMG/M metagenome (IMG submission 21852) | reverse complement strand
CCCGCCGAGCCGGGAACCTCGCGGACCCACCCGGCGCTCGCGCGCCGTCGTCATCTACGGCGGCGGTGCGCCTGCCCCTTGGCGACGCGCTTCTTGCGAGCTGACTTCGAGCACCCGGCCTTCATCTCGACGTTCGTCGATTGCACGGCCGCGTTGTGCGCTTCGAATTCAGCCGCCGTCGCCAACGCACCCGGTTTGCCGCAGCCTCCCTTGCCGACCGAGAACAGTGCGCCTTTCTTGCCGCCCCCGTTGACGCTCATCGTGAAGCTTTCCAACGGCAAGTCGGGGATTTCCACCATTTCGCTGGTCAGGCTCCCCTGCTTGGTTACGGATTCGCTGCGCAGTTGCAGCTTCACGCCCTCGCCTTCGACGTTGCTCCAGAGGTCCGGGAAGCCTTTGTCCTTCGGCTGGACCACGTAGACCGGGCCGCGCAGCGGTTCGCTGACGATCGGCGAGCGCGCGACCGCGGTCCCGACCTGGGCGCCGGCGGGGCAATGGTCTTCGGCGGCGTCGCCGCGGGTGCAGATCTGCTTCAGCCCGGCGTTGTGGAACTTCAGCAAGGTCGGGAACTTCACTTTCAGGCGCTCGAGGTTCGCCTGGCCCTTCGGCACGCTGACCGCGAAGGAGAGCTGCGGGTTCTTCGCCCGCTTGCCCTTCTGGTCCAGCGCCACCGAGAACTTCGGCTTGAACTGAAGCGCTTCGCAGCCGTTGACGTGGAACGGGTCCGAGACCGTCGAGGCGCGACCGTCGACCGCGTAGATGGTCGAGACCAGCTGCTCGGTCGAGCACGAGGTCGGGTTGACGAGGAAGCCGGGGCGGTTGAGGTCGATCCCGATCGTGCGGAAGCGCAGCGGCACCCCTTCGAAGATCGAGGGCAGCGGGTGTTCGATCGTCACCTGGCCCGTGTGCGGGTCGATCCGCAGCGTCGCTCGCACCGCCAGGGTGCCGAGGTCGAACGGCCCGATCGCCGCCTTGAAGACGATCGCCACCCCGAACGGCGCCCCTTTATATGGACCGGTGAGGTAGACGGACCCTGGCACGTGCGCCGGGTTGGGGCCGGAGCCGACCTCGGCGACGGCGTTGCCGATCCGGGTCGAGTCCGGGCAGCTGCCGGTGTTGGCGGCGGCGTCGGAGCACTGGCCGGCCGCGTTCAGGTTGGCGGTCAGGCCGGGCGGCAGCGTGGTCGAGAATTTGCCCGGCAGCTGTTCGCTTTCCTGCCGGCTCAGGGTCAGCGAAAAGCCCGTGTTCTTACCCGCCTGCGGGTTGGTGCTGCCGGCGACGAGGCCGGGCGAGAACGGCGGCGCGCAGGAGCCGCTGCCGATGTTGACCGAGGTGACCGATTCGACCGGCGGTCCGCCCGCATACGATTCGAACCGACCCTTCGCCGCCGACGGGCCGCAGCTGAGCGAGGTCGAGAGCAGCGCCCGTGAGCCGCCGTCGAAGTTGAGCGAGATCTGCTTGGCGGCGAACTGGGGCAGGTCGTTGAGGATCGTCGAGAGGCGGCCGTTGCCCGGGTCCGTGACCAGCTTCGCGACCGCCTTGTAGGAGACGCCCGGCGCCGTCGCCGCGATGAAGAGGCGGAAGCGTTCGCCCGGGAGTTCGCGGCCGAGGTAGATCGAGCCGACCAGGTTCCGCGCCAGCTGCGGCGTGTTCACTTCGACCGTGCCGACCCGTGAGGCGAACGGGCAGGAGGCGGGCTGGGCGGCGCCGAGGCCGAACTGGCCGTCTTCGCAGATCGAGCGGCCTTCGACCCCGCCGGGCGAGACCGTCAGGCTCGGCGGCAGTTCGATCTTCACGTTCTTGAGGCTGGCGCTCGCCTGTTCGTCCGGCCCGGAGTGTTCGGGCAGGTTGATGTCGACCTTGGCGCCGGTCGGCGAGTCCGGCTTGGTGTTGCTGAGCTGGATCGCCAGGCTCGGTTCGAACGGCAAGCTCTGGCACCCCTGGTAGGGCTCGGTTTCGACCGTTTCGCTCAGCAGCTGCGCCCCCGGTTCCCAGGAGCGGGCGGAGAGCGTCGCCTTCATCGGGCCGCAGCCGGTCTGCGTGGTCAGGAACGGCGCCCGTTCCGAGGCGGGCGAGCCGTTGTGGTCGGCCGGGATCCCCCACAGTTCCACGTGCCCTTCGTTGAACGGCAGCTGCGGCAGCCCGTCGGTGGAGATGTCGATGCCGAAGTCTTCCGGCCGCAGGCTCATTTCCAGCTCGGTCTCCCAGGTCGGCTTGAAGGCGAGCGCGATCACCTGTTCCGGACCGGGGGTGATGTTGTAGATCGGTTCGTCGATTTCTTCTTCGCTGAAGAGGAAGGCGGCGCGGAAGATCCCGACCTCGGTGTCTTTCGGGCAGGTGCTGAATTCGTAGACCGAGCGCGGGCAGGTTTTGGTCGCCACCGGGAAGCCGGTCAGGCCCGGGCCAAAGTTGAAGTCGAGGTAACGCAGGCCGGTCCCCCCGGAGGTGAGGAACTTGAAGTCGATGCTGAGGTTGTCGGGATGGGCGCCGGCCCGGGTGTCGGGTTCGCCAAAGGCGTTGTAGGTCTGGATTTTGATGCTGCCGGGCTTGATGCTGAAGCCGGCGCTGCTAAGTGCCGGGAACAGCGCCCCGGCGACGATCGCGAGGGCAGCGAGGACGACGCCGCGCCTGAGTGCCTGTCGGAGCTTCATTGGAATTTCACCCTCACCGTTTCCGCGGCCTTCGAGGTTCCGGCGCTCACGGTCAGGTGAGCGTTCTTCGTGCCCTTGGCCTTCTTCCCGGCCGCGGTCAGCCGCAGGGCGAGCTCGACCTTGCCGGCGTGCGCGGCCCTGCCGCTGCCGCGGGCGAGGACCACTTTCTTCTTCCCTTCCTGCACCCAGACCGAAGCGGAGACGGTCCCCGCAGCCGGCGCCGAGACGACCACGGCGAGCGTGTTCCCCTTCGGCCGCGAGGCGACTTCGAGCACCCGCAGCTGGCCGCGCTTGCCCTTGCCGGCGGCGCCAAGGCTGATCGGGTCCGAGCGGGTGATCCGCTGGCTGGCCGGAAGCGGGCAGGTCGCCGGCGTGCATTCGGGCGGCGCGGGTGGTTCCGGGAAGCCGCCGCCGATGCGGGCGTCGTAGAAGTCGCGCCCATCCCCGTCCATGTCGGCCGGAAGGATCCGCGCGTTGGTCGCGATCAGGGCGGACTGGCCATCCCGGCTGATCCCGCCGAAGGTCGATTCGAGTGGCTGGTAGCCGGGGCTGATCATCCCGAGCTTGCCTTCGTGCCATTCGTAGACGTCGAACTGGCCGTTGATGTCTTCGGGCAGCAGCGCCTCCTGGGTCTGGAAGAAGACCCGGTCGCCGGCGGCGTCGATCGCCCAGTAGGGGCGGACGGTGTTCCAGAGTTCGTATTCGTGGTCGTTGGCCGGGGTCGGCGGTTCGGTGCTGACCGGGAACGGGCCGTTGCCGCCGATCGGGCTCTGCGAGATCTCCGTCACCGTTTCGGAGTTGGCGTCGTACAGGTAGGCGTCATTGGCACCGTCGGTGTCCGATGGGAGCACCGGCGACTGGGTGAGGAAGAGCGCGCGGCTGCCGTCGGCCGAGAGCTCGACCGGCGTCGGCCAGAGCCCGGAGGCGGTTTCGTTGAAGATCGGCGGGAAGGCCGCTTCGCCGACCAGGTGCATGCCGGTGCCGTCGAAGACGAAGAGCTTTTCCCCGGCCCCCGCTTCGCCCGGGAGCATTTCGCCGGTGGCACGGAAGTAGACGTGGGAGCCGCCGTCTTCGGAGGGGAACACCCGCCCGCGGTTGACTTCGCCGGTGACCGCCGACGGCGCGCCGCTGAGCAGGGTGAGTTCGCCGCTGGCGACGTCGTAGCGGTAGAGGTCCCTGGTTTCGTCGGTGTCGGCGTTGGTCAGCTGCTGCGTCGTGGTCAGGTAGGCGACCTTGCCGTCCGGCGTCGCGCCGGCGAATTCGACGTTGGCGAGGGCGTTGCAATCGCCGCGAGTGCACTGAGATGCCGAGATCTCGGTGGTGTGTTTGGTGCTGAGGTCTCGCATGTAGACCTTTTCTTCCTTTTCCCCGCCTTCGCAGGAGGCCGGGGTGCTGAAGAAGACGTGGCTGCCGTCGCTCGACATGCCGCTGTAGTGGGAGATCGAGACCCCACACTTGGAGATCATCGTGCCGCCGTTGTCGACGTCCACCTGTTCGACCGCCTGCCCGGCCCAGGTGTAGATGGATTCGCCTTCGGTCCTGGCGGCGTCGTTCGGCAGCAGGTGTTCGGCGCTGCTGAAGTCGACGCGGTCGCCGTTGCTCGAGATGTCGGCGAAGTTCAGGTATTCGAAGAGGCTGGCGAAGATGATCGCCCCTTCGTTGATGTGATCGATGTATTCCGGCGGCCCACCGTGGACGGTGCGGTAGAGCGACATCGCTTCCTGCGGCGGTGCACCCGGCGTCAGCGGCGTCGCCGAGAGCCAGAGCACGGTTTCTTCGTCGGTGCTGAAGCCGATCGGCTCCAGCGGGGCGAAGAGTGGGATCACAGTGGTTGCTTCGGCGGTGTAAGGCAGCCCCAGGGGCGAGCCGAGCCAGCCGTCCGGTGCGCGCCGCAGGGTGCGGAAGTTGAGGATCGAGCCGGAGGCGCTTTCGGGCGGCGGGCCGATCGTGCTGCCGACCACGCGGTTCGAGTCGTTGGCCATCGGCCGCACGCCGAGCACCTTCGAGGAGGACACCGGGGCGAGGGTCATCAGCTCCCAGGCGCGCCCGCTCGCCGGCACTTCTTCGGCCGCTGCGTCGGAGACGATGGCGAAAAGGGAAAGGGCCGCCAGCCCGACCACGGCGGCCAGGCGCATCGACACTATCCCGCGACGAACTGCAGAACCCATCTCCCGCTGCTTTCCCCCTGCCCGAAGGCTTCTTCTCTGTGCCCAACCCGCGCTCACCGGTGGCAAGCGCGCAAAACTTATCACAGTAAAAGAAGGATTGTGAAGTAAATTGGAGTCTTACTAACAGTCAGCTAGTATCGGATCGGTAATGACTGCGGGGGGCGGGGAGAGCAAGCTGGCCGACACCGATGTGGAGGCGATGGTGGGGCGGCTGATGGACCTGATGGAGCGGGAGATCGACGATGCGACCCCGCTCCGCGACGACTTCGGCCCCGACTCGATCGCCCGCCTCGACCTCGACTCGCTGGCCCTGATCGGCTACCTCGTCGCGGTCGAAGACGAGTTCGGGATCGAATGGGACCCCGATGTCGACGTCGGGGTGATGCGCTCCTTCGAAGCGATGGCGCAGTACCTGCTCGCCAAGGGTGTGAGCCCGGCTTGAGCGGGGTCCAGCTCGTCACCGGCGCGACGGGCTTCATCGGCGCGGCGCTCGTCCTCGAGTTGCTCGACCGGACCGAGGCGGAGGTCGCCTGCATGGCCCGTCCCAGCCACGACCCCGCGCGCGCTCGCACGCGACTCGTCGAGTCGCTCGAACGAGCCTTCGCCCTCTACGACCGGGCCGACCTGATCCCGCAAATCGAGCAGCGCTGCCGGGCGGTGCCGTTCGACCTGCGCGAGGACCTCGGCGAGGTGCCGGCGGCGCTGCCGCGTGGGATCGACGAGGTCTGGCACTCGGCGGCGTCGCTGCGGTTCAAGCAGGCCCAGCGGGACAAGATCGTCGCCCAGAACGTCGAGGGCACCCGCCGCATGCTCGAGCTCGCGACCGCGGTCGGGGCCTCCGCCTTCAACTACGTCAGCACCGCCTACGTCGCCGGCAAGCGCAGCGGGCTGGTACTGGAGGAGGCGGCGCGCGACCCCGAGGTCGCCCACAACGCCTACGAGGAGAGCAAGATCCTCGCCGAGATCCTGGTCGACGAATGGGACGGCCTGCGGACCCGGATCATGCGGCCCAGCATCGTCGTCGGCAGCAGCCGCACCTTCGCGGCGATCTCCAACACCGGCCTCTACGGCTTCATCCTCGGCGTCCAGCGAGCCCGCACCGAGGTCGAAGGGCGCAAGCTCGGCGCCTTCCTCGCCCACCGCCAGGTGCGGCTGCGCGGCGACGGCGAGGCGCCGATCAACCTGATCCCGGTCGATGCGGTGGCGCGCAACGCGGTCGCGATCAGCCGCTCGGCGAGCACGGCCGGCGTCTTCCACCTCGCCAACGCGACGCCGCCGACCGCCGCCGAGGTCGGGCGCGTCGTCTTCGCCGCCCTCGGCATGGCCGAGCCGCGCTGGGTCGAAGACGAGGAGGAGTTCACGCTGATCGACGAAAAACTCGACCAGCAGCCGCGCACCGACTTCTTCCGCACCTACCTCTCGCGCGACCGGGTCTTCGACCTCGCCAACACCGATGCCGCGATCGGCGCGGAGGCATCGACGATCGGCTTCGACCGCGGCGAGCTGGCGCCCTACGTCGACTGGTACCTGGAGGCGGTGCGGCAGGTGCGCGAGGACCATCGGGCGCGGATGCAGGTCCCCTCCTGAGGAGCGCGGGGCCCGCTGCTATGCGGTCAACTCCGCCCAGAGGTCCTGGGCGGCGCGGCGGTCGATCTTGTTCTGGCCGAGCCGCGGCAGGTCGCGATCGGTGACGACGACGCTGCGGGGGCTGCGGCCGGTCCCGAGTACCTGGTCGAGCGCGAGCTTCAGCTTGGCGCCGTCGGCGCTGAAGCCGGCGACCGGGCGGACGATCACGCTCAGGTCCTCGATCCCGCCCGGGAGGTCGTTGCGCACCGCCACCGCCTCGAGCACGCCGTCGAGGCCCACGCAGGCCTCCTCGACCTCGGTCAGGTAGACGGTCGTGCCGCCTTTCATCACCGCGTCCTTGAGCCGACCGACGATCCAGTGCTTGCCGCTCTCGTCGCGGCGGCCGAGGTCGCCGGTCTTCAGCCACGGGCCCGAGAACAGCTCGGCGTTGGCCTCCTCGTTGTCGTAGTAGCCGCCGGAGATCGTCGGCCCCCGCACTTCGACCTCGCCTTCGGCGGCGGCCGCGCTCGCCGGGGTGTCTCCCTCCCCCAGCCTGACCAGCATCAGGTCGGGGCGGCCGACCGCCTGGGTGGTGGTGCCACGCTCGTCGGTGTCGCCGACCATGCAGGCGAAGGTCGTCTCGGTGAGGCCGTAGCAGTTGAGCACCGGTGCGCCGAAGCGCTCCATGAACCGGCTGTGGCTGGTCGGCGAGAGCGGCCCGCTGCTGTTGATGAAGAGTGGGCGGCGCGCGTGCTCGCCCGGGTGCGAGGCCCGGAGCAGCAGCTCGTAGAGGGCCGGGACGAGGACGACCTGATCGATCTCGTGTCGCTCGAGGTCCGCCCAGTAGCTTTTCGCGGTCGCGAGGTCGAGCCGCGGCAGGACATGGACCTCGGCCCCGAACGCGGCCGACCAGAGGTAGTGGAGGGCGAGCACGCCGAAGCCGGAGAGGCGCATGCTCGAGCCGAAGCGGGCGGGCGGGCCGCCGCGGTAGCCGCTGATCCTGCCGGCGGTGCCGAACAGCGCCGCGACGAGACGGTCGTGCTGGAGCGGGATGCCCTTCGGCGCCGCGGTGCTGCCGGAGGTGTAGGCGAGCATCGCCGTCCCCGGCGGCAGCGGCGGCCGTCCCGCCCGTCCCGGCGCCTCGATCGGCGCGACCTCGAGCCGATCGTCGATCGCGAGGACCGAGTCGGCGCGGCTGTGGGCGAAGACCCCGGCGCGGATCGCCTCGCCCCACTCGGGGTCGATCAAGACCGGGACCGCCTCCAGCCTCCACATCGCGAGCAATGCCGGCAGCGTGCTGGGGTGGTCGCGCAGCACCGTGGCCACCCGCGAGCCGGGTCCGACACCTTTGTCGGAGAGGTCTTCGGCGAAGGCCTCGGCGCGGTCGAGGAGGCCCTGCCAGGTCAGCGTCACCCCTTCATGGGGAGGGAAGGCGAAGGAGATCGCCGGGTCCGAGCCGCGGTCCGCGGCGTTGGCGGTGTAGATGCCCAAGAGATCCACTTTTAATCAGGATTCACACTACCAATACTGGTACCCTGCGGGCGTGGGAGGCAGGGACTACTCGTCGCTGGTGGAGGAGGCACGGGTGCACCGCGACGTCTACGTCGATCCGGACGTATTCGCGGCCGAGATGGAGCGGATCTTCATGCGCACCTGGGTCTACGTCGGGCACGACAGCGAGGTGCCGAAGCCCGGCGATTACAAGACCACCGCGATCGGGACCGAGCCGGTGATCCTCACCCGCGACAAAGAGGGTGAGGTGCAGGTGGTGGTGAACCGCTGCAGCCACCGCGGCGCCGCCGTCTGCCTGCTGCCACGCGGCAACTCGAGCGGCTTCCGCTGCCAGTTCCACGGCTGGACCTTCGGGCTCGACGGGGCGCTGGCGGCGATCCCCTACTCCGAGGAAGCGGTCGACAAGGAGGCGATGTCGCTGACCAGGCCGCCCCGGGTCGAGTCATACCGCGGGTTCGTCTTCGCCTCCTTCAACCCCGAGGTGCCGGCGCTGACCGATCACCTGCGCGAGGTCCTGCCGCACATCGACCGCTTCGTCGAGCACGCCGGCGAGCACGCGCTGCGGGTCTCCCCGGACGCGAACGAGGTCGTCTACGACGCCAACTGGAAGATGCAGCTGGAGAACAACGTCGATGGCTACCACCTCAGCTTCACCCACCAGTCGCTGTTCGGGGTGCTGCAGCGGCGGATCGGCAAGCAGTCGCGGTACATCAGCGGCTCGACCGAGGCGCAGGCGACGGTCGAGGCCTTTCCGAACGGAAACGCGGTGATGGACCTGCGCTCGGTCGCGACCGAGGTGCTGCGCCAGCGCCTCGACATCGTCCCCGGCGCGCCGCCCCCCGACGCCGACCTCGATCGCTACTTCGGTATCGAGGGAGCTGAGGACCTCTACCTGGCGAGCACCGGCCCACCGGTCAACGTCTCGATCTTCCCCAACCTCAACCTCGGCAGCATCAACATCTGCGAGATCCACCCGCTCTCGGTGAATCGGACCCGGGTGGTCCTGCGGCCCCTGCTGCTCGACGGAGTGCCCGACGACATCAACCGCATCCGCCTCCGCTACCACGAGATCGGCTCGGGCCCGGCCGGCTTCGTCCAGCCCGACGACCTGGAGATGTTCGAACGCGTCTCCCTCGGCCTCGCCTCCGAGGAAGTCGAGTGGGTGCAGATGACCCGCGGCCGGGAACGGGAGGTCGACTCCGGCGAGGGCCGCGTCGTCAGCCACGTCTCCGACGAGACGCCGCAGCGCGGCCAGTACCGCTGGTGGCGAGAGCTGATGGGCGCCGCGGAATGACCTCCTCGCTGCTCCCCGAGGTACACGACCTCCTGGCCAGGGAGGCGCACCTCCTCGACGACCGCAACTACGAGGACTGGCTTCGCCTCTTCACCGACGACTGCCTCTACTGGATGCCGGTCGACCCCCTGGCCGAGGACGGAGCCCTGCGCCTCAACGTCTTCTATGACGACCGGGCGAAGATGGAAGACCGCGTCTCCCGCCTCGACTCCGGCACCGCCTACACCGAGGAACCGATCTCCCTCACCGCCCGCACCTTCGCCGCCCTCCAGGTCGAGCCCGAAAATGGCGACGGAGATCGGCTAGTGGCGAGGAGCAACTTCCAACTGATCGCCTACCGCAGCGGCGAGCAGCGCCTGCTCGGCGGCCGTTACACCCACCGCCTCATCCGCGACGCCGGCGAGCTCCGCATCTCAGAGAAGCGCGTCACCCTGCTCGGCTCCGACGCCCCCCAGCGCCCGATGACCTTCCTCTTCTGAGAACGGATGTTGGCACCGAACTACTTGTGAAGCCGACGATGCGCGACCTCGTAAACGCTCGGCCGCCAGGACTGGACAGGATGGCGCTCGCCGACGGCAATCAGCACGAGGGCCGGCTCGGCGGCTTCTTTGTCGGCGACTAGAACCGCGCCCCACTGGCCCGCGGGCTGAGGGACGTAGAGCTTGACGCATCCGCCGAGGCGAGTCCCGTCGCGGGCCTCCTCTTAGCAGCGCCGTAGCCACTTGAGTGGCACGCCCTTCTCCCGCAGTGTCGTAGCCATCGGCTCGAGCGAAGCCCGCGCGGCAGCTGTGCAGCGAGCAAGGTCCTCGGTCAACACCTCATCAACCACCCGTACCTCGAAGCGCGGACCCGCGCCCGCGCTTCGCACGTCTATCCCTCGCCGTCGGTGGGCAGCGAGCCGAAGTGGCGGTCGAACTCTTCGCGGCTCATCGGGCTGGTTCCCGTCCGCTTTCGAATCTCCTCGATCGAGGTCGCCTTGGAGGGCCAATCCGGAGCGAAGATCAACCTCACCTCCGCCGCTTCCTCCTCGGTCATAGCGTCGATCTGTGCACGCAGCTCGGCCTTCGTCACCGATCAGATCGTAACTCCAATGCCCGCGGATTCCGCCTCATCGAGGCAGCGAAGATCTCGCAAGGGCTACGAAGAAGGCTCTGCGGCACCGGGGGTCGGCGCCGGCTCAGTGGTCTCCGGCTCCAGCTGGGCGCGCAGCTCCCAGCGGGCGAGGCTGCGGAGGTGGACCTCGTCGGGGCCGTCGACGAAGCGGAGGGTGCGGGCTTGGGCGTAGAGCTCGGCCAGTGTGGTGTCCTGGCTGAGGCCCATCGCGCCGTGGGCCTGGATCGCGCGGTCGAGGACGTCGAGGGCGACCTTGGGGGCCGCGACCTTGACCGCGGCGATGTCGCGGCGGGCCTGGGCGCCGGGGTGCTCGTCGAGGGACCAGGCGGCGCGGAGGCCGAGCAGGCGGGCCTGCTCGATCTCGATCCGGGAGCGGGCGATCCAGTCGCGGACGAGGCCGTGGTCGGCGAGGCGCTGGCCGAAAGTCTTGCGGCTCGCCACTCGCTGGCAGAGGGTTTCGAGGCCGCGCTCGGCGAGACCGATCGCCCGCATCGAGTGGTGGATGCGGCCGGGCCCGAGGCGGCTCTGGGCCAGGCCGGAGCCGTCGCCCTCGTACTGCAGCAGGTGGTCGAGCGGCACCCGCACGTCCTCGAAGTGGATTTCACCGTGACTGATCGGCTGCTGGTAGCCGAGCACGCTCATCGCCCGCACCACCTTCACACCCGGGGTGTCGAGCGGGATCAGGATCATCGACTGCTCCGGATAGGGCTTCGCGTCGGGATCGGTGACGCCGACGAGGATGCAGACCTTGCACTCCTTCCGCGCCGCCCCGGTCGAGAACCACTTGCGGGCGTTGACCACGTACTCGTCGCCGTCGCGGACGATGCGGGCGCTGATGTTGTGCGCGTCCGAGCTCGCCACCGCCGGCTCGGTCATCGCGAAGCAGGAGCAGATCTGCCCCTCGATCATCGGGATCAGCCACTGCTGCTGCTGCTCCTCGGTGCCGCAGTCGGCCAGCACCGACATGTTGCCGGCGTCCGGCGGGTGGCAGTTGAAGACCTCCGGCCCCATCATGCTGCGGCCCATCTCCTCGCAGACCGGGGCGAAGTCGAGGTTGGAGAGCCCGAACCCGCCCCACTCGGTGTGCGGCAGGAAGAGGTTCCAGAGCCAGGCCTTGCGCGCCTTCGCGCGCAGCTCTTCGAGCACCGGCGGCCGGCAGAACGGATCGCCCGACTCGGCGATCTCCCGCCGGTAGCGCTCC
>JGI24740J21852_10001246_pt1 | contig 11507 bp, 9 predicted proteins | sample KBSCornC6_FD_21852 | JGI IMG/M metagenome (IMG submission 21852) | reverse complement strand
TGGGGGCCGAACGACGAGGAATTGGGCTCACCGCGCAGCCAGCCGTATCCGATGGCGCCGCTGCCGCTCTCCTTCAACGAGCGCACGATCAAGGAAGCGCTCAACGCGCACGACGCGAGCTTCCACGTGGTGACGGAACCGGTGGCCCGCAACAGCCGCCCGTACGACGGCCGCCCCACCTGCTGCGGTAACAACAACTGCATGCCGATCTGCCCGATCGGCGCGATGTACAACGGCATCTTTCACGTCGAGAAAGCGGAGCAGGCCGGCGCGCGGTTGATCGAAAACGCCGTGGTCTTCAAGCTCGAAGTCGGCCCCAACAAGCGCATCGTGGCGGCACGCTACAAGGACGCGAAAGGCGCCGAGCACCGCGTGGAAGGCAAGTGGTTTGTGCTGGCCGCCAACGGCATCGAAACGCCCAAGCTGATGCTGATGTCGACCAGCCAGGATTTCCCCAAGGGCGTGGGCAACAGCTCGGACATGGTTGGCCGCAACCTGATGGACCACCCCGGCACCGGTGTGAGTTTCTATGCCGACCGCAAGCTGTGGCCGGGGCGCGGGCCGCAGGAGATGACCTCGTTGATCGGTTTTCGCGATGGGCTGTTCCGCGCCACACAGGCGGGCAAGAAGCTGCACCTGTCGAACATCTCACGCATCGAGCAGGAGACCGCGCGCATCTTCAAGGAAGGCAAGCTGATCAAGCCGGCGGAGCTGGATGCGCGCATCCGTGACCAAGCCGCGCGCTACGTGCAGTTCGACAGCTTTCACGAGATCCTGCCGCTGCCAGAAAACCGCATCGTGCCGAGCGCGACGGAGGTGGATGCCATCGGCATTCCGCGCCCGGAGATCACGTATCACATCGACGATTACGTCAAACGCAGCGCGGTCCACACGCGTGAGGTGTATGCCACGGCGGCCCAGGTGCTGGGCGGCACCAATGTCGAGTTTCACGACGATTTCGCGCCCAACAACCACATCACCGGCGCCACCATCATGGGTGCGGACCCAAAGGATTCCGTGGTCGACAAAGACTGCCGCACGTTCGACCATCCGAACCTGTTTATCAGCAGCAGCTCGACCATGCCGACAGTGGGCACCGTCAACGTGACGCTGACCATCGCGGCGCTCGCGCTGCGCATTGCTGACCAACTGAAGAAGGAGGCGTGAGATGAAAGCAGTCGCCTCCTTTTCGTTGCTGTTGCTCACGGGGCTGGTGGGCAACGCGTGGGCCAAGGACACACCGGCCGACGCCGCGCAGATCAAGCGGGGCGAATACCTCGCCATTGCCGCGGATTGCGCAGCGTGCCACACCGCGCCGGGCGGCAAACCATTCGCGGGAGGGTTGCCGATGCAGATCCCGATGCTGGGCACCATCTACAGCAGCAACATCACGCCCGATGAGAAGACCGGCATCGGCAAATGGACCTACGAAGAATTCGAGCGCGCCGTCCGCAAGGGCGTGGACGATGACGGCGACAACCTGTATCCGGCCATGCCGTATCCGTCGTACGTGAAGATCAACGATGCGGACATGCGCGACTTGTATGCGTACTTCCGCAACGGCGTAACAGCGGTCGAACACCGTCGGCCGAAGAGCACCATCCGCTGGCCGTTGAACATGCGCTGGCCGCTCAAGCTGTGGAACCTGATCTTCCTCAAGACTGAACCGTATGTGCCCAAGGCCGACAAGTCACCGACGTGGAATCGCGGCGCGTATCTGACGCAGGGCCTCGCCCACTGCGGCACGTGCCACACGCCACGCGGTTTCGCCATGCAGGAGAAGGCGCTGGACGAGCGCGGCAAGGGCTACTTGGCCGGCTCCACGTTGGCGGGTTGGACGGCGTTCAACATCACGTCTGACCCGACCAGCGGTATCGGCGCCTGGAAGCCCGAACAGCTCGTGCAATATCTGCGCACAGGCAGCGTGCCGGGCGTGGCACAAGCCGCAGGGCCAATGGGCGAAGCGATCCAGCACAGCTTTTCGCGCATGACGATGCAGGATGTCGCCTCCATCGCCGAATACCTGCGTACCGTGCCTGCGGTGAGCAATAACCTCGAACGTGCGCGCCAGGACTGGGGCAAGCCCGCCACCGATGTCACCGCGCTGCGCGGCAAGCCGATCGAAACCACCATCGATGCCGCGCGCCTGTACCTCGGCAACTGCGCGACGTGCCACCAGGCGGATGGCCGCGGTACGCCGGATGGCTACTACCCGCCACTGCTGCACAACTCTGCCGTTGGCGCGCGGGATTCGACCAACCTCGTGCAGGTGATTCTGTTTGGTATCGAGCGCAAGGCCGGCGACAAGCACATCGGCATGCCGGCATTTGGGCGGCAGCTCTCCGATGCGCAACTCGCCGCGCTCACCAACTACGTGACGCGGCAGTTTGGCGACCCCGCCACGCCGCAGATGACGGCGGAGGCGATTGCGAAGCGGCGGTCAGCGAAATAGGAAACCGGCAGGTGCTCAACCGCCGGTCGTCATCGAGTCGCGCGCAGGAAGCGACGGCCGCGCGGTAGGGGCGGGAGAGGCAGAAGGCGGGGCAGGCTGCGTTGTTTTGAGATCGCCTTCCGGCGTGCGCCCGGGCTTGCTGCTGCGATATGTCTTGCCCGGTGGCGGCGCGGTGGGGCGTTGCCGCACGTCGGCGAGCAGCTTGCCGCAAGCACTGTCCGGTGCGGGCTTGAGTTCCAGCACCGGCAACACCGCTGCCACCGGCGCGGCAAACGCCAGCGCCACGGCGCCACCGGCACGCAGCGCCACCACGGCCGGGTTGATCGACACATCCGGATGCTTGTAGGTGCCCTTCACATACAGCGGCGTGCGCAGTGACAACACGCGCAGCCCCTTCGAGTCCGGGTGGATGGTGAAGTCCAGCGCCTCTTGCTTGAAGCTCGTCGCGCCCGTCACGTCAATGACGGCATCCTGCGTGTCCACCACAAACGTGCGTGCCTGCGCCAGCCCGTTGCTCACGGCAAAGTCGCCCGCCGCGCAGTTGATGGTGACCTGCTTGTCGCCGAAGAGCTTGGTGAGGATCACGTTCCCCACATTCAGCCCCATGGCTTCGAGGAGGAACTTGCTGATCGTGCCTTGTTCGACGAGGATCTTCATCTCGCCGTTGGACGCGCCGAGCAGCGCAGCCACCGAGTTGCCGGTGGCGGTCAGCCGCGCGTCGCTGTTGATCTCGCCCACGCTGGCGCGCATCGTTTCCGCCTTCGGGAACAACTGCTTGAGCTTGAAGTGCCGCGCCGCCAGCGCTGCACGCGCCTGCATCGGCGTGGCGCGGCCGTCGAGTTGAATGTTGGAGGTAAGCGTGCCGCCCGCAATGCCGAAGTTGAGCGGGTCGAGCGTGAGCACCGCGTCCTGCAGCTTGACGTGCGTGACGAGGTGGTTGATTGGCAGCTCGGCGGTTTGGACGATGCGCTCGCCGGTAAACTTCACGTTGGCGTCGATGGCGTTCCAGCGGTTGGTGCGGAAGGGCTCGACCGGCAGTACCTTGTCGGCGGGCTGGCGCACGGCCTTTTCGTCGGCCTCCGCGCCGGGGTCGGCACGTCTTGCCTTGCTGGCGTTGGAGTCCGCACCGATGATCGGGGCCAAGTCGGTAAACAGCAGTTGGTGCGAGACCAGCTCGCCAGTTAACAGCGGGCGAGGCTCGCGCATCGCGAAGGTGAGCGATCCGCTCAGGTCGGAGCTGCCCACGCGGCCAGTGAACTTCTCGTAGCGCCAGCTTGAGCCCTGTTTGCGCAGCTCGCCGATGAGGCGGCCGCGTGTGTCGAAGGGCGGCGTATCGGGCAACACCACGCCGGTCAGCGGATACAGGTGCGCCATGCTCGCGCCCGAGAGATGCAGGCGCAGGTCCAGCGCGGTTAGGCTAGCCGGGTTGGTGAGCGTGCCCGCCAGGTCAATGCGCGTTTTGCCGACGGTCACGTCAGCCTGCAGTGGGTAGGGCCGGCCGGCATCCTGCAAGCGCAGCACGCCGCCAGCCTTGCCACTGCCGGTGATAGCTGCGTTGTTGTATGTGCCCTTGACCGTCCAGGCGATGCCGTAAGGTTGCTGCGGATCAGGCGCGACCGGCGCCTTGGCGGCCGCATTGGAGGCTGTGGGGCCGGAAGTGGTAGGCACCTGGGCAGGTTGCTCGTCGCTCTTGATGACGGTGCCGTTGGCCGCGGTGTACAGCGTCTGGTTATCCACCGTGTCTACGGTGGCGGCCAGGTGGATGCGCTTGATGTCATCGTCCAACGCCAGCGCGCCCTTGCTGAAAGCGATTTCCTGCAGCTCCAGCTTCCAGTCGGACGGCTTCTTGTCTGGGCCCTCATTGCCAGTCAGGTCGAACGTCCAGTTGTTGCGGTTCTGCTTGTCGCGCTCCAGCGCAATGGCGGGCGTGTCCAGCGTCACGCTGGGGATGACGATGCGATGCGCCAGCAGCGGCAACGCCTCCAGCACAAATGTGAGTTGGTGGATCGTCGCCACGTGCGGCTGCTTGGTCCAGTCCGGGTTGCCGACCGTGATGTCGTTGGCTATCAGCCGAGGCCACGGCACAAACGCACGCCAGCCCGATTCGCCCTGCGGTTTCTTCCACGTGAGCATCAAGTCGCCGTTGATGGCGAAGGGGCGGCCGAGCGCTTGCGAGACGCGATCGTTCAGATAGGGCTTGGCGCGGTTCCAGTCGAACGTCAGCACAAAGATGACCGCCGCCGCCACGATGACGATGGGTGTGATGACCAGTCCGAGGGCGAGCTTGCCGGGTGTACGCATCGTTTTCTTGTCGGTATGAGCACAAAATCGGACTGCGCGCATTGTTATATAGTTCGGCGCAACCACGATTTCATTGTGTCATGAGCCAAGTAGCAATCAGCGCGCCCGCGCATCCGCCCGTCCTCGATGATGAATACGCCCGCCGGTTTGGCGGTGTCGCGCGCCTCTATGGTCCGCAGGCGCTGGAGCGGTTTGCGGCGGCGCACGTTTGCGTGATCGGCATCGGCGGCGTGGGCTCGTGGGTCGCTGAGGCACTTGCGCGCTGCGGTATCGGCAAGATGACGCTGATCGACCTCGATCACATTGCCGTCTCCAACACCAACCGCCAAATCCACGCGCTCGGTGACGCCTATGGCATGGCCAAGGTCGATGCCATGGCTGAGCGCATCCTGCAGATCAATCCGCGCGCGGAGATCAGCCGCATTGACGACTTCGTGACGGTGGAAAACGTCGAGGCACTGCTCGGCCACGCGTTCGACTACGTGATCGACGCCATCGATGCGGTGAAGGTGAAGACCGCCATCCTCGCGTTCTGCAAGCACACCGGCAAGCGCGTGGTGACATGCGGCGCTGCCGGCGGGCAACTGGACCCGACGCGCATTCGCGTGACCGATCTCGCGCGCACGATTCAAGACCCGCTGCTCGCCAAGGTGCGCGGCAATCTGCGCCGTCAGCACGGCTTCTCGAAAAACCCGAAAGCCAAGTTCGGTATCGATGCTGTGTTCTCGGATGAGCCGCTGCGTTACCCGGAACCGGAGCAGCAGGCCTGCGCCGTTGCGCTGCCCGTCGAGTCGAGCCACGCCGGCATCGACGACCTGGCTGCGGCGGGTGAGATCGAAGTGGTCAACGCCCCGCCGGCGCCGCAACCCACGCAAGGGCCGCAGGGCTTGGCTTGCGCGGGCTTCGGGTCATCCGTGTGCGTAACGGCAGTGTTCGGGATGGTGGCAGCGTCCACGGCGCTGCGCGCGATCGCCGCCGTGTAACAAACCACGCGCGTAACAACTCGGCTCCGCGCGTTATCGCGGGATGAACTGGTCCAGCTTCTCGCGAATCTTGTCGGCGTAGACCCTCGACCATTCCTCGCGCGGCTGCTTGTGATCGAAGACCACAAACGCCGGCATGACGGACACGCCGTACCGGTCTGCCGTGCCCTGGTTCTCGTCAAAATCCATCGTGACGAAGGTGGCGCGCCCCGCGTAGCTCGATTCCATTTTTTCGAGACTGGCGACTGCGCACTGGCTCGGGTGGCTCCACTCCGCGGCAAAGCACACCACCACGGGCTTGCTTTGCGAGGCATCGATCACGTCGGATTGAAATGAGGCATCGTTGACGATCTTCATGGGCACTCCTACTGGGGGGCGCCCGCGCAACGAAGGCCTGCGGGCAGGGCCACTCTGACTCTAGGCAGGGCCAGCCCGATCGACAACCCGCGCTTATTCGACGTGCGCGATGTTGCCCACGGGGTTGCCAATCTGGGCCAAGTACGTCGTCATCATCCGGTCCATCACATCCACATGCTGGGCGAACCACGCGGGCAGTTCTGCCACCAGGCGGCGGCCTAGTTCCATTTCACCTGCAGCGGCGCGCTTGCGCACTTCGCGGCAGAGCGCCAGCACGTTCTCGTGTTCGCCACGATGGCAATGGCGCGGGGGAAATTCCACGGCGTCCATCCAGCCGTTCTCGTCGGCAAAGTGCACGTCGGTGTGCGCGATAAAGGCATCGAGCTCGGCGATGAAGTTGTCGTCTGACGCGTCGGCCACGGCGTTGAGCAGCGCGCAGAACTCAGCGTGGTTGGCGTCAGTGGCGGCGTCTCCGAGCTGGAGCGCCTCGGACCATTCGATCACGGGCATGGCGGGGCGAGAATGAGGTGGACGAGGCTGCCAGCTTAGCGACGGCCGGCTCGCCCCGGTTTGATGCGGGGCAAACGGATCAGTCGGGATCAGCCGGCACTCGGCGCGGGATGCTGCTGTAGCACTTCCACGGCGCGCGCATAGAGCGCCGCAGACGGCGCATAGCCGCGCCCGATCTGATACAGCGTGCCGCCTTGTTCAGCCAGCAGGCTGGGAAAGCCGTTGATGCCCCAGCGACGCGACAGGCGGAAGTCTTCGCGGGTTTCGTTGCGCAGCGCTTCCGTGTCGAACGTCGCATCGAAGTGTGCTGCTTCCACACCGTGAGCGAGGGCGACTTCGCGCAACACGTCGGCCTGCGTGGTGTCGCGGCCCTCTGCGTAGAACGCGTGCTGGATGGCGTGGAAGAGGGTGAGCACGCGCTCGTCGTCTTCACCCCAATGCTCGCGTGCAAGCACGGTGGCGCGGCACGCAGGCTCGGTGTCGTAGACAAAGCCCTCGCGGCGCATGGCCACGTCGGGCGACTGGTCGAACGGCATGCCGCTGCGTTCGGCCACGGCGTGCCAGTGGTGCAGGATTTCATCGCGCTTGTCGGCGGCCAGGGGCTCGCGCTGGCCGGGGCGCAGGCCGCCCGTGATGAGCGTCACGGGCACCGGCGCGCCGAGCGTATCGCTCAAGCGCTGACGCAAATCTGCAAGCTGCGGGCCGAAGCCGTAGCACCAAGAGCACATTGGGTCGGCAACGTAGATCAAGCGCATCGTCGTTCTCAGTTCAGTTTGGAGGCGAGTTGCCGACGCCAGTGCGACACCGCTTGCGGCATGTCGCGCATCATGTCGAACACCGACACCATGGTCTTGCGCGCGATGTCATCGCGGAAGGTGCGGTCACGCTCCACGATGGCGAGGAGCTGTTCGAGTGCGGCTTCGTATTGCTGGCTGGCGATGTACTGCTGGGCCAGGTCCAGGCGGGCCTGCAGGTTGTCCGGTTCGGCTTCCACCAGCGAGCGCAGGGCGTCGGCGTCGGGTAGCGCGTCGGCGCGTTCGGAGGCGTTCAGGCGGGTTTGCAGCGGGGCGTAGCGTTCGTCCTGCGGGGCCTTGGGCGACAGCAGTGCGAACTCGCCTTGCGCGGCCCGCACGTCGCCACTGTCCAACAGCAGGTGGGCCAACGCAAAGCGCGCAGCATCCAAGCCCGGATCCAGCGCCAGGGCGTTCTGGAATGCCTCGCATGCGTCTTCGATTGCGCCCGCTTGCTGCGCCGCCAGCCCCTGACGGTAGGCGATGTCCGCCGGCTGCGGAATCACGCGGTCCAGGAATGCGCGGAGCTGCCCCTCGGGCAGCACGCCCACGAACTGGTCGACCGGCTTGCCATCCACAAATGCCACCACGTACGGAATGCTGCGTACATGGAACTGCGCGGAAAGCTCGGGGTTGTCATCCGAGTTGACCTTGGCGAGCTTCCACTTGCCGGCATATTCGGTTTCGAGTTTTTCCAGCATCGGGCCCAGCGTGCGGCATGGGCCACACCAGGGCGCCCAAAAATCCACCAGCACGGGGACTTGGCGAGAGGTTTCGATCACTTCCTGCGCGAAATCTTGCGAGGTGACGTCGCTCATCGTCGGGTTTCTCCTAGGAAAAAAGCCGCCGGCAGTGCATGCCGGCGCGGTCTTGTCCCATTCTACTTGGGGGCATCCGCGGCCGTTTTCATGCCCGCCGAAATAACTGTCCTGACAACGGTTGAAAATAGAACGATCGTTCGGATACCATCCGGTAAAAACAACAGACAGATTCACGGAGACATGGCATGACACGACCGCACTTCCAGTTCTGGCCCCGGCGTTTGCCGCACAACATCCACTCGCCGCAAACGAGCCTTTGGTACAACCTGGAAGTGTCTGCCCGACGCTATCCGGACAAGGACGCGATCATCTTCTACGGTCGGCACACGACCTTCCGCGAGCTACACGACGATGCACTGGCCGTGGCGGGCTGGCTGCAGCAAGTGGCCGGCGTGCAGAAGGGCGACCGTGTGCTGCTGTACATGCAGAACTGCCCGCAGTTCATGGCCGCGTATTACGGCATCCTGCGCGCCGACGCGGTCGTCGTGCCGGTCAACCCGATGAACCGGCCGGAAGAGTTCAAGCACTACATCACCGATGCGGGCGCGGCCACGGTCATTTGCAGCGCCGACCTGGCTGTCAACGTGACGGCCGCCAACGCCGATCTGCCCGAAGCGCAGCGCACGAAGCATCTGCTGGTCACGTCTTACGCCGACGCACTGCCGGCTACCTATGAATACCCGGAAGACGCGCCGCCTGCGTGGATCACAGCAGAGCATCCAGCCCAGCCCGGTGCGGTGGCGTGGAAGGGCGTGCTGGCCCAGCGCCTGCAACCCGGCCCGCATACGGCGGGGCCCGACGATCTGGCCGTGATGCCCTACACCTCCGGCACCACCGGGTTCCCGAAGGGCTGCATGCATCCGCACCGCACCGTCATGCACAACATTGTCGGTGGGTCGTTGTGGTCGGGGGGGACGATGGAGGGCGTGAGCCTGTCGATCATCCCGCTGTTCCATGTGACCGGCATGCAGTACGGCATGAACGCGCCGATCTACATGGGCTCTACCGTAGTGATGTTGCCCCGTTGGGATCGTGAAGTTGCCGGGCGGCTGATCTCGCGCTACAAGATCACGCACTGGACGAACATCCCGACCATGGTGATCGACTTCCTGGCGAGCCCCCAGTTGGCGGAGTTCGACCTGTCGAGCCTGACCTACATCGGCGGCGGTGGCGCGGCGATGCCGCAGGCCGTGGCAGAGCGCTTGTTGAAGGATTTCAACCTGGCCTATCAGGAAGGCTACGGCCTGTCGGAAACGATCGCACCCACGCACAGCAACCCGGCCGACCGGGCGAAGCAGCAGTGCCTGGGCATTCCCGTGTTCAACACCGATGCGCGCATCGTCGATCCGCAGACGCTGCAGGAGCTGCCGATTGGCGAGGTGGGTGAGATCATCGTCAGCGGCCCGCAGGTGTTTCTGGGCTACTGGGGCAAGCCGCAAGCCAGCGCCGAGGTCTTCATCGAGTTCGAGGGCAAGCAGTTCTTCCGCACCGGCGACCTCGGCAAGATGGACGAAGACGGCTACTTCTTCCTCACGGACCGCCTGAAACGCATGATCAACGCGTCGGGCTTCAAGGTGTGGCCAGCCGAGGTGGAGAGCCTGCTGTACAAACACCCGGACGTGCAGGAGGCCTGCATCATCGGCACGCGCGATGCGTATCGCGGCGAGTCGGTCAAGGCGGTGGTCGTGCTCAAGGCGCATGCCAAGGGCAAGACCACGGAAGACGACATCATCCACTGGGCGCGCGACAACATGGCCGCCTACAAGTACCCGCGCGTGGTGGAGTTCGTGGATGCGCTGCCCAAGTCCGGTACGGGCAAGGTGATGTGGCGCACTCTGCAGGAGCAGGAAAACGCCAGGAACGAAGCCGCCGAGAAGCCGGCAGCCGCATAAGAGAAAGGGGCCCGAGTGGCCCCTTTTTCAATGTCCGCGCGCTTTGAAAAGCAGCGCGCCGATGCCGTGGAAACCGCGTTGGCGCGCATGCCGCATCGGCGTCATGCCGCCTCGGTCGGGCAGGTTGGGGTCGGCGCCGCCGTCGAGCAGCAGTTGCACGGTCTTCTCGTACTTCTCGCTGCCGTCGCCCAGGGCCACGGCTTCGATCAGGGCGGTCAGGCCCAGGTTGTTGGTCGCATCGGGTGGCACGCCGGCTTTGACGAGTTCGTTCACGACTTCCACATAGCCGCGGTGTGCGGCGGGGATGAGCGCGGTGTCGCCATCGGCGTTGGTGGCGCGCACGTTGGCGCCGTGGGAGAGCGCCAGGCGTACGGTTTCCGCATCGCCTTGGGCGGCGGCGAGCAGGAAGGCGCTGTTCTGCGCGTTGTCCTGCAGGTTGACGTCGGCGCCAGCCTGGATCAGCAGGCGCGCGGCGGCACCCATGTGCGCGGCCACGGCGGCGATCAGCGCGGTGCGGCCGTCGGCATCGCGCGCTTTGAGGTTGGCGCCATCGGCCAGCAGCGCCTGGATGGCCATGGTGTTGCCGGTCTGCGCGGCCACGATGAGGTCGCGGTCGCGCGTGGCGGGGTTGCTTCGGTGGCTTGGCTGCGTAACAGGCGCTGCGCCAGGGCTGGCTTTGGCACTGGAGCCCGCCGCCACACGCAGTATCGGCAGATGTTGCTCCTGCCACGCGTTGGCCATGTCGCCCACGGCCAGCGCCAGCCCGAGCATGACGCCGATGAGCTGGTTGATCGCAGGATGCGGGGCGAGGAGCATGGTGGGCGCGCGCTCAGGCGCTCAGGTAGGGATCGGGCAGCGGCGCGTTGTCCGTTGCAGCGGAAGGCGCGTTGGCGGCGTCCATGGCTTGCAGCCGTGTCCACAGACGGTCTAGGTACGCATCGTGCAGCCCGTTGCTGGCCAGCCCGATCAGCGTGCGCTGCAGATATTCACGTGCCGGGCCGTATAGCCCGACGGCCTCGCGCAGGCAGCCGACCACGCGTTCGTCGGGCAGGCGGCCGGCATAGGCCTCGTGCGCGCGGTTCATGACGAAGGCCAGCGCGTAGACGCGGCGCCCGTTGATCTCGGTCGGCAGCCAGCGCGGCAGGTAGGCGCCGGTCAGCATCTCGCGGCGCCACAGCACGCGGAATTCATGCTCGGCATGCTCGCGCGGCACGCGAAAGGCCACGCCCCGGCAACTGCCGCCACGGTCCAGGCCGAGCACCAGCCCCGGGTTGTCCCAGGTGCCACGATTGATGCGGGAGTAAAGGTAGAAGCCGCGGTGATACCCGTGCACCGTGGCGGGGGCCGCCTCGGTGTGGAAAATCATCGGGTTCCAGATGAGCGAGCCGTAGCCGAACACC
>JGI24740J21852_10001243_pt1 | contig 11534 bp, 12 predicted proteins | sample KBSCornC6_FD_21852 | JGI IMG/M metagenome (IMG submission 21852) | reverse complement strand
CCACCGTCCCGATCGCCTCGGGCGGCAGGGATTCCTCGTCGGCCGCCGTGATCAGCGCCTGGCCGTCGCCCTCCAGCCGGCGCACCAGCCGCGCTCGGCGACCTGGGTCGAGCTCGCTCATCACGTCGTCGAGGAGTAGCAGCGGGATCACGCGGCGAGCCGCCAGCAGCACCTCGCGCTCGGCGAAGAGCAGGGCCAGGAGGGCCGCGCGCTGCTGGCCCTGCGACCCGTAGCGCCGCAACGAGCGACCGCCAGCCTCGACTTTGAGCTCATCCAGATGCGGCCCCCAAGAACTACGCCCGAGCTGGACGTCCTGGTCGCGGCGCTCGTGCAACCCGGCCTGGATCTCCTCGGCCGAACCGGCGGCACGCGGCGCGTAGGCAAGCGCCGCGCCGCCCTCGAGCCCGAGCTCTGCCGCGGCTGAGGCAAACGGTCCGCTCAGCTCCGCGACGGCCTCGTCCCGCGCCGCCACCAAGGCTGAGGCCGCCTCGGCCAGGGTCGCGTCCCAGGCGTCGAGCTGACCGGCGTTGCCGCCGGTTGCGGCGATGCGCGCCAGCAGGGCGTTGCGCTGCGCCAGCGCCTGGCCGAAGCGCTTGCGCAGCTCGCCGCGGGCGGGCCAGCGGGCAGCGAGAAAGCCGTCGAGGTGCGCCCGGCGCTCTCCCGGCGGGCCCTTGATCAGCGAGAGCCGGTCGGGCGCGAAGACTGCCACCGGCGGGCGATGGCGGGCAATCGTCGCCGCGTCCGCGGGGTTGCCGTCGAGCAGGTGGCGGCGCCCCTCGCTGCGGCTGACCGAGGCCAGCAGCCGGCGCTCGAGCCCGTCGTCGTCGCGCACGGTCGCTTCCGCCCGCGCGAAGCTCTGTCCGAAGGGGATCAGGTCGCGGCGGTCCGAAGTGCGAAAAGAGCGCCCGGTCAGCGCGAAGTACAGCGCCTCGACCAAGTTGGTCTTGCCGACGCCGTTGGGACCGACGATGCTGATGACGCCGGTGGGCAACTCGACCCGGACGCTGTCGAGGCTGCGGAGGGGGTTGGCCTCGATCGCGGTGACCAGCACCGGGCCAGCTCCCTCACACGTTGAGGCGGATCGGCATCACCAGGTAGCGGAAATCGTCGCTCTCGACCGGCTGCAGTAAGCCCGGCCGCAGCGGTGAGATCAACCGCAGCAGCACCTCATCGCCGCTGACACTCTCGATCCCCTCCTTGAGGAACTCCGGGTTGAAGCCGATCTCCAGGTCCTCGCCCTCGAAAGCGGCGGGCATCTTCTCTTCCGCGTCGCCGACGTCGGGGGTCTCCGCCGCCACCGTCAGCTCGCCGGCGCTGAAGGAGAGCCGCAGCGGCGCGTTGCGCTGGGCCAGCTGGCTGACCCGGCGAGCAACGTCGAGAAACTCCGAACGCGGCAGTCGCACGTCGTGCTCGTAGGACTCCGGCAGGAGTTGTCGAAAGTTGGGGAACTGCCCCTCGATCAACCTCGTCGTGAGGAGGATTGCCCCTGCTTGAAATATGGCCTGGTTCGTCTGCAGCGCGACGTCGACCTCCTCGACACCTTCGGTCGAGAGGATCCGGCCCAGCTCCCGCAGCGCCCGCGCCGGAATGTTGGCGTCGATCTCACCGCTCAGCTCGGCCTCGAGCTCGGTCCGCTTGACCGCCAGCCGGTAGGAATCGGTGGCGACCATCGTCATCTCACGACCAGAGGCGTTGACGAAGACGCCGGTCAACACCGGGCGCATGTCGTCCCGGGAGGCGGCGCGGGCGACGAGGTCGATACTGGCCGCCAGGGCCGGCGCCGGGATCTTCAAGCCCGGACCGTCGCCCGGCTTCGGCAGCTTCGGGAAGTCCTCGGCAGGGAGGACGCGCAGGTGGAAGCTGCCGCTGCCGCTGCGGATCTCGACATCCCGCTCGGACTCGCGCGACTCGATCTCGACGGTGGCGTCGCCAAGCGAACGCGCGACTTCGGCCAGGAGGCGGCCGGGGAGGAGCACCATTCCCTCGCTGGCAACCTCCGCCTCCAGGGTGGTCTTCAAACCCATGTCCAAATCGGTGGCGGTCAGGGTCACAGTTCCCTCGCTGGCGCTGAGGAGGACGCCGGAGAGGGCCTGGGTGGCGGCGCGCGTCGAAACAGCTCGCGACACGGTGGAGAGCTTGTTGACGAGTTCTTCGCGTTTGATCGTGAGCTTCAAAGGATGAATGCCTTCTTGAGTTGAGTTAGGACCTGTGGAAAGAGGACGTGGCGATGGCGGATCGGCTTCGCGATGCGGTTTGGCGCCTGTGGACCCGCCTGTGGGAAGGGGCTGATTCTTGCAGTGCCATCGGCCGTCAGCGGTTGCCTGTGGGAGCGTTGTGGATAGCTGCCCGCAGCTCCTCGACCCGTTCGCCGAGCTCGCCGCCCTCGGTCAGGCTTGCCTCGACCCGCCGCAGCGAGTTGAGGACGGTGGAGTGATCGCGGCCGCCGTAGAGGCGCCCGATCTGCGGCAACGAGAGATCGGTCATCTCGCGAGTGAGGAAGATCGCCACCTGGCGGGCCCGCAACGGCGTCGCGGCGCGGCTGGTGCCGATCAGCTCCGCCCGCCCGATCCCGAAGGCCTCGGCCACCTGCTCCTGGATCTCTTCGACTGAGGTCGCCTGCGGCGCCCTGCTGCTGCGAGGGATTACCTCGGCGATCAGCTCGGCGCTGAGCGGGCGCGCCATCAGCGAGGCATGGGCGATGACCCGGGTCAGCGCCCCGTGCAGCTGTCGGACGTTGACGTCGATCCGGTTGGCGAGCTCGGTGAGGGCGTCGTTGTCGGCGATCTCGACTCCGGCCTCCTGGACCAATCGCCTCAGCACAGTCATTCGCGTCGCCAGGTTCGGCGGTTCGACGGCGACCGTCAGGCCCCACTCGAAGCGATCGCGGAGGCGGGACGCCAGGGTCGAGAGCTCGCTGGGAATGCGATCGGCGGAGAGGACGAGCTGGCTGCCAGACTCATAGAGGGCATTGAAGGTGTGGAAGAACTCCTCCTCGGTGGCTGGCTTGCCCTCGAGGAACTGGACGTCGTCGATCAGCAGCACGTCGATGTCCCGGTAGCGCGTCTTAAAGGCCTCGGCGCCGGAGCAGCGCAGGGCGGCGACGAACTCGTTGGTGAACGACTCGGCGGTCGTGTACCGGACGCTGAGAGCGGGCGCGTTCGCCTTCAGGTAGTTGGCGATAGCTCCCAGCAGATGGGTCTTGCCGAGCCCCGGCGGGCCGTGCAGGAAGAGCGGGTTATAGGCCTCCGACGGCGCCTCGGCGACGGCAAGGGCGGCGCCATGGGCGATCCGGTTGCCACCCCCGATCACGAAGCGATCGAAGGTGTAATGCGGGTTGAGCTCAACCTCGCTGACAAAAGAACCGCTTGCCGCTGGCTCGTCCACCTGGGAGAAGCCGACCCGTGCGAAGCCGCTGTCGGATTTCTGCAGCGCTTCCCCGATCAGCGAGAGGTAGCGCCGCTCGACCCAGGTGCGGACACCCTCGGGAGCGCTGAGATAGAGGATGTCGCCGGCAGCTCCGACCGGCTTCAGCGGTTCTAGCCAGAGCCGAAAGGTGGACTCGGGGACGCAGCCGCGCAGCTCTTCGCAGACGGTTACCCAGAGGGCATCGAGTTGGTGTCGTGAGGGGTCATCAGGCACTCGGCCGGCGACCATAGCGACGCACCTGAGCGCCCCGGTCGCCTGCCTCGCAAATGCCGGAGAAAAGATTTCGCCGGCGTCCGTATACTCCCGCCTCCATGAAGCGCACCTATCAGCCAAAGAAGCGGAAGCGCGCCAAAACCCACGGGTTCCGGGCGCGGATGAGTACGCGGGGCGGCCGCGCGGTTCTGAAGCGCCGCCGGGCCAAAGGGCGGAAGCGCCTCACTCCTTAGATGGCGTCGAAGCGACGGCGCCTCTCGCGCAGCGGCGAGTTCGACCGCGTCTATCGCGACGGCTCATCCCATGCGACCCGCTATCTCGTTCTCTACACCTTCCCCCGCGGCGACGACCAGGCCGACGGGGCCCGGCTCGGAGTCTCCGTCAGCCGCAAGGTCGGCGGTGCCGTCGATCGGAATCGCGTCAAGCGGGCCCTCCGCGAGGCCTTCTGGGAGCTCTCCGATCGCCTCCCCGAAGGACACGATTTCGTGATCGTCGCCCGTTCTGAGATCGGCGATCTGATCGACCGGGAGGGAACTGCCGGCGTCACGAAGAGCCTCGAAGAGGCGCTTGCCGGCGCCTCTCCCAAGGGGCGTTCCACGTGAAACGGATCGCCCTGGCTCCGATCCGGGCTTACCAGCGCTGGATCTCCCCCTCGCGCCCCCGCAGCTGCCGCTACGAGCCGACCTGCTCGGCCTACGCGATCGAGTCGGTGGAGCGCTTCGGGATCGCCCGCGGCACCCTTCTCGCCTCTTGGCGGCTGCTCCGCTGCAACCCCTTGAGCCACGGCGGCTTCGACCCGGTGCCGGATCGCTTCACGCTCCGAGTCGGCCCTGTCGATCCCGCCCACTACCACGGTGAGGCCCACTCCTGATGCCGCTTCCCGACGCGAACATCCTGCAACCGCTGATCGACGTCGTCAACTCGGTCCTCAAGTTCTTCCACGACAACGTCGGCCTCAGCTGGGGGATGTCGATCATCGCCCTGACGATCACGGTGCGGGCGCTGCTGATCCCGCTCACCTACAAACAGCTGAAAGGGATGCGCGCCCTGCAGGCCCTGCAGCCGCAGATCAAAGAGATCCAGGCGAAATACAAAAACGACAAACAGCGCATGCAGCAGGAAATGATGCGCTTCTACCAGGAGAACAAAGTCAATCCCTTTGCCTCCTGCATCCCCCTGATTGCCCAGCTGCCGGTCTTCATCACCCTCTTCAGCGTCCTCCGCAACGAGCTCCCCGCCGACATCGGCTGTAAGGCGGGCGAATGCGGCAGCGAAGCCTCTTTCCTCTTCATTCACGACCTCACGGCTAAGGCGACTGGCGGCGAACTGATCGCGCTGCTGATCCTCTACGTCGGCACGCAGTTGATCTCCGGCATGGTGATGGCGGTCACCGCCGACAAAAGCCAGCGGACGATGATGTTCATCCTGCCACTGGTCTTCGTCCCCTTCGTGATCAACTTCCCCGCTGGCCTGATCCTCTACTGGATCACCACCAATGTCTGGACGATCGGGCAGCAGTTCACGATCCAGAAATTGGTGCCGCCGCCGGTGGTGGCAACGCCGGAGGGGGCGGCGGCGATCAAAGCATCTAAAGCTCCGCCTCCGCCGCCGAAAAAAAAGAAGCGCCGGCGGTAGGTAGCGCTTGGTGTGAGAGAGGAAAGACCCCCTCCTCTCTCAACTTGCTCGGGTGGATCGCGGGCTGGCTGGCCGGGGTGGCTTTCGACCGAGAAGTACAAGCCGTTCGGAGGGGGTCTTTCCTCTCTCCAACGGAGGGCTTCCTCGGCGTCTGCCGAGAGTCCTAACCCTTGGGGCGCTTCTTGGCTATGCCTGGGTTGCGGGGCAGGTTGTCGGGGGTTGGGCCGGTCTTGCGGATGACGTGGAGGTGGCGGTGCTGGCTGCCGGCGCGGTCGCCGACATTGAGGGTGGTCTCGGGGGTCATCGCCAGGCCCGCCCCCGCCCGTTCCAGCTGATCCTCTTCCTCTGGGTCGCGTTTGCCCTTCCAGGCTATGAGGACGCCATTTGGCTTCAGGAGTGGGGATGCGAGCTCGGCTAGGGTCGAGAGGCGGCCTACGGCGCGGGCGGTGACGGCTTCGTAATGTTCGCGGCCCCCTTGCCTTGCCCAGTCCTCGGAGCGGGTGTCGAGGACGGTGGCGTTGGGGATGCCGGCCTCGGCGATGGCGCGTTCCATGAAAGCGCACTTGCGGGTGATGGACTCGATCAGCCCGACCTGGGCGGTGGGAAGGGCGACCGCGAGGGCCAGGCCGGGGAAGCCGGCGCCGGCGCCGACGTCGGCGATTCGGTTGGCGCTGCGCAGGTCGGCGATCTCGAGGCCAGTGAGGCTGTCGGCGATGTGGACCTGCCAGGCCCGCCCGTCGACCACGGAGCTGACCGAGGCGCGCTCCTCCGCCAACAGTTCGAGGACGCGCTCGAGGGCGGCGCGGCCGGCGCTGTCGAGTACGGCCGTCGGGTCCTGGCTCACTCGGAGACGAGTGGCGCGACGATCACGCAGCGATGGGGCTCGTCGCCCTCGCTGTAGGTCTCAATCCCGGGCCGGTCCTTCAGGCGCTCGTGGACGACCCGGCGCTCCTGGGCGCTCATCGGGTCCATCTCGACCAGCCGGCTGTTGCTCAGCGCCTGCTCGGCGGCGCGGTCGGCGCGGCCCTCGAGCGTCTCCCGCCGCCGCTCCCGGTAGCCGGCGGCGTCGAGCAGGACCCGTTTGCGCTCGCGCACCCCGCGAAAGGCCGCCTGGTAGCAGAGCAGCTGCAGAGCGTCGATCGTCTGGCCGCGTTTGCCGATCAGCAGGCCGTAGTCCTCCTCGCCGACGACGGTGGCGAGGATCCGTTCGCCGTCCTCCTCGATCTCCACCTCACCGTCGAGGTCGAGCTCGTCCAGGACGCCCTCGACGAGCTCGCGAACGCGCTCGGCGGGGTCCTGGGGCCAGTCGTTCTCTGCGCTCACGGGCCGCAGCCTAGTTCACGGGCGAAGATCGCGCAGAAGCCTCTAGGGTGGCGCGGTATGGGCAAGGTCTACGCGGTGGCCAACCAGAAGGGCGGTGTCGGCAAGACGACCACCGCGGTCAACCTCGCCTCCTGCTCGGCCAGCGGTGGCGCGCAGACGCTGCTCGTCGACCTCGATCAGCAGTGCAACGCGACCGTGGCCCTGGGCGGCGATCGCGACATGCACCCCTCTTCCTATGACTGCCTGACCGGCGACGTCTCGGTGGCCGAGGCGGCGCGGCCGGCTGGCCCCGACAACCTTTGGATCGTTCCCGCCAACCGCGACCTGGCCGGAGCGGCGGTCGAGCTGCCGCGGATCGAGGGCGGCGAGACGCGCCTGCGCGAGCGGCTCGGCCCACTGCGCGAGCGCTTTGCGATGACCCTGCTCGACTGTCCGCCCTCCCTGGGCCCGGTCAGCGTCAACGCGCTGGTCTCCGCCGACCGGGTCATCGTGCCGGTCCAGGCCGAGTACCTGGCTCTCGAGGGCCTGGTCCAGTTCCTCGAGACCCTGGGCCTGATCAGGCGTGAGCTGAACCCTCAACTCGAGGTTTCGGGTTTGCTGGTGACGATGCACGACGAGCGCACCCGGCTGGCGCAGGACGTCGAGGCCGAGCTGCGCGATCACTTCGACGGCATGGTCTTCGCCACCGTGATCCCCCGCAGCGTCCGCGTCGCCGAGTCCCCTAGCTATGGTCTCCCCGTGACCGAGCACGCCCCCTCCTCGCGCGGCGCCGTCGCCTACCGCGCCCTGGCGGAGGAGCTGGCAGCGCGTGGCTAGCGGCACCAAACGCGGCATCGGCCGCGGCCTCTCGGCGATCCTCCCGGACAGCTCCGCCGCCGGCGATGCCGGCGAGCTGCGCGAGCTGCCAGTCGACCTGATCAAGCCCAATCCCGGCCAGCCGCGGACCAAGTTCGACCCCGAGGCCCTGAACGCGCTGGCCGAGTCGATCGAGACCAGCGGCATCGTCCAGCCGCTGCTGGTCCGCCCACTCCACGACGGCAGCTACGAGCTGGTCGCCGGCGAGCGTCGCTGGCGCGCCGCCCAGCAGGCGGGCTTGAAGAAGGTGCCGGCGGTCGTCCGCGACCAGGCCGAAGCCGAGCGGTTGCAGGCGGCGCTGATCGAGAACATGGTTCGTGAGGACCTCAACCCGATCGAGGAGGCGAAGGCCTGCGCCGCCCTGGTCGAGGACCTCGGCCTCTCCAAAGAGGAGCTGGCCCGCCGTGTCGGCCGCAGCCGCCCCGCGGTCTCGAACCTGATTCGCCTCCTCGAGCTGCCGGACGAGACCCTGGAGATGCTCGAGTCCGGGGAGCTGAGCGAGGGGCACGGGCGGGCCCTGCTCGGCGCCAAGGGCAACGACGTCCGCCGCCGCCTCTCCCGCGACGCGGTGCGGGGGGGATGGTCGGTCCGCGAGACCGAGAACAGGGTCCGGCTGGCCAGCCAGCCAAAAACGCCGCCGAAACGACCGGAACTCGACCCCGACGAGCGGGCCGCGCTCGACTCTGTCGCCGATGCGCTCGAGTCGGCCCTGGGGCACGAGGTGACGGTGCGCCCGAAGGGCGACGGCCTCGCCGCCGAGCTGCGCTTCGACGACGTCGACGAGGCGAAGGCGCTGGCGCGGGCACTCAAGCGCCAGGCCCGCTGAGCGCCCGCGGCCGCCACCCGCAACGCCGCTATCATCGCCGTCTCCGGGCGATTAGCTCAGTTGGTTAGAGCGCGTCTCTGATAAGGACGAGGTCCCTGGTTCGAATCCAGGATCGCCCATTTACACGCTCCTATAATGGCTGGCCAACCTTCGGCCCGGGAGCGTTTCTCGTGCAGCAGATGCAGATTTACGGGGTCAGCTTCGACATGGTCGGCAAGCAGCCGATCGTGTTGCTCAAAACTGTTGACGGCAATCGATTCCTGCCGATCTGGATCGGACATCCGGAGGCGGCGGCGATCCTGATGAAGCTGCAGGGCGCCTCGACGCCGCGGCCGATGACGCACGACCTGCTCTCCGACATGCTCGAGCAGCTCGACGCCAAATGCGAGCGAGTCTCCGTCACCGAGCTGCGCGACAACACCTTCTATGCCTCAATCACCGTCTCGGTCAACGGCTCCGAGGTCGAGATCGATTCGCGGCCGTCCGACGCGCTGGCTCTCGCCGTTCGCGTCTCGGCGCCGATCTTCGCTGCCGAGGAGGTGATCGAGGAGTCCGCGATCGAGTTCGAGCATGAGGTCGAGGACACCGAGGAGGTCGTCGACAAGTTCAAAGACTTCCTCGACGAGGTCTCCCCGGAAGACTTCGCCCGCGGCGGCGACGAGTAGCCGCAGCTAGGCCGCGGCCGGCTCGAGCGCGAGGTCGAGGATCCGCTCGACCAGCCGCTCGAAGGAGAGACCCGCCGCCTCGGCGGCCTGGGGGAGGAGGCTGGTGTCGGTGAGGCCGGGGATCGCGTTCGCCTCCAGCACCTGTGGACCGTCGGCGGCGAGGATCAGGTCGACGCGGGCGAAGCCGGAGCAGCCAAGCGCCCGGTAGGCGCCGAGCGCGACCTCGGTCACCGCCCGCTGCTCGTCCCCGCTCAACTCGGCCGGGCAGACGAAGCGGGTGCGGCCGATCTCGTAGCGCGCCTCGAAGTCATAGCGGTCGCCGGCGACCGGGATCGCCTCGACGATCGGCAGCGCTTCCTCGCCGAGCACGCTGACCGCCAGCTCGCGGCCCTCGACGAAGCGCTCGAGCAGGACCCGATCGTCGTAGCTGAAGGCGGAGACCAGCGCCTGCGGCACCTCGCCGCCGTCACGGGCGAACTTGACGCCGAGCGAGGAGCCGCCGTGGCTGGGCTTGACGACCAGCGGGAAGCCCAGCCGCTGCTCGAGCTCACCGAGCGCGTCGGCGGCGCCGAGCTCACGGAAGGCGGTCTGGCTGAAGGCAAACCAGTCCGGCGTCGGCAGGCCGGCCTCGCGCATCGCGTGCTTGGCAAGCACCTTGTCCATGCAACGGACGCAGGCGGCGACGCCGGGCCCGGTGAAGGGGATGCCGAGCAGCTCCAGCAGCTCCTGCGTGGTCCCGTCCTCGCCACCGACGCCGTGCAGGGCGACGAAGGCGACGTCGGGCTTCTCCGCCCGCAGTCTTGTCACCAGATCGGGGCCGGCGTCGAACGGGATCGGCTCGTGGCCGAGTCTTTCCAGGGCGTCCTCGACCCGGGCGCCGGAGCGGAGCGAGACGCCGCGCTCCAGCGAGCGACCGCCCTTGAGGACCGCGACTCTCAAGCGCCACCCTCGGCGGCTTTGCGGAAGGGGACGACGTTGGCGTCGTCGCGCCCGGCCGCCTCGCGCCGCGCCGGAGCCGCCTGCTCGCCGGTCAGCGCCTCGTAGAGCTCGACCTGCTCGGCGATCACCTGCCCGATCCGCCGCACGCCCTCGCGGATTTCGCTCTCGTTGACGCCGGAGAAGTTGAGTCGCATCGAGCTACCGCCGCGGCCGTCGATGTAGGCGGCCTGGCCGGGGACGAAGGCGACGTCGGCACGCAGCGCCTTCGCCAGCAGGTCGCCGGTGTCGATGTAGTCCGGCAGCGTCGCCCAGATGAAGAGCCCGCCGTCGGGCTCGGTCCAGGTCGCGGCGGCGGGGAAGTGCTCGGCCAGGGCCTCGACCATCACGTCGCGACGCTGGCGGTAGATCTCGCCGAGGTCATCGATGTAGTGCTGCCAGCGACCCTCGCGGAAGTACTCGCGAACGAAGTACTGGGTCAGGGTCGAGGTGCAGAGGTCGGCGGCCTGCTTTCCGAGCACGATCTTCTCCAGCACCGGCGGCGGCGCCACCGTCCAGCCGAGACGGATGCCGGGGGAGAGGATCTTCGAGAGGGTGCCGATGTAGACCACGAAGTCGCCGCCGTCGAGCTGGTAGAGCGGCGGCATCGGCTCGCCGCCATAGCGCAGCAGTCCGTAAGGGTTGTCCTCCACCACCAGCAGCTCCTCACGCCGCGCCAACTCGACCAGGTGCTGGCGGCGGGAGAGCGACATCGTCACCCCGGCCGGGTTCTGGAAGGTCGGCACCGTGTAGATGAACTTGACCCGGCGCCCTTCGCCGCGCAGCTGCTCGAGCAGGCCCTCGAGCTCGCCGACCCGCATCCCGTCCTCATCGCACTCGACCTGGACGACGTCGGCCTGGTAGCTGCAGAAGACCGGCACCGCGCCCGGGTAGGTCGGCGCCTCGCAGATCACCACGTCGCCGGGGTCGACCAGCGTCTTGCAGACCAGGTCGATGCCCTGCTGGCCGCCGGTGGTGACGATGATGTCGTGGGGGTCGGGCAGCATTCCCTCGGCACCCATCACCTGGAGGATGCAGTCGCGGGTCTCTTCGAAGCCCTCGGTCGGTCCGTACTGCAGCGCCTCCGCGGCCGACTCCTGGGCGATCCGCGTCATCTGCGCGGCGAAGCTCTGCGGCGGGAAGGTCGAGGTGTCGGGGAGGCCGCCGGCGAGCGAGATCACCTCGGGGCTGGCGGTGATCGCCATCAGGTCCCGCATCGCCGAGGAACGCATCACCCTGGTGCGCTCGGCGAAGAGGCCGGCATAGCGCTCGAGGTCCCGCGTGCTGGTGTGGGCGCGCCGCCGGTGCGGCGGTGGAGGGACCTCGCTCATGCAGGAAGTGTGGCGGATCGACGCCGCGGCGCCGGGGCGGCTAGGTTTTCGCACGTGGACCTGCTCGAACAGCTCGGGATCGGAATCGCGATCGGGATGCTCGCCGGCACCACCGGCACCCATGGCTCCGCCCGCGGTCGGATGACCCTGCTGGCGGCGGTGATCGGCCTCGTCGTCGGCTTCCTGCTCGACGGCCCGCTCGGCGCGATCGCCTGCCTCCTCGGCGCGATCGGCGCCTGCCTGGTGGTGAGCGACGTCGTCTACGGCGCCAGCCGACGGCAGGGG
>JGI24740J21852_10001240_pt1 | contig 11545 bp, 11 predicted proteins | sample KBSCornC6_FD_21852 | JGI IMG/M metagenome (IMG submission 21852) | reverse complement strand
CCCGGGAACAGGTAGTTGAACATTTTAATGGCATGTACGCTGGATGGCTCCCCATCATACAAAAGCATGATCCGTTTTATTTCCCTGTAGGCAGATGGGACCACCAGCACGGGGCACTGTACCTCTGCAAGCAGGTCGCGCAGAAATTGGGTAGGCAGCGGCGCTTCATCGTGCACAAAGGTTTCGTGCGCGCTTATAATGAGCAGATCTGCATAAATGCTTTCATGCAGCAATTCCTGGATGGCAATGCTGCGGTCATGATGTATGCTGTAGGTTAAGTGTGCCTGCTGGCAGGCATCCTCAAAATGAGCAGCGGCCGCTGCGCGTTTCTTTCTATCTTCCTCCTCATATTGCCTGATGGTAGCCGGCTGGGCCCCGCTCTTTATCAGCTTATATATGCTAAAGCTGTTATAGGTAAAATCATCCAGGAAAAGACCTACCAGGTGTGCAGGTTGTTCGCTGGCTAATGCAATGGCATAGCGGAGGGTGCTTTCTGAAAACCTTAATCCATCAAAAACGGCGATGATCTTTTTCATAGACCTTATTTTTATGCAAAATAAGGATATAACAAAACAAGGTTTATGACCAGGGTTACCGTACAGGATGATTGCTGTCATTTGGACCGGACAGGTTAAGGATGTGTAATGAACACCGGAATATTAATGGTACGCAGTACGCTTTCAGCATCACTATGGTGAAAAAAGCGTGATAGCTTACTTCTGCCATAGGCGCCATAAGTTGCAATGCAGTCATGCCGGTGTAGCAGCAATGCCAGGAATTCTGCGGCCGGGTTACCGTTCAACACCGTAAACCGCACTTCTTCGTAATGTTGCTCAAGATATTCGCGCACAAGGTTTTCATTGGGAATTACTTTATTACCGTCTTCTGCCACATACACTACATTTGCCAGTATATCTGAGAATCCGTCAAAAAGCTGCGTTAGCTGCCGTATAGCATACATGGATGAAAAAGTACCATTGTAGGAAAACACAAGCTCTTTAATAGGGTGGATCTTTTCAGGCAGCACCATCACGGGGCACTGTGCGCGCGCCAGCACATCTTTTACAAAAGCCGGCGGATTGCTGCTTTTCAGCAGGGAAAATGAGGTATTGTAATTAATCAGCAAAAGGTCGGCAAACCGGCTTTCCTTAATCACCTCTTCAATGGGCGTACCCTTAGCCTCATGCAGTTTAAAATCCAGGTCGTTGCTGGTACATATGCGGTTAAATTTTTCCAGGTTTTCCTTTCGCAGCTGGTCTGCCTGCGCCCTGGTTTCCGCCGCCATCTGTGTATAGTCCATTGTATACATATCGGTGTATGCATTCGCAAGCTGAAGCCCCTGAACAGCCACATCTTCCAGGAACACAACGGTAACCTGGCCATATAGCTCCTTTGCAATAAATTGAAAGCCTTCCAGCTCTTCCTCCGTAAAGTGAAGCGCATTAACGGCAGCAATGATCTTTTTCATGTTTATTGTTTTTATAAGTTAAATTAAAATTAATGCAACATATGGTTACTGTATCAGGCTGCAGGCACCAGCGGTTTGGCAGATGCCCGGTGCGGCAGGCGGATATTCAGTAACAGCGCGCCAAATACCAGGCAGATCACCAGGAACGTGATGGCCCAGCCGATAAAGGGAACAAGTGACAGCAGCTTCAGCACAACAAAGATCCCCAGGGCATTGGACACCAGCTTCCAGAACTTCCTGTTATTGCCATACCCCGCATTTACCCAGTTGGCCAATATTACCGAAGCAATTACTGTAGCCAGCAGCAGCAGGGAAACGTATGCGATCAGCAGCAGTATCGCCAACGGGATACCAACCAGTGTAAGGAAAACAAGGGCGATGGCCATCGGCGCTGCCACCAGGAACAACAGACCAACACCTGTAAAGCGCGGCACGTTCCCGGTAAGTGTTTCACCGGCTTTCCGCATGGTGTTCCCAAAAAAGTATTGAATAAGTATAATGAACAGCAGCGCTGTAGCAAGGTACCATACCAGTGCAAGGAAGGAAGCAAAACCCAGGTAATGCCAGCGGGGCTGGTCCATTTTTAATGATTCATCAAAAACAGGTTGCCCTTTTCTTACAGCTGCGCCAAAATCAGTTTTTCCATTGCCGCTCCAATAACGTACCCCCTGCAGCAATGCTGCCCGTGATCCTATATGCAGGTCCTGGGCGGCAATCACAGTATTACCTTTTACGGTACCGGTCAGGTTCAGCTCCACGGCGCGGGCGTCTAACGGACCTTCAATTATGCCATTAATTTTCAGATTGCGCCCCCCTGCCCGTACCATGCCTTTCACCGTTCCGTCAAGGGTTACTTCCCCGCCGCCGGCCAGCAGGTTGCCCTGCACTACTGCAGATCTGCTCAGCTGTACGGTTCCTCCGGTTATTATAAGATCACCGGCTACATCCCGCTGTATATGTAACGTTCCACCCGCACAGCGGATATCATCGCCGGTAAATCCATTAAAGGTTACCTCCCCTCCTGCTACCATTATATCATTGGTCACAGAATCATTTATAATTACAGTGCCCCCTGCCAGTATCAGGTCGCCATGCACAGGCGCGTTTATGGTAACCGTGCCTCCGGCAATGTACAGGTCCCCGTTCACCGGTTTATCAATTACAACATGCTTACCATAAAGCACCTGCTGGCCGGAAGCGGCTATGGGTAATGACCACAACAGGATCAGTAGTAAACGTTTCATGATCTTTCAGGTTAATCGTGTGTAATAAAAATGGGCTGGGCCACTGTGCCTGCTATAGATTTCGCATGGCTGGCTGAAACAAGATTAGATAACATGCTGCGGCCATAGGCGCCCATCACAATAAATGCGTTCTGCTTTCCTAAAATGTAATCCAGCAGCCGTGTCCTGGTATGGCGGTCCTCTATTATCACAAACTCAATGTTATCATAGTGATCCTTTAACCATTCTTTCAGTTTATATTTATCGATGGTTGCTTTTCCAGGTTCAATTATGCTTAGTATGATCGCTTTACGGTCACGCAGCTGAGGAAAAAGCTGTGTAAACTGTTTAATGGCAAATGCAGCCGAGCGGCTGTCGTCATAAGCAAAAATGATCTCATCTATACCTTCAAAACCTTCCGGCGCCAATACTACCGGGCATTCGGATTGTTTCAGCACCTCTTTTACGAATCCTGTAGGCACCCCTTCCCGTGCTTCTGTAAACGTGGTACAGGCATCTACAATAATAAGATCTGCATACCTGCTTTCCTTTATGACCTCAAGGATCGGCACTCCCCGGTCATGATGCACATTATAGCATACTTCCCTTACTTCGCAGGCATCTTTGAAATGCTGTATATTATCCTCACAATAAACCTCTTTTATTTCCCGGATCGTTTTACCAGGCAACCCGCTTCCAGGGGCCGCATACTGTATAGCAGCTTTGGAACGGGTTTCATGCTCCAGGTTTTCAAGGAATGCACCGGTAAGCCTGGAATGGGTGAGATTACATATAAAACAGGCAAAATCCAGGCATTGCATATTCATCCGCACCGCATCTGTTACATATAAGATCTTTTCCATGAGATTAAGTTTTGTCTTACAAGTTCCTGCCTGCAGGTACAGGCAGGAACTTTAAAATTGAATGTGTTATTGTTACTTCACATCAATGTGCATACTGCCGGTATCTTTTTTTGCATCTTCCTTTTTAGGCAGCTTCAGGCTCAGCACACCGTCCTCGTAGTGCGCTTCTATCTTATCCTTTCTTACAGTTTCCGGCAAGTTAAAACCGCGGGAAAAGCTGTTGTAGTTATATTCCTGTCTGCTGAATTTCCCATTCTTCTCGTCCTTCTTTTCTTCGGTTTCTGCGCTAATGGTGAGCATGTTCCCTTCCACATCTATTTTAAAATCTCCTTTTTTCATGCCCGGAGCGGCCATCGTTAGTTTGTAGTTGTCTTTATCCTCCGTTACATTCACAGCGGGTACGGTTAATCCGGCGAAGGAACGGCCCCCGTTAAAATCAAGGGTCCAATCTCTCCAGGGTTTGAAAAAATCATCCAGTAAAGACGGGAATAAGGGACTCTGTTTGGTTAACGTTTGAGTTGACATAGTTACCTCCTATTTTTATGTTAAGAAAGATTTGTGACTGTAAATTACTGTTTGATGTGCCTGTGAAAAATGACTGCGCTCACACAGAGGTATGATCATCATCACTTATTGCGGGGAATTACAAGGGGGTAGCGGACTTAGGCGTGTTGCAGGTGAAATTGAGCAGGGGCATTCGCTCACTGGTATTGAATGTAAACCGGGCGGGGATATAGTTGCAGCACTTCTGCGGGTGTCATCAGGCGCCCGCCTGTTGTAACATCGTTTTTATAGAACAGTTTAAAACCGGTGAACTGAACCGGCTGGTTAGCGATCCAGCCTTTATAGGAATCTATCTTTTTAGCAGGTCCGCCAAAGCCATCCATATTCATAACCACCTGCACCTCCGGATGCAGGCTTATAGCCTGGTAGCCGGTAACCATTGCCTGGGTGAAACGGTGTACTACCAGCACCTTTGGCGGTAGCGCATACTGCTGCACCAGCCCTGCCAGGTAAGACGAGGCAAAGTTCACATCTGCTGCATCAAAGGTGCCAATGCTGCTGCAGGGTATTGCTCCATTCTTCATCGAATATTCCGGGTCTATGCCCAGGTGCACATTGGGTAAGGCCAGGTATTTTTCCAGCGGGGGTATTTCCTCCTGCAGTGTGCTGTGCCCTACCTGTATATCCAGGAAAACAATTGCATTTATACTTCTGGCCAGCTCAATCGCTTTATCAATTTCCTTATCCGGCATCCGCAGCCTGTATTTGGCGCCGGCGCCAGGGCTGCGCTGTGCAGTAACTGCAATGTAGTGCAGGGCAGGCTGCACCGGTAATAGGGTATCGGCCTGCTCCCAATGCTGTACCTCCAGCTGTAGCTGCTGCAGCATTTCTTTTGGAGGTAATGCTCCCAGTATGCCCATGCCGGAAGAATAAAAATTACCGTAAAATGCTACAATACGCCTGAAAGGTAAAATAGCGCCCGGCAGCGGATACCCTGTTTTAACAGGCCACCTGGCAGAGGGTTGGTCATGTACAAGATGCTGCAGCAACCGGTTATATAAAACAGTATCTACCCGGAGGGAATCTACAGTAATAGCAGGCGGGTTATTTGTAAGTTGTTTATTTAATAATAACCGGCTGCTATCCGGCGGTATCAGCTCTTTTTCCACCGAATTACAGGAAGATATTTCCATCCATAAGAAGAAAAAATGGATGCTCAGAAAACCGGTTATAATACCGGCAACACCGGTTAATGAAGTGCGGACTGCCATGCGAAAGATTTTGTACCAGCTAAATTATCGCCTATAACATCCTTCATAAATGACAATGCACAGCGCCGGGTATGATTGTGATCATTGCATTCGTTTTATACAGCTACCCTGTTTTGCAAAAGCAATAGCAGTGGCCCGGCCTATGCCAAAGCTGCCACCTGTAACAATGACTGCTTTATTTTTAAGATCGTTATTCATTAACAAACTATCGCTTATTTGTATCAGCTGCAAATGCGGTCTTTAACACCGCCTGCAGCCTGGTACCAGACCAGTTACCATCTGCCATAATACGCCGGATCGTGTACAGCGGCTTTTTAGCGCTTACCTTGCCGTTCAGCTGAAATGCGGCCTTATAGCCGGCAGCTTCCAGCTCACTGATCAACTCTTCATTCCATTGTCCAAATGGATAGGCAAAGTAACCGACCTGCTTACTTGTTATTTTTTCCAGCGCTGCTTTGGGCTGCCATATTTGTTTCTGCCAATCCTTTTTCCCGTTCTGAGAAAGATATGGATGGTCCCAGGTGTGTGCGCCTATAACATGGCCCCTGTCAGCGAGCAGCTTTAGCTGCGCCGCGTTCATATATCCCGGCTTGCCAATAGCTATCGTCATAATAAAAAAGGTGCCTCTGAAACCAAATTGTTCTATAATGCCTGCTGCAATGGTAAAGTGTGTAAGCCGCGTATCATCAAACGTAAGTAAGACAGGTTTTGCCGGAAGTAGCGCCCCTTTTGTAAGACAGGCGATCAGCTGATCCGGCAGAATGGTATGATAGCCGCTATCGGCCAGCGCCTTCATTTGCGCATGGAATTTATCTTTACTGATAAAGTACGCATTATCTTTTTTGCCCTCTTCCTGGTAAATGTTATGATAGCAGAGAACGGGTATGGAAGGAACCGGGGCAGGCGTTTGAATAAATTCACCCCGGAGCAGCATACAGCCTGCAATTATGAGGAACTGGTACATCATTTACTATAACATTAAAAAGTCTGTTGTTAGCTTCCGGTCAGCTCCTGATAATAAACAACCCTGTTACACCGTCCGGGGATGCGGATCATTTATGCGCGCATGTTCTGATACCCAGCATGGTATATAATGGACAGGAACCCAGCGCAGCTGTAACAAGGAATATGACGCCTATTACCAGCAGCACAATTCCCCAGGTACCGGTTACAATACCGGCCCAGTAAAGGTATCCCAGTATAACGGCGGCAATTGCGCGGAAAATGCGGTCAAAAACACCCATATTCGTTCTCATGGCTTAAAATTTAAGGTGAACAATGTAATGCTAAATTAAAACCGCCACCATCCTCAATAAATGACAGCCACTACGTTTGCTATTGATTGTCGTCATATTAAAAGCGCCGGTGCATTCCTTATCTTTAAGATGAAGTCAATATTCAAACACAAACGGATCTCATGATGGAATCTTCCATGCTGGCTATGGTGCTGGAAAAGCCCGGCCGTCCGCTGACGCTGAAAACCTTACCGCTGCCGGTACCTGCGGCAGACCAGGTGCTGGTGAAAATAATAGCCTGCGGCGTATGCCGCACTGACCTGCATATTGTAGACGGAGAGCTGCCGGAACCGGTATTGCCGCTTATTCCCGGGCATGAAATTATAGGCACCATAGTATCGGAAGGCCGGTCCCTGCTGCCGGGCACCCTGGTAGGCATACCCTGGCTGGGTTATACCTGCGGCCATTGCAGGTATTGTAAAAGAGGGCAGGAAAATCTTTGTGAGCAGGCCGGGTTTACCGGTTACACCATTAACGGTGGTTATGCCACTTACACGATAGCGCAGGAAAAATTCTGCTTCCCGCTGCCTTCCATGTACGGTAATGCTTCAGGTGCGCCATTGTTATGTGCAGGGCTGATAGGTTACCGTACTTACCGCATGATTGATACACAGGCACAGCATATAGGCATTTACGGGTTTGGCGCCGCCGCGCATATTATTACGCAGATTGCCGTGCACCAGGGCAAAAGCATCTACGCCTTTACGCGCCCGGGCGATGCTGCAGCACAGGCTTTTTCAAAGGAAACAGGCGCCATATGGGCAGGCGGTTCTGATGAAACCCCGCCGCAAAAACTGGAGGCTGCCATGATATTTGCATCCGACGGTGCGCTGGTTCCGAAAGCGCTGGCTGATACTGATAAAGGAGGACAGATCATTTGCGGAGGCATACATATGAGTGATATTCCTGCTTTTGCCTACCGGTTGTTATGGGAAGAGAGATCCATTCGCTCTGTAGCCAATCTTACCCGGGAAGACGGCAAACAATTACTGGACCTGGCGCCCAAAGTACCGGTAAAAACCACCACCCGGTTATTTGAGCTCCATAGAGCCAATGAAGCATTAGACCAGTTAAGGAGCGGGAAGATAAACGGTGCAGCAGTACTGGTTATGCCGGCATAACAGCTTTTACCCCTGGTATATGAGTTTTGCTAATAAGGTGCCGGGCGAATGACCGGCTTTTTTTGCGTCGCGTATCATCATGTATTCAACAATATTCTCCAGGCTAATGATACCTGCCAATTCCCCGCAGGATGTTACTGCAAAAGCAACGTGCTCATGATACAGCAGCTTTTCTATGATACCATCTGCCGGCTCCTGCTCATCCGGTATGTAAGGGGCGTACCTCACCAGGGAATGTAATGTTTGCTGAGCTGCGCTTCTTCCAAGCGCCTTTATGATCTTACCACGATCCAATACGGTCACAATACTATTCTTATCGTATACAACCACATACTGGAAATGCGTTGGCAGCAATGCCTGTGCGGCTTCCCATATGGCGAAGTTCGCCTGCAGTGTGGTGTAATCCTTCATCATGAGATCCTTTATCCTCAGGCCCTTTACGCCTGCCTGCAGGTAAAGCAGGCGGCTTTCTGCGATACCACCCAGTAATATAAATATGCCTATAAGCGGTAACGACAAATTAAAAGACAATATACCCGCTATTATAAATACCACTGCAAGCACCTGCCCTGTTACCAGTGCAATTCTTGTAGCACGCGGGGCCGGCAGGAACAGGCCCAGGAGCCCTTTCAATACCCGGCCGCCATCCATTGGGAAAGCAGGCAGCAGGTTAAATACCGCCAGTATCATGTTAATGGTGTGCAGGTACAGGAAAAAGTTAAAAGGCCCTACCGAATTAATTACCGCTGCTGCTTGCCAGAAAGGCACATATATTTTAATAAACGGAAGCGTTAGCAACGCTATCAGTATATTCACAACCGGCCCGGCCAGTCCTATTGAAATATCCTCTGCAGGGCTGGCCGGCCGCCGTTCCATAATAGTCATACCACCCAGCGGCCACAATAAAATGTAGCTGGTTCTTATTTTAAACCGGGCCGCCACCAGCGCATGCCCCAGCTCATGCAATACCACGCAGGCAAATATGGACAAGACAGCTGCTACTGCCCACACCATTTGACGCATATCTGCGCGCTCCGCCACCTGCATGATCAGTATCCATGTTATCAATAACAGGAAAGACCAGTGCAGGTATACCTTTACTCCAAGTATACTGATCAGTTTTATCTTTTTCATAGATTACAGGTTTCGGGGAAAGAACTTTTTGCAGTTATAGTATTAGAACAGGTACTGGTATTGTATAAGCGCCTCATATATCAGCGCTGACACGTATATGAACAGCTGCCGCAGCGAAGGAAAAAGCGCAACCATAGATGCTATGGCAACCAGCCATTCAAATAATCTTTCCAGCGCCCCCACTACCTGTGCATGGCTATTGATTATATGCTTTTGCATAAAACATAATTTAATGGAAACAATAATATTTGTATACAGATATCCATATAATGTAACAACGTTAGCCTGAAAATGGTTGCAGGGCACGCTCAGGCCGCGCGGCTCAGCAAAATATTGACCCCCTTCCAATCCTCCACATGATCACTTATAATTTTTAAGATTGCAACAAAAGGAATGAACAATACCATACCCGACACGCCCCATAAAATACCGCCTGCCAGCACCGCCAGCAAAGTGGCCCATGTACTCACATTCAGGTGAGTGCCCACTACTCTGGGAAAAATAACATTCGCCTCCAGGTACTGCACAAAAGCAAATATGCCTACTATACCCACCGGGTACCATATAGATCCCTTTGTGATCCATGCCACTGAAATAGGCAGTAAAGCGCTGGCTACAATGCCGATATACGGGATGATAGTCATGATGGCCGTAAGCATTCCAAAAAGTATAGCATGGCGTATGCCAAGCGCCAGCAGGCCAATGCTGTTCAATATTCCCACAATCAGGTAAACCAGCACCATGCTCCGGATGTAATTAAAATAGGTACGCACCACTTCTTTCAGAATAATGTTCAGCTGATCCCGGTAGGCTGCGGGGGTTACCAAACGCAGGTAACTTACAAATATGCGCCGGTGATACAGGAATAGTGCTGCAAAAACCGGTATCATGAACAACATGAACAAGGTGCTTGCCGCAGTATTGAATGTGCCGCTTAAGATCTTCCCGGCTATACCGCTGGTGTTCATCATCATATTCCGCAGCCATGCCGCCTGCACATCTAAAGTAATGCCCAGCTGCGCGGCCATGCGGTTTTGCATATCCGTCAATACCGTTGCCAGCTTAACGGAGATCTGTGGCCAGTCCTGCCAGAAAACCATTACCTGCCACACCAGCAGTAGCAATAATAAAATGAACAACAGTATAACAATGGAAAGGCTGGCAGTTATGGCCAGTGCTTTAGGCCAGCGTTTTTGTTCCAGCCATTTGCATACGGGGTACATAACAATGGCTATCAGCAGCCCAAAAGAAAGCGGTATGAACAATGTTTTGCCAACATATAAAATTACGCCTGAAAAGAAAACCGCTTGTAAGAACCGTGTCCATGAGGCGCTGGTATGGTGAGGTGCAATCATAATACGGCGTTTAATACACAATTTTAGGGTTTACCGGGCACCGGGCAAATGAGCGTCATTCCCCATCAGGCTGACAGCCGTCATCAATTTTAGTGATAAGCGTCATTAATCCGGCGCCGCTTTTTCAAAAGATTTGTACCATGTTACTGACCGATACTGCAACCAAACAAGTTTACTGGGCATTATCCTCCAATGCAGCTGCAGCATTGCAGCAGGTAGATGCTGCAACAGGATTAAGTGAGCAGGAAGCCCTGGCACGGCTGAGCCGCTATGGCGAAAACAGGATCACCTACGCGAAAGACGTGCATCCATTGGTGGTGCTGGCCCACCAGTTCACCAGCCCTTTCATAATACTGCTGATCGCAGCCGCCGGTATCTCATTCGCTTTTAAGGAATGGTTAGATGGCCTGGCCATCCTTATTGTAATGGTGATCAATGCAGCCGTTGGTTACTGGATGGAGATGCAGGCGCAGCGGTCTATGGAGGCATTACGGAAAATGGGCGCCATAAACGCCCGCGTGATCCGTAACGGGCAGCTAACGGAAATAGCTGCTGAATTAATTGTGCCGGGAGATCTGCTATTCGTGGAAGGCGGGGAAATGATTGCAGCGGATGTAAGGCTGCTCAGAACTGCGCAGCTGCAAACAGATGAATCGGCGCTGACAGGTGAATCGCTGCCTGTTGAAAAAACATCGCATAAAATAAGTACAGACGTGCCGCTGGCAGAACGTAATAACATGCTTTACAAAGGCACATTTGTTACCAGGGGCAACGGCCTGGGAGTAGTGGTATATACGGGCATGAATACGGAGCTGGGCATTGTAACCAAAATGGTAGAACAGGCCACGCAGGCAGCTACCCCGCTGGAGAAGAAGATACAGCAGCTAAGCAAAAGGCTTATCTGGATCACCCTGGTACTGATCACCCTCATTTTTATCATTGGCATTTTATATGGCAACAGTATAGTAAATATGCTGGAAACTTCCATAGCCCTGGCTGTTGCAGCTATTCCGGAAGGACTGCCGGTAGTATCAACACTGGCGCTCTCTTTTGGCATGCTACGTATGGCCAGGCATAATGTGATAGTAAAAAAACTATCATCAGTAGAAACGCTGGGGAACACGAACGTGATCTGCACCGATAAAACGGGTACGCTTACACGCAACGACATTGCAGTATCCCTTGTACAGATAGCCGGGCAGGAAGCGGTTGTAAACATTGATCCAGCCGGGAGCAGTATTCATTATAACAGCGACCCCGCCATTGCCCACACTACCGCATTTGCACACCTGTCCCGTATTGCAGCTTTAT
>JGI24740J21852_10001238_pt1 | contig 11560 bp, 5 predicted proteins | sample KBSCornC6_FD_21852 | JGI IMG/M metagenome (IMG submission 21852) | reverse complement strand
CGGCCGCACGCTCGGCGGCTTCGAGGGTGTTCATGAGCAGCATGGTGATCGTCATCGGGCCGACCCCACCGGGCACGGGGGTGATGTGGCCCGCCACCTCGGAGACGCCGGCGAAATCGACGTCGCCGCACAGCTTTCCTTCGTCATTTCGGTTGATGCCCACGTCGATCACCAGGGCGCCGGGCTTGACCATGTCGGCGGTCAGCGTGCCGCGGCGCCCGACGGCGGCAACGACCACGTCGGCCTGCCGGGTGTGGTGGGCGAGGTCGGGGGTCGCACTGTGGCAGATGGTGACGGTGGCGTGCGCTTGCAAGAGCAGCAGTGCCATCGGCTTGCCGACCGTGTTGCTGCGGCCGATCACCACCGCGTGCTTGCCGCGCAGGTCGACGCCGGTGCTCTCGATCAGCTTCATGCAGCCGTAGGGGGTGCAGGGGCGAAAGCCCGGCAGGCCGGCCATCAGCTCCCCGGCGCTGAGCACCGAGTAGCCGTCGACATCCTTGGAGGTGGCGATGGCCTCGATGACCTTGTGCGGGTCGATGTGCCGCGGCAAGGGCATCTGCACCAGGATGCCGTGGATGGACGGGTCGTCGTTCAGGGCCTGGATGCGCTGCAGCAACTGGGCCTCGGTGAGGCTGGCCTCGTGCTTCTCGAACACCGAGCGGAAGCCGCTGTCGGCGCAGGCCTTGACCTTGTTGCGCACGTAGACCCTGCTTGCCGGGTCGTCGCCCACCAGCAGCACGGCCAGGCCGGGCTGGTGGCCGCGCGCGGTGAGGGCCGCGGCCTGGGCGCCGATGTTCGTGCGGATCTGGTGCGAAAGGGCGTTGCCGTCAATGAGTCGTGCGGTCATGGCGCGGATCTTTCTGTCTCAGAAGGTAAGTGGGGCGCTGAATTGAAAAGGGCCGCTTTGCGAGCGGCCCCCGGACGGAGATCTTGGCTTCAGGCCTTGATCGATTGTGCGCCCAGTGCGATCTTGAGGAGGTCGGCCACCGTGTTGGCGTTGAGCTTCTCCATGATGTTGGCGCGGTGGGCTTCGACGGTCTTGATGCTGATGCCGAGGTCGTCGGCGATCTGCTTGTTGAGCCGGCCGGCGACGATGCGCTCGAGCACCTGCGACTCGCGGGTGGTGAGGCGCGACAGCAGGGCGTCGCGGCTGGCGGCTTCTTGGTGGTGGGAGAAGGCGCTGCGGGCCTGGTCGAGCATGCGCTCCACGAGGCCGAGCAGCTGCTCTTCCTTGAAGGGCTTCTCGATGAAGTCCATCGCGCCCTTCTTCATGGTGGTCACGGCCATCGGGACGTCGCCGTGGCCGGTGATGAAGACGACCGGCAGGGGGGACTTGCGTTCCAGCAGGCGGTCCTGGAGTTCGAGGCCGCTCATGCCGTCCATGCGGATGTCGGCGATGAGGCAGGCGACCTCGCGGGAGTCGAAGCGGGCCAGGAAGGATTCTGAAGAATCGAAGCACTTGACCCGGTAGTCCTTGCCTTCGAGCAGCCATTGGAGCGAATCACGAACCGCCTCGTCGTCATCGACGACGTACACGGTGCCTTTCTTGGGGATCAAGCTCATGGATCGCAGACTCAAGTGAGGGTCGGCTCGAAGCCGGGGGATTTGGCGGTGTCTCGGATGGGCAAGGTGAAGCTGAAGCGGCATCCGATGGCGGTTTCGCCATTGTATAAGTTCTCTGCGCGGATGCGGCCGTGGTGACTTTCGATGATCGAGCGGCACAGGCTCAGCCCGATGCCCAGGCCCTCGGCCTTGGTGGAGAAGAAGGCCTCGTAGAGCCGGCCCCGCACCTCTTCCTTGAGGCCCGGGCCCGAATCGGTGACGGTGAACTCGATCACCCCGCCTTCGTCGGGCGTGTGCTTGGGCACCACGCGCAGCTCGATGTTGCGCCGGGCCCGCGGCAGCCGCGCCGAGTCGATGGCTTCGGCGGCGTTCTTCAGCAGGTTCAGCAGCACCTGCTCGATCAGGATCGGGTCGACCATCACCGCCGGCAGGCGCTGGGCCACGTAGACGTGCAGGCTGACGTTGCGGCGCCGCAGCTCGATGCCGGCCAGGTCCACCGACTCGTCGACGATGTTGCGGGCGTGTGCCGCCTGACGCTGCGGTTCGCTGCGCTTCACGAAGGCACGGATGCGCTTGATGATCTGGCCGGCCCGCTCGGCCTGGCGCGCGGTCTTCTCGAGCGCGGCGATGAGGTCGTCCTTGCCGATCGCGTCCTGCTTGACCCGCGACACCATGCCGTTGCAGTAGTTGTTGATGGCGGTGAGCGGCTGGTTCAGTTCGTGCGCCACCGACGAGGCCATCTCGCCCATCGTCACCAGGCGGCTCGTCACCTGGGCCTTCTCGGCCTGCTGGGCGGCCTGGGCCTCGGCCAGGCGGCGGCTGGAGATGTCGGTGGCGATGAGCATCTGGGCCAGGCGGCCGTCGGTCCATTGCAGGTAGCGGGCGCGCACGTCGAACCACTTCTGCAGCGACTCGATGTACACCTCGCGCGAGTCGGAGCCGGCCTCGGTGAGTTCCTGGGTGGGCAGGCCGCCGAAGCTGTCGACCGAGTCGCCGGCGTCCGACAGCAGCGGGTGGCCGCCGTTGTGCTCGCCGGCCAGCGAGGCATGGCCGCGCGCCTCGGCGCCGAACCACAGCCGGTAGGAGCGATTGGCGAACAGCAGCTCGCCCTGCTGCACCGACAGCACCGACACCGCGGCGTCCAGCCCCTCCAGCACGGTGGTGAAACGCTCGTGCGAGGCCGACAGCTGGTCGCGCACGCGCTTGGCCTCGGTGATGTTGGTCATCGAGGTCATCCAGCCCGTCTGCACACCCTTGGGATCGATCAGCGGCGAGACGTACATGCGCGCATCGAAGAGGGTGCCGTCCTTGCGCATGGCCTTCACCTCGATGCCTCCGGCCGGGCTGCGGCCCTGCAGCTCCTGCTGCAGCAGCCGCGTGTTCTCTTCGTGCCGGTCGGGCGGCCAGTGGGGGAAGGGCGGCAGGCGGCCGATGAGCTCGCCGTCGCTGAAGCCGGTCATCGCGCAGAAGGCCGGGTTGATGTAGGTGATGCGGCCTTCCATGTCCATGGCCCGCATGCCGGTGAGCATGGAGTTCTCCATGGCGCGGCGGAAGTTGGCCTCGCTGACCAGCGCGTTCTGCATCTGCAGGCGCCGGCGCATGTGCCGCCAGGTGCCCAGCAACATCCACACGGTGAGGGTGCTCAGGGCCACCACCATCCAGAACAGCGTGTTGCCGATCAGGCCGATGGAGGTGCGGTAGCCCTGCACCCGCAGCTTCAGCCCGTTGGCGGCGGGGGCCAGCGGCACGTCGTGCAGGATGGCCGGCGGGCGCGACACCTGGCCCGGCATGAGCGTGACGGTGCTGGCCAGCACGCGGTCGTCGGCATCGAGCAGGGCCACCATGTGGCGGTTGGCGACCTCGGTCGGCACGAAGTAGCGCACCAGCGCGTCGATCGAGTACTCGGCGATCAGCGAGCCCGCGTAGAGGTTGTTGCCGCTCAGCAGCAGCGGCACCTGCACCTGGAAGACCGCCTGGCCCTGGTCGTTCTGGTAGGCGCCCGAGTAGGTCGGGTAGCGGGTCTTGCGGACCTGCTCCCGGGTCCGCTCCGGCTCGCCGTTGCGGCCGGGTGTCGGCTGGGAGCGGGAAAGGTCGTCGTCCCCGTCGTCGACCTGCATCTGCAGGCTGGGATTGGAGTAGCTCGCTTGGCGCTGGCCGTCGGCGTCGATCCAGATCAGGTGCGTGATCTCGGGGCGGTCGCCCGCGAAGTTCGTCGCCGGACCGAAGAAATTGCCCGGCGTGACCGTGCGCAGGGAGATCTCGCGCGCGATGCGGATGAGGTGCTCCTGGCTTTCGATCAGCCGCAGGCGCACCAGTTGCTGGGCGATCTCGGTGTCGCGCTTGACCGATTCGGCCTCGCGCTCGAATTCTTCGTTGCGCAGGTACCAGAAGGCCGAAATGATGGCGGCGAGGAACATGAGCACCGACAAGAGCGAGCCGAGCGTCGCGTAGCGGTCTTGCCGCGAAGGCGACTGGCGGCGCCACCAGGTGCCGAACGGGCGGGGGGCGGCCTCGGGATGGGCGTTTGTGGAATGCGGGACAGGCGTCGGTTGGGACATCGAGCGATTATCGATGGGAGGGGCGGGGCTCCGTCCTACCCCGCCTGGCGGAGTTGTCTGCTTGTTTCGTGATGCGGAACGGGTTCGCGCTATTTGAAATCAGCGTGGCCTATGCCAGAATCTTGGGCTAGCCGAATGATCACAGGAGACCCCCCGCATGTCAGCCGTTCCAGAATCTTTTTTGGGTGCAGCCGCGAATGATGTCGATTCCCAGGAAACCCGCGAATGGCTGGATGCATTGTCATCCGTCATTGAAGCCGAAGGGGGCGAGCGGGCCCACTTCCTGCTCGAGCAACTGATCGACCACGCACGCCAGACCGGCATCGAGATTCCGTTCTCGGCCCAGACCGCCTACGTCAACACCATCCCCGCCGACCAGGAAGATCGCTGCCCCGGCAACCTCGAGATCGAGGAGCGCCTGCGCGCCTACATGCGCTGGAACGCCATGGCGATGGTCGTTCGCGCGAATCGCCTGCACCCCGCCGACGGCGGCGACCTCGGCGGCCACATCTCCTCGTTCGCCTCGGTGGCCACCATGTTCGGCGCCGGCTTCAACCACTTCTGGCACGGCGAGAGCGAGAACCACGGCGGCGACCTGCTGTACATCCAGGGCCACTCCTCGCCCGGCATCTACGCCCGCGCCTTCATGGAAGGCCGCATCACCGAAGAGCAGCTCAATCACTTCCGCCAGGAAGTCGACGGCAAGGGCATCTCCAGCTACCCGCATCCGAAGCTGATGCCCGGCTTCTGGCAGTTCCCCACCGTCTCGATGGGCCTCGGCCCCCTGATGGCGATCTACCAGGCGCGCTTCCTGAAGTACCTGCACGCCCGCGGCATCGCCGACACCTCGAACCGCAAGGTGTGGGTCTTCTGCGGCGACGGCGAGATGGACGAGCCGGAATCGCTGGGCGCCATTGGCCTGGCCGCCCGCGAGAAGCTCGACAACCTGATCTTCGTCATCAACTGCAACCTGCAGCGCCTGGACGGCCCGGTGCGCGGCAACGGCAAGATCGTCCAGGAGCTCGAAGGCGAGTTCCGCGGCGCCGGCTGGAACGTCATCAAACTGCTGTGGGGCAGCTACTGGGATCCGCTGCTGGCCCGCGACAAGCAGGAGCTGCTGCGCAAGGTCATGATGGAAACCGTCGACGGCGACTTCCAGGCCTTCAAGGCCAACGACGGTGCCTTCGTGCGCAAGAACTTCTTCGGCCGCCATCCGCAGCTGCTGGAGATGGTTTCGAAGATGAGCGACGACGACATCTGGCGACTGAACCGCGGCGGCCACGATCCGCAGAAGGTTTACGCGGCCTACCACCGCGCGGTCAACACCAAGGGCCAGCCGACCGTCCTCTTGATCAAGACGGTCAAGGGCTTCGGCATGGGCAAGCTCGGCGAAGGCAAGAACACGGCCCACCAGACCAAGAAGATGGTCGACGAGGACGTGAAGATCTTCCGCGACCGTTTCAACATTCCCATTCCCGACGACAAGATCGCCGAGGTGCCGTTCTACAAGCCGGCCGACGACACCCCGGAGATGCGCTACCTGCACGAGCGCCGCAAGGCCCTCGGCGGCTACCTGCCGCAGCGCCGCACCAAGGCCGACGAGCAGTTCACCGTGCCCGACCTCGACACCTTCAAGGCCGTGCTCGAACCCACGGCCGAAGGCCGCGAGATCTCGACCACCCAGGCCTACGTGCGCTTCCTCACGCAGTTGCTGCGCGACAAGCAGCTCGGCCCGCGCACCGTGCCCATCCTGGTCGACGAGGCCCGCACCTTCGGCATGGAAGGCCTGTTCCGCCAGATCGGCATCTACAACCCCGAAGGTCAGAACTACACCCCGGTCGACAAGGACCAGGTGATGTACTACCGCGAGGACAAGGCCGGCCAGATCCTGCAAGAGGGCATCAACGAGGCTGGCGGCATGAGCAGCTGGATCGCCGCGGCCACGTCGTACTCGACGAACAACCGCATCATGCTGCCGTTCTACGTGTACTACTCGATGTTCGGCTTCCAGCGCATCGGCGACCTGGCCTGGGCGGCGGGCGACATGCAGGCGCGCGGCTTCCTGCTCGGCGGCACCTCGGGCCGCACCACGCTGAACGGCGAGGGCCTGCAGCACGAAGACGGCCACAGCCACATCCTGGCCGGCACGATCCCGAACTGCATCAGCTATGACCCGACCTTCGCCCACGAAGTCGGCGTGATCCTGCACCACGGCCTCAAGCGCATGGTCGAGAAGCAGGACAACGTCTACTTCTACATCACGCTGCTCAACGAGAACTACCCGATGCCCGGCCTGCAAGCCGGCACCGAGGAACAGATCATCAAGGGCATGTACCTGCTGCAGGCCGGCGCCAAGAAGACCCCGCGGGTCAACCTGCTGGGCAGCGGCACCATCCTGCGCGAGTCCATCGCCGCTGCGGCCCTGCTCGAGAAGGACTGGGGCGTCGCCGCCAACGTCTGGAGCTGCCCGAGCTTCAACGAGCTGGCACGCGACGGCCAGGACGCCGAGCGCTGGAACCTGCTGCACCCGCTGGAAACGCCGCGCGTCCCCTTCGTCGCGCAGCAACTCGAGAAGCACGCCGGTCCGGTGATCGCCTCGACCGACTACATGAAGAACTACGCCGACCAGATCCGCGCCTTCATCCCCAAGGGCCGCACCTACAAGGTGCTCGGTACCGACGGCTTCGGCCGCAGCGATTTCCGCGCCAAGCTGCGTGAGCACTTCGAGGTCAACCGCCATTACATCGTCGTGGCGGCGCTGAAGGCGCTGGCCGACGAAGGCACCGTGCCCGTGGCCAAGGTGGCCGAGGCGCTGACGAAGTACAACGTCAACGTCGACAAGATCAATCCGCTGTACGCCTGATCCAACCCCAGAACGCACAGGCCTCAAACAGCCTCGGAGATAAATAAAACATGGCATTGATCGACGTCAAAGTCCCCGACATCGGCGACTTCAAGGATGTGGAAGTGATCGAGTTGCTGGTCAAACCCGGCGACACCATCAAGGCGGAGCAGTCCATCGCGACCGTCGAGAGCGACAAGGCCTCGATGGAGATCCCGTCGTCGCATGGCGGCGTGGTGAAGGAACTCAAGATCAAGCTCGGCGACAAGGTCAGCGAAGGCAGCGCGCTGCTGGTGCTCGAAGGCGAGGGCGGTGCATCCGCCGCGGCGCCGGCGCCCGCACCGGCTGCGGCGGCTCCCGCCCCGGCGCCGGACGCCGCAGCCGCCCCGGCGGCGGCCGGCGGCACGGTCGAGCTGCTGGTGCCCGACATCGGCGATTTCGACGAAGTCGCCGTGATCGAGGTGTTCGTCAAGGCCGGCGACACGCTCAAGGTCGAACAGAGCGTGATCACGGTCGAGAGCGACAAGGCGTCGATGGAGATTCCGTCTTCGCACGCCGGCAAGGTCAAGGAACTGAAGGTCAAGCTGGGCGACAAGGTCCGCAAGGGCTCCGTGCTGGCGCTGGTGGAGGTCGCAGGCGGCGCTGCCGGCGCGCCTGCTCCGGCCGCCGCGGCTGCGGTTGCGCCGGCCGCTGCCTCGGCGTCGGCTCCTGCTTCCGCGCCGCCCGCTGCCGCAGCCCCCGTGCCCGCCCAGCCGGCGCACGATCCGTCGCAGGCCAACACGGGCAAGCTCTCCCATGCCTCGCCCAGCATCCGCAAGCAGGCGCGTGAGCTGGGCGTGCCGCTGGCCGAGGTGAAGGGCAGCGGTCCCAAGGGCCGCATCACCCAGGCCGACCTGCAGAACTTCGTCAAGCAGGTCATGTCGGGCGCCGTTCGCACGCAGGCGCAGGGCAGCGCGCCTGCCGCCGGTGGTGGGGGCGCCGGGTTCCCAGGCCTGCTGCCCTGGCCCCAGGTCGACTTCGCCAAGTTCGGCCCGGTCGAGCGCAAGGAACAGATCCGCATCAAGAAGATCAGTGCGGCCAACCTGCACCGCAACTGGGTGATGATCCCGCACGTCACCAACCACGACGACGCCGACATCACCGAGCTGGAGGCCTTCCGGGTCCTGATGAACAAGGAGAACGAGAAGTCCGGCGTGAAGGTCACGATGCTGGCCTTCCTGATCAAGGCCTGCGTGGCGGCGCTGCAGAAGTTCCCCGAGTTCAACGCCTCGCTCGACGGCGACACCGTGGTGTACAAGAAGTACTTCCACATCGGGTTCGCCGCCGACACGCCGAACGGCCTGATGGTTCCGGTGATCCGCGACTGCGACAAGAAGGGCGTCATCCAGATCTCAAGCGAGATGAGCGCCCTGGCCAAGAAGGCCCGCGACGGCAAGCTCGGCCCGGCCGAGATGACCGGCGGCTGCTTCTCGATCTCCTCGCTCGGCGGCATCGGCGGCCGTTACTTCACGCCCATCGTCAATGCCCCCGAGGTTGCCATCCTGGGCGTGTGCCGCTCGAACATCGAGCCGCGCTGGGACGGCAAGGCTTTCCAGCCGCGCCTGATGCTCCCCTTGAGCCTCAGCTGGGACCACCGCGTGATCGATGGCGCGGCAGCCGCCCGCTTCAACGCGTTCCTCGGCCAGATCCTGGCCGACTTCCGCCGCGTGTTGATGTGATGGATTCGCCCCGGCGCAAGCGAGCGCCGGGCGAGACACCGCGGGCAGGTGCCGTCCGACCGGCCCCTGCGACCGCGGCCCTGTTGACGAGATGATGAAGAAACAACTGAAAGGCTAGACATGTCGCTGATCGACATCAAGGTGCCAGACATCGGCGACTTCAAGGAAGTCGCCGTGATCGAGTTGCTGGTCAAGCCGGGTGACACCATCCAGGCCGAACAATCGCTGCTCACCGTGGAAAGCGACAAGGCGTCGATGGAGATCCCGTCGACCCACGCCGGCATGGTGAAGGAACTGAAGGTCAAGTTGGGCGACAAGGTCGGCGAAGGCTCCGTCATCCTGACCCTCGAGGCGCAGGGCGTGGCCGCTTCGGCAGCCCAGCCGTCAGCGCCCGCTTCCGCCCCCGCACCGGCGGCCCCGGCCCCCGCGCCGGTGGCCTCCACCTACGCCGGCGGTGCCGACGTCGAGTGCGACCTGCTGGTGTTGGGCGCCGGCCCAGGCGGCTACTCGGCCGCCTTCCGCGCGGCCGACCTCGGCCTCAAGACCGTGCTGGTCGAGCGCTACGCCACCCTCGGCGGCGTGTGCCTGAACGTGGGTTGCATCCCCTCGAAGGCGCTGCTGCACGTGGCCGGCGTGATGGACGAGGTGAAGCACTTCGAAGCGCTGGGCGTCACCTTCACCCCCCCGAAGGTCGACCTCGACAAGCTGCGCTCGCACAAGGACAAGGTCATCGGCAAGCTGACGGGCGGCCTGGCGGCCATGGCCAAGATGCGCAAGGTGACGGTGGTGCGCGGCAACGGCGAATTCGCCGATCCGTTCCATGTCACTGTGACGGCGGACGACGGTACGAGGCAGACCATCCGCTTCAAGCAGGCCGTGATCGCGGCCGGCTCCGAAGCCGTGAAGCTGCCCTTCCTGCCGAAGGACGATCCACGGGTGGTCACCTCCACCGGCGCCCTGGCGCTGCGCCAGAACCCCAAGCGCATGCTGGTCATCGGCGGCGGCATCATCGGCCTGGAGATGGGCACGGTGTACAGCTCGCTGGGCGCCCGCCTCGACGTCGTCGAGATGCAGGATTCGCTGATGCTCGGTGCCGACCGCGACCTGGTCAAGGTGTGGCAGAAGATGAACGCCCCGCGCTTCGACCACATCTTGCTCAAGACGAAGACGGTGGGGGCCGAGGCCACGAAGGATGGCATCCGCGTCAGCTTCGAAGGCGAGGGCGCGCCGGCCGAACCGCAGCTGTACGACCTGGTGCTGCAGGCCGTGGGGCGCGTGCCCAATGGTCGCCGCATCGGTGCCGACAAGGCCGGCGTCGTCGTGAGCGAGCGTGGTTTCATCCAGGTGGACATCCAGATGCGAACCAACGTGCCGCACATCTTCGCCATCGGTGACATCGTCGGCCAGCCGATGCTGGCGCACAAGGCGGTGCACGAGGCGCACGTGGCCGCGGAAGTGGCTGCGGGCCATAACGTGGCGTTCAACGCCCGCGTGATCCCGAGCGTCGCCTACACCGATCCCGAGGTGGCCTGGGTCGGCGTGACCGAGGACGAGGCCCGGGCCAAGGGCCTGAAGGTCAAGAAGGGCCTGTTCCCGTGGAACGCCTCCGGCCGGGCGATCGCCAACGGCCGCGACGAGGGTTTCACCAAATTGCTGTTCGACGAGGAGACGCACGCGATCGTCGGTGGCGGCATCGTGGGCACCCACGCGGGCGACATGATCGGCGAGGTGGCGCTGGCCATCGAGATGGGCGCCGACGCGGTGGACATCGGCAAGACCATCCACCCCCATCCGACCCTGGGCGAGAGCATCGGCATGGCGGCTGAGGCCTTCGAGGGCGCCTGCACCGACCTGCCGCCGGTCAAGCGCTGAGTTCCGGCGGTTCTGGGGCGCCGGTGTCGACCCTTCCCGGAACGCGGCGGTCTGTTTCGGGTGGTCACGCCCGGGGCGGCCGCGGCCTCCGGAAGCGTCTTTCCCGCAGGCGCGATGCCCTGCCCAGGGGGTCGATCCAAAGAACGCAAGAAAAGGGAGGTTTCCCCGAGCTTTTCCCGCTATTCGGCCGGCCTGGACGCGCGTACCCTTGAGAGGCGCACTACAGTAGCGCGGGGTTGCGGGAGCCCGTCGCCACCCCTTGGAATCAACGACCAGGATCGACCCCCATGCTTTTCTCCTTTTTCAGCGGCGGCCCGAAGAAGCCGCGGCACCCGGCCCTGGACGACGATGCGATTGCCGGAGAGCACCCCGTGGGCGACGAAGGCCCGCTGCGCGACGCGATCCTCGCCATCAGCAAGCAGGCGTCCACGATGGGGCGCGAGGCGGCCGAAGTCCGCGGCACGCTCGAAGACACCCAGAAGGCCTCGGCCCGCCAGGCCCAGACGCTGAACTCTTTCCTCGCCCAGGTCCATGACATCACCAAGGCCCAGGACGCGATCACCGACGTGTCGCGTGAGAGCCTGGGCGCCGCCGACCGCGCGCGCGCGGCCGTGCAGACCGTGAACGAAGGGGTGGGGGCCATCGTGTCCACCTTGCGCCAGGTGTCGGAATCGGCCCAGACCATCACCAAGATCGCCTTGCAGACCCGCTTGGTCGCGTTCAACGCATCGGTCGAGGCCAAGCATGCGGGCGAGGCGGGCCGGGGCTTCGGCGTGGTGGCCGACGCCGTCAAGGACCTGGCCGCCCAGGTCGAAGGCTCCTCCAAGGAGATCATGAGCCGCGTGAGCGAACTCGACACCCGCATCGATGCGCTGTCGCGCGAGATCAGCGTCCACGATGCGCACGGCCATGCAGCCCCTGAAGGGGCGTTCCACCGCGCGCTGACCGACATGCAGAACGGCGTGGCGAGCATCCATTCCGCCGCCGAGCAGAGCCGCGAGATCTGC
>JGI24740J21852_10001234_pt1 | contig 11570 bp, 7 predicted proteins | sample KBSCornC6_FD_21852 | JGI IMG/M metagenome (IMG submission 21852) | reverse complement strand
AATAACCCCGGGCCTAGCTCAAAGGCGGCCCGCATAAGGTCGAAGCCGGGAATTTCAATTGAAGGTTTGGATGCATTATCAAAATAAAAACGCATGGTACCCTGTTTGGCAAGGGTGGTGAGCCAGAAGCGTACAATAGCGCCCGGCCCGTCTGCGTCCATCATCACATATTCAGTATGGCCGCCTCTTTCCTCTTTCCGTATAAACTGGTTAAAATCAGCATTGGCAAACCAACCCGGCTGGTCCGGTGATATGGATCTGCGGTCATAGCTGCTTGCCTGGGCAAGCGTATAAGCCGGTGCAGGATACCGCACAACTGTTTCAGGATCCGTCATATCATGCAGCAATGACGCCATTGTGATGGTATCCTGAGAAATACCCCTGCAAATGCCGGTAGTGCATAACAGGTAAAGTAAAACAGCGATCGTTGATCTCATCCGGATATTTTTTTATTGTTCATCAGCGGAACTATTAAATTTCTGCTACATTGATCAACGGCCCGTTCCCTCCTGGTTTAAGTTTTCCTATTGATTGCACAGGGCAACCTTTTTCCTGCATTGTTTTTTCGAAATCATAGGCTGCTTCTGCTGAAACAGCCACTAACAGACCACCACTGGTTTGCGGATCAGCAAGGATGTATTTTTGCCGCTCTGTAACCTGGCCGATCTTGCTGCCATAGCTGTTCCAGTTCCGGGTTGTTCCACCGGGAAAACAGCCCTGATCAAGATAATAAGGTAAAGAAGGAATAACCGGAACTTTTTCAAATTCCAGATCGGCAGACAGGTTGCTGCCTTCACACATTTCAGCGAGATGACCAAGAAGGCCAAAGCCGGTAACATCAGTCATTGCTTTCACACCATCCATTGATCCGAACAGCTCTCCCAGCTTATTCAAAGTAGTCATACTTTTTAAAGCAATAGCAGCATCTTCAGGTAATAACACGCCCCGCTTCTGCGCGGTGGATAAAATGCCCACTCCCAAAGCTTTGGTCAGGTACAACCGGCATCCCGCAGTAGCAGTAGAATTTTGTTTGAGGTTGACAATGCTCACCATCCCATTCACCGCCAATCCAAAAACAGGTTCAGGACAGTCAATACTATGACCGCCGGCTAAAGTAATACCTGCTTCGGCGCAAATAGCCCGTGAGCCTTCCAGTACTTTTTGAGCTACTTCCGGGGGCAGCTTATCGATTGGCCAGCCTAATATGGCAATAGCAAGCACCGGCTTGCCGCCCATGGCATATACATCACTGATAGCATTGGCAGAAGCAATACGCCCAAAATCGTAAGGATCGTCAACTATAGGCATAAAGAAATCCGTGGTCGATATCAGGGCCGTGCCATTTCCCAGGTCAAGCACCGCTGCGTCATCGCGCTTATCATTTCCCACTAAAAGCCGCGGATCAGGTTGTACAGCAACAGGGCTATGCAAAATTTTGTCAAGTATGGCCGGGCTGATCTTGCAGCCGCAACCGGCGCCATGAGAATATTGGGTTAGTTTAAAGGTTGTTTCCATTAAGATTGTGCGTGTGCTGTAACAGAAAAAGTTGATATAAAAGCAAGCAGCTGCTGCATGTTGTTGGCGGCGTTATTACCGCTGATCTCTACCGGGAATATATAACCGGGAGCGCGTTTGCTAAGACCGGTATGATAGGTTTTGTCATAATAGACCAATACGATCCTGATGAAATCATCCATACGGTTTTCCCGGATGGCTGTCACGGCATTTTTAGTTTGCTCCGGGCCAAGGCGCTTACAGATCCGTTCTGTACTTTCAACCAGGAAATCCTTATCCAGCCCTCCATATTCCTGCACCAGGGATGCTACCCGTATAGCCAGCGGAACCTTAAGATCAAAGAGAACAGCATTCCGCATCTGATGCCAGAAAGCATTAGGGATAGAACATTTACCAATATTCAGGCTTTCATCCTCAACCCATACCTGGCGGGTAGTATCCAGATCCTTTAAACAGTTTGCAAGGTTGTTCTCAAATTGTTCCTGGCTTGGCTGAACCATTTTATTCATAGAACCGTAGGATGATCCCTGGTGCTGTGCCAGCGCTTCCAGGTCAATTACCTGGCAGCCGGTAACCGTCATTTCCTGCAAGATCTTTGTTTTTCCGGAGCCGGTCATGCCTCCTAATATCCAAAGCTTATAATCCGCCTCAAATTGCTGACGTACCCATTTGCGGTAATTTTTATAGCCTCCCTGAATAAGATAAACCTCAAAGCCATATAGGTCGAGCGCCCAGGCCATTGCTCCGCTACGCATGCCACCCCGCCAGCAATGAACGCCAATTTTTTTATCCGGTGCGATCTCCAGGGATCTTTTGATAAACCCGGACCATTTTGATCCGGTCAGGTCAAATCCCAGTAAAATAGCGGCTTCACGGCCCACCTGTTTATAGGTGGTACCAACGCTAATCCTTTCTTCATTACTAAATAATGGTACATTGAAAGCATCAGGAATATGGCCATGGTTAAACTCCGCCGGGGTACGCACATCGATCAGGGGAATCTGTACCTGGTACCTTATAAAATCGTTTATTGTTGTGTTCCGTATCATTTCAATTGACTAAAGATACGAGACATTTCAAACTATCCTGGTTAGAAAACGGGTACCTGCAGGGCAATTGCCTCATGATCACTCACACAAGGCTGCTGCGAAATTTTTTGTAGTATAGGCTTTCAGTAACTTCCCCGCGGTTGCCAGGGTTTGGGTAGCTCTGCTATCAGGCTGTACGATCTGCTGATCCTCCATGCAGCGAATGGCTGCACCATCTTTTGCGTATACACGATACTCGCTTTGGGTTACCTCTCCACCGGCAGAACCGCCAATAAGCTTTTCATAAGAAAATATAAAGTTACCGGATTGGTAATAGTACTCCTTTTTCCAGCTGCCATCTCCGATACTTCCGGATTCTATGACCTTTACGATCTCTTTGCCCTTAAAGAAGTATTGTACAATTCCATCTTCCACACAGCCATCAGATTCATACCTGAACTGCTCCTGTTTCAGAGACAGGGTGTTGATCTCTTTGAATGCAGCGCGAATAGCTGAAATATCCATTTCAGTATTCTTCTGTTGAGCATGAAGGTTTAGAACAGGCAAAGCAATTGTCAATAACAGGGTAATTATGATACGGTTCATTGAGCTGGGAATTTCGGCAGTAAACATATTAAATTTTAATAACAAAAGGGAGCCGGTCAATATCTTCTATACTTCGTGACCACACCCATTAGCTTTTTTCATCAATTGCTTCGCCTGGAGACCGGTTTTCAAAAAAAATTAATTGTTTAATTGACAATTTTATAAATTGTGTAAGGAGTATAAACGGATCTTTGTCATTTTCAGCAAATTCCACAGCAGCATTATGAATCAAACCTTTTCCGGCTATACTGATGAGGAAATATGGTCTGCCTTTCTTACCGGGGACAGTGCTGCCCTTGACTGTATCGTAAAGAAACACTATAACCTGTTATATAACTACGGCAGGAAGTTTACACAGGATACAGATCTTGTAAAGGACTGCATCCAGGAGCTTTTTCTTGCATTATGGAAAAACAGGGCCGGGACCGGCAATACGGCGTGCGTGAAATACTATCTGATGAAATCCCTTCGGAGAAGGCTGGCCAGGGAACTCTCAAAGACTGGCAATATGGCCTCGGAGTCCCTGGAATTCCTGCAGCTTAATATGCAATTACCTCAATCTGCTGAAGTACAAAAAATCCAGAAAGAGCGTCATGCTGAGTTGTCAGCAAGGGTAGTTCAGGCAATATCCTCTCTATCCAAACGGCAACAGGAGATCATTTATCTCAGATTTTACTTAAACGCCAATGCTGCGGAAATTGGGCTTATCATGAACCTCAGCCGTCAATCCGTATACAATCTGCTTCAACTGGCCATTTCACGGCTCCGTGAGATCAGTGACACCGTATTCAGACATGATATCGGATCCTTAATCCTGATATTGGCACTATTTTATTAATTACCTCAAAAAGAAAATAAAAAAACTTCCCAATAACCAGGTAGATTTTCCTGTTCTGCGTGTATATATTATATAGAGGAACATATACATGCACAATTTAGAAATAAACAGCATTGACGACCTGGTTGCAAACGCCTCTTTCCAGCACTGGATACTCTCCAATGATGAAAAGGAGGGCGCCTATTGGAGCAGGTGGATCGCCGACAATCCTGAAAAGCTGGAATGGGTTGCGGCTGCAAGATCGGTGATCCAGGTGCTGGCCGCCAATACGGTAGCATTGCCGCCAGATGAAGTGGCTGCCGCCGCTGCGGCTATTCAGCATAAGATCTTGCTGGAGGAAAACCAGCACGTTCCCGGCTTTGACCTGCGTAGCGGCAGAAAAAGCCGCATATATTCACTCCCTGTAAGATTTAAATGGGGAATAGCAGCTTCCCTCCTGCTGGCCATATTCGCCAGTACCCTGATAATACAAATGGCTAAAGTGAAGAACGCCCGCGCTTATGAAAGTATCCTGGATAAAGCAACAAAAGTGGGAACTACCTATCGTAACAATTCCCCTGGCGCACGGCGCATTTATTTACCGGATGGCTCTGAAGTAGATCTTCAAACAGGAAGCAGCCTTATATATATGGTTGAAGATGCCGTTGCAAGAAGGGAGATCTTTTTGACCGGAGATGCATTTTTTAACGTGGCCAGTGATCCCTCACGTCCATTTATTGTATACACTTCCAATATTGTTACAAGAGTGCTGGGTACCAGCTTCCGGATAAAGGCGGTGCCAAATGAAACCTTTGCCAGTATAACGGTATGCACCGGGAAGGTTTCAGTATATAAGACGGCCAGTTTTACCAGCCAGGACGCTGCGGAAGGCTTTGTGCTTACCCCAAACCAGAAGGCGGAATATGATATTAAAAAAGAGCAGATCAGCAAAGCGCTGGTGGAATCTCCACAGGTTACAAAAAAAGATCCCGGGGATTTTAGTTTTGAGGGCGCCCCGGTGATACAGATATTTAGAGAACTTGAAGATGCTTACGGCATTTCCATCGTATTTGACGAGCAGACATTATCAACCTGCTCTGTTACCGCTGTATTGGACGATAAAAATTTCTACGGAAAGTTAAACACGGTCTGCAAGATCATTAATGCCACATATGAAATAATTGACGGCACTATCGTTATTAGTGCAAAAGGATGCAAAGAATAGAGAACAATAATATTTATTCACAACCAAAACCACCTCTGCGCTCATTAAATAAAAACGGGAGACAATTACACAAAAAAAAGACCTGTCATGTTGATAGCATAACAGGCCGGTAATGCTGTACCGGTTAAATACCTAGTGCCCGGTACAGCTTGTTCAGCAAACAATTCAGTTCCACTAAACTATTGCAAGTTATGAAAAAAACAGGCATTTCAATTGCTATTGCCATTATGAGACTATCTGTTATTCCATTATTGATACTGGTTACCTTCCTGAATGTTTATGCAGGCAAAACACTCGGACAGGAAGTGCTTGACAGGAAGATCACAATAACTGTGAACCAGCAAGCACTGAAGGATGTATTGAAGGAAGTTGGCAGGAAAAGTAAGGTCAGATTCTTCTACAGCCCTGAAATGATCGGGACTGACAGAAAGATCTCAGCGGAAGCAAGAGACGAAACCCTTGCGATCTTCCTTGACAGATTACTTACGCCGTTAAGTATCAAAATGGAAGTCACTAAAAAGGGCGATATCTTCCTAAGCAAGAGCTCTTTTGAAAAGAATGAACAAACGGTAAGGAGCGGAACCAACCAGGAAGCTCCACCTCCTAAAACCATTTCCGGTAAGGTCCGGGCTGCAGACGGCACCTTACTCGCCGGAGCCACCTTACTGGTGAAAGGCACCAGCAAGGGAACTACCACCAATGAAGAAGGGAATTATATGCTCGCTATTCCGGAAGGCGTAACAACACTGGTTGTCAGCGCGGTGGGATATGAGACAAAAGAGGTAGATATAAGCGGAAACAATGTTTACAATATTACGCTGAACATTTCCACCAGTAATCTGAATGACGTGGTGGTAGTAGGCTATGGTACGCAAAAAAAGGTGAACCTGACCGGATCGATCTCTACGATATCCTCCGCTGATATTGAAAACAGGCCTCTTACACAAGCCTCCCAGGCGCTGGCAGGTGTTGCCAGCGGCATTACCGTTTCGCAAGGCTCCGGCCGGCCGGGCAATGATGGCGCCTCCATTACTATACGTGGTTTGGGCACTTTTTCCAGTGCGGGTACCAGTCCGCTGGTGTTGGTAGATGGATTGGCATCTTCCATTAACGATGTTGACCCCAATAATATCAAAAGCATTTCCATCCTGAAAGATGCAGCTTCAGCCGCCATTTATGGCACAAGAGCGGCAAACGGCGTAATCCTGATTGAAACCAAACGCGGACAGAAAGGGAAAATGCAGGTAAGCTACAATAACTATATAGGGTGGCAGAAAGTGACGGAACTGCCACAGTTCCTTCCCTCCTCCGACTATGCCACACTAAGGAACGAAGCAAACGCCAATATGGGCAGCGGACCCGTATACAGTGTTGACGAGATCAACAAATTCAGATCCGGCTCGGATCCTGATAATTATCCCAACGTCCCGCATTTAAAAAACCTGCTGAACTCCGGCTCGGGCTTCCAGACAAATCATAACCTTAGCTTTACAGGCGGAGATGCCAGGAACGCTTACTTGTTCTCCCTCGGGTATCTGCACCAGGACGGCATCCTGGCAAAAAACAACTACAACAAATACAATTTCCTTTTAAACGTAGACAGTAAAATAAAGGATAACCTGACGCTGAAAGCCAGTTTAAGCGGGAACGCCGCCACGACCAATGAGCCGCGCCAATACGATGGTGAGATGGTTAGCATGATCGGATTTGCGGTACGTGAAGGGCCAATATTCGCCGGCAAAAAATCGGACGGTACCTATGGGTACCAGGATAATTATAGCCCTGAAGCATGGCTGGACAGCAAATCTTTCGTTAACAGGAAGAACAGATACTTCCTGGGTGGCGTGGAACTGGTCTGGGAAATCTTCAATGGCTTTACCTTAAGCGGCAAAGCCGGCTATAACTATAACAGCTATACGAATAATAGCTATGCCGCCTCCTTTACTTTTGACCAGTTCAAAACGGTTGGCCCGAACAACCTTACCGTTAGCTCGGGAGACAATTCATTAATTACTTTGCAATCCCTTGCTCAATATGTAAAGAAATTTGGCTCCCATAGCTTTAGCATGCTGGCAGGTTTTTCCCAGGAGCAATACCGCGAGGACTGGACAAGCGCATACCGGGATAACTTCCCGAATAATGCCCTCTATGAATTAAATGCAGGCGCCTCCAGCAATATGCAGTCATCCGGTTCAGGATCAGAATGGGCGCTCCGCTCTTTTTTCGGCAGGTTGAACTATTCTCTGAACGATAAATACCTCTTTGAGGCCAACGCAAGATATGATGGTACCTCACGTTTCCCTTCAAAAGGCAGGTGGGGCTTGTTCCCTTCGTTTTCTGCAGGTTGGCGGATCTCCGAAGAACCTTTCATAAAAGATAACCTCAGTTGGGTGGACAATCTCAAGCTTCGCGGTTCCTGGGGCAAGCTGGGTAATCAGAATATTGGCAATTATCCATACCAGAACTTACTCAACCTTGGACAGAACTACACTTTTGGTGGAACCCTTGCTTCCGGCGCCAGGCTAACAACACTCTCCAACCCGGACATTACATGGGAAAGTACGCAGATCACCGATATTGGTCTTGACCTGAACATACTCTCCGGCAAGCTGGGTCTTGTAGTTGATTATTTTGCCAAAACCACGTCCGATATCCTTTATAACATTTCCGTATCCAGTATACTGGGGTTGAATACTTCGGAGGTGAATGCAGGCCAGGTAAAGAATACCGGGATTGAAATACAGCTGAATTATCACACCGCCATACGCGGGTTCCGGTTAGGTATCAGCCCCAATTTCTCTTATGTGAAGAACAGGGTAACAAAGCTTGCCGGCGGCCTTCAGCAGGATATTGCCAAAGGGCTGTTTGTAGGACAACCGCTGAACCTGATCTATGGATACGTTGCAGACGGGTTGTTCGTAAGCAATGATGATATTGCAAAATATCCTACTCAACCCTACTCCGCGGAGCCCGGGTTTGTGCGTTATAAGGACATCAGTGGCCCAAATGGCGTACCGGATGGAAAGGTAGACGCCACTTATGACAGGACGATCATCGGATCCACATTTCCTAAATACTCTTATGGTGTTACCATCACAGCGGACTATAAAGGAATTGACTTTTCTATACTGCTGGGCGGTCTGGCTGGCTATGAAAAACAGATGGGTTCCTACCAGGCATTTGCATTCTACAATGGAGGACAGATACAACAATGGCAGGCAGATAACCGCTGGACGGCAGATAATCCGGATCCCAATGCAAAATATCCAAAACTCACCAGCCTGAATATGGGTAGTGGTACTATACAGACCTCTACCTTCTGGAACAGGAATGCCAGCTTTATGCGTTGTAAGAATATCCAGTTAGGTTATTCTTTTTCACATGCGCTGCTTCAGCAGATTAAAATAGACAGGCTCCGGGTGTTCTTCAGCGGACAGAACCTGTTTTCCCTGAATCATTTTTATAAAGGGTGGGATCCGGAAATGAATCAGTCAACCGGCGACAATTCGCCTTTTTATCCGCTTACCAGCGTGTATACTTTCGGCCTGAATGCCCGGTTCTAGCAGCATGATGCGCAATACTGACCATCAAAATTACGACAATGAAAAAACTGAAATACTTTAATAATACATCAGCTTATACCTGCATCATTTTTTGCCTGTTTATTATTGCAGGCGCAGGATGTAAAAAGGATTTTTTCAACAAGCAACCGCTCGATGCGGTCTCCGATGCCACCTTCTGGCAAACGGAAGGAGATGCACAGCTGGCCCTTGTGGGATGCTACTACACCGGCGCCGGCTGGAGCGGTGAAGACTTCTGGACGGCCAGGTCACTTTTATACCTGGACCTGATGGCTGGAAACGGATCCGAAAAGGAGCTGATCCCCGACCATATGACGGATGGTACCCTCACCTCCGCCTATTGGGTGCCCGGCGCATATTGGCAACATGCATATGAAAAGATCACTACCTGCAATAATTTCCTGGACCATATCGGGAACATCAATATGGATCCCGCTAAAAAAAGCATAATGATAGCCGAAGTACGGACTATCCGCGCATACCAGTATTTTAATCTTGCGCTATATTTCGGGGACGTTCCCTTTCCCCAGCATGTGCTAACCGTGGCAGAGGCCAACAGCATCAGCCGGAGTCCGAAAGCAGATGTATGGGCATTTGCTGAAAAAGAACTGAAGGAAAGTTATCCCGTCCTTCCGGTTACCCGGTCTGATAATGAGAATGGCCGTATCACCGCTGGTGCAGCATTGGCCATATTAGGACGTTTGCAAATGGCGGAGAAAAAATGGAGTGATGCCGCCGCCTCGTACAAAACAATCATTGACAACAATGTTTATATCATCGAACCGAAGTTCAAAGAATTATTCAGCCAGGTCAGTGAGCTCAGTAAAGAGATCATACTAAGCTCGCAATACCAGCAGGATGTTTACGGTCATGTATTGCTGCAATACCTGTATCCTGAAACATGGGGTGGATGGCACCAGTTCTCTCCCTATAATGAACTGGTTAAAGCATATGAATGTATTGATGGCAAAACGATTGATGAATCGCCACTTTACAATCCTAATAAGCCTTATGACAACCGGGATCCCAGGTTAGACTACACCATCATGATCTCTGACCGCACCGTCTTTAAAGGGCAAACATTTGTATCCCGGCCCAACAGTACCTCACCGGATAGATTCAACAGGTATAACTGGAGCGGCTACTGCATTAATAAATTCATGGACGCGAATTTTGATGGTAACCTAATGAACTATGGTGGTAACTGGATCATGATCCGTTATGCGGAAGTGCTGCTCAGCTATCTTGAATCACAGCTGGAATCCGGAACAGCAATTGACCAGCAGCTGCTGGATCAAACCATTAATAAAGTTCGCGGACGCACCTCTGTGAATATGCCGCCGGTAACCACTGTTGATCCAACCGCGCTAAGGGTGATCATCAGGAGAGAACGCAGGGTAGAATTTGCTTTTGAGGGGCTGAGATACTATGACATCCTCCGTTGGGGAATTGCTGCGGAAGAGCTTAACCGGCAGTATACAGGCATGAAGCTGACCAATGATCCGGCCAATTATAAGGATTACCCGGTAGATAACGAGGGATACCTGAAATATCAGCAAAGGAATTTCAAAAAAGGTATCAATGAATTGTGGCCGGTTCCGCAAACAGAAAGAGATATCAATAAAAACCTGTCACAAAATACCGGTTATTAATTGCTCAAATCAACATAATATTAATACAATGCAAAGAAGAAAACTGATCAAGGGAGCAGCGGCGGCATTGCCGGCCTTGTGGTTAGGAAAGTCCTATGCAAACGTCCTGCCCCATATTAACGCAGCTGGATTACCCGGAGAACCGATGGCAAAAGGGCCGTTCAAGCCTACCTGGAGCTCATTGAAGCAGTATCAGGTACCTGATTGGTACCGCAATGCGAAATTCGGCATATGGGCACATTGGGGGCCGCAGTGCCAACCGGAACATGGCGATTGGTATGCGCGCGGTATGTATGAGGAAGGTAGCGCACAATATAAATCCCATATAACTGAATATGGCCACCCCTCAAAATCAGGTTTTAAGGATATCATCCATAAATGGAAGGCAGAGCGCTGGGATCCTGAACATCTGCTGGGGCTATATAAGCGGGCTGGCGCACAGTACTTTGTAGCCCTCGCTAATCACCACGATAATTTTGACATCTATGATAGTAAATATCAGCCATGGAATGCTACCAGGCTGGGGCCAGAGAAAGATATCATCGCCGGATGGGCAAAAGCAGCACGAAGCCAGGGCCTGCATTTTGGAGTGAGCGTACATGCAGCGCATGCATGGACCTGGTATGAAGTGGCGCAGCGTGCCGACAAGAGTGGGCCGCTTGCCGGCGTTCCGTATGACGGTAAGCTCACAAAGGCGGATGGAAAGGGCACCTGGTGGGATGGTTTGGACCCGCAGGACCTATATACACAAAATCATCCGGTGAGTAAAAATTCTGAAGATAACGGCAACATTCACAAGATCTGGGGCTGGGATGCATCTGCAGGCTGCAGTATTCCCAATAAAGCATATTGTGAACAATTTTACAACCGTACAATAGACCTGATCAACAAGTATTCACCAGACCTGATCTATTTTGACGATACCGTGCTCCCCTTGTGGCCTGTAAGCGACGCAGGTCTTCGCATTGCCGCCCACCTGTATAACCACAGTATTCAAAAACACGGCCACCTGCAGGCTGTGCTGAACGGAAAGATACTGGATGAAGAACAGCGCAAATGCATGGTGTGGGATATAGAAAGAGGGCAAAGTAACCGGATTGAACCCTTTGTATGGCAAACAGACACCTGTTTGGGCAGCTGGCATTA
>JGI24740J21852_10001227_pt1 | contig 11598 bp, 10 predicted proteins | sample KBSCornC6_FD_21852 | JGI IMG/M metagenome (IMG submission 21852) | reverse complement strand
CCACCCAAATGTGACACCCGCCACGCCGATTGGTGCGGCGAGCCTGGGCAACCCTCTCCCGCCGCACACACAGTATGCGCAGACGAGCTTAGCGTGATGTTGCGGCGACGCTGCCCGGTGGTCGGCCACCCGCCTGCGCCGCAGCAAGAAGCGTTCGCACCAGGGCATCGGCCTGTGCCATGGCGGGGTCCGCCGCATCGGCGGTGGGTGTATGCGGCGCCGTTGGCACTGCGCCCAGTAGCCTGCCCTCACGCGCGTGCGTATCAATCGACACCGTCATCGACACGCCGATCGGCAGCGGGCGCGCGGCCATTTCTGCCGGATCGAGCGCCACCATCACCGGCACCCGCTGGACGACCTTGACCCAATTGCCCGCAGCATTCTGTGGCGGCAGCATTGAAAATGCGCCGCCCGTGCCGGGCGACAACCCGGCGATGTGGCCACGAAACACCACGTCGGCGCCATACAGGTCGGACACGACCTCGACGGGTTGCCCGATGCGCACATTGCGGATCTGACCCTCCTTCAGGTTGGCTTCTACCCACAACTGGGACAGCGGCACGATCGCCATGAGTTGTGCGCCCGCGCCGATGGGTTGCCCCACCTGCACCGAGCGCTGAACCACGCAGCCGTCGACGGGGGCAGCGATGGTCATGCGCGCCAGTTGCAGATAGGCGGCCCGCACCTGCTGGGCGGCATCGGCGACGGCCGGGTTGTCTTCGGCACGCACATCGCCCATCACGGCACGGCTTGCCGCCACTTGGTTGCGCGCCGCCGCCAAGTTGGCGCGGGCCTGCTCGACCGACATGCGCGCCCGCGCCAGTTCCTCTTCCGACACCACCTCCGCCGATGCACCCGAGCGTGCCGCCAGTGCGCGCTCGGTCAAGGTCAGCTCCGCAGCCCGTGCGCGGACGGCATCTTCATACATGGCCGAGGTCAGGCTGCCTTCGCGGGTGCGCCGCACGGCCAGCGTCAATTGCGCCTTGGCACGCTCCAGCGCGATCTGCGCGTCGGCCGGGTCCAGCCTGACCAACAACTGACCAGCCTTCACGCACTCGGTATTGCCAACCCCCACGTCGCGCACGATGCCGGCTGTCTGCGCGGCAATCTGCACCACGTTGCCGGCCACGTAGGCGTTGTCGGTGTCCTCCAGATAGCGGCCGCGCAGCAGCCAATATGTGACGGCGACTGCGGCAATGGCCAGCACCACGCCCAGCAGCGCGGCAAACATGGCGTTGCGCCGCCGTACCTTGCGCGGGTCGCGCACGGTCACAGCCGCCGCCTGATCGATGAGTGGCTCCCTATGCATGCGTGTTGCGCCCGTTGACGTTGATGTCGAATCCCCCGCCCAGCGCCCGCATGAGGGCGATCCAAGCATCGCGCCGCTGCGCTTGCAGGGCAGCCAGCCGCAGTTGCTCATCCAGCAGCGCCGCTTGCGCCGCGAGTTGTTCCGCGCGCGTCAGCAGACCACGCCGATGGCGTTCGTCGGCGATCTGCGCCATGCGCTCACGTGCGGCAAGCACCTGCGCTTGATGACGGGCCAGCCCCTCCGCGCTATTGAGCGCGAGGACGGAACGGGCCACCTCACCCAGCGCCTCGTCCAGCGTCTTGTTGTACAGCGCCACCATCGTGTCGGCGCTTGCTTCTTCAGCGCGCAGTTGCGCCTGCAGGCGCGGGCGCTCGAACAGCGGCAACGAGAGCGCCGGCCCCGCTGCCAGCGTGATCGACGAACGCGAAAACAGCGTGTTCACGTTGAGCGATGAAAAACCGGTGACGGCAAGCAAGTTGATGTTCGGATAGAACTGCGCCCGCGCGGCATCGATCCGGCCGCCGGCTGCATCCGCCCGCAGGCGCGCGGCCACGATGTCCGGCCGCCGGCCGAGCAGGTCCAACGGCAACGTCGGCGGCAGCGTTGCGCCGGCCGGTTCGGCCATCTTGGGCCGGCCGAGCGCAAGACCACGTTCGGGGCCGCTGCCAGCCAGCACGCCCATCTGCAACCGCAACTGCGTGATGGCGTCATCGGCCTGCTGCAATTGCGCCTGCAAGGCAGCGTCGGCGGCACGGGTGGCTTCGGCGTCGTAGCCATTGTCCAACCCACGCCGGGCGCGCTCGCCGCTGATGGCATGGCGGCGCTGGGCATCGCGCACCTTGTGTTCAAGAAGATCGCGCCGGGCAAACGCGTAGTCGAACTGGCTGTAAAGCGTGACCAGCGCGCTCACCAGCGCAAGGCGTGCCTGTTGGGCATCGACAGCGGCAGCGGCACGTTCCGACAACAACGCGCGGCCAATCGCCCGGTTGTGGCCCCACAGGTCGAGGTCGTATCGCGCCGCGCCAATCACGCTGCTCGGCGAGGCCCATGGCTCACTGAACAATTCAATGGGGAAGTTCGTGCCGGCCACGTTGACGTTGGCCACGCCATCCACCTGCGGCGCGCGCGCCTTCATGACGCTGGCCGTGGCCGTACCCGCCAGGCCGGTCACCGAGCCGAATGCGTCCAACTGAGCCTGCGCGGCCGCCATGCGTGCATGCGCCACGTCAAGGTCGGGGCTGTTGGCGCAGGCCTCATCCACCAGCGCGGTCAATTGCGGATCGGCAAACACATCGACCCAGTGCGCCGTGGGCCAGGCGGCGTTGTCCGGCCCAGCTGCCTCAGCGCTGGCCAGCGTGTGGGCGAGCGCATCGGGTGCCGGTGTGCGCATCGATACCGCGCGCTGATCAGGGCCAACGCACCCGGCCAATGCCACCACCGCCAGCGCAGCAAACACGGCCGCCAACATCGGCGCACGCCGTGTCCCTCTCCACCTCGATGGCGGCGACATGGTCAACGGCTGAAGAAGCGGGCTGCCAGCCGTGGCCGCGCCAGTTCAATCGAACCCAGCCGACCACGCAGTGCATCGACGATGCCACAGCCAATGCCCAGGAGTTTGGCTCGCTTGTCGCGCTCGAACAGCGCGATCTGCACCACCTGCCACAGCGTGATCAGGTTGGGCGTGATGGCAAGCGGCAAACCCGGCCCGTACTGCAATGCCAGGTGCATGCCGTTGCGCGCAATGTAGTAGCGCCGAAATGCCGGATGGTTCATCGATGTCATGTGCAGAAAGCCAAGCCGGTGTTCGCGCTTGTTGCCGATCTGGTGCGACAGCACGAGCCTGGGCACCACATAGAACGGCACGCCGCGTGCAAGCGCACGCAATGCGTATTCCGTATCCACGTGATCGATGAACAGTGCCTCTGAAAACGTGCCCAGCCGTTCGAATGCCTGCCGCGAGACCACCGAGCCCGACGACAACAGAAACGAGCACCGCTGCAATGCGGCCGACGTGTCGATCTTCACGCGCCGGATCGTGAAGCCGTTGCTGACGATTTCGGGCAGGAAGCGCTGGGCGCCCTCGTCATAGATGCGCGGGCCAACCACGAACGCGCTGTCGCCAAGCGCGGCACAGGCCTCGCGCATGGTGGGGAAGTAATCATCGCTGGCACGTGAATCCTGATCAAACAGCGCGACGGCGGCCGCCCCTTCGGCAAACAGCGCGCGCAGGCCCCGGTTGAATGCCCCGGCGATCCCCCCTTCGTTGCCATTGAACAGGTAGGTAACGCCCTGCTCGGTCAACCATCGCGCGCGTTCCGGATCCGCCTGTGGCGAGTTATCGATCGCCAGCAAGCGTGGCGTGCGTGCGCGCAGGCGGACGAGATGCGCGACGTCGTCGTCGGACGGCCGGTACAACACGACCAGCGCTGCGGGTATGCCGACGTGTTCCGCGAGTTCGGCGGGCTCAGAGGTCAGTTCAGTGGCGGACATGGTCGTCATCCCTCATGGATTCAATGCGCGCTCCGTGCAGCAACACCCTTGCGCGGGCGCGTCAGCCACATGGCGGCGGCAAGCCCGAGGCACACCAGGCTGGCCATGTAGAACAGGTCATTGGTGGCCATCATGTAGGCCTGCTGCCGCACGGTGCGCTCGATCGCGCCCAGCCCGCTAGTGCCCTGCAGCCCCGCCTCGCCCAGCGCATGCAGGAACTGTCGCGTGCCGTCAGATGCTGGCGTAACCGATTGGACCAAGGTGCCGTAGTGGTGCCCGGCGCGGTTGTCCCACCACGTCACGCTCAACGCCGTGCCGACCGCCGCGAACATCGTGCGCAGAAAATTCGACAGCCCGGCGGCCGCGGCCAGCTTGTGGTCCGGTACGTTGGCCAGGATGATCGTCGTGAGCGGAATAAAGAAACAGGGCAAGCCGATGCCCTGGATGAAGGTGGGCGTAACGATCTGCCAGAACGCCATCGTCAACGTAAAGCGCGCATCCCACGCCATCACAGCCCCAAACACCAGGAAGCCGAACGAGGCCACGAGCCGCGCATCCAGCCGCTCCAGATACAGGCTGACCAGCACCGAGAACACCAGCGCAAGGATCCCCAGCGATGCCGTGACCATGCCGGTATGCAGCGCGGTGTAGCCCATCACGGTCTGCATCCAGAGCGGAAAGATCACGCCGATCATGGCGAAGACGATCATGCCGGCCGACACGATCACCACACCGAAGGTGAAGGTGCGGTCTTGAAACAGCGTGAGATCGACCACCGGATGCCGCTCGGCCGATTCCCAGATCAGCAGTGCTGACAGCGCCAGCACCGCCACGATGGCCAGCGTGACGATCAGGTGGGAATCGAACCAGCCGCGATCGCGCCCCAGGTCGAACATCGCCTGCATGGCGCCCACGCCCACCACCAGCAGGGCAATGCCGACCGCATCGATGGGCGTGCCAGCCGCCGCGGGGCGATCGCGCGGGAGCAACGCCGCACACGTCAGAAAGGCGAACACGCCGATCGGCAGGTTGATGAAGAAGATCCACGGCCATGCAAACTGATCGACGATCCACCCGCCGAACACCGGCCCGAAAATGGAGGCCAGCAGCACCGTCATGCCCCACAGCGACAGCGCAAGCGTGCGGTGCCGCGCCGCGAAGACACGCAGCAGAATGGTCTGCGACAGCGGCACCATCGGCCCGGAGAAGAAACCCTGCAGCGCACGGAAGCCCACCAGGCTTTCGATGTGGCGCGACAGGCCGCACAGCATCGACGTGAGCGTAAACAAGCAGATGGCGGCCATGAACAGGCGCGCCTCGCCAAGGCGCCCCGCCAGCCAGCCCGTGAGCGGCACCGCAATGGCAGCGGAAACCGCGTAGGAGCTGATCACCCACGTGGCCTGCGCATGTGACACGCCGAGGTTGCCCGCAAGCGATGGCACCGCCACGTTAGTGACAGTGGAATCGAGCACCTCGATGAAGGTCGCCAGCAACAGCGCGCCGGTCAGCACCGCCAGCCACACGCCGTGCAATGGCGGCGAATCAATGGGGGTGCCGGCAGCCGCGTTGGCGGAAAGCGGGTTCGCGGCCGTCATGCGGGCATCGCGTGCCGGTCAGCCTCCACGCGGGCGCGGGCGGGTGGTGCCAAGCGCTCGATGTAGCGGGCGGCGTCGGCGTTAGCGTCGGGCGCGTCTGCCATCTGCCGCTTGAAGCGGGCGCACTGGGCAGCCACGGCGGGGTTCGCGATCAGCCTGTCGAGCGCGGCTGCAACAGCGCGGCCGCTGGCCGGACCATCGATCCGCACGCCGCAGCCCGAGCGGGCCACGCGCGCAGCGTTATCAAACTGGTCATGCGCAAACGGCGTCACCACTTGCGGAATGCCGGCGGCATACGCCAGCGCCGCCGTGCCGATGCCACCGTGGTGCACGATGGCCGCACAGCGCGGCAGCAAGGCACGCATGGGCAAGAATGGGCGCTGCAGCACGCGGTCCCTCTCGAACGCCATGAACGACGCGGACGCAGCCTTGCCCAGCACGATGGCACGATGACCGGTGCGCCGCAGCGTTTCTGCCACCACGCGTGCATACGCCGCCTCGTCGATCCGTGTCGACCCGGGGGTGAACACCACAGGAGCGGGGCCTGCTGTCAGAAAGGCGTCCAACGCCGCATCGTGGGGCGCGTCATCGCCCGGCACCTCACCCAGCAGGGGGAAGCCGCATAGGTGAAGGGGCGCCGGCCAATCGGGCTGCGGTGGCGCAAACCACTCGGGAAACAGGCACAGCACGCCATCGGGCGAATGCAGCCACGTGCCGAGAATGCGCCTCACAGGCGGCAAGCCCAGGCCCGCGCGCACGGCGTTGAGCGTGGGACCCACGGCGGGATCGAGTACACGATCTTCGATGGCATGCATCAGTGCGATGCGCCAGCGCAGCGGAAGCCAGCCGGGCACCGTCAGCCGCTTGTGCGTGGGTGGGGCATGTGCCGACAGCAGCGTCGATGGCGACACCTGCACCGACACGTACGGCGTGCCATGGCGCTCCTGCATCAAGCGCGCCGCCAGGGCCCAGAGTGACCCGACCAACACCGTATCGCTGGTGGCGAGCCGTTCCAGTGCATCGAAATGCGGGCGGATGGTCGGCGCGATCAATCCCCATAGGGTCTTGAACGACGTGCGTGGATTCCACAGCGCGGGGCTGGCGAGCGCAGCCTCATACTCCTGCGCCGACCCGATCGGCACAAAGCCGAAGCCATCGCGCTCCACCAGCGCCGCAAACGGCGCGTGCGTGCACACGACGACGCGATGGCCACGCTCCGCCAGCGCACGCCCGATGCCGATAAAGGGGTGGACGTCTCCGGTGGACCCAATGGCCGTGATGACGATCTGCGCCATGGCGGCCGTCCCGTCAGTAGAGACCGGGCACCAGCGCGCGAACCTGGCGGCGATAGGCGCGGTAAGGCTCGCCAAAATGCTCGGACAGCCAGCGCTCTTCCAGCCGCACCTTGTAGGCGAGCGACAGGAAGATCAGCACAAGACCGAAGCCTGCAGGCCACGCGCCCCGGATCATTGCCGCACCTGCCAGGGCTGCAAGGCAACCGGAATAGATGGGGTGTCGCACCAGCGCATAGGGGCCACTGCGCACCAGCTCATGGTCGTCCTTGAGCGTGACGGAAACGCTCCAGTTCGTGCCAAGGTGCACACGCCCCCAGACCGAAAACAGCAGCCCTGCCACCACCACTGCCAGCCCGCTCCACTGCAACACCCCGAAGACAGGTTCGGCCGGTGTGCTGCGCGCGAGCCCAAACAGGGGCCCGAACAGCGGAAGCGGCAACACGATCAACGCACTACCCACAATCAGCGGGATGGACTGCAACGTGCGCGACAGCCGACGCTCCATCCGGACGGTCTCCTTGGTACCGGGTGCGGCGTGAATCCAATACACAAGCCACGCCAGCCAAGGCACCACAATGGCCGCTGTCCGAACCAGCGCGGAGACCATCTCCCCCTCCATTTGCAGCGCACCCATTCAATTGGCTCCTGCAAACGTTGGCGCTTGCAGCGCAGCAAGAAACGACTGCGCGGGCAGCGGATGTGCTGCAGGCATCTCTGCCGTCTCGAAAAACGCCATGATCTCGCCGCGTACGGCCGCCTTTTGGGCGCGGCCTTCCAATTCCAGAAAATGGCCGGTATCTGCAATCGCAGAAAACTGCGCATTGTTGATATAGCTCGTCATTTTCCGAATATCACCGACCGGGGTGTGCTGATCCAGCACTCCATTAATAAACTTGATACCGCACCGAATATTGGAAAGCGTCGGCAAATAGTCATCCGGGCGCAGCGCTAATATCTGATCAATGTGAAATTTGATTTGTGCCCTTTCTTCTTCTGGCAAATTAATCAAATATCGATAGTTCATCGACTTCAACACACCCGGCAGGTTTTGCCCGACCGTGTTGTTGAGCAACTGAGCAGCGGCGTCTTTATCATCCTGACTGAGATAATCACGGGCCTTGCTCACGTAATCCATCATTTCTGCATTCAGATACGGCGAGAACGAACCAATGACGGCGCGCTGCACGCTGCTCGCGCCGCGCGCCAGCGCAAGCAACGCCGCCAGCCCACCCCACGAGACGGAATAGAGAAATTTCGGCCGGAACCGGTGAATCAGCTCCAGGAGGATGGCCACCTCGTCGTCCTTCGTCAGCAGAAACTGGCCTGGGTTGTACTGCCGCGACTGCCCTGCGTATGGCAAGTCGAAACACACCACGTTGTAGCGCTCGCTCAGATACTTGATGGTCTGCCCGAACGAAGCCGTCGTGGCCAATGCACCATTGACCAGGATGACGCTGTCCGCGTCGTCATGGAACAGGTGCCTTTCAACATGAACATTCAGTGTGTCAAACACACGAACAACGATTTTCTCAACGGACATGCCGCCTCCGCAAAACCGCAGACAAGAGTTATCCCTATCGCGCAAATCGCACAATATCCAAAAGGGAACATTCATGCTGAACACAACAAGAGCCCGCACCGAACATCTCGAGTGCAACTCTTGATGCAGTGCAAGGTAAGGCCAGTATAAGCATGCCCCGCTTCGACTTCCAAGCAGAAAGAACTAAATCTTTTGAGGGCCTCTATAAAAAGAATTTTTTTGACATCGGGCGTCTGATCGACTTTACACCGCCTCTTTACCTAAACCCGTAGGCCGCACCATTCGAGTGATTTTATGAAGCCTTGATAAAAGAGAGGTGATTTCATTTTTGCGTCATCCAGCCCGTTTAGATGGCAGGCAGGCCCGCTTTTGTGCGACCGCACAAATCCGGTGCCGCTCATGTGTCTGATGCATGGTCCACCTCACACCAGAACGGTCGGCGCCAAATGTCATGCAAAAGACATCGCCGCAAGCGCACCGCTCCTACACTGCGCCGCAGGCCGGTCCGGAACCCCACCCGTATGACCGGCCATGACAGGAGACACCATGCGCTACGCCAACAAGGTCCTTTCCGTGGACGACGCCATCGCCCATGTCCGCAGCGGCAGCCGCCTGATGCTGGGCGAATTCGTGGGCGCGGGCGAACCGGCCTGCTGCATTGAGGCGCTGCTCGCCAGCAACGTCGACCAACTCACACTCATCACCAACACGCCAGGGCTGCGCGGCGGCTTTCTCAAGGCCAAGTTGTTCGCCTCGGGTCAACTGGTCGAATTCATCGGCACCCACGTCGGCACGACGGATGAATCGACACAGGCGTACCTGACCGACGCCGTGCGCGTGGCCGAGTTCTTTCCGATGGGCACCTGGGCCGAGAAAGTGCGCGCCGGTGCGCTGGGCCTGGGCGGCGCACTCGTGCCGGTGGGCGTGGGCATCCTCGACCAGCCGGGCATGTTTCCCCAGCGTGGCGCACCCAAGCCAACGATCACGGTGGACGGCATGACCTGCTTCGTGGAGCGGCCCCTGCGCGCCGACGTGTCGATCATCAAAGGCTGGCGCGCCGATACCTTCGGCAACGTGGAGTTTCGCGGCACGGCGCTGCAGAACCAGCGCGACATCGCCATGGCGGGCGACTACACCATCGTCGAGGTGAATGAGATCGTGGAGGTGGGCGCGATTCCGCCGGAGCGCGTCGGCTGCCCCGGCGTGTTCGTCAATGCGGTGGTGCAAGGGCTGACATTGGAAGATCAGCACGCGCTCTACAAGCAGCACTGGACGAAGCTCGGCCGCTTACCGGTCACTCTAGCCGCTGCCGAAGCCTGACCACCACACAACGACGAAACAAGGAGACCGCCATGCACGCTGCCCTGCCCGAAACGCCCAAGCAACGTATCGCCGCCCGCTGCGCGCAGGAATTGCGCGCAGGGGAAGTCGTCAACCTCGGCTTGGGTATCCCCACGCTCACGGCCAACTACCTTGATGCCGATGCGGGCGTCATCTTCCACACCGAGAACGGCGCCTTCGGCTTTGGCGGGCGCCCCGCGCTCGATGCCATCGACAGCGACATCACCAACGCCGGCTGCGAGCCCATCACGCTGCCGCCGGGCGCGGCCATCATGGATCTCGCCACGTCGCTTGGCGCAATGCGCAACGGCTATATCGACGTGACCATCCTCGGCGCGTTGCAAGTGGACGCGCAGGGCAACCTCGCCAACTGGGCGTGCGACCGCAACGGCAAATGGTGGCCCGGCATCGGCGGAGCCATGGACCTGTGCTACGGCACGCGCAAGGTCATCGCCGCGCTGGCGCACACCGACAAGCACGGCAATTCCAAGATCCTGCCGCGCTGCACGCTGCCACTCACGGGAAAGGGCTGCGTGAAGGTCATCGTGACCGAGCATGCGGTGTTTGATGTGACCGATGCCGGGCTCGTGCTGCGTGAAATCCTCTCGCATGCGACACTCGACGACATTCGCGCCATGACCGCCGCGCCCTTCACGCTGGCTCCGCTGCTGCAGATGCGCGCACCGCTTGAGGCCTGAGGGGCCTGAGGAACGTCCATGCCCACCACCGTTGATTGGTTCTTCGATGTCATCTCCCCGTTCGCCTACCTGCAGCTTGAGCAGTTCGACAAGCTGCAACAGGACAACGACATCGTCATCCGCCCACGCCCCGTCGTGCTTGGGGCGATCCTGCACCACTGGGGGCAAAGGGGGCCGGCCGAGATCAGCCCCAAGCGCGTCTTCACCTATCGGCATGCGCTGTTTCGTGCGCAACAACTGGGCATTCCGTTCCGCATGCCGCCCGCGCACCCGTTCAACCCCATCAAGGCGCTGCGGCTGACCATTGCGATGGGCGGTTCGCTCGATGCAGTGCGCGCCGTCTTCCGGCACATCTGGCGCGATGGCAACGATGCGGCGTTGCCCGAAGGCTTTACCGCGTTGTGCAAGGCGGTGGGCTATCCCGAAGGCGCGGCCGCTGTCGAACAGCCGGCCGTGAAAGATGCCCTGCGTGCGCACACCGATGCGGCCATCGCGCTGGGTGTATTTGGCGTACCCACACTCGTCCACAACGGCGAGCTGTTCTGGGGCGAAGACGCCACGGAAATGTTCCTGCAAAGCCTGCACCACGGCTGGCTCGCCACGCCCGAAGTGCAGCACGTGAGCACCTTGCCGGTGGGCATCCAGCGTGGCTGATCAAGACACAAACGCCCGCCCCGGCATTACGCGCGCACGGCTGGCGCACATTGCCGCATGGTCGATCGAATTGCCTGCCGACGAGGCAGACCGCGCCTGCGCCGGCATTGTCGAGAAGACCTATGCGCGTGGCGCCTGCATCTGCCCGAAGAACACGTTGCTGGAGAGTTGGACCGGCGTAGTCACTGGCCTCATCAAGATCGGCACGGTCTCGCCCGAGGGGCGCAGCGTCACGTTTACGGGCGTGCCGGCCGGCGGCTGGTTTGGCGAAGGCACGGTGCTCAAGAATGAGCCGCGCCGCTACGACATCGTCGCGCTGCGCGATACGCGCATGGCCTTCATGGACCGCGCCACCTTTATGTGGCTGGTGGAAAACAGCGTCGCCTTCAACCGCTTCTTGGTGAAGCAACTCAACGAGCGGCTGGGGCACTTCATGGCGCTGCTGGAATACGACCGCCTGCTCGATGTCACACCGCGCCTGGCACGCTGCATTGCTTCGCTGTTCAACCCGGTGCTCTACCCCGGCGCGGGCGACCATCTTGAGATCACACAGGAAGAACTCGGCCTGCTCTCAGGCATGACGCGGCAGGTGGCCAACCAATCGCTCAAGGCGCTGGAGAAGGACGGCGTGGTGCGGCTGGAATACGGCGGCGTGACGGTCGTTGACCTGGATCGG
>JGI24740J21852_10001226_pt1 | contig 11599 bp, 8 predicted proteins | sample KBSCornC6_FD_21852 | JGI IMG/M metagenome (IMG submission 21852) | reverse complement strand
GCGAGCGCCGTCCCCTGGGCGTGCGACGCCTCTTCGCCACCGCCAGCCTGATCCTCGGCCGCACCTGCATCTACCTCGCCTTCAACGCGCTCTACCTGATCACCCTCGCCTTCACGACCGACTTCGCCCCGGGCGACGCGACGGTCCTCTCCTACGCCTATCTCTTCGCCAGCTACCTCGTTGCCGGCACCGCCTTCGCGCTCGGCATGTCACGGATCGCCGACATGAGCCGCGGCTTCCGGACCGATGTCCGCGCGGTGATGACCGAAACGGTGCCGCCGGGTTTCCGCTACTCGATCCTGATCTGCGCCCCCGCCCTGGCCGCCTTCGTCGCGGCCGGCGCCGCGATCGTCGGTGACCTCTTCTCGGCCAGCTTCGGGCCCGAGGACGTTCGCGTCCTCCAGGGCTTCGTGGCGCTGCTCTCGATCTGGACCGTCGCGGCGCTGCTCGTCAACCTGCTGCTGCCGGCGATGTTCGCGGTCGGCAAGGCTCGCTTCACCAACCTGCTGGCGCCGGCGCTATTGGTCGTCCACGTCGCCGCCTCGGCCTTGGGCGGCGTCCTCTTCGGTGCTTACGGCGTCGTCGGTGCCGCTTTCGTCGCACCGACGCTGTTCGCGATCGCGATGCTCGCCAAGAGCGGGCGCGAGACCTCCACCCTCCTCGCCCTCGAGATCGGCCGCGACGCCGTCCGCTTCCTCGGCACGGCGGCCATCTGCTTCGGCGCCGGGGCCCTTCTCGGCGACGCGGTCGGCGACGGGCTCGGCTCCTCGCTGGTCTCCGGCTGCGCCGGCGCCGCCCTCTACGTCGGGGCGCTGCCGCTGATCGCCCCCGCACAGGTCAACCGGGTGCTGCAAGCGCTGCCGATCGCCCGGACCCGCAACGCCGACCCGAGCGCCGCCACCACGGTGTAGCTGTAGCGACGCTCGGCGGCCGCCCGATTCAGGGGCCGTAGTGCATTTCCGCCGGGGTCCAATCGACCCCGCGGCCGTTGGCGAGCCGGTAGTCGTTGGCGGCCGGATTGAGGAATGCCGGGTTGCAGTCCTTGGTCGATCCGGGGGGCGGGCTCCAGCCACCGCTGTCGCAGTAGGAGTTGTTGGAGCCGGTCATGGTCGGGACGCTGCCGCCGCCGTTGGTCAACGTGATCGAGTTGAAGACGTTGTCCGAGACTTCCATGTTGGTGTAGGTGCCGGTCAGGACCGAGGTCCCGCCGCCACCTCCCCAGGCGACGGTGTTGTGCTTCATCTCCCCGTTGGAGATCGGCCCGTAGACCTGCCAGGGCGAGAGCTGGTAGCCCGTGCAGAGAGAGGCCGGTTCGCAGGGCAGGTCCTGCCGCACGATCAGGTTGTCGTCGGCGATGAAGCCGTCGATCGCGGGGCTCTGGTCCTTGACGAAGAAGCCCTGCCCACCGAAGTCGTGCAGGTAGTTCTTGCGGAAGACCAGGTGGTCGCCGACCCAAACCGACTGGAAGGCGTCGTTGTGCCCGCCACGCTCGGTGTTGCCCTTGAACTCGTTGCCTTCGACCAGCAGCCCGATCCCGTCGCCGTTACCGTCGTGGTAGACGTTGGCACGCACCTGGTCCTCGTTCATGGCGCCGTCGAAGATGTTGTTGGTGATCGCGGTGTCGTCGCACTGGTCCGGCGGTTCGGCGGTGCAGACGAAGACCCCGAAATGACCGCCCGCAAGGATGTGGTTGTGGTCGACGACGGTGCGATCGACGTTGCGGGCGATCGTGACGCCGCCGTTGATGACGAAGCGGGCGATCGTGTAGCCGGACGCGTTGACATCGACGTCGCCGATCGTCGCCCCGCCCGGGTTGGCCGCCTTCAGGGTGACGCCCGGAGCCCCCTTGGAGGAGCTCAAGGTCACGTCCCCGTAGGTGCCGTTGGCAAGGCAGACCACCTGCCCGGCACTGGCCGAGGACAGCGCCGACTGCGCTGCGGAGACACTTGAGACCGTCGAGGTGCAGCCGGCTGCCGGCGGTTCTTCTTCGACCGGAGTGGAAGTCACCGTCCAGCTGTAGGTCGCCGGGGTCGCGTCGGTGTTGCCGACGGCATCGCTGGCGCGGACCGAGAACTGGTGCGCGCCGACGGCAACGCCCGAATAGCTCTTCGGCGAGCTGCAGGCGGCCCAGCTGCCGGAGTCGAGCTTGCACTGAAAGCTCGAGCCCGACTCGCTGGAGCTGAAGGCGAAGCTGGCAGTCGTCGCAGCGGTGCTGGAGCCGGGACCGCTGCCGATCGTGGTGTTCGGGGCCGTTTCGTCCGGCTGCGGTTCGGTCGTCGTGACCGTCCAACTGTAGGTGGCCGGGCTGGTGTCGGTGTTGCCGGCGGCGTCCGTGGCGCGGACCGAGAACTGGTGCGCGCCCACTGCAAGGCCGGTGTACCGCTTCGGCGAGGTGCAGGCGGCCCAACTGCCGGAGTCGAGCTTGCATTCGAAGCTGGAGCCGGACTCGCTCGAGGCGAAGGTGAAGGTGCCGCTCGTCGCCGTGGTGCTCAGAGCGGGTTCGCTGACAATCGTGGTTTGTGGTGCCGTGGTGTCAGGCGGGGGTTCGCTCGAAGTGACCGTCCAGCTGTAGGTCGCCGGGGTCGCGTCGGTGTTGCCGGCGGCATCCGTGGCACGGACCGAGAATTTGTGCGAACCGACCGCGAGCCGTGAGTAGCTCTTCGGCGAGCTGCAGGCCAACCAACCGCCGGAGTCGAGCTTGCACCGGAAGGTCGAGCCTGACTCGCTGGATTTGAAGACGAAGCTGGCACTGGTAGCGCCGGTGGACGAGCCGGGGCCACTGCTGATAGTGGTGTTGGGCGCAATGGTGTCGGCGGGCGGCGTCGGCTGCGTCGGTTCGCCCGGCGAAGACGGTCCACCCGGAGAGGTGGGCTGAGTGGGTTCGGTCGGAGCAGGTCGCGGAGCGTGGTGATGCCGGCGCCCACGGCGGGACTGCTTGCCGATGGTGACTCGGACGTGTGAGCCCAGCATGGCTCGCCCGGACGGCTGTTTTTTCGGCGCGAAGGTTCCTACGCGAAATGCCGAGGCGGCTGCGGTCAAGCCCAAGCAAGTGGCGACTGCAAGCGTAAAGAAGAGGAGGAAACGGACAGGGCGAAGACGTCGCTGGCGACTGGTACCAGACACTTTTGCCTCCCTTGGCGAGAAGTTCATCGGCCCCTCTGCATCGGCGACCACTTGACTCTCATGAGTTTTGGGTCTCCGCTTGGGGACGGATGTCCGATACCCGAAGAATCTTGGCTAAAAACCTGCACGGTTTTCTGTCGCGCTTCCACAATTGCGCGCGATGCTAGGACGGTCTTCGGCTATTTCTGTGAAGAAAGCCGTAAAAAAGCGCTAAATTTCGTCCTTTTTCCGTACTTTCAGGGGCCGAAGCGCATTTCGGACGGGGCCCAGTCGACCCCCCTGCCGCCCCCGATGCGGTAATCGTCGGCAGCCGGATCCTTGAAAGGGGGATGGCAGTCGATTTTCTCCCCTGGGGTCTTCCTCGGCCACGATCCGCCCGCGGTCGCTTCGCGCCAGCAGCGGGTGTTGTTGCGGTACTGGCCCTCGATCGGCGTCGAGGTCCAGATCCGGCTGACGACGTTGCGAGCGATGACGCTGTCGGGTGAGTTCCCTTCCTGGAAGGACACCTGGTCGAGACCGTCCCAAACCGTGTTGTGGATGAACTTCAAGGCCGTATAGGGACCGAAGATCTGGACGATCGAGGGCTGACCGCACCCCGGAGCCTGTGGCGCGCACGGCAGGTCGTCACGCAACATCAGGTTGTCTTCGACCCTGATCCCATGGACCGGGCTGGCCTGGTCCTTGACGAAGAACCCCTGGCAGCGATTGTCGTGCACATAGTTCCTGCGGAAGACGAGGTGGTCCCCGACCCAGACCGTCTGCAGGCAGTCGGAGTGGTTTCCGTTCTCGCGGACGCCGGTGATCTCGTTTCCTTCGACCAGCGCACCGATCCCGTCGCCGTTGGCGTCGTGGTAGCGATTGAGTCGGATCGCGTCCTCGCCGAAGGGCCCGACGAACTTGTTGCCGACGATCGAGACATCGTTGACAGTCACCGTGTCGGTGGGCCCGGCGTCGACCCCGAAGTAACCGCCGCCGATCCGGTTGTGGGCGATCGCGACCCCGGTCGATTCCGGCAGGACTTCGACGTCGCTGGTGATCTTGAACTCCGCCAGCGTCAGGTGCTTGCCCCCGACCGCCGCTCCGTCGAGAGTGGCGTCGCCCGGGTGCTCCGCCCTTAGGGTGACTCCAGGTTGTGACTTATCCGCATTCAGCTCGAGCCGCCCGTAGGTTCCGTCGGCGAGGCAGACGACACCGCCGGGTGCCATCGCCGCAACAGCGCTGCGGGCCGCGTCCAGATTGGCGACGGTTTTGTCGCACTCGCCATGCCGGCTCCGCTGTGCGGCCGTCAGCTGAATCGTCTCGCTGGACTCCTCGCCTCCTCCGAACACGTACACCACGGCCAATACCGCGGCTAGGCCGAGGACGATCCAGCCCAGGCGTCCCCGGGTGCTCATCCGGGCCCCGCTTCGAGCCGCACCGGCGAGGTCGCGTCCTTGACCAAGAGACCGGGTTCGCCACTGCCGTCGGCCGGGACCGTGTACACGTTCTTGCCGTCGGAGTAGGCCAGGGTGTTGTCGTCGAGCCACTCGACCTGGTCGTCGATCGAGCGTTCCTCGGCGACGGGATGATCCGCCAAGGTCGCCACGTCCAACACCCGCAGGCGCCAGCGGTTGTTGCCGATCCGCGACTTGTAGGCGATCTGCTTCCCGTCTGGCGAGAGCGAGGGACACTCGACGCCGTCGCGCAACACCGTCATCTCGCGCTTGGCGATGTCGCCTTCGACCAGGTAGTGATGGTCGCCGGTCCCGAGCGTCGCGTAGAAGCGGTTCGAGTCGGTGGGGTCGAAGGTCATCCCCCAGAAATTGAAGTCGACCGCGTCGAAGGGCTTGCCGTCCTTGGTGACGTCGAACTGCTCGAGCTGGGTGGCGACCTTGCCGGTGTGCATGTCGACCACGTAGGTCCTGGTCGAGAAGGCGGTGCTGGATTCGAGGTAGGCATCGCCGCTGACGAAGACGGTCATCGCCCCGTAGCGACCGTCCTCCGAGACCCGGGCGCGCGACGGCAGCCCGCTGAGCGGGATCGTCTCTTCCGATTCGAGCTCGCGATTGAAGACCTTCGCCGTGTAGTCGACGCCCGACGGCGCCACTCCCATGCAGATCCCGTGGCCGGCGGCGTAGTAGACCCGCTCGCAGCTGAGGTCGCCGCGCTGGCGCAGCTTGCCGTTGTCGAGTTCGTAGACGCGGCCGTTGAGGGTTGGTTTCTGCGGGTCGACCGCGCGCACCATCAGGTCGGTCTTGGCCAGCACCGCCCCCGCCTCCGGGCGAGCGTCGGTCGTCGTCTGGCTCGGGCCGGTGGCTGCGATCGCGATGTAGACACCGCCGATGACCACGCAGAAGACGATCAGCCCGACGAGGATCTTGGCGTTGCGGCTACCCATGCAGGGCGGCGCGCTGCGAACGCAGCAGCAACGGGGCCGCGATCAGTAGCGCCAGGGCCAGGGCCAGGGCGAAGACGATCACTGCCTGCTGCAGCCCGATCGCCAGCCAGAGAGCGCCGAAGAGGAGCGAGGAAAGAAGGTTGCCAATGCTGACCACGGTGGTCAGTATCCCCATCCCGCTCGCCTGGAGGTCCTCCGGCAGCACCGCGCCGGCAATCGCCGACAGCACGCCTTCGCTGGCGGCGAAGTAGCCGCCGAGGGCAATCAGGCTGACGATCAGCCCGACGTACCCGAGCGAGTTCAGCATCAGCGCCCCGTAGGTGACGAAGAGGAGCGCGAAACCGGCCAGCAGCACCGGCACCCGGCCGACCCGGTCGGCGAGGCGGCCGACCGGGATCGCCAGCGTCATGAAGACGACCGCGGTGACTACATATAGGAGCGGGAAGACGGCCGGCTCGAAGTCGATCTTGCGCTGCAGGCCGACGTAGATCAGCGCGTCGGAGACGCTCGCCAGCGAGAGCACGCCGGCGCCGATCAGCAGCAGCGCGAAGCGCGGGTCGCGGAGCAGCCCGGCAGCCTTGCGCAGCGACGGCGGCGCACCCTCGCGCGGCGCCCGCCAGGGCTTGCCCTGGACGGTCAGGACCAAGACGGCCAAGCCGAGGAAGGCAAAGAGCGTGCTCACCACGAAGACGGCGTCGAAGCGGGCCGGCGCCGCGAGCAGGATGCCGAAGGCGACCAGCGGGCCCAGCATCGCGCCGACGCTGTCCATTGCCCGGTGGACCCCGAACGAGGTCGCGAGGTTGTCCTTGGTGCTGGAGAGCGAGATCAGCGCGTCGCGCGGTGCGGTCCGGATCCCCTTGCCGATCCGGTCGAAGGCGACGATCGCACCGACGCCGCCGATCGAGCTACCGGCAGCGACCAGTGCCAGCTTCCCCACTGCTGAGATCCCGTAACCGCTCTCGGCAACCGACTTGGGGCGGCGCCAGCGGTCAGAGACGAAGCCGGCGAGCACTTGGACAAGCGCGGCGGCGCCGCGGTAGGTGCCGTCGATGGCCCCCAACGCCAGCGGGCTGGCGCCGAGCGAGAAGACCAGGTACATCGGCAGGATCGTCGCCACCATCTCCGAGGAGATGTCGGTGAGCATGCTGGTGAAGCCCAGCATGACCACGTTGCGGGAGACCCGCAGCGCCTCTGGCCGCTGGAACCAGAGCTTTGGCTTCAGCAGCGCCTTGGAGGCTTCAACTTGGTACATGACTTGGTTCCTGTGCCTGCACGGCGCCGAGTTCGAGACGACCGGCCACTTCCCTCGCCACCTCTTCGGCGAAGCCCATGACCGAGTCGCCGTTCAGCAGGTAGGGGTAGATCTGGGCGTTGGAGGCTAGGGCAAGGCCGTCCACTCCGGGCCAGATCGGCGCCATCTGCAACGGCTGGCGGTCGGCGCGCAGCTGATGCACCGGCTCGACCAGCTTCGCCCGCTGCACCGTCCAGTCGACGACCTCGTCGCGGCTGAAACCGGGCGAGAGCCGCGCCAGGTAGTCGCTGAAGCGGCGGTAGATCGACTCGTCGTCCTCGCTCTGCTCGGGCGCGTCGGGCGCGCAGTACTTGGGCATGTAGACGAGGTGATGGCCGTCGGTGTGGTCGGTCCCGACCACCTGGGTGGTCTCGATCGCGCTGGTCAGCGGCGTCGGCTCGACGATGTTGACGGCGTAGTAGGGCAGCAGCGAGCGCTTCACCTTGACGATCACGCAGACGCAGCCGAGCCAGCGCTCGGGGTAGGGCTCGATCAGGGCCTGGTGGCGCTCCGGCAGCAGGAAGCGCAGCGCCGGCGGCTGCAGGGTCGGGATCGTCAGGTCGAACTCGAGCGTATCCCCCTCCAGCTCGACGCCCCGCACCGAGCCGTCCTCGCGCAGGGCCAGACCGCTGACCGGAGCGCCGGTCATCACCTCGACCCCGAGCTTCTCGGCCCGGGCGACCATCGCGTCGATCAGCCGCTGGTGGCCGCCAACGATGTGGCCCATCGCCTCGCCGCCGCCGCCTTTGCTCTCGCGCGCGCCCGACATCCGCCGGGTGCGGGCCCAGAGGTAGGTTGCCGGCAGGCCGGAGGGGTCGCCGTCGAAGCGGGTCGCCAGCAGCGGCTCCCAGATCTTCTCGACTACCTCACGGCCGCACTGCCGCCGCAGCCAGTCCTCCAGCGCGACGACGTCGAGCTTCTCGGGGCTGCCGCGGAACTGACACTGGGCGACGAACCAGCCCAGCCGCAGCCGCGCCGCCGGCGAGAGCGGCGAGAAGCGCAGCAGGTCGCCGACCCCGTTGAAGTCGTGCATCTCTCCGCCGGCGAAGAAGCCGGCGCCGACGTTGTTGAAGCGCAGCTGGTCGCCGAGCCCGACCTCTTTCGCCATCGCGATCATGCGGCTGTCCGCCGGCGTGATCACGTGGTAGAAGCGATCGACCTCGTGGCCGCCGAAGTCGAAGGTGCCGGCGAGGCCGCCGAGGCTGGGCCCGCGCTCGATCACGGTCACCGCGGCGCCGGCCTCGGCCAGGCGCAGGGCCAGCGAGGTCCCGAGCACGCCGCCGCCGACGATGCCGATCCGCGGCTGCTTGGCGGTCATGGCGAAGGGGTTGCGAGCGGCTGAACCTTGCCGTTGCTGCTGCCGCCGACCGGCTCCGGCTCGGACGGCAGCGGTGCCGTCGCCTCGGCCAGCGGCGAGACCGGCGGTGGCTGGATACGGCCGACCATGTGCGCGGCCATCACCCGGAAGTAGGCGACCACCGTCGGTTTGAGCTGCATCTTCGACTCGCCTTTGCGGGTCGTCCAGTCGTTGGTCGTCGGCACCTCGGCGACGCTGGCGCCGGCGTTGTAGAGCTTCAGCAACAGCTCGACATTGGCGGCGAAGCCGGGCTCGCGGACCAGCAGGTAGCCGTAGGTGTCGGCGGCCTTGCGCAGGGTGCCCGCCCGGTAGACCCGGTAGAGCGAGGAGAGCGTGTGCATGTCGCGCAGCCCGCCCAGGTAACGGAAGGTGTTGGAGACCGACTTGCTGGCCATCAGGCGCCAGCCGGCGACGCCGACGATGCTGCCGCCGGGTGCGTAGACCGAGGCGAGGACGACGTCGGTGCCCCGATCGAACAGCTCCATCATCTTCGGCAGGTCGGAGAGGTCGGAGGTGGTGTCGGCCTCGAGGGTGACAATCGCGTCGTCGTCGGAGGACTCCTTCAGGGCCGAGCGGATGCCGGTGTTGATCGCGGTGCCGAGGCCGCGGTTGACGGTGTGGGTGACGAGCGCCAGGTGCATGTCGGCGGCGTGCTCGCGGATCACGTCGGCGGTGCCGTCGGTGGAGCCGTCGTCGACGATGATCACGCGGGCGCCGAGCTCACGCGCCACCGGCGCCAGGTCGGCCAGCAGCTTGGGGATGTTTTCGGCCTCGTTGTAGGCCGGGATCACGAAGCGGATCATGCTGCCACCGCCAGCGGCCGCGGGGCCGGGATGTCGAGCAGCTCGACCGGGCGGCGGACCGCCGCCGACTCGCGCACGGCGAGGGCCGCGGCCAGGGCCTTGACGCCGTCGTGGGCGCTGACCGGCTCCGGCGTGTCCTCGATGATGCAGCGGCAGAAGGCTTCCAGCTCGGCCTGCAGCGGCTCCGCCTTGGCCAACGAGAAGCGCACCGCGGTGCCCTCGCCGTCGCCGCGCAGCATCGAGAGGCCGTCCCACTGCAGGGGCGCGCTCGGCGACTCGACGAACCAGACGTCCTGGGTGATGTAGCTGGCGCGCAGCAGACCGTTCTCGCCGATCAGCATCACTTCGCGCGTCTTCTCCGGGGTCAGCCAGTTGACGTCCAGCAGCCCCAGCGTCTCCCGCTCGGCTTCGCCGGCGAAGCGGACGAGGCAGGTCAGCAGGTCCTCCTGGGAGCCATGCTGGAAGCGGCCGCCGTCGGCGTAGATCTCGCTGATCGTCAGCCCGAGCACGTGCTGCATCACGTCGAGGTCATGGGTGGCGAGGTCGATCGCGACGCCGGTGTCCTGGATCCGCGTCGGCAGCGGCCCGACCCGGGTCGTGTGGGCGCGGTAGACCTGACCCAGGCGGCCCTCGGCGACCAGCTGGCGCAGCTTCGCAACCGCCGGGTTGAAGCGCTCGACATGGCCGACCATCAGCTTGCGACCGGCCTCCATCGCGGCACCGCGCATCCGCAGCGCGTCCGGCAGCGTCGTCGCGATCGGCTTCTCGACCAGGACGTGCAGGCCGGCGGCCAGCGCCTCGAGGGCGACGGTGGCGTGAAACTCGGACGGGCAGGCGATCGAGACCGCGTCGATCTCGTCGGCGCCGAACTCGATCAGGTCGCGCCAGTTGGCGTACTCGTTGACCTGCATCGCCCCCAGCGCCCGCCGCCGCGACCCCTCGTCCGGGTCGGCGACGGCGACCAGCTGCGCGTTCTCGATCTGCGCGTAGTTGCGGACGTGGAACGCGCCCATGCGCCCACAGCCGATGACTCCTATCCGGACCTGGTCAGACAACGGACCCCTCCAATGCTTGGTCGAGCATGGCGACGGTCAGACCGGCGATCCGCGCGGCGGCGTTGCCGTCGCCGAAGATCGGAGGCCGCTCGGCCGGCTGCGGCTTCGCCAGCGCGGCGCGGAACATCTCCGCGTCGACGCCGACCAAGGTGTTCCAGCCGGTCGAGACGGTCTCGATCCACTCCGTCTCCTCTCGCATGGTTATGCACGGCACCCCCCAGAGATAGGCCTCACGCTGGACGCCGCCGGAGTCGGTCGCGATCGCGACCGCGTCGCGCTCGAGCGCGAGCATCTCCGTGTAGGTGACGGCGTCGCGCACCTCGACGTTGGCGGGAACCTCGAGCCCCCAGACCTCAAGGCTCTTGCGGGTACGCGGGTGGACCGGGAAGATCACGCGGTACTCGGCCGCCTCGAGGCAGCTCAGCACCGCTCCCAGGCGCTCGGCCGAGTCCGTGTTGTAGTTGCGGTGCGCGGTCGCCAGCACGTACTCGCCGCTCTCGCCGCCCTCGGGCAGGCGGTCGCGGGTGGCCAGCAGCACGTCGGCCAGCGGGTCGCCGGTGACGTGAATCGCTCCCTTCACCTGCGGGTCCTCGACGAGGACGGCGCGGGCGTGCTCGCAGGGCGCGAGCAGAAGATCGGAAAGCCGGTCGGTCTCGATCCGGTTGGCCTCCTCGGGCATGTCGGCCCGGTAGCTGCGCAGCCCGGCCTCGACATGGAGGAGCGGCACGCCGGCGGCGACGGCGGCACGGGCGCCGGCCAGGGTCGCGTTGGTGTCGCCCCTGACCAGGACGCCGTCGGGGCGCTCGCTGGCGATCACGCGGGCGATCCGCTCCTGGGCGACGGTGACGCCTTCGTCGTTGGGCAGCGAGCCGACGCCGAGGTTGTACTCCGGCAGCGGCAGCTTCAGGTCGGCGATCTGCAGGTCCGACATCTTCGGGTCGTAGTGCTGACCGGTGTGGACGAGGATCTCCTCGACGCAGTCGTTGAAGGCGAGCGAGAGAGGCGCCGCCTGCACGATCTCGGGACGAGAGCCGATGATGGAAATGATCCGGGGTGCCATATGCAAGATCAACGCGCCGGAACCGTCCTACTTTCGCGCCTGGGAGGATTTTCTTCCGCAGCGCTGCCGTGCGGCGGTCGCCTTATATGGGCTCAGCCGAATTTCACCCGACTCCAAGCTTCAACCGGTGCAAGCTTCTGGTGTTCCGCCACGTTTGTTTCGTGCGTATGGAGGCACACGAACTCACCAACGAGCGGAGCGTCGGGCTCGACGAGCCCACCCCTCTCGCCGCGAGCGCAGAGCCGCGCTGGCAGGTCGCCGCGCGGCGCCTGATCGACCTCTCGGGGTCGGCGCTGCTGATCCTCCTCTTCTCGCCACTGCTGATCGGCGTCGCCCTCGCCGTCCGCTTCGACAGCCGTGGCCCGGCCCTGTTCCGCCAGCGCCGCGTCGGCCTCGACCGGCGTGAGTTCACGATCTTCAAGTTCCGCAGCATGCGGCTCGACGCCGACCCACAGGGGCACCGCGAGTACGTCACCGCGCTGATCGACGGCAAGGCCGCCAGCCAGGGCCGCGACAACCTCTTCAAGCTCGCC
>JGI24740J21852_10001225_pt1 | contig 11606 bp, 7 predicted proteins | sample KBSCornC6_FD_21852 | JGI IMG/M metagenome (IMG submission 21852) | reverse complement strand
CCTGCCACGGCTACGCGCGCGCCCTGCACCAGCTGCTCCACGGCCGCCCCCACCCCGGCCGCTTCCACGTCCGCGGCTTCAACGAGCAGGGCACGACGACGACGCCCTTCGACATGGTCGTGATGAACCGGATGAGCCGCTATGACCTCGCGCTCGAGGCGCTGCGGCGGGCCAAGCGCCAGGTGCCGGGCGCCAGCGAGCTGCGGGAACACTGCGAGGAGATGCTCGCCCGCCACCACGATTACGTGCGGGAGCACCTGGAGGACATGCCCGAGGTCCGCGACTGGACCTGGCAGCCTTCCTGAGCGTGGCATCGCCTTCGGCACGCATCCTCACCGTCAACGCCGGCTCCTCGAGCCTGAAGCTGCGAGTACTCGACTCCGACGACCGCGTCGTCGGCGCGCGCGAGAGCGGTGCGGTCGGGGGACGGGAGGAGCTGCAAAACGAGCTGGCGGCGATCCTCTCCGAGGCCGGTCCGGTCGACGCCGCCGGCCACCGGGTGGTCCACGGCGGCCCCGAGCACGATGGCCCTGCCGTGATCGACTTGAGCGTCGAGGACGATCTGCGCCGCCTCGCCGACCTCGCCCCGCTTCACAACCCGCCCGCGCTGGAGGCGATCCTCGCCCTGGAGGCCGAGCTTCCGGGCTTGCCGAACGTGGCCTGCTTCGACACCTCCTTCCACGCCGCCATGCCGGCCGCCGCCTCGACCTACGCCCTGCCCGCGGCGTGGTCAGCCCGCTGGCCGCTGCGCCGCTACGGGTTCCACGGTCTCTCCCACGCCTACGCCAGCCGCCGCGCCGCGGAGCTGCTCGGGGGACCGGCGGCGGAGCTGCGCCTGGTCACCGCGCACCTCGGCGCCGGCGCCTCGCTGGCGGCGGTGATGGGCGGCCGCTCGGTCGACACGACGATGGGCTTCACCCCGCTCGAGGGCCTGGTGATGGCGACCCGTTCGGGGTCGGTCGATCCGGGACTGCTGCTCTGGGTGCAGCGTCACGGTGAGATCGGCGCCGAGGAGATGGAGCGGGCCCTCGATCGCGAGGCGGGCCTGCTTGGCCTCTCGCGGCGCTCAGCCGATATGCGCGAAGTGATCGCCGCGGCGGACGAGGGCGACGAGCACAGCCGCCTCGCCTTCGACGTCTATATCCACCGGCTCGCTGGCGGTATCGCGACGATGGCGGCGGCGATGGGCGGCATCGACGGCCTCGCCTTTACGGGCGGCGTCGGCGAGAACTCGCCACGGGTGCGCTCCGCAGCGGCAGAAGCGGTGACCTTCCTCGGCGTCGAGCTCGACCCCCGACTGAACGACGAGGGCAAGGGCGACGGCTTGATATCGGCTGCCTCGGCGTCGGCGCCAGTCGTCCTAATCGAAGCCCGCGAGGACATGGAGATCGCCAGGCAAGTCCGCAGCGCCATCGACTGACGACTGGGTCACGCTTCGGGGCTTTGAACCGGCCTCTCCGATTTCGGGAACTTCTCGCCAGAAGTTCCCGACTCGGATCGTTTCGCCGCATATCCGCGCATATGTAGGGGCCGCCGCGAGAGTTCACGTCTCCGCGCATTTCCCTCTAGGACGCGGAAAATCGACTCGCTCAGGGATTCAGACCACCTGGATCGCACCCAGGAGGTCACCGGTTCGGTCACAAGTCATAGGCCTTGCGAACCCGATGCCTGAACCAAAGTCACAGGTTCGGGCTTTGTTCCACCCGACTGGACACAACGGCGCCAAGAGAGCAAACTCGAGCTGCCGCGAGGAGGGCATCCCCACCGTCGCCAGTGCCGGGACCTCGGATGGATCGGCCGGTAGATGCAGGGAAGCCCATGGCCCTCGCTTTGCAAGAGACCGGCATCGACCATCGGGGCAACCCCCTCCCCACCGACATCTGCGCCCAGCGCCGCCGCGATACCGGCGAGCTCGTTTCCTTCAGGGTGAGGTGGCGGCAGCTCGATGACCGCGGTCGTCGTCTACGGCCGAGCAGGTCCTTCTCGATCCGGAAGCTCGGCTCGCCCGACCGGGCGCTCGACGCCGCGACCTTCTTCCAGGCCGGCGCCGTCGAGGCCTCCCGGGTCTATCGCAGACGGACCCGGCTGCCGGGCGTGCTCACCGCCAACGACGTCTTCGGCGAGTGGATGAGGCTCCATGCGGTCGACCTGACCCTGGAATACGCCGAGAAGATGGCCCGTCTCTGGGAGAAGGAGATCGCCATGCGGCCGATCGGCGACATGCGGCTCAAGGAAATCTCGGCCGAACCCTCGCTGCTCGTCACCCAACAGGACGAACTGGTCGCCGAGGGGCTCGCAGCAGGCAAGCGTCGTGAAATCTGGAAACTGGTGCGCGCCGTCCTGCGCTGGGGGCGCCGGCGCCATCCCAACGTTCTCACGATCGAGGTGGCAGGACTTATCGAGCTGCCTGCATACGACCGCTTCCGACTCGCCTACGCGGCCGATGCCCTGGGGCTCGAGCGGGTCATCGAGGCGATGCTGAACCGGCCGAGCCATGACCGCCTGTTCAGCCTCCGCGACGCGGCACTCGTCGCAGCAATGGGTTTCACCGTCGCCACCCGGCCATCCGAATGGAGGATGTCGGCGACATGGGGGGACCTCCGCGAGGACACGGTCGAGTTCCAGCGGCGTGGCCGACGGTCCGGCCGCCGGGTCGCCGGTCTGAAGCGGGGTGCGCATGTCGCCCTGCTCCTGCCAAACGCCCGAGACCGGTTGCTCTCCTTCCGGCACGAGCTCGAGAGGCGGTTCGGCGCCCAGCCGCCGCACGCCCTGATCTTCCAGGTCCTCGACGCGGACGGGCCGGTCTGGGTGAGACCCCGCAGCGGAGGCGGACGGGTTCCGCTCGCCTGGCCCATGAACACCTACAAGACATGGACCCAAAGGGTCTGGGGGTCGGCACGGGAGGCCGCCGCGCGAGCACCGGACGCACCGCCGGGCCTGGCGAGGATGACCTTCTACGACTGCCGCCACACGGCGATCTCGTTGGCCCTCCATTCGACCCTGGTTATGGGACCGCTCGGAATGAACCTGCACCCCTTGGCGGCGATGGCTGGGCACAGCATCCAGACCCTCGAGGACCGCTACCGCCACATCATCGTCCGCTACATCGGCAAGCCCGCGATCGACCTCGAGGAGGAGTGTCGCGCGGCAAGGGAGAGGGTCGCAGAGGCTCCGTTCTCCGCGACCCCGGGCCGCGCTGCTGCCGCCTAAGCGGTGGTTCGCCGGCCCGAGAGCCGACCCTGGGTTGGGCAGGGGTTGGGCAGAAACTGTCCCCTCATGTCCCCTTCTGTCCTTTCGTGTCCCCTGTCCATACCGCATTCCAGAGCGGTTCGGCTCTGCCAAGCCAAATCTAGGCTTGACAAATCGGCCCTCCTAAGGGATAGGCCGCTGGTTCGAATCCAGCTCGGGGCATAGCGGGGCGTATCGAAAGCTCAGGCAGCGACGCGGAAAAAGAGCTTCAGCTCTTCCAAGAAGTCGAAGCCAGATCGATGCAGAGCAACCGGATCGGCAACCGCGAGAACGGCACCGGCGACAACCAACGCGCCCAGGCAAGCAACACCGAACAGAGTCAAGCTGCGCTTGATTTCCGCGTTCTCGATGTCCAGTTCGTGCTCACGACGCCGAAGCGGGAGTAACTCGCGCTCGTCTTCCAAGGCTTGGATTTGGAGCTGCTTGAGCCGTAGATCGGCTTCGGCATTTTCCAGCCGAACCCGCTCTGAATAAGCGCCCGACGCGTTTTTCCGGCCACGCTCGTGACCCCGCATGCTTGCCCTTTCGGTGTGTTGCGTCGGCTCTGTCGAAAGCAGTCCGCGCAAACAGGCAAACGTACGGTCCTTCTACTATTGGTTCCTTTGGTTAGTGATGGTTTGAGATGGCTTCGGTGTAACTAGGTAAACCTGCTCACGCTGTTACCGCTCGACAGAGCCGACATAGCAATTGCTTCCTCGATGCCGGATCAGACTTGGAACTGGTCGATGACTTCTCATGGGTCACCTCCTTTCGTTTTCTAAGGGCAGCTGAAATTATGCCAGCCCGCCATCCGGACGAAATAGGCCTAACGCGAGAGCACGGTGATCGCAAGCGCGACCCAGGCGACGGTAAATCCCGTCAGGACGGTGGTGTTGAGGCCGCGATAGGCCAGCGACTCCTTCTGCATCTCGGGGCGGAAAGCCAGGACCCCCAGGGTGAGGGGCGCGATGTAGGCGCCGGTCACGAGAAGGGTGCCGATCCAGGTCGGGACCGAGGCAACCGCAGCCCCGACGGCGACGAGGATCGTGCCCTGCATCAGCAGGTCCAGGTGGGCCTGGCGGATACGGCCGAGCTGGCGGACGCCGTGGCGTTTGAGCGCCTCCGGCGCCTCGATCATCGCAATCATCGCCCAGCCGGAGACGACACCGACGGCCAGCTCGCAGATTCCCAGCTTGATGAGGAGGGGCACCTTCTGCTCCTTTGAGGCTTAATACACAACTAGAAGAAGATTACAGTTCTGGCATAATTCTGCAAGATGCCGAGGAAGTCCGCTGCCCCGCCTCTTGTTTCCCGAACCGAGCGCCGCAAGGCGCGCACCGCCGGCGCGATTCTCGACGCCGCCGAGCGGCTCTTCCTCACCCACGGCTACACCGCGACCACGATCGAGGACCTCTCCGAGACTGCCGACGTCGCGGTCGGCTCGATCTACGCTCATTTCGGCGGCAAGGAGGGCGTCTACGCGGCCTTGGTCGACCGCGCCCTCAAGCTGGACCGGCGCTACAGCGAGGAGGGTCTTGCCGCGGGCGATAAGCCGTTGGAACGCCTGGTCGGCATGGGCGAGGGGTACCTGCGCTTCGCCCGCGAGCACCCCGCCTACTTCCGGCTCTTCCGCTTCCCCCCGCCAGATCGCCCCAGCGCCGAGGAGGCCCCCGGCCCGGCCGCCCGGATCGCCGAGCGGATCGGCGACGAAGTCAGCCGCATGGCGGGGCTCCTCCGCGAAGCATCCGAGGAAGGCGCGATCCGCCCGGTCGACCCCGAGCCGATGGCACGCTTCATGTGGGCGGCCTGGGACGGAGTGATCGCCGCCCACCTCGGCCCGGCCAACATGGAGATCTCCGACGCCGAGTTCGAGCAGATGCTGAACCAGGCCCGCGAGGCGCTGGTCCGTGGCCTACTACCGCCGACGCCTTAGCCCTGCACCCCGCAGCTCCGCGTCATCGTCGTCTCCAGCATCCGCCCGTCTTCGAAGCCGAAGGTGGCCCGGGCGAAGGCGAAAGTGGCCCCGGGGAATCCGGGAGCGGCCGGGCAGCCGGCGGAGACGAAAGAGCGTTCCCGCCCTCTGTAGTGGAAGATGCGCTTGAGGGTGAGGGAGACGTTGGAGACGTAGCCCCATTCGGCGGCGACTTGGGGCAGTTCGGCGGTCAGCGTGGTGTGGAAGCGCCCCGAGGCCTCGCCGAGACGGAAGACCAAGACGTTTGACTGCGGCACCGGTTCGGTCCCGTAGACGTGGGCGAAGATCACGTGCTCGCCGTGGAAGATGCCGTTGAAGGCGAGCACCTTCCCCTGCGCCGGAAAGGGGCTCTGTTCGGGTAGGACGACATGGGCGGAGAAGGAGCCGCGACCGATTAGCGAGTCCGGACAGGATTCGATCGCTTCATTGGTCGAGGCCGGCTGGATCTGGTGGTAGTGGCAGGCCGGCAGGCCGCGGTAGTCGATCTTGCCGTTGCGGTTGATCGCGAGGGAGATCGTCCGCAACTGCGGCGGGTTGGAGCCGTCGGTGGTGGCGATATCGCCGCCGAGGGTGACTTTGACGGGAGCTCGGCCCTGGCGAGGCAGGGCATGAGGGGCGATCTTGCCGATGAAGGAGACCCGCAGGTTGCCTTCCTGGGTCACCTCAGCGGAGGCGAGGGAAGCGCTGGCGAGGACACAGAGGGCCGCCGCGGTGGCGGCGGCCCTGGCGAGGATCCGGGTGCTCATGTGTCTGTGCCTGGCCCTAGTGACGGCGCTCTGTGCGGGCCTTGGACTTGGCCCGTTTCTTTGCCCCGTGCCTTGCCTTGCGCAGATCGGCTTTGGTGCAGCTGTTCTCCACGACCGGCGCTTCGTCGTGGAGCTTGCCGTTCTGGCCGACCATCTGCACGTCTGCCTTGCCCGGTGCCTTGCAGAGGTTTCGGCTGTTGACCAGCAGGCTCTTCTTGCCGCCCTTCATGCGCAGGACGAATTTGGTCACAGGCGCGTCCGGCACCGTTTCGAAGCTAGTGCGGATGCGTTCGTTCTGGGAGTCGATTCGCCCCGCCAGCTCGAGGTTGAACTGGCCCCTCAAAGCCGCCACCAGGTCCGGCAGGCGGTGGGTGGACGAGCGCAGGTAGACCGGGCCCTTCAGCGGCTGGTCGAGCAGCGGCGTGACCGCTTCTGCGTAGCCGTAGACCGAGGCTTCCGGGCAGGCTTTCTGGGCGAACTGGACTTTCGTGCAGACCGTCCCGATGTGGGCCTGTTCGAGGAACTCGGAATGCGGCAGGGTGACCGCGACCCGACTGATGTTGGCTTCCTTCTTGCCGGTCGTGAGCGTCGCCGTCAGCGCCTGGAAGTCACCGCGATTGGTTCCGCCCTTCAGCCTGAAGCCGAGTTTCGGCCCGAAGTTCAGCGCCCCGCAGTCGCCGACCTTGGTCGGGACCGAGGGGTGGGAGACAGCGCCTTCGATCGAGTAGATCGAGGTGGTCACGTGGCGCTGTTCGCAGCTGGTCGGGTTGACCGTGAAGTCCGGTTTCTGGACTTCGATGCGGACGTCCCGGTACTGGATCGGTACCCCTTCGAGGATCTGGGGCAGCGGATCGGATTCGGCGATCACCTGGGCGGTCACCGGGTTCAGGTTGATCGCGGTGCGGACGACGATGTTGCCGAAGTCGAAGGGGCCCGACTGCGCCGGGACCTTCGCGACCAGGGAGTACGGCGAGCCTTTGTAGGGGCCGGCGAGGTAGAGGGCGGTCGGGTCCTTGCCGGGCTGGGGGACGAAGAGTGGGAAGGCGCCGGTGCCGATCGCGGTGGTGGCGATCCCGACCTGGCTTCCCGCCGGGCAGTTGCCAGTGGGGGCTGCGATGTCCGAGCAGACTTCCAGGCCCTTCAACGAAGCGAGCTCGCCCTGGGGCAGGGTGACGTTAAAGCGGGAGATGTTCTGTTCGCCGTCGGCGCGGCGGACCCGGATCGTCAGCGGCGATTTCGCCCCGGCAACAGGGTTGGCGACGCCGGCCTGCAGCTGCGGGTTGAAGGAGCCCCCGCCAGTGCAGTTTTCGTCGATCAGCATCGGCGCTTCGAGCACCTTCGGTTCCGGCGAGGCCCAGGAGGTGATTTCGGTCCGGGTCTTGTAGGTGCCGCAGGTGTTGGGGGTGGTGAAGGGTGCGGTCGGGCCGCCGCGGAAGTCGAAGGTGACTGAGTTGAACGGCAGCTGGGGGAGGTCGTCGAAGACCGTCCTCATCTGCCCGGTCTGCTTGTCGATGTTGAGTTCGCCGGGAATCTTCAGGAAGACGCCCGGGCCCTTGACCGCCATGTAGACGGCAAAGGTCGAGTGGAAGGGGTTGTCATTCTGGCTGGCCAGGATCACTTCACCCTCGAGTTCTTCCTCTAGAAGCGGCGTGTCGATCGAGATGTTGCCGATCTTCGAGGAGTCCGGACAGCGGATCGGATCGGTGGTGCCGAGCTTGATCTCGGCCGGAGTGCAAGCACCGAGGCCGGCCACCGCCGAGGGCGATGCGCTCATCCCCTTGGGGAATTCGGTCACGACCTTGCGCACGTTGGCCGAGGCGATCCCGTATGGGTCTTGGACCTGGGCGTTGCCGAGGTTGATTTCCAGGCCGGTCGGATTGGCGGCGCGATGGGTGCCGCTGGTGACCGTGATCGAAGGCCTGAACGGGACTCGGCCGCAGCCGCCCCAGACGAAGGGGATACCGTTAGTGTCGGTGGTGAAGGAGGCGTGGGCGAAGGCACCCTGATCCTGCCAGGAGTCGACCGCCCCTCGCGTTTCCGACGGAGTCGCCGAGCACGAGGTCGGATTGGTCAGGAAGGGCACCGGGACCGATTTGCTCGCTATCCCGAAGTTCGGCAGGGGGTTTCCTGCCGAGTCTTTATTGAACGCGTTATAACGCTGCGCATCGTGACTGGGGTCGGCTGGAACCCCCCAGACCGTCAGGCCAAGGCCGACGATCGGTTCGCCCAGAGCGATCGAGGGGACCGTCGTCGTGACCCCGTAGTCGGATCCGCGCACCGTCGATTTGAAGTAGATGACGACGCCGGCGGCGTTCATCGCGAACAGCGCCGGCAGGTCGTTGGGCCGTTCCATGTTGAAGACCGGAAATTCCTGCGTTGCCCCGATACCGCGTTCGATCTTCGCCATCCCGATCTGCGTCTCCGGCGCACACATCGGGTTTTTTCCGCCTAGCAAGCGGACCAGGTCGACCTGGCTGCAGGTTGGGACGGCGGTCGGGTTGCCGACAATCCCCGGCGGCAGTTCGACGACGACGTCTTTCGGATCGCCGGTGGGCAGCGGGAACCCGAAGGGACTGGGTTCCAGCGTCAGTTTCACGAAGGTCGTCAGGTCGGCATGGGCGCCGGCTTGGCGCGAGAACTGATCCGCGATCGAGGTCGAGCCGTTGAAGCTGGAGATCCCGAATTCCGCCTGGGCCGCCGGCGCCGCGAGGCCGACCATTGCCGCGCAGGCCACCGCGGTGCTCGCCAGCTTGAGAAGGATTGCGCGCGTGCGGTTCATCGGCCCTGCCTCCGGTTGCTCTTGGCTTGCTTACCGTGTTTCTTGGTCTGCTTCTTCTTGGCCTTCACGCAGCTGGTCTTGCCCTTCACCTTGCGGGTGTGAGTGCCCTTGCTGCACCTTTTTCGAGCCCTTGCTTCGTGGACGTTTTCGGGGCCGTTGAGGCCTTCGGAACCGCCGAACGGCAGCTCGGGTCCCTGGTTAGGCGTTGCCTTGCAGTCGTCGCGGATGCATTCCGGCCGCGGTGGCGGTGGGTTCTGCCCCGGGATCCCGCCTCCGACCCGGGCGTCGTAGATATCGGCCAATGAGTCTTTGTCCTGGCCGACCAGCCGATCCTGGGTCGTGAAGAAGATGTCGCGACCGTCGGCGCTGGCGCCGTCGAACTCCGAGCGGCTGTTCTCGAAACCCGAGCTGATCAGCGTCTGTTCGGTGCCGTCGAAGGTGTAGACGTCCTGATTCGAGTTCGAGTCCAGGGCGCTGAGTGGGTCCGGGGTGTCGAAGATCACCGTGCCGTCATTCAGCATCGAGCGCTGGAAACGGAAGTTGCCTTCGACGTTGTCGGTCCCCAAGCGCGGGTGCCCGAGCGGTGGGCCGCCATCGCGCCGGCACGACGCGCAGACCAACTGCTGCGTGTCGACGTCATAGCGGAAGATCTCCGGGCAGGCGACCCCTTCGCCGTTCGGGCCCCTCGGATCACCACTGGAGGAGAATTCAACGCAGGCAGTTTTGCTCGAGTTGTCATACCCCGTCAGCGAAGCGTAGGACGCGAAGGCAAAGAACCGGCCATTCGGGCTAGTCATATATTCCGAGGTAGTTTCGACGCGGGAGTTCGCGACCAGCTGGACTTCACCGTCGTGCCAAACGTAGGTGTGAAGGCTTCCCGCTTCCGCACCAGGTGCCAAAACGTCTCCGGACCAGAAGAAGACAGATTGTCCGTTTGGTGACACTACCGTGCAGTTGTCCTTTCCGATCCCTGGCACCAGAAGTTCGGTTTCTTCCGTTTCGGTGTCGAAGCGGTAGAGCCCATTCGGGCCCGGTTCACCGCTTTCAGGGTTTTCGAAGGCGTCTACGAAGGCATAGTGCCCATCGCGGCTGGCCCCACAGAACTTGCCGCCAATCTTGACCGTTCTTTCGTTGTTGAAATGGGGATCGTGGGTGTAACGAATATAGGTCGCACCTTCGCTCCCTGGAAAGAAGATCTTCGAGCCGTCGTCTGAGATGTAGAACTGTTCGCGGTTGTTCTGCTGGCCGCCCCTTCCCAGCGGGACAAAATTGATCGGGCTTCCGTCAGGAGCGATCGAGACGGCGTGCAGTTCGCCTTCGGTGAAGTCATAGAGCCCTTCGTAGGGCCCTTCCGGCAGAGCCGTGAAGTTTTCATTCAAGGCGTAAATGAGCACATGGCTGTAGTCGGGGGTGCCGTCGATGATCATCGATCCAATTACGTACGAGGCGCCGCCAAACATGTAGATGTTTTCGGTATGGCCAATCGTCGTCAGTTCGCCGGTCCTGGTATCGCGCAGGTAGAGATTGCTGACCCCCTCCTCTGCCCCCGGCGCGAGCTTTGCGAGCGACATGACGACGGCTTTGGTGCCGTCTTCGGAGATGCCAAGGGTCAGGATCAGAAGGGGATGGTTTGCGAGTTCGGCAGAACCCGCCATCTGCGGTGGATCGAGTGGCTGGAAGCTCCAGCCCGACGGACTGCGGATGGCGGAGCTGCGCGGGAACACCGGTGCAGCCTCCGACCCTTGTGGCGCCGTCTTCCATTCGTACATGACGTGGCTGCCGTCCGGGGAGACGTTCATGCCGCGAAGGCCGTTGACGTCTGCTCCCTTTTCGACCGGCGATACCTGCTCGAAGACTCGCGGCGATGCTGCCAGCGACTTGGTGGTGAAGGTGCGGTCGACGCCGAGCGCCGTTCCGGAGCCGTTCAGGGCGACGAGCCGGTAGTGGTATTCGGTTCCGGATTCCAAGCCCGTGAGATAGGCCGCCGCGACCAGCTGTTCACGGCCAGCCCCGACGACCTCTCCGTGGTCAACGGGGCTTCGCATGCCGTAAGCGGTCGTCGGACCGTATTCGAACCAGTAGGTGGTTTGCTGGCCGTAAGGGTTGACCTTGCCCGCCAAGGTGGCGCTGCCCAAAGTCAGGTCGTAGGCGTCGCCGGTAATCGACAGTGGCGGTGCCGGAGGCGTCGTGAAGTGCAGAGCTTTGCTGCGAGAGCTGACGCCCGTGTCAGTCGCGGTGCCGATCAGGCGGACTTCGTATTCGCTGTTGGGGATCAGGTCGGTCAGTTCGCTGCTGACCGGAACCGGGGTTTCAACTTCTTCTTCTCCACCTACGGCGACGGGCAGAGCTTCCGTGATCTGCACGGGCCCTTCTTCGCGGGAGTATTCAAAGCGGTAGGTGCTTTTCTGGCCGAGCGGATTGACGCTGCCGCTGAGCTGAGCGGTGAACGGCGTGAGAGGGCCGAGCGGGTCGATCTGAACGTCGGGGACCTTGAACGCCTGAAGCGCATAGCCGCCCCTGGCCGCGCCGGTGCCTTCGCTCCCCACACCCGTGTTCATCATGACGTAGAGATGCCTGATGCCTTCCCCGCCGATTGCCAGGTCGGTCACAGCTGCCCCCGAGTCGATGAAGGGAAAGTCGAGTTCATCGATGATCTGGCCTTCATGCAGGGTGTACAAGCGAGGAGGGAACAGCTTCGGCACTCCGACGTGAATCCAACCGCCGTCGCTGCGGCCGACGATGATCACGTTTTCCGTGGCCGGGTCGTATTCGACAGTTTGGGGCGTGCGGATTTCCGGATTGAAGGAAAGATCCGGCGTGCCGTCGGGAGCGAAACGCTCGACCACCGATTCAGCGCCTTCATAGAAGAGCTGGCCTGCCC
>JGI24740J21852_10001221_pt1 | contig 11625 bp, 12 predicted proteins | sample KBSCornC6_FD_21852 | JGI IMG/M metagenome (IMG submission 21852) | reverse complement strand
GAGCCACCCCTTGAGCAGCCCCCAGAGCGGCTTGGCCAGTTCCTGGCGCCCGCGGTGTCGATCCTCGTCGGCCAAGCCCGCCAGCTCGCGCTCGACCGCATAGATCGCCGCGAAGCGCCGGATCGCCTCCTCGCCCACCTCGCTGGTGCCGACATTGGCCAGCTCGTCGAACTTGCGCCTGGCGTGTGCCACGCACGCTGCCGCCGTGCGTCCGGGATGCAGCCGCGCGTCCAGCACCGTGTCGTAGGCGCTGTATCGGTCGGTCAGCAGCGTGCCCTGCCATGCCGGCAGGCCCGTGCGTTCGTCTCCGGCAAGGAACGCCTGCGGGTATTGCGCCCCTCGGCCCCGGGCGAAGTCATAGACCACGCCGGGCGCCCTGTCGTGGTGGCTGCGTGCGTAGGCCCAGACATACGCCCTGCGGGTTTTGCCGGCCCCGGGGTCCAGCAGCGCCACCGGCGTCTCGTCGGCGTGCAGCACCCGGCTGCCAAGCACGAATCGCCTGTGGGCTTCATACAGCGGCTCCAGCGCCGCGCCGACCTGGCCCGTCCAGGCCGCCAATGTCGAGCGCGGCGTGTGCACGCCCGAGCGGGCGTTGACCGCTTCCTGCCGGTAGTACGGCATGTGGTCCACGAAGCGGCTGATGGCCGTGTGCGCGAGCAGCCCGCTGGCGGGCAGGCCGCCCTCGATGACCTCGGGAACGCTGGGCTGCTGCTTGAACGTCTGGCAGCCCCGGCATGCCCACTTGCCGTAGATGTGGCGATGCACGAAGAACTCGGCCGGCACGATGTCCAGACGCTCGCTCACCTCCTCGCCGATGCGCTTCATGGCTCGGCCGCAGGCCTCGTTCGGGCAGGTCGTGTCCTCGGGCTCGTGGTGGTGCTCCACGCGCCTGAGGTGCTCCGGCAAGGCTGCGCGACGAGGACGGCGTGCCGGTGTTTTGGCGGGCCGCTCCTGGCCTGGGTCGGCATGCTGGGCGCGCAGCACATCGAGCTGCGCCTGCAGGCCAGCCTCGTCCTCGGACAGCGTCTCCTCGAACAGGCGCTGCTGCGCAGCGCTCATGGCCTCGCTCTTGGCGCCAAACTTCCAGCGCTTCAGGCGCGCAAGCTCGAACGTGATCTTCTCGATCCTGGCATCGCGCCAGGCGATGTCGCGATCCTTGCGCTGCAACTGCTGGCGCATCTGCTCGATGAACGCGACGACCTGCGGTGCCAAGCCTTGCAAATCAACGTCAGGAAGGTCTCCGATCTCCAGCATGGGCGCCATGATGCCGGGCCCGCACATCTGGCGCCATCGGCATAAATGCTGTTGCGCGCCATGCATCGCCCACGCTCGCCTCACGCCCGGGCAATGCTCTGGTGCAGGCGCAGCCACGGCAGCCCCAGCACGAGAGCATCGAACTGCTCGCGCGTGAGTTCGGGCACGGGCTCGTGGCCGCGGGGCCAGACGAAGCGTCCCTGGTTGAGCTTGCGGGTGGCGCACCACACGCCCAGGCCGTCATGCACGAGCAGCTTCATGCGCGTGCCGCGCGCGTTGGCGAAAAGGTAGCCGTGGTGGGCCTTGGCGCTGCCGAAGACCTTCACCACGCGGGCGAGCAGCCGATCGGCACCCGCGCGCATGTCGGTGGGCTCGGCGGACAGCCACATCACCTCGATGCGGATCATCGCAGCAGTTCGCGCATCCAGCGCGCCATGTCCGCGCTGGCGCAGGCGGGCCAGTCCAGCGTCATCGACAGCGTGCCGCGGTGAAGTTCGATGTGGATGCGATCGTCGGCCATGGGCGCGGGCTGGATCGCCAGCGGGACGAAGGCCGGCGCTGCCAATGACGTTGCCACCGATGCCCTGGATGCGCCTGGACGCAATTGGCGGGCCAGCTTGCGCCAGCAGTGCACGATGTTGGCGTTGATGCCGTGGGCAAGGGCTACTGCGGCCACCGACGCTCCAGGCTCCTCGCACTCGGCCAGGATCCTCGCCTTCAGCTCCGGGGGGTGGTTCCGGCGCGCCCGCTTCTTCTCCGTCTTCATCGTGTCCATCATGAGTTGATCGTGGACACGATCGTTAGCGATCTATCTCGCCTATCCAAGGTGGGATGGCTGGACGCTCACGGTGCAAGGAGTGAATGGCCTCCTCGGCCTCGGTTTGGGTGTCATACACATACACCGTTGATTGGGACAGGTTCATGGTTGATTTCCAGCGAAGGAGGAGAAGTTGCCCTTCGGCCGCAAATGCCGTGGCGCACGTGTGCACCCTATGTCAATCACCATGTGGCTTCTGTTCGCTCTCGCACATTGGCTTCAAATCCGGCAAATTCGCAGGCCTGGAGACATCGGCAGCAAGGACTCCGGTGCCGAACCTCCGGGTTGACCCTCCAGTGGTTTGCAGGGCGGCGTGCGCCATCGCACAGACGGTTCACACGCCTCGGAACACGCTCTCCCCTCCTCCAACGGAATGGCGAGACGACGATGAAGACCGATGCACAGCTGCAGCTCGACGTGATGGCCGAACTCAAGTGGGACCCCTCCATCCACGCCGCCCAAATCGGCGTGGAAGTGAAGGACGGGGTGGTCACCCTTGCCGGCGAAGTCAGCAGCTACTCGGAGAAGTGGAATGCAGAGAAAGCAGCCCAACGGGTGCGTGGGGTGACGGCGCTGGCCATCGGCATGACGGTCAAGCTCTCTGCACTCGGAGAGCGCACCGACACAGACATCGCGCGCTCCGCACAGACGGCACTGGGCTGGAGAAGCCCCTCCCTGTCGGGCAACATCCAGGTGATGGTCGAGCGCGGATGGCTGACCTTGTCGGGTGAGGTCGAATGGCAGCACCAGAGGCAAAGTGCCTTTGACAGCGTGCGTCATCTGCCCGGCGTCGTCGGTGTGAGCAACGAGGTGTGCATCAAGCCCAAGGCCTCCGCCGCCATCGTCAAATCCGACATCGAAGCCGCACTGAGGCGCCGCTCCACCGCAGATGCCAACGCCATCTCCGTGGCGGTCAGCGGTGCCGATGTGACCCTGACTGGAGCCCTTCAGAGCTGGGGAGAACGCGACCTCGCCAACCAGACGGCGTGGAGTGCCGCAGGCGTGCGCGTGGTCATCGATCAGATGACCGTCATCCATTGAACCCGAAAGCCAACATGGAAAACCACGCCCCCCTCCTTTTACGCATACGACAGCCACACCGCCGCGGAAGATGCCATCCGCCTGCTGGCCAAAGGTGATTTCGATGTGAAGAGGTTGTCTTTCGTTGGAAAGGGTTGGCACAGCGAAGAAAACCCGTGGGCTTTTACACCGTCGGAGACCGGATCAAATCCTGGGGTGGTGCCGGCGCGTTCTGGGGCGGCATCGGGGGCCTTCTGCCCGGTCCCGCCGTGTTCATGCTGCCGGGGCTGGGCGTTGTGGCTATGGCTGGCCCACTCGCCGCGGCCGTGGTCAGCGCCTTGGAGGGCGCGTTGGTCGTGGGCGGCCTGTCCGCCGTCGGTGCGGCGCTCACTCAGGCCGGCCTGCACGATGACCAGATCGTCAGGTATGAAGCCGCGCTGAAGGTCGACAAGTACCTGCTCCTGGTGCACGGCGACGACGAAAACCGCGCAAGGGTGCGCGCCATCCTGTCGAACGCGCAGGTGCTCACGCACGCCTGAGGCCATAGCGCAGATGTGGCCGCATGCCAGCTTGCGAACGAGGCTACCGAACTTCAAGGAAACCACCATGCGTTCAAAAACAAAGGCATACCTCGTCGGAGGTGGCATCGGATCACTTGCTTCCGCGGCTTTCATGATCCGCGACGGCGGGATCCTCGGCAGCAACATCGCCATCCTCGAAGCGACCCCACTCATGGGTGGCAGCCTGGACGGCACAGGGGACGCAATCCGCGGCTACTCGATGCGCGGCGGACGGATGCTCACCACGGACAACTGCGAGTGCACCTGGGAGCTCTTCAAGTCGATCCCGTCACTTTCCCAGCCGGACCATTCGGTCTACGAAGAAACGCTGGCGTTCAATGAAAAGCACGTCTCGCATGCGAAGGCGCGCCTGGTCGATCGTCGCCGGGCGAAGGTGCCCGTCTCGTCGATGGGATTTTCAACCCGCGACCGCGTGGAACTGCTCAAGCTGAGCAGGGCCACCGAATCGGCATTGGGCAACAGCCGCATCACCGAGCACCTGTCGCCGGATTTTTTCGACACCGCGTTCTCGCACCAGCGGGACGGGGTGCTCAAGGTGGCCGTCACCCCGTGAACGAGGCGCCGGCGGGTGGGGTGTCCCCTCCCAGGTCCCCACCGGCATCCCGGCAGCGTCCGCCATCCCGGCCACCCGCACAGCCGGCAGGCCGCCCGAAAGCCGTGCGCAGCACAGGCCGGACCTTCGTGCATCCCCGCCGGGGCACGGCCCGCTCGCGCAATGTGCGTCGGCGAACAGACAGCCTGTCCGCCAGCCCCTACAACCGGTTTCAGGGTGTCCGTCAGGCGAAGGTTGTCGAGTCAGAGCAACCACGCCGGCGATGCGAAGTCAGCGAAGGGGCATTGCACCAGGCCCGAGATTCCTCAACCGACGGCATCCCTGAACGGAATGCCAGAACCGAAGCCGCCGCCGTTCAAGGCAGCGCTCCCCTGGAGGCCACCATGACCCTGCTCACAACCGTGCATGAGCACTTCACCCGTGCATGAGCACTTCACTCCCCCCTCCCAGCCCAGCGGTGGTCCAGGACGGCAAGGACTCACCCTCGCCACGGACCGGGTGAAACTGAGCGACCTGACCCGCCTCCTGACAGGCACGAAAGCCGACGCTCCGCGGGACCCGGAAGAAAATCTCGCGCTGACGCTATGGCAGGTCCGACGCCATGCGACGCTGCTGCACGAAGGCTTTCCTGGCATGGCGCTGTACGTGGTGCGCTCGGGCAGCCTGAAATGCCTGCGGACGCTGGAGGACGGGTATGAACAGGTGCTGTCCTTCGTCCAGCGGGGTGAATTGCTCGGCTTCGAGGCCCTGCACAGCGGCCGCCAGCGGGTCAGCGTGGTGGCCCTGGAGGACTCCACGCTCTATGGCATCCAACTGCGCCATCTGCCGGGTCTGAGGCAACGCTGTTCCACCCTCGACAACGCCCTCTATTTCGCCTTAAGCCGGCAGCTGGGACGCCTGACCGACAGCGCTGAGATGATGGCCGCTGTCGCATCGGACGTGAGGCTCTCGCGCTTTCTGCTGTGGATGTCGGCGGAACTGGCCCACTCGGGCCAGTCACCAAAGCGCATCCTTCTGCGCATGGGCCGGCGCGACATCGCCAGCTTCCTCGGGGTAGCGCACGAAACCGTCAGCCGGTCCTTCTCGTCGCTGGCGGACAAAGGCTGCATCGAGGTGAACAACCGCGCGGTCAAGATTCTCGACATCGACCAATTGAAAGCGCACGCCAGTTGCACCCGGGGGCTGGACGATAGCCCCTGCGCCCGACCTTCTTTCGACGCCCCCCGGGAAGCGGCCTACCACAGACCAGCCGCAAGCGCCTGAGGCGCACTTCACGCGGAAGGGGCTGACCGTCACCCCATTTCGAGCGCTGACGCGCACGTCCTGGGGCATCGCAAAACCCCGCTTTTCATTCACTGCCCATTTCCTCCGGGAATCTCACATTCCAATGATGGATGCCACCATGCACGTGACACACGAGGCGCCGGATGGGGTGGATCGACGCTTCGGGGCTGGTGTGCCGGCACCGTTCCAATCGATGAAGCTGTCGTCGCCACGGTTGTCCGTCGCCCTTTGAAATCCCAGGCGCAGTTGTGTCCGGCCCGCGCGGTGAACGTTGCCCACCGGTACCGCGCCATAGGACACCCGCCCCTGAAGCTGCCCACCGGATCGCTCAGGACGCCCACGCCCAACGCGTCGGTGTTGCGCGGCTTGAAGTCATCCTTGTTGAAGGCTGGGGTGTCGCCCAGCACCGGCGCTGCATTGAGGGACAGGCTCAGCAGCCTCGCAAAGGGGCTCCCCGCGACCGCCGACTGATGCAGCACGACGCTCGCCAGCGTGCTGGCCAGCACCGCATTGGTCTGCAAGACCATGGGCGAGGTGTCGAACGAGAGGATGGACTTGACCTGCAGGTTGCCCAGGTTGTCACCCGTGCGTAGCGGGATGCCCGGGTGGCGGTGCCGCCTTTGCCGCTGCCCACACCGGCGGGCAGGGGCATGGAGAGGCAATTACACCACGATGCACATGAACTACCCCTTGATCCGGCAAAACGCGACCACCGTCGATGCGCATGGCGAAACCCGCCCTCCAAAGAGTGCGAGGCCGAAGCCAGCCGCCGCAAGATCCCGTTCCAGAAGTTCAGCCTGCAGGACGGCCGGCCCAAGGGCGTGACCGACAAGCTCAGCCGCGGCGACACCGACACCATGGACGACACGATGCACAGCTCCGAGCGCATGGTCAGGCAGGTCTACGACCGCCGGCGGGTGCGCGTCGCGAAGCCGGCCGGGTGAGTTTCACCGCAAGCCGTATTCCAAAATGGATTCCAAATTCTAAAAGCAAAAAGGACAGTCACCGCTAAGTGACTGTCCTGATTACATTTTTTGGCGGAGTGGACGTCCGATCAGAATGGGTTTCATCGGGAGTGTCAGGATTTTTGTGTTTGAGGCCTCGAAGACTTGTCCACGGCGGCGGGCGTCGCTTGCGACGAACGACCGACGCGGTGGTCAAGTCGGTCTCACATATTACGCGGCTCCTTTCATGCGGTGAAGCGATCCGCGTAGAGGATCGCAAATTGGTTCATCGCCTCCTTCCAGTCTCTGGCCGGGCGGCCCCAGTCGGCGGTGATATTGCGCAGGGCCAGCCAGATTAGCTTGGACGCAGCGTCGTCGCTGGGGAAGTGCCCGCGTGTCTTGATGATCTTGCGCAACCGCGCGTTGATGCTCTCGATGGCATTGGTCGTATAGACCACCCGGCGCACGGCCGGCGGGAAGGCGAAGAAGGGAATGACCCGGTCCCACGCCCGGCGCCACGCGGCCACCACGGTGGGGAACTTCTGGCCCAAGGCGCTGCGCTCGAAGGCATCGAGTTCCGCCTCGGCCGCCTCCACGCTCGGGGCCGTGTAGATTGGCTTGATGGCCGCAGCCAACGTCTTGCGATCACGCCAGCTCGCATAGTCCAGGCTGTTGCGGATCAGATGCACGATGCACGTCTGCAGCGTGGTGGCAGGGAACACCGCTGCGAGCGCCTCGGCCATGCCCTTCAGGCCATTGGTGACGGCGATCAGGATGTCGCCCACCCCGCGGGTCTTCAGGTCGTTGAAGACCTTCATCCAGAACTTCGCCCCTTCGGTGTTCTCGATCCACAGACCCAGGATCTCTCGCGTCCCGTCGGGTAGCACGGCCAGTGCCAGATAGATCGCCTTGTTGCGCACGACTGCGTCCTCCCTGATCTTCACGCGCAACGCGTCGAAAAAGACCACCGGGTACATCGGCTCCAGGGGCCTGGATTGCCAGGCTGTCACCTCGGCCATGACCCCATCCGTCACCGTGCTGATGAACTCCGGCGAGACCTGGGTGCCGTACGTTTCGGCAAGAAACCCTTGAATCTCACGCACCGTCATCCCGCGTGCATACATGGCCACGACTTTGTCGTCGAAGCCGGTAAAGCGTCGCGCGTGCTTCGGGATGAGCAGCGGCTCGAACGTGCCCTCGCGGTCGCGTGGCACCTCGATCCGCACAGGCCCATCCCCGGCCAGCACCGTCTTGCCGCTCGTGCCGTTGCGGTGATTACTCGTAGCCTCTGGCTTATCGACCTCGGGCGCATAGCCCAGGTGGTGGCTGAGTTCGGCCCTCATCGCACGCTCGATCAGCGCCTTCTTGAAGGCAAACGTCACCTCGTTGACTGCCTCTCCGGTCATCGGGCCGCTCACGAAATGGTCCATCAGTTCATCGGGAATCGACGGCATTGCCGCCTTGGCCGTATCGGCCCTCTTCGTCTTGCTTGGCATACACACTCCTACTGGTCATGTAATGCCTCGCACACAAAATTCCAGACAGGCTCGTTTCATCACGTCCCACCAAGTGCCAAATCCAAGCACCGATCAACGGTTCAACGTCAGTGAGTGCTCCACCAAGTGTCATGCCGTCTCATCCAGTCCCAGCTCCAGCCGGGGGTCTGGACGGGGGTCTGCGACGTTAGCGGAGGAGTCCAGCTCTCCGCCAACGTCGCGGGCGGTTACATGGGGGTCCAATGCGTCCCAATCGTCCGCCTCAGGGCAATCGTGTTCTCCATCCATGCTGTCGTCAGGCCGATCCGGCTGCACCTCTGCGCACCACTTCGCCCAATCACTCATCAGCTCTCGACGCCGGTTGAACAAGTCCGATCGTCGATAGGCATTCTCCACTGCATTGCCTACCGTGTGCGCCAAGCACATCTCCGCGATCGTCTCCGGATACTGAGTCATCTCGGCAGCCCAGTCCCTGAAGGATGACCGAAAGCCGTGGACCGTTAGTCCGGGACGTGCCAAGTTCTCCAGCACCCCCAGCATGGCCATGTTTGAGAGGAGCGAATCCTTTTTGCGTCCAGGAAACACTATCGTCGGATGGAATCCCCTGACCTTTTTAAGCACTTCCTCCGCCGAGTTCGTCAACGGAACGCGGTGTTCCTTGCTGTTCTTCATCCGCTCTGCAGGAATGGTCCAGACATGCCGTCGGAAGTCGATTTCGCCCCACGTAGCCCCCAGCACCTCTCCAGTGCGGCAGGCAGTGAGAATGGTGAATTCCAAGGCACGCGCTCCGAAACCTAGCTCCTGCTTGAGGTCGCGAATAAACGCGCCGACCTCGCGGTACGGCAGCGCGGGATGGTGAACCACCTTCTTGAGCCTCGACGGTTTCGGCAGCAGTTCCTCTAGGTGTCCGTCCCAGCGCGCCGGGTTCTCTCCCTCGCGGTAGCCTTGCTTGGCCGCCCATGAAAGGATGCGCTCGATCCGTTCGCGAATGCGCGAAGCTGTCTCCGTCTTGGTCTTCCAGATGGGCTGAAGAACCTTCATGACCAAAGGAGTGGTGATCCGACGGACTGCGAGCTTGCCAATGTGCGGCGAGACGTGAACCCTCAGAGTGGCCTCCCATTGCTTTCGGTGCTTCTCGCTCTTCCATTCATCTTGCCGGCTCTTGATGTACTCCGCGGCGCAGGTGTCAAAGTCGGAGTTGCTCAACTTTTCGACCTTGGCGGCCTGAACCTCTGCGTTGCGCTCATCGAGTGGATCCTTGCCCAAAGCAAGGCGGCTTCGCGCAACCCTTGCCAACTCGCGGGCATCGGCCAGTCCGACGGAGTGGGTGGGCCCGAGGCCCATGAACCGTTCTTTGCCGTCCCGCTCATAGCGAAAAATCCAGCTCTTTGCCAGTGTCTTGGTGATCTGAAGGTACAACCCTTTCCCATCGGCGTAGCGCCCGGGTTGGTTCAGCCGAGCCACCTTCAGCGCAGTTAGTTTCTCTATCCCTGCTGCCATTTCTCTACGTCTCCTTTCAGTACACAGGAGTCACGTCACCGCGGACTCGCCTTACATAAAAACACGTCAGACAATGGTGTCAACCCCGTGCGTCGTACCGATCGCATCGCGCGCGAAACTCACAGCCGATGCACGCGCGAGCCGAAGCCGCGTAGGTAGGGGCAAGTCGCCCGGCCAAGATTTCTTCACGGCGTCGAGCCAACGCAAACAACTGACCCGAGTCGAGCAATTTCACCCGATGGGCCTTCCAGCGGCGACGGCGGATTGGCCGAAGAACGGTGACGAACGCGTACGGCTCGACTACCTCTCCTGTATGGCTTTCCAGAGCGTGCTTCTGTGCCGACAGCTGAATGATGTCGCTGGGGTACGCACGGTCGGCCCACCTGGTCTTCAGCTCCACCAGAACGATGCGTCCGTTCGGCAGTCGATAGGCTCGGTCGAGCCTGGCGACCAACGGGATCGGGCCTCCCGAGCGAAACTGCTGCTCCATGTAGACAAGCCGAGCTCCAAGCAGCTCACGTGGCCGGAAAGCGAGTTCGCCAACGCCGAGGCCGCAACGTCGACGCCATGCAAACAAGGCCGCAGCGACGATCGCGAACATCAGCATCCAAAGCATCGTCGTCATTCAGCCCTCCGCCGTTGTACCGCTTGTTCGCATCGCTGGGAGAGGTAAGCCAGCACTCGATGTGCAAGTCTTCGCAGCAGCGCACTCCGGACAAGGATCCAGCAAGCCGCTGGTCCAATGCTGTAGTAGCAATGCACGAAGCAATAGCCCCAACCGCTTCGCAACAGCACAACGTCCCGATACCTGCGCAATGCATGTGTTTCATGGGCAGACTCGCCGAAGAGGCAAGTCGCGACGAAGCACCGTCGATCAGCCACTGAGGTCAGGCCTTCTTGGTAATACTGATCGTGCAGAACGCGCCCACGAAGCATCGCGGCGCGTTGCGCGGGGCTTGCGCGATCGCCGTACAGTTGAGCAAGCAGCATCCGCTTTTCGCAAAAGCCCATCTCAGCCAGTTCTTTGGCACTCACCTCGCCCCTGTCGTCCACCGGTCGCTTTGACATGTGAACCTCATTCGGCAAGCCCGGGAGCGAAGACGTCGTTGGTCACCGCCGCCGAACCCGGCGCAACCTCGCTGCGAGCACGTTCTGACGCCACTCCACCGGCCAGGGCAAAGACCCCGTACTGCGCGAGCAGTCCATCGTAGGCGAGCACGCGCAACCTGTTGACCCGCTTGGCGCCTTGCGGAAAGCGCACCAGTTCGTCATACAGCCGAGGGTTGTCCGCACGCGCCAGCTCGAAGACCAACCGGACGGGCCTGGGATCCTGCTGCCTGTTTCCGTTCATGCAGCCTCCCCTGCTCCGCGGTCACGGTCGCGGCCGGCGGCCAGCGCGCTGGCAGCGTAGTTCTGTCCCGCCAACTGAAACCCCCGCACATTGGCAAACATCGGTTCCTTGATCTCATGGATGCGGTGCTTCGGGAATGCGGCCTTGACCGCCTTCTTGAACAGAAAAGCGCCACCGCCCACAAGGATGATGTTCTGCAAGCTTTCAGGCGTCTCGATCCACTGGCGCATCGTCGAGACCGCCTGCTGCGCGACGCTCTCGGCCAGCGGCAGGTGCCTTTTCATGTCGTAGGGCTTCTGGAAGATCACCGGCGCCTTGCCGTTGCGCAGGGCAAGGTCGATCGCATCGTAGTCACGGTACGGCGTGCCGATGTCTTTGGAAATCTCAGACGCCAGCAGGTGCAGCACGTCGGACATGCCGCGGTTGATCGAATTCGACTGCTTCTGCACGAGGCGCATGCCGCGCGTAACCAGCCAGTCGAAGGTACGCGAGCCGGGATCAATCACCAAGCTCTGCTCGGTGCCGATGGTGGTCATCTTCTCGTGCTCAGCCGCGTAATGGACCAGTGCGCCCTGCGGCTGCGCGATGGCCATCGCCTTGGCGACGGTCACGGTCTTGCCCCCGCCCACCGGGTGGCTGCCCGACATGGCCTTTTCGAGGGCCGCCTTCTTGAGCGAGAAGAGGGCCACTGGCAGGCCCACGATCAGCAGATCGACATGGGGCACCTTCATCAGGCTGAGCGCGCCGCGCAGCAGCGCCATGTACTCGGGCGACTCGGTGTACTCGTCGTGCAGCTGCTTGGCGCGAAAGGTGTCGGCCGCCAGC
>JGI24740J21852_10001220_pt1 | contig 11634 bp, 8 predicted proteins | sample KBSCornC6_FD_21852 | JGI IMG/M metagenome (IMG submission 21852) | reverse complement strand
TGCAGGCCTACGGCAACATCCGCGCCGTGGTGGTGGTGCCCAATCTGCAGAACCCGCTCGGCAGCATCATGCCGGACACCGCCAAGCGGCGCATGGCCGCCTTCTGCGAGGCCCACGACATCGCCCTCATTGAAGACGATACCTACAGCCCATTGGCCGACAGCCCCACGCCGCTCAAGGCGATCAAGGCGTGGGATCGCACGGGCAACGTCATCTATTGCGCGTCATTGCGTAAGACGTTCGCGCCCGGTCTGCGCCTGGGCTGGATGGCCGCAGGGCGCTGGCATGAGCGTGTGCAGATGCTGAAGTTTGCCCAGTCGCGGCCGAATGATTCGTGGCCGCAGGTGCTGGCCGCGCGCTTCATCGCGTCGGGGGCGTATGACCGACATCTGCGCACGCTGCGCCAGACCCTGCGTAAGCAGCGCGAGGCCATGGCGGAGACGATTGCGGCGTGTTTCCCGGCGGGCACGCGGCTTTCGGTGCCTTCGGGTGGGGTGGCAATGTGGGTGGAGTTGCCGACCAATGTGTCATCGGTGGCGCTGTTCGACGCGGCGCTGGCAAAGGGCATCCGCATTGCACCGGGGACGATGTTCTCGAACCTGAACCGCTTTGATCACTTCTTCCGCATCTGCTTCGGGCTGCCGCCTTCGGCCAGCCTGGACGCGGCGCTCACCACGCTGGGCGAGTTGACGGAACAACTCGCCAACGCCTCCTGATCGGTCTACCGGCAGCCCGCCGGAGCGGACGCGTGCGATTCCAGCGCTTGCACGCTTTGCACGATCTGCGCAGACCATTGCAGGACAAGCTGCTGCGTTGAAGACACGACAGGGTCAACACTCCCGCTCGCATCCGCTGCCACCGGCGCCGTCAACGTGGCTTGGCAGGCGAAGGCGGGAGCGCCGCTTGCACCCGGCGTACCCGGCGTACCCGGTGTCGCCGCATCCCGCGTCACGCGCCAGGCCACCAACGCCGCCACGCTCTGGCCGGGCCGCGCATCGTAGCTCGGCATGTCGGCCGTGATGCGATAGAGCGGCACGCCCGCCGGCACCACGCCACCACCCACATCCATTGCCGACAGCGCAGCGGCCAGCTGGGCCGACAGCGCATCGCGCAACTCCGAACCGAACGGCGATGCCCAGCGCTGCTGCTCCAGCGCCTGCACTTCGCTGTCAGACGTGCGCAGCACGATCTGCGGTTTGTCCAGGCGATCAGGCACGCGCACGCCCGAGAGCCGGAAAGCGCGCTCGAAGCGCCCCGCATCCGTGGCCGCCGGCCGCACGTACAGCGTATGCAGGGTTGGGTCGGGCGAGGCGCATGCCGTCATCAATGCAGCGGCGCCGAGCACGCCGGCCAGTTGAAGGGAAGACAGTGTCATCGTGGTCATGTTCGCCCGGGTCATTGCGCGTCCTTGGACTTGCCCCGGATCAGCGATTCCGGGTGGAGTTGCAGATAGTCGGTCAGCACGCGTACCGACGCGGCGGCCTTGGCGACCTGATCCAGCGTGTCGCGTGCATCGCGCTGTAGCGGGGCGTCATCCCCGAAGACCTGGCGTGCCGCGTTCAGCGTGCGGTGCGCTTCGGCCAGCGTTTCCTTCATCTGCGGAGCGAGGTCGCTGTTGACCGTCTTGGCCAGTTGTTCCGTCTGCTTGAGCGTGGCATCAAGCGAGCCGAGCATCTTGTGGACGTCCTGCCCGATCTGCTCGAACGGCACCTTGTTGAGCTTCTTCACGATGCCCGCGATCTGCGCTTCGATGTCGTCCGTCGGGTTGTCGGCGGTCGGGAAGACGTAGGCGCCATCACGGTCGCGCATGCCAAAGCGCGGCGGCGTCTTGCCACGCTCTGTGGGGTCGATGAAGTCGAGGTTCACGAACTGCTGGCCGGTCAGCAGGCTCGCGCTCTTCAGCTGCGCGCGCATGCCGTTCTGGACGAGCACGTCGAACTGCGTGCGCACGTCTTCCGCAGCGTGGTCGGCGTTGTCTTCGCGGATGTCCATGCCAAAGCGCGTCGGGTACAGCGTGGCCGTGACCGGCAGCACGAACTCGTGGCGCTTCTTGCTGTAGTGGATGCCGATCGATTTGATCTCGCCCACGTTGATGCCCTTGAACTCCACCGGCGCGCCCACTGTCAGGCCACGCAGCGAGCGGTGGAAGTACATCACCACGGTCTGCGAGATGTGTTCGGGGTCCTTGAGCGCAAGGGTTTCGTTGCGCATGAGATCGAAGTTGGCGTCTTGTGCAGCCGGCTCATGGTCCGCGCCTTCCGGCGTCTGGAAGGCGATGCCGCCCAGCACCACGGTCAGCAGCGATTGCGTGTCGACCTTCAGGCCATTGGCGTCGAGCTTCAGGTCGATGCCGCTGGCGTTCCAGAAGCGGGTGCCGCGCGTGATGAACTTGTCGAAGGGCGCGTTCACGAAAATCTGCAGGCTCACGCCCTTGCCGTCGGCGTCGATGTCGTAGGCGGTGACCTGCCCCACGCGCACGCGGCGGAAGTACACCGGCGATCCGATATCGAGCGAGCCGATGTCCTGCGCATGCAGCTTGAACTGCTTGCCCGGCGTGTCGGCATAGATGGCCGGTGGCGTATCCAGGCCCTTGAAGTCGGACTTCTTGTCGTGCGAGCGTCCGCCATCCACGCCGATGTAGGCGCCGGAAAGCAGCGTGCCCAGCCCGGAGATGCTGCCGGCCGCCACACGCGGGCGCACCACCCAGAAGCGCGTGTCGGATGCGGCAAAGGCTTTGCCGTCGTGCGTGAGTTCGATCTGCACCACGGCGCCGGAGCGGTCGTCCGTCAGGCCCACGGCCTTGACCACGCCGATGTCGACGCTCTTGTACTTCACGCGCGTCTTGCCGGCTTCAATGCCTTCGGCCGAGCTGAAGGTGACGCTCACCAGCGCGCCGCGCGCCAGGATCACGCGGGCCATGAGCGTGCCCCCCACCAGCAGCGCGACGATCGGCACGAGCCAGATCAGCGAGGGCAGCCAGCGCTTGCGTTTGGTACGGCGCGGCGGAGGAACGGTTTCTTGATCAGCAGGGGCGGTCATGCGTCGGTCTCTTCGGGATCGGGCTCGTCGATGGCGTCCCAGATCAGGCGGGGGTCAAAACAGCGGGAGGCGAACATGGTCAGCACCACCACGCCGGCAAACGGCCCGACACCAGGGCCGGGCTTGATGATGGCCAGCGTGGACAGGTGCACCAGCCCCGCCAGCAGCGTCACCACAAACACATCGAGCATCGACCAGCGGCCGATCGCCTCGACAATCACATACAGGCGCGTGCGCAGGCGCGGGTTCCAGTGCCAGCGCCGCTGCACCGAGAGGCAGAGCACGGCGAGGATGCCGAGCTTGGCCAGCGGCACAAAAAAGCTGGCGATGAACACGATGATGGCCAGGTGCCACGAGCCCGACGTCCACAGGTAGACGATGCCGCTCATGATGGTGTCCTGCTGGGTGCCGAGCAGCGTGTCAGTAATCATGACCGGCAGCATGTTGGCCGGCAGGTACATGGCCATGGCGGCAATCAGCAGCGCCCAGCAGCGCGCGAGGCTGTCGGGCTTGCGCACGTGCAAGGGCGACAGGCAGCGTGGGCAGACCGGTGCTGGCGTCGCGGGTTCTGGCACGTCTTCATGGGTGAGCACGGCTTGCGTGGCGGCTTCGGCGTGAGGCATGCGCGCCAGCAGGCCGCAGCGCTCGCAGGTAGCGAGGCCGCGCGCGGCGGCACGCAGCGGGCGCGCCGGCTGGGCTGGGGCGGTACTCGTCGCGGCGCTCATGCGCGGTCCTCGCCGTTAGAAGCTTCACCAGGGCGGGCCGCCACATCCAGGCCGGTGGGCGCATCGACGTGTGTGCGCGGCGGCAGCGTCAGGCCGATCTCGCGCCAGAACGGGCGCAGATCAATCGACAGCGCGATGGTCAGGAACACCGTGAGCGCGGCAAATGCCCACAGGCCCGCATCGGCTTCGAGCGACACCATGTGCGCCACCTTGATGAGCGCCACCACCACGCCCAGCATGAAGATCTCGATCATGGCCCACGGGCGGATCATTGCCGCCGCACGCAGCACGAGCGCGGCGGAGGGATGCTGCCGCCCGCGCACCCGCGCGATCAGCAGCGGCGCCAGTACCGACATGTACATCAGCGGGAACAGCACCGTGGTGAGCGCCACCAGCACGGCCGCGAACACCATGCCGTAGTCGTACAGCGCCTGGATGGCGCCCCACAGCGTGGTGGCGTTGCGATTGCCGCCACCGTCCATCTCGGCAATCGGAAAAACGTTGGCCACCACGTAGACGATGATCCCCGTGATCAGCAGCGGCAGCAGCACCGACAGGCGCTCGCTCTGGTTGCGGTACAGCTTGACGCCGCAGCGCGTGCAATGCGCCTCTTCATCCAGCGCGATGACCTCGTGACGATGCAGGGTGTCGCAGTGCTCGCACGCGATCCAGGCATCCGGATCGCCGGGCAAGGGCTGCGCTACCGGGGCGCGCGGGTGATCGGAAGGGGCGCCCGATGCGTGGTCGGACGCCAGCCCGGGCAGGGCCGCGCGCCATGACTTCGGCAGCGGGAAGGGGAATCTCACGTTGAACAGCTCCATCGTTGGCCCCGGCGGATGGGCGCCGGGTGCGGGCGATTATACATACAGCAATGAATGTATAGACCGGGCGTAGCGATCCGCCACGCATTGTGACGTAGGGTCTCACCCACCCATAGCAAGGAACCTTCTAGACCCGCGCTTGGCACTGAAGTGCCGTACCCACCACCAGGTGAATGCGGAACGGCCCTTGCTCATGACTGAGGGTGTGTTTCTCAATCTAGGAGCTCCCCTCATGACCGCATTCCGTGTCTCTTCTCTCTTGGTGGCTTTGGCGCTGGCAGGTGGCGCTGGGGTAGCCCATGCACAGGCAGCGGGCGCGCAATCCAACAGTTCCGCCACTGGCTCCGGTATGGCGCCGACGGGGCCCACTGCGACGGACAGCACCGCCGCGGACAGTACCGGCTCGGCCTCGACCGATACGAACGCCAATAGCAGCCGAGGGTCCTCGCGCAACCGCGGTGCTACCGGCGCGCAACGGCGCGGCGGCTATGGCGGCAGCGCCAACGATTCGACGGGAGCGGGAACGTCAGGCGGCGTGATGGGCGGCAGCGCGGGCACCGGCCCGGGTGCGCCGGGTACCGGTACAGGCGGCGCGCCGGGTACAGGCGGGATCGGCGCCCCCGGTGGTGGGGGTAATAGCGGTGCGGCCGGCGGTACGGGTGGTGGTGTAGGCGGTGGTACTGGGGCCGGCGCAGGCGGCGCGGGCGGAGGCAGCCGATAGCGCGGTCTCCGCCCCTCGCGTTTGCGCTAGCGCAGTTGCGCTGCGTGATGCAGCAGGTGGTCTTCGATGAAGGTTTGGATGAAGTAATAGCCGTGGTCGTACCCCGGGTGACGGCGTAGTTGTAGCGGTTGCCCGGCGGCTTGGCACGCGGCGGCAAAGTCGTCGGGATACAACTGCTCGGCGAGGAATTTGTCGGCGTCGCCCTGATCGATCAGGATGCCGCCCGGGAAGGGCTTCTGCGCCAGCTGCATCAGTTGGGTAGCGTCGTGCGCGGCCCAGGCAGCGCGGTCTTCACCGAGGTAACCGGTGAACGCCTTGATGCCCCACGGGCAGACAGACGGGCGCGCAATCGGCGCAAAAGCGGACACGGAGGCAAACCGCTCCCGATGACGCAGCGCCAGCGTCAACGCGCCGTGCCCGCCCATGGAGTGACCGAAGATGCCGATGCGTCCTGCTGCCACCGGAAAGGCCACGCGCGCAATGTGGTGCAGTTCTTGCGCGACGTAGGTTTCCATGCGGTAGTGCCGGCTCCACGGCGCTTGCGTGGCATCGAGGTAGAAGCTGGCGGCGACGCCAAAGTCCCAGCTGTCCGTTTCGCCGGGAACGTTGGCGCCGCGCGGGCTGGTGTCCGGCGCGATGAGGATGAGGCCTTCGCGCGCCGCCACGCGCTGCGCGCCGGCTTTGATGGCGAAGGTCTCTTCCGTGCAGGTCAGGCCAGCCAGATAGAACAGCGCCGGGCACCGTTCGCCCGCCAATGCTTGCGGCGGTAGATAGACCGAGAAGCGCATCGGCAGTCCGATCGCTGTCGAGTCGTGTCGATAGAAACGTTGCACGCCGCCAAAGCAGGCGTGCTCCGAAATCAACTCAAGTGTGGGCACCGGGACTGTCATCGTGTTCTCCTGGGTCCGGGGCTCAGTACAGCACGACCGAGCGGATCGACTCACCGCGCTTCATCAGGTCGAAGCCTTCGTTGATGCGCTCCAGCGGCAGCGTGTGCGTGATCAGATCGTCGATGTTGAGCTTGCCTTCCATGTACCAGTCGACGATCTTCGGCACATCGGTGCGCCCGCGTGCGCCGCCGAATGCCGAGCCCTTCCACTCACGCCCAGTCACGAGCTGGAACGGGCGCGTGCTGATTTCCGCGCCGGCTTCGGCCACGCCGATGATGATCGACTGGCCCCAGCCCTTGTGGCAGCACTCCAGCGCCTGGCGCATCACCTGCGTGTTGCCGATGCATTCGAACGAGTAATCCGCACCACCATCCGTCAGCTGGATGATGTGGTCGACCACGTTGTCGACGTCCTTCGGGTTGATGAAGTGCGTCATGCCGAATTTGCGCGCCATCGCCTCGCGCGCCGGGTTCAGGTCCACGCCGATGATCTTGTCGGCGCCGACCATTTTCGCGCCCTGGATCACGTTCAGGCCGATGCCGCCGAGGCCGAACACCACCACGTTGGCGCCCGCTTCCACCTTGGCCGTGTACACCACGGCGCCCACACCCGTGGTGACGCCGCAGCCGATGTAGCAGACCTTGTCGAACGGCGCATCGGGGCGGATCTTCGCCAGCGCGATTTCCGGCACCACAATGTGGTTCGCAAACGTTGACGTCCCCATGTAGTGGAACAACGGCTTGCCATCAATGGAGAAGCGCGACGTGCCGTCCGGCATCAGGCCCTTGCCCTGCGTGGCGCGGATCGCCTGGCACAGGTTGGTCTTGCGCGACAGGCAGAACTTGCACTGGCGGCACTCCGGCGTGTACAGCGGGATGACGTGGTCACCCGCCTTCAACGACGTTACGCCGGCACCCACTTCCAGCACCACGCCCGCGCCTTCATGGCCGAGGATGGCGGGGAAGATGCCTTCCGGGTCTGCGCCCGAGAGCGTGTAGTAATCGGTGTGGCAGATGCCGGTGGCCTTGATCTCGACCAGCACTTCACCGGCGCGCGGGCCTTGCAGGTCCACTTCTTCTACGGTAAGCGGGGCTCCGGCTTTCCAGGCGATGGCGGCTTTGGTTTTCATGTGGCGTCCTGTTTGCGTTGGTGTTTGTCCTAGTCGGGGAGTGCAGCATCGAGCAGTTCGATTGTGCTGCGCGACTGTCCTGCGCGCGATTGTAGGGGGTTGCCTGCCAGGGCAACGTGACAAATCCATGGAACGTGCGCGACATCAGGCTTCAGATTTTCTTTACATGGCCGTTTCTTGAGCGACGGCAGGCCAACAAGGCTGTGTGCCGCATGCTTTACATGGCGGAACCATCGTCATGGCAACGTAGGAAACCATACCGTGCTTGCATCCATTCGTACCCGCATCTTGCTGACTTGCGTTGCCATCGTGGTCGGCGCACTGACGTTTGCTGGTGGCCTCAACTACCTCGTCACGCGTTCGTATAACGACGCCTCCATCCAGCAGAACCTTCAATCCGTTGCACGTGGCCATATTGCCGGCATTGACGACTGGATCGCTTCCAAGTCGCAGATGATGGTGGCGCTGCAAGACACGGCGTTGTCTGCCGACCCGATTCCGGTGCTGAAGACCGTGCGTGATGCGGGCGGCTTCATCAACGTGTATGTCGGCTATGCCGACAAGAGCTACAAGTTCTCGAACCCCGAAGGCATTCCGCCGACGTACGACCCGACCGCGCGCCCCTGGTACAAGCAAGCCGTAGACGCCGGCAAACCGGTGGTGACGCCGCCGTATGTGAGCGCCAGCACCGGCAAGCTGGTGGTGACATTCGCCGTACCCGTCATGCAGGGCGGCAGCCTCAAGGGCGTGATCGGCGGCGATGTCGCTATGGACAGCGTGATCGCCAACGTGAAGGCGATCCACCCGACGCCGGCCAGCTTTGGCTTCATCGTCAATGCAGCGGGCAAGATCGTGGCGCACCCGGACGACAAGCTGACGCTCAAGCCGGTGACCGATCTGTCAGCGGGTTTGAATGAAGCGACGCTCGCCACGCTGGCGCAAGCCGACAAGCCCACGGAAGTGGCGGTCGATGGCGCCGCCAAGCTGCTCTGGCGCCAAGGCGTGAAGGGCACCGACTGGGGCCTCGTCGTGGCACTGGACAAGTCCGACGCCACCGCCGGCATGCGTTCGCTGGTAATGACCTCTGCCGGCGCGCTGGTGGGCGTGGCCATCGTGGCAGCGCTCATCGTCGGTGCGATGACCGCGCGTGCGTTCCGCCGCCTCTCGCTGATTCGTGATGCGATGGACGACATCGGCTCGGGCAGCGGTGACCTGACCAAGCGCCTGCCGTCGGACGGTGAAGACGAAGTCGCGCAGATCGCCCGCTCGTTCAACACCTTTGCCGACAAACTGACGGCGGTGATGCAGCAGATCCGCCTGGGTAGCGATTCGGTGCGCTCGGCCGCGCAAGAAATTGCCGCCGGCAATGCGGACCTCTCGCAGCGCACGGAAGAACAAGCGAGCTCGTTGGAAGAAACCGCATCGAGCATGGAAGAGCTCACGAGCATCGTGAAGCAGAACGCCGACAACGCGCGTCAAGCGAGCCAGCTCGCCGTGACGGCATCGGACGTGGCGACGCGCGGTGGCGATGTGGTCGGCCAGGTGGTCCACACCATGGGCGGCATCAACGAGAGCAGCAAGAAGATTGCCGACATCATCGGCGTGATCGAAAGCATCGCGTTCCAGACCAACATCCTGGCGCTGAATGCGGCGGTGGAAGCCGCACGCGCTGGCGAGCAAGGCCGCGGCTTTGCCGTGGTGGCGAGCGAAGTGCGCAGCTTGGCGCAGCGTTCAGCCGGCGCGGCCAAGGAAATCAAGGCGCTGATCAGCGACTCGGTGGATCGCGTCTCCAACGGTACGGCGCTGGTGGACCAAGCCGGCGTGACGATGGCCGAGATCGTTGACGCGGTGAAGCGCGTGACCGACATCATGGGCGAGATCTCGGCCGCGTCGGAAGAGCAGAGCAGCGGCATCGAGCAGGTCAACCAGGCCGTCAATCAGATGGACCAGGTGACCCAGCAGAACGCCGCGCTGGTCGAGCAGGCCGCCGCCGCTGCGGAGTCACTTGAAGAACAGGCCCACAACCTCAACGAGGCCGTGGGGCAGTTCCGACTCACGCACTAAGCACGCTAAAAAAAGTACGCAGTTGCAGCGTCATGGGGCCGGGGCAGCGTTTGTTGCCTCGGCCTTTGCTTTGTCCTGTGCTTCCGCAAGGGCTAGATCGGCCGCCTGTGCGCGCTGCAGCGCCGGGCGCGCCATGACGCGGTCGATATACGCGCGTACCAGCGGCGTTTCGGGCATCAGCTTGAACATCGTCGTCCAGGCGAGCGCAGCACCCCACAGCACGTCTGCCGCCGTAAAACGTTCACCCAGCAGATAGGGGCCCTGTTCCAGTTGCGCGGTCAGCGTTTTGATGACGGTGTCGAAGTCGCCATACGGCGAAAGCGAATACGCTGCGGGCTCACGCTTCAGGGAGCGGTCGACAATGGCCGGCTCGAACGACGAACCATAAAACGCCATCCAGCGCAGATACGGCCCACGCAACGGGTCACCCACTGCTGGCGATAGGCCGGCTTCCGGATACAACTCCGCCGCATACAGATACACCGCTACTTGCTCGGTGATGATGGCATCGCCGTGCTGTAGCGTCGGTACTTTGTGCACAGGGTTGATGGCCAGAAACTCGGGCGATCGATGCTGGCCTGTGGTCAGGTCGAAGGCGTGCACTTCATAGTCGGCGCCCAATGCTTCGAGTAGCATGCGCGCACCTCGGGAACGGCTGCGCGGTGAGTGATAGAGAATCAGGTGACGGTCTTGCGGCATCGGCAGCTCCGGGTGGTGTGGAACGGGAGTTGCCAATGTAGAGCAGGACGGTGCCGTCGTCCCCAAAAATCCGCTCGGTTATTCCGCTGCCGCTGACAGATCGAGCGATGCCGGCGGCGTATCAGTCATCACGCAGTTGCGCCCGGCCAGCTTGGCGGCATAGAGCAGGTGGTCGGCGCGTCGCAGCAGGGGTTCCAGCGGTGGTTGGTCGGCCGCACGGCCCAGGGCCACGCCAAAGCTGGCCGTCATGCGGCAGGTGGCATCGGTGCCGGTGGACACCGGCACCTCGGCGATGCGCTGGCGTAGGCGTTCGGCCAACATGCGTGCGTGTTCGCGCGAATCGGCCCACACCATCACGGCAAACTCCTCGCCGCCGATACGCGCCACCACATCGGCCGCTGGGCCATCCGTACGGCACAGGCGCGCGACGGTGCGCAGGGCTTCGTCACCCACGGCGTGGCCGTAGGTGTCGTTGATGCGCTTGAAGTGGTCGATGTCGAACATGATCAGCGCAAGCAACTTCGCTTTGGGCGCGGCCGAATGGCACATGGCCTCGGCGCGTTCTTCAAATGCGCGGCGGTTGAGCAACTGGGTGAGGGGGTCGGTTTCGGCCATGCGCGCGAGTTCCTGCATCAGGTGCGCGCGCTCCACCTCCAGCCGGCGGCGCTCGATGCTGTTGACGCGCAGCACGCGGATGGCATCGAACATCGCGCGGATCTCGTGCCGCGCAAAGCCAGCGGGAATGTGCACGCCCAGGTCGCCGCGCGCGATGGCGTCGATCAACCGCGTGGCGTTGACGAACGGCCCCACCACGTGGCGGCGGAACGAAATCGTCATCCACGCCAGGGCGCCCAGCACCGACAACACTGCCGCTGCCGAGCCCAGCAGCACCAGCAGCATGGCGCGCCGGTGTTCGCGGATGTCGTCTTCCGCCAGGCGCAGCACGCTGTCGCGGAAATCTGTGATGGCGCGCATGGTCGGCACATAGCGCTCGGCAAACTGGCCGGTGCTGATGTCCACGCCGCCCGGTTGGCTGGCCTGCGTGCGTACGCGCTGGAGGTAGCTCAGTCCGTCGCCGAAATACTGCGTGGTGAGTGCCTCGATGGCGTCCTGATTCAGCCCCGGCCGACCCACCACACGCGTGTCGATCATGGCGCGGAGCTGGTCTATGCGGCCCTGCGTGCGCTCGATGGCGTATTGCTCATCCGACGTCAGCATGCGATGCATGGCCAGCGCGCCTGTCAGGCGAGAGCCAAGCTGGCCGGCATATTCGCGCAGGTCGGCCGACAAGCGCGCCAGGGTCAGGCAGTTCAGTACGTCCGGGTCGCCGCGCGTGATGCTGGCCGTGCGCGTGTTCACCACCGGCAGAAATTCGGGGATGACCGCGATCATGCGGTCCACGGCATCGGCCAGCGCATGGCTGCCGCGCGCATGTCGTGGCTGGGCGATCAAGTGGTCGATGTTCTGGCGCGCGCTGGCTAGGTCGGCTTGTGCGCGCCGCACGGCATCGGCGTCGGCGCTGCAGGCGGGGCAGCGTTCGGGGTGC
>JGI24740J21852_10001218_pt1 | contig 11643 bp, 10 predicted proteins | sample KBSCornC6_FD_21852 | JGI IMG/M metagenome (IMG submission 21852) | reverse complement strand
TCACGTCACAAGCAAATACAACGCGCTCGCCGCAAGCAACGCCGCCATAACCCGATTGAACAACCTAACGCGCTGCGGCGCCTGCAAGTACTTGCGCAGAAACGTCCCGGCGTAGGCCCAGCTTGCAATCGACACATAGCAGATCACAAAGTAGATCACAGTGAATTGCCAGACGAGTTTGCCGTCGCCATCGGCGGCATACGCGCCCATGCCGGCCAGCGACGCGAGCCATGCTTTCGGGTTGAGCCATTGCATCGCCGCGCCATACGCAAATGAAGGGCCGCGCGATGGTTTGTCGGCGCCGAGCTGACCGTCATCGACGGCGAGCTTGTAGGCCATGACCAGCAGAAACGCCACGCCGGCCCATTTGACGATGCTCACGAGTGCGGGGACATGCACGAGCAGTTCATGCAGCCCGAGGCCGATCAGCAGAAGCAGCACGGTAAAGCCGACGGTCGCGCCGCTCACATGCCGCATGCTCGCGGCGAAGCCATGCTGCGCGCCGGCGCTCAGCGCGACGACGTTGACGGGACCTGGCGAAATCGACGAAGCCAGCGCGAACGCGGCCATGGAAAGCAAAGCGGACATCGGTGCCTCGATACGTGAATGCGCGGGATTGACGCGGTTCAACGGTATCGGCGGCAGGGCGGTGTGTATTGAAGGAAATTGCTATGTGCGCTACATGCCGGCATTTTCGACGACGCGGCCTTCCGCGCGCCAGCGCAGCATGCCGCCCGCAAGGTTCGCGACTTCGTCGAATCCTGCCTGGCGCAGGATCACCGTCGCTTGTGCGGAGCGGCCGCCCGCACGGCACACGGTCACGATGGGGCGCTCTTTCGTGAGCTCGGCGGCGCGCGTGGCGAGATCGCCGAGCGAGATGAGCCGCGCTGCCGGAATGCGGCCGAGCGGGCCGTTGAACTCGTCCGGCTCACGCACATCGACTATCTGCACGAAACGCAGATTGTCCTCGAGCCATTGCGGGCCGATTTCCCAGATGCCCGCGAACGTGTAGACGAGCGGCGCCCAATCAGGTTCGGCCGCTTGCGTGGGATCGCTGGCCGCAACGCCGCACTTGAGATTCGCGGGCACCGCAATGTCGATCTGCTTCGGATGCGGCAACCGCAGATTCGTCACATAGCCGACGAAGTCGTCTTCGCACAGTTCGCCGCCGAGGCGCGGATTGAAGCGCCGCTCTTCGCCGACGCTCGTCACCGTCAAGCCGCGATAATCGTGTGCCGGATAAAGCAGGCAGCTTTCGGGCTGACTGAAAATCTCGCCGTGGATCGCGCGGAACATCGCGCGTGCGTCGCCCTTCTGGAAATCGGTGCGGCCCGTGCCGCGGATCAGCAGGCAGTCGCCGGTGAACATCATCGTGCCCTCGTCGAGCGCGAGGCTGATGCAGCCGTTCGTGTGGCCTGGCGTCGCGCGCACTTCGAGCCAGCGCGTGCCGAACTCGCATCGGTCGCCGTGATTCAGATAGCGGTCCGCACCTTCCGCGCCGCTTGCCGTCGATATGGCGATCGCGCTGCCGGTGCGGCGTTTGAGCATCCAGGCGCCCGTCACATGATCGGCGTGGACGTGCGTGTCGATCGTATAGAGAAGGCGCAGCCCGAGTTCCTGGATCAGCGCCGTATCGCGGCGCACCTGCTCGAATACCGGATCGATCAGAATGGCCTCTCGCGTCGTGCTATCGGCGAGAAGATACGTGTACGTGGACGATTGCGGGTCGATTAGTTGGCGGAAAATCAGCAAGGTTGTTTTCTCCGTGGCGCGCATCGTCGAGACAACCGGGCGCGTGGCGGCGCCCGGTTTTACTGCGCCGCAATCTCACCGTGGCTGTGCAACGTACCGCAGATACGGCTTCAAGGTCTTGAAGCCCTCAGGGTATTTCTTCGCCGCATCATCGTTCGAGACGGATGTCGGAATGATGACATCGTCCCCCGGCTTCCAGTTCACGGGTGTGGCCACCGTATGCTTCGCGTTCAACTGCAACGAGTCGAGCAGACGCAGCACTTCGTCGAAATTGCGCCCGGAACTCATCGGATACACGAGCATGGCTTTGACCTTTTTGTCCGGCCCGATGATGAACACCGAGCGCACGGTCGCGTTGTCCGCCGCGGTGCGCGTGCCGCCGCCCGCATTCGGGTGGATCATGTCGTAGAGCTTCGCGACGTTCAGATCCGCGTCGCCGATGAGCGGATAGTTGACCGCGTGGCCCTGCGTCTCTTCAATGTCCTTCACCCACCTCTCGTGATCGCTGACGGGGTCCACACTCAGGCCGATGATCTTCGTGTTGCGCTTTTCGAATTCGGGCTTGAGGCCGGCCATGTAGCCGAGCTCGGTCGTGCAGACGGGCGTGAAATCCTTTGGATGCGAAAACAGGATCACCCAATGGTCGCCGATCCATTCGTGGAAACGGATTGTGCCTTCGGTGGTTTCCGCGGTGAAATCGGGCGCTTCTTCTCCAAGTCGAATCGACATCGTCATCCTCCATGAGAATGCGCCGGGGAGGTGCACCGGTTCTCGGAGCTGCAATCCCCGGGCTGCCTGAATCTTCGATCAGGCGATTGCTTGACTCACGATCAGCCTCCAGCCACCTGGACTGTGATTGTGCGGGAGGACCTTGCGCACGCGTGAAGGCGGAGTGCTCGCCGGATTGCTGTGCTGCGCAAACACACGGATGCGCCACGCGTCGCGCTTAAAGCGTAGGACAAAAATGCGCATCGCTCTAGCCAGCTTGCAGGGCAAATCCGCCGCTATTGCCGATTTACGTTTCGCTCCACATGCGCAGCAGGTTGTGATAACAGCCGACTAGCGTGCGGCGCGCGGCATCGTCCGCGTTCGAGGCGTTCAAACGCTGGATCGCGCCGTCGATGTCGAACAGCATCGCGCGCTGCGTGTCGTCGCGCACGAGGCTCTGTACCCAGAAGAAGCTCGATACGCGCGCGCCGCGCGTCACGGGCCGCACCTGGTGCAGACTCGTGCCCGGATAAAGGATCGCATAGCCTGCGGGCAGCTTCACTTCCTGCACGCCGAAGGTGTCTTCGATCAGCAGTTCGCCGCCGTCGTACTCGTCGGGCGGCGTGAGGAACAGCGTGACCGATAGATCGGTGCGCACGCGCACGCCGCTGCCGGGCACGAGGCGAATCGCGCCGTCGACATGGCTGCCGAAATGCATGCCGCCTTCGTAGCGGTTAAAGAGCGGCGGATAAACCTTGTTCGGCAGCGCGGCGCTGATGAAAAGCGGATGCCGTTCGAGCGCCGCGATGATTCTGTCGCCCATTTCNAGCGCGATGGATGAGCCTTCCGCGATCTGCTGGTTGCGCTTGACGGGCGCGCCCTGATAGCCCGCGGTCGCGCGGCCGTCGACCCANGCGTCCGTGGCCGCTTCGAGTTGNGCACGCATCGCGGNGGTGTCGGCGGGACTGAATACATCGGGGATCGAGACAATCATCGTTGGACTTTCCTGCGAAACCGCGCGTTGTGCTGCTGATCGCCGCCTCGGCGATCAGAAGAACCGATAGTTTAGCGTCGCGAGGAACGTGCGGCCGTTGCCCGGCACCGCGCGTCCGCCGTCCGATGGAATCAGCGCGTCGTAGTAGTTCTTGTCCGTCAGGTTGAGCACGTTGAACTGGACGTCGTACTTTTTCGCGTGATACGCGGCCATCGCGTCCCAGCGCGTATAGCCGCCGACCTTCACGAAGTTGTTGTTCGCGGCGTAACGCGACGACGTGTAGATCGGCCCGCCGCCGATTTCCCAGTGCGGCGTGAATGCGTAGGTCGTCCACAGCGTCAGCATGTTGCGCGGCGTGTTCGCGGGCGTCTTGCCGGCGGTGCCGTCGAGCGCCTTCAGAATCGTCGCGTCCATGTACGTGTAGCCGCCGAACACTTGCCACTTGTTCGTGATGTGGCCGGCCACGCCGAGCTGGTAGCCGCGCACGCGCACGTCGCCGTCGAGCGTGTAGCTGCCGTCCGAGTTCAACGTCCGCGCGTTCGTCTTTTCGATGTTGAAGAGCGATTGCGTGACCGACAGACCGCCGCCGAGCAGGTCCCACTTCGCGCCGACTTCATACGACTTGTTATGCTCCGGCGGCAGATTCTGCTGCTGGTTCGTGAGCGTCAGCGCTTCGAGCGACGGATTGAACGACGTGCCGTACGACACGTAGTAGGACTGCCAGTCGGTCGGCTGCCAGATCACGCCGCCGCGCACGCTCGTGAAGTAGTTCGTCTGCGTCGCATACGAAGGCACATTGATCGAGTTGTGAATCGACGCTTCGTAGCGGTCCCAGCGCAGGCCGCCCACCACCTTCCAGTGTTCGCCGATCGACACCGTATCGTTCGCATAAACGCCGACGCCGTTCGCGCTCGACTCCGCGAGATTCGTCGCAACGGTTTTCGCATTCGACGGACGCTTCGTGTACGACGGATCGACGAGCGGCACGATGGCGATCGTGTTCGACGGCAAACCCGGCGTCGTCGTCGTGAAGCTCTGGTTGCTGTACGTCTCGTGGCTCAGATCGACGCCCGCAACCACTTCATGCTTGATGAAGCCGGTGTTGAATTTTGCCTCGACGTCCGTCGAGTTGTAGACCGAGTGGTCGTTGATGTTGCGGTCCTTGCCCTGCAGCTTCACGAACAGTTTCGACGGATCGATGCTCGTGAAATTGCCGTTGGTCAGCGCCGTCGATGTCGGCAGCGGACCCGTGAGCACCGAGGCCGCGTTCGTCGCGCGCGCTTCCGTGCTGTAGTGGCTGAACTGCGTCTGATTGCGCACCTTCAGGTTGTCGTTGAAGCGGTGTTCGATGCGCGCGTTGAGCGTTTGCACGTCCTGCATCGTGCGGTCGTCGGTGAAGCCGTAGAACGTGCCGCGATTGACCGGCGCCGGGTGGCCGTTGAGCGCGGGAATGCCGTAGTCGGGCTGATCGCGGTTGTGCTGGATCAGCGCGGACAGCGTGATTTCGGTCGGCGTGCCGATGCCGAATTTGACTTCGGGCGCGACGCCGTAATCCTTGCTCTTCATCACGTCGCGCGACGAACCCAGGTCCTGGCCGAACGCGTTGATGCGGAACGCGGACGTCGACGTGATCGGCGTATTCAGGTCGACGGTCGTGCGATAGCGGTCGTGCGTGCCCGCTTGCACGGACACGTCCGCGCGCGGCTTGAGCGTGGGCTGCTTGCTGACCTGATTGATGACGCCGCCCGTCGAGCCGCGTCCGAAGTACAGCGACGACGGGCCGTACAGCACGTCGATCGATTCGAGGTTGAAGGTGTCGCGATAGTACTGGCCGCGATCGCGGAAACCGTCGAGATAGATGTCGGTGCGCGCCGAGAAGCCGCGCAGGTTGATGTTGTTGCCGATCTGTCCGCCTTCCGCGGCGCCGATGGTGATGCCCGGCACATTGCGCAACGCGTCCGTAAACGAGCTCGCGGCTTGCGATTGCAGCACCGACTTCGGCACCACGACGGCGGCTTGCGGAATGTCGCGCAGCGCGGTCGGCACTTTTGCGCCGACGCTCGAGACGTCAGCCGCGAATTCCGCGGACGGGCCGCTTTGACCGGTCACCTTGACGGCGGGCAGCGTGGCGCTGTCGGCGGTCTGGGTGGGCGTGGAAGTCGAAGTCGAACTGGATGACGCGGGCTGGGCGCCGGTCGCGGGCGTTGTCGTCGTTTGAGCGTAAAGCGGCGTCGCGAACGCGACCAGAACGGCCGCCGCGAGAGGCGTGTTTCGGAACATCTCAATACCCTGTCGTTGTCGCTATTGTTCTGATTCGACGGACGCCAGCGCCCGTTGCAGCACCGACAGCCGGACTGTCTGCGTCAAAGGGCTGGACCCATCGTCTTGTTCTCAAATGAGAATCAGTATCATTACACGGATGATAATAGTTCGCAATAATTCGTTACGCATCTGTAACACGGCGGCGGGGGGAATGTGCGGGGGTTTGGCGCGATGTGGGAATGATGGCGCATGACGCGCTCAACCTTGGGCGGTGTCGGCGGATGGTGAAAAGATCCACCGTCTTACGATTTGCCTACTATATTTCGTCATATTCAAGACAGATTCGTGACATGCCGTAAACAAGGCTTGATGCACTGGATCCGCCGCAAGGCGGCACAGAGGATTGCCCGCACGGAGGTCGTGATGAAAGCGAAGAGTCGGCGAATTGGGCGGTTGGCCCGCGTAGCTGCATGGGGTACGGTGGCGTTCCTGGCGGTTCCGGGAGCGGCATCCGCGGCGAATGGGGGCACGATACATTTCTCCGGCGCGCTCGTCGGTCCGCAGTTCAATATCACGACCGTGCGACAAACACCTGCGCCGCGGTCGGATACGCTCTGGACAGGACACGACGGGTCCGCGGTCACTGTGACGTTCGCGGCGCCACCCGGCGGCGCGCCAAGCGCTGATGTGACGTTGCGGATCAACGACGGTGCAGCGTCACGCATCGGCGCCGCCGCGCTGGATACCGTCGCGACGTCTTTCATCGACGGCACAGGCCGTACGGCCAAGCCAGGAGCGGACGGTCAGTACCACGTGGGCGGCGCGGGTGGCGTATTGTCGCTCGGCGCGAAAAGCGGCAATGTGCCTTCGGCGAACAAACCGGTGACGGTCGTGGTCAGCTACGACTGACGGGTTTGCTTGGGACGCAGATCCAATGCAAAAAGGGTTACAAGCAATCGCTTGTAACCCTTCGAAATTCTTTGGTGGGGCGTGAGTGACTCGAACACTCGACCTACGGATTAAGAGTCCGCTGCTCTACCAACTGAGCTAACGCCCCAACAGAAGCGAAATTATGCAGGATGTTTTTGGGCTTGCCAAGCCCCCTTAGCAGATTTCTTAAAAAAACCGCTCCCCCTTCGAATCGTCCCTCAACGAAAGCGCTGCCTCCGAAAAGGCGCTGCGCCGGGCATCCCGGTATCATGTCGCGGACTCGCGGACACTTGCCGCTCACGCTCCGCGCGGCCTTCGACGGGAATCGCCATGGACGACAAAGAGACTATCGATCTGCTCGACCGCATCCTCGCGCCGTGGGTCCGCGAACTGGCGCTCACGCCCGTCAAAGCCGATGCGGAAGGCGCCACGCTGCGCCTGCCTTTCGCCGGCGCGCTGCGTCATTCAGGCGGCGTGATCTGCGGCCAGGTGTTCATGGCCGCCGCCGACACCGCGATGATCGTGGCGATTTCCGCGGCGCTAGGTGGCTTCAAGCCGATGACCACCGTGTCGCTCAACATCAGCTTCATGCGCGCCGTGCGCAAGGGCGACGTGCTCGTCACCGCGCGCGTGCTGCGCCTCGGCCGCAACCTCGTTTTCGGCGAAGTCGAGCTGTTCGACGAGACCGGCAACATGGCCGTCCACGCGACCACGACGTACGCGCTGCTCGAATAAGCAAAGCGGCGCGCATCATAAGACAAGGCACCAGGAAATAAGATGTTCGATCAGGTCGTATTCGCCGGCGGCGGCAATCGCTGCTGGTGGCAGGCGGGTTTCTGGGACGTCGTGCAACCGGAACTGCGCATCCGTCCACGCGTCATCACGGGCATTTCGGCGGGCGCGGCCACCGCTTGCATGCTCTACACGCGCGATTCCGAGTGGGTCATGCGCTATTACGAAGACGCGCTGCGCCACAATTCGCGCAACGCTTATTGGGGCAACCTGCTGCGCGGTCAGTCGGTGTTTCCGCATTACCGCATCTATCGTCAGGCATTGCTCGACATCTACGGTGAGAAGTTTTCGTCGCTTGCCGATGCGCCCGAGATTCGCATCGGCGTTTCACATTTGCCGCGCTGGCTTGGCGCGCGCAGCGCAGTCGCCGCCGGACTCATCGCGTACAACATCGAAAAATATGTGCGCAAGACCTTGCACCCGACGCTTGGTCAGACGCTCGGTTTTCATCCGGAATTCGTGCGTGCGCAGGACTGCGCGACCGTCGAAGATCTCGCCGATCTGATTCTGCAATCGTCGAGCACGCCGCCTTTCACGCCGGTCTTGCGGCGCAACGGCCGCCCGGTGCTCGACGGCGGCATGGTCGACAACGTGCCGGTCGGCGCGCTTGACGCCGATGCGCCCGGCAACGTGCTCGTCATGGTGACGCGCCTTTATCCGCGGCCGCAGATGTTCGTGGTGCCGCACGGCGTGCAGCAGCGCCTGTATGTGCAGCCGTCGCGCAAAGTGCCGATCTCGAGCTGGGACTACACGAGCCCCTCGCAGATGGTGCATGCGTACAACCTCGGCCGCGCGGACGGCGAGACCTTCCTCGAACGCATGCCCGACCTGCTGGAGTTTGCCGCCTGACGCAGGACGCCTGACGCCCGCGGCTATCGCTTAGCGCCGACGTCCACCCTGCAACGCTTCGGGATTCGCCACGCTGGCCGTGTCGCCGGCATCGAAAGCCAGAATGTTTTTGAACGCCGCGCTGAAGTACAACTCGTAGCTCTCGCGCTCGACATAGCCGATGTGCGGCGTGCAAATCACATTCTCCATGCGCAGCAGGCTGTAGCCCTGCAGGATCGGCTCGCTTTCATACACGTCGATCGCGACCATCCCCGGGCGATTGTGCGACAGCGCGCCGAGGAGCGCGTTGTCGTCGAGCAGCTCGGCGCGGCTCGTGTTCACGAGCAGTGCGGTCGGCTTCATGCGCATCAGATCTTCCTGCTTGACGATGCCGCGCGTGTCGTCGTGCAGCCGCAAATGCAGCGACAGCACATCGCTCTGCTCGAACAAGGCTTCGCGGCTCTCGGCCACGCCATAACCGTCCTCGCGAGCGGCTTCGCGTGAATGCTCGCGGCCCCAGATCAGCACATTCATGCCGAAGGCCTTGCCGTAACCGGCGACAAGCCGCCCGATCTTGCCATAGCCCCAGATGCCCAGCGTCTGACCGCGCAACACCTGACCCAAACCGAAGTTTGGCGGCAGCGCCGAAGTCTTGAGCCCCGACTGCTGCCAGGCGCCCTGCTTCAGGTTCGCTACGTATTGCGGAATGCGCCGCTGCGCCGCCATGATGAGAGCCCACGTCAGCTCGGCGGGCGCGATCGGTGAGCCGCTGCCTTCGAGCACGGCGATGCCGCGCTCGGTACAGGCCGGGAGATCGATGTGGCTGGACACTTTGCCCGTCTGGCTGATCATGCGCAAACGCGGCAGTTTGTCGAGAAGTTGCGAGCTGATGCGGGTGCGTTCGCGAATCAGGACCAGCGCGTCGACTTCCGAAAGACGGCTCGCGAGTTGCCCGAGTCCGCGGACGGTGTTGTTGAAAACTTTGACTTCGTGATCGGCGAGCAATTGAAAGCAGTCGAGCTTGCGAACGGCGTCCTGATAGTCGTCGAGGATGGCAATCTTCATGGTATGTGTCTTGCGGCGCACCATGGCGGTGCGGAACGGAGTGTTATGCTGACTGTCCCATCATGTGACCCAAGTCACATGCCGGTTTAGCTGAATGCCTTACCGTAGCAACTACCGCGTAGAACGATAGCGCTACAGCAAGGCCGATTGACATCGTTTTTAACAGTTTGTTGAGTGTACAGGCAAGCCGCTTTACAGACGGTTGCAGACGCCCGTCCCATGCGCCCTGGCACAACAAGCTGCGTTGAAGCCCGTGACGACCTGTGCAGTTGCGCGTCGGTTTGTAGAAACTGGCGCAACGAATAAAATGCCTCTCGCATGCAGCGTCGCCGGGCTTGTACCGTTTTCCAATCCCTACAAACGGAGACAAGTCGATGAATCTTCCATCATTCGAGGCACAGCCCGCAGTGAAGGCGGCAGTAGAAGCGCCAGCGTGGGTGAAACATCGGAAACTGATCGACTGGGTCCAGCGCGTTGCCGCTATGACCCGTCCGGACAACATCGTGTGGTGCGACGGTTCGCAGGAAGAGTACGACCGCCTGTGCGCGCAGATGGTCGAAGCCGGCACGCTCAGGAAGCTCAATCCGGCGAAACGTCCGAACTCGTATCTCGCATGGTCCGATCCTTCCGACGTCGCGCGCGTCGAGGACCGCACCTTCATTTGCGCGCAACGTCGTGAGGATGCGGGGCCGACCAACAACTGGGTCGCGCCGGACGAAATGCGCACGACACTCGACGGCCTGTTCGAAGGCTCGATGCGCGGCCGCACCATGTACGTGGTGCCGTTCTCGATGGGCCCGCTCGGCTCGCCGATCGCGCATATCGGCGTCGAACTGAGCGACAGCCCGTACGTGGTCACCAACATGCGCATCATGACGCGCATGGGCCGCAAGGTGTACGACGTGCTCGGCGAAGACGGCGAGTTCGTGCCGTGCGTGCATTCGGTCGGCGCGCCGCTCGAAGCGGGCGCCAAAGACGTGCCGTGGCCGTGCAATCCGACCAAGTACATCGTTCATTTCCCGGAGACGCGCGAAATCTGGAGCTATGGCTCGGGCTATGGCGGCAACGCGTTGCTCGGCAAGAAATGCTTTGCGCTGCGCATTGCATCGACGATGGGCCGCGACGAAGGCTGGCTTGCCGAGCACATGCTGATTCTCGGCGTGACTTCGCCCGAAGGACGCAAGCANCATGTGGCGGCCGCGTTTCCGTCGGCGTGCGGCAAGACNAANTTCGCGATGCTGATTCCGCCCGAAGGGNTGAACGGCTGGAAGATCTCGACCATCGGCGACGACATCGCGTGGATCAAGCCAGGCAAGGACGGCCGCCTGTACGCGATCAATCCGGAGGCGGGATACTTCGGCGTCGCGCCCGGCACGAGCGAAAAGACCAACTTCAACGCGATGGCCACGCTGAAGGAAAACGTGATCTTCACGAACGTCGCGCTGACCGACGACGGCGACGTGTGGTGGGAAGGCATGACCGACGAGCCGCCCGCGCACCTGATCGACTGGCAAGGCAAGGACTGGACGCCCGCGAGCGCGAAGGAAACGGGCCGCAAGGCGGCGCATCCGAATGCACGCTTCACGGCGCCGGCGTCGCAATGTCCGTCCATCGACGCCGACTGGGAGAATCCGGCGGGCGTGCCAATCGACGCGTTTATCTTCGGCGGCCGCCGTTCGACGACCGTGCCGCTCGTCACCGAGGCGCGCAACTGGGTCGAGGGCGTCTACATGGCCGCGACCATGGGTTCGGAGACGACCGCCGCCGCNGCGGGCCAGCAAGGCGTCGTACGGCGCGACCCGTTCGCGATGCTGCCGTTCTGCGGCTACAACATGAGCGACTACTTCGGCCATTGGCTGAAGACGGGCGAGCGGCTGCAGCAACTGAACGCGAAGCTGCCGAAAATCTTCTGCGTCAACTGGTTCCGCAAGGGCGCGGACGGCAAGTTCGTGTGGCCGGGCTTCGGCGAAAATATGCGTGTGCTCGGCTGGATGGTTGGCCGCATCGAGGGCACGGCGCAGGGCGAGGAGCACGCGTTCGGCGTGTCGCCGCATTACGAGGACATCGACTGGAGCGGTCTGGACTTCAGCCGCGAGCAGTTCGAGCAGGTCATTTCCGTCGACGACGCAGCCTGGCGCGCCGAACTCGCGTTGCATACGGAGCTCTTTGACACGCTGCAGCACGGCCTTCCGCCCGCGCTAGCGAAAGCCAAGAGCCAATTGGAGAGCAAGCTCGCAGCTTGACGACGTGAGTGTTCGCTAACTCGCAGAAGCCGCCTTCGGGCGGCTTTTTTCATTTTCAGCGCCGCCAAG
>JGI24740J21852_10001217_pt1 | contig 11646 bp, 12 predicted proteins | sample KBSCornC6_FD_21852 | JGI IMG/M metagenome (IMG submission 21852) | reverse complement strand
CCCGATACAGCCAAGGAAAAACCGCAGGAAGGAGAAGTGGTTGCCGCCGGCACGGGCATTCGTGCCGAGGATGGCACGGTCACCCCGCTCGACGTCAAGGCCGGCGACAAGATCCTGTTTGGCAAATGGTCCGGCACCGAGGTTAAACTCGGCGGCGAAGACCTCATCATCATGAAGGAAAGCGACGTCCTGGGAATTGTGGGCTGAATCCAGCCCCCCATCGTCATCCGCGCTCGGTCTGAACCGACGCAAACTCATTCGAAGGATACCACCATGTCAGCCAAAGACGTCAAATTTTCGCGCGACGCACGCGAAGGCATTAGCCGCGGCGTCGATATTCTTGCCAACGCCGTGCGCGTGACGCTCGGACCCAAGGGCCGCAACGTCGTGATCGACAAGAACTTTGGCGCTCCGCGCATCACCAAGGACGGCGTCACCGTCGCCAAGGAAATCGAGCTTAAGGACAAGTTCGAGAATATGGGCGCGCAGATGTTACGCGCCGTTGCATCGAAAACCCACGATCATGCCGGTGACGGCACTACGACCGCGACCGTCCTCGCCCAGGCGATCGTACGCGAAGGCATGAAATCCGTCTCGGCAGGGGTAAACCCGATGGACCTTAAGCGCGGCATCGATCTCGCCGTTACCCGCGTGGTGGACGATCTCAAGGCGCGTTCAAAGCCCGTCGCGGATAACAACGAGATCGCCCAGGTCGGCATTGTCTCTGCCAACGGTGATGAAGTGGTTGGCCGCAAGATCGCCGAAGCAATGGAGAAGGTTGGCAAGGAAGGCGTGATCACCGTCGAGGAAGCAACCGGCATCGAGTTCGAACTCGACGTGGTCGAGGGCATGCAGTTCGATCGTGGCTATCTCTCGCCCTATTTCATCACCAACACCGAGAAGATGACGGTGGAGCTTCAAGATCCATATATCCTGATCCATGAGAAGAAGCTTTCAAACCTGCAGGCGCTGCTTCCCATCCTGGAAGCGATCGTTCAGTCGAGCCGCCCTTTGCTGATCATCGCGGAAGACATCGAAGGCGAGGCGCTTGCCACGCTCGTCGTCAACAAGCTGCGCGGCGGCTTGAAGGTCGCGGCCGTCAAGGCGCCAGGCTTCGGTGATCGTCGCAAGGCGATGCTTGAGGACATCGCGATCCTGACGAATGGTCAGACGGTATCTGAGGAACTCGGCATCAAGCTCGAGAATGTCACGCTCGACATGCTCGGCACTGCCAAGCGCGTCACGATCGATAAGGACGATACGACGATCGTCGACGGCGCCGGCAATGTGGACGCAATTAAGGGTCGTGTCGAAGCGATCCGTGCCCAGATCGAAAACACCACCAGCGATTACGACAAGGAGAAGCTCCAGGAGCGTCTCGCCAAGCTCGCCGGTGGCGTGGCCATCATAAAGGTAGGCGGCGCATCCGAAATCGAGGTCAAGGAACGCAAGGATCGCGTCGATGACGCGCTTCACGCGACCCGCGCGGCCGTCGAGGAAGGCATTGTTCCCGGCGGTGGCACCGCGTTGTTGTATGCGTCCAAAGCGCTCGACGCCCTGACCGGTGCGAATGACGACCAGACCCGTGGTATCGATATCGTCCGCAAGGCTCTGCAGGCGCCGCTGCGCCAGATCGCGCAAAATGCCGGTCATGATGGTGCGGTCGTCGCCGGTAAGCTGATCGATGGCAATGACCAAAATCTGGGTTTCAATGCTCAGACTGAGGTTTACGAAAACCTTGTCACGGCAGGCGTGATCGATCCCACCAAGGTGGTCCGTTCAGCTTTGCAGGATGCAGCGTCCGTTGCCGGTTTACTGATAACCACCGAGGCCGCAGTTGCCGATACGCCTGAAGACAAGGCCGCCATGCCGGCCATGGGCGGCGGGATGGGAGGAATGGGCGGCATGGATTTCTGACCATCTTGCCCCTGCAGATTGAATGGGGGCGAGCTGCAAAACTCGCCCCTTTTTTTACTGATCAATGTCCGAGTACGGGTAATGCCCTTCGGCAATGGCGGAACAGGAGAATACAATGTCTAAGATCCCCGTTCGCCCGTATCTTGTCTCAAAAGATTCTGACGGACGCTTTCGCGTTACAGTTCGCCGGACCCGCTTCAATTCGCAAAACTATCCTCTCGTGACCTCGATCCTCATTGAGGAGAGCTTCCCTACTGCAACGGCGGCAAGGAAATATATCCGGCAAGAATATGAAGTGGCCGCAGAAGATATCGGGACGTGCTGAAGCTTGAGACGCTGTGACAGGCCCGTTGTCCTCGAAAGACCCCGTCGATGTTCTGGAATCGCCATTTCAAGTTCCTTTCGAACGATCTCGCGATCGATCTGGGCACGGCTAACACGCTCGTCTATTTGCGGGGGAGCGGCATCGTCCTCGATGAGCCATCCGTGGTCGCGCTCGAAACCCGACACGGCGTGAAGCGTGTCAAGGCGATCGGGAATGATGCCAAGCTCATGATGGGCAAGACGCCTCACGACATCGAGACGATCCGTCCCCTACGTGACGGCGTCATTGCCGATATCGATGTTGCCGAGCAGATGATAAAGCATTTCATCCATAAGGCGCATGGCTCAAACCGTATCCCTCGCTGGCCGGAGATCGTCATTTGCGTTCCGTCCCGGTCGACGATGGTTGAACGGCGCGCGATCCGCGATGCAGCATCAAATGCGGGCGCATCGCAGGTCCATCTTATCGAAGAGCCGATGGCAGCCGCGATCGGCGCGGGCATGCCCGTGACCGATCCCGTTGGCGCGATGGTCGTCGACATCGGCGGCGGAACGACCGAAGTTGCCGTGCTTTCGCTCGGCGGCTTAGCCTACAGCAATTCCGTCCGTATCGGCGGTGACAAGATGGACGAAGCCATTTCCTCCTATGTCCGGCGCAATCACAATCTGCTGATTGGCGAGGCAACTGCGGAACGCATCAAGAAAGAGCTTGGGTCAGCCATCCGGCCCGCAAATGGGCTTGGCAAGACAGTTGCCATCAAGGGTCGGGATCTGGTCAACGGCGTTCCGACCGGAGTTACGATAAGTGAAAGAGAGATCGTTGAGGCCCTCAGCGAGCTGGTCACCCGGATAGTTGATGCCGTGCGCAGTGCTCTTGAAAATATACAGCCCGAACTCGCCGCTGACCTTGTCGATCAGGGGATCATGCTCACCGGTGGCGGAGCGCTTCTTAATGGTCTTGATGAACTCCTTCGGCAATCCACTGGCCTGCCTGTAGCCATTGCTGAAAATCCACTCATCTGCGTTGCGCTGGGTGCGGGCAGGGCGCTTGAGGATCCATCCTACCGAACCCTGCTGACGACCGCCTGAGGAATCGCCTATGTGATTCGCGCTCTGGGATTTCGTGGCGTAAGGTAGGTTCATCGTCACCGAATCTGCACAGGCATGATGGCGACTGAGAGCGCGTCGGCTCCCGCTTGTAAGCAGGAGGTCCAATGGACGACGACCAAGCACATCATTCGAGGCGTGAGATTCACGAACGTAAATTGGCGGAGGCTGCCTTTGATCCGATCCGGGCGACACACCTTGAAGTGGCTGATGAATACAAAAAGCGAGCCGAATATGAGCGAATTCGCGCTCAACGAACAAACGACAATTAGCACATCGCGAAGCCGAAGTTACCAAGCGCAAGTACGCGATAGGAGTATGCGATGCAGTTTGAGATTCATCAGGAAGGTATTACGCGTCTGACCTCACTGAGGAATGCAGGCGGAGATTGGCGCTGGGAATTGGTCGACGACGATGGCATCGTTCAGGCGAGTGGCGCTGGCTATCACAGCAAAGCGGATTGTAAAAGGGCTGTCGAAGCTTTGAGAGCAACGAACTTGGAGACGCCCGTTATCAATCGCGCCCCTCTGGATGCTCAACCATAGTATAGTTATGTGCGCCTAGGCCGACATTGCTTGTAGATTGCCGCAATTCTCTCGGCAAAATCGCACATATCCGCAGTGCCTTGAAACGAGTAGCTAAAGTAGATCGTGGCCAGCCTGACGTCCAACAAGGGGTTGCAGCTATGACGGGCCCAAATCTCTTGATCTCCTAGGTCATTCTTTTCTATCGCTATGACATGCAGCGAATGCTCGATCATATTGCCGCTTTACAGGCCCATCATCACAAGCATTCGTTGAGCAGGTGGGCAGCGAATCGCTGAAAGATCACGTCGCTTTGCCGATCGCTGATTTCACCGATTCGCGCGCAGGTAATGCTACCACGCTCTTTTTTGCTTCCGCTGATTTTTTGGGCTTTCGAATTTCTTTGTTGCCTCGGCGTTGACCCTTGGCCACGTCTTTGCTCCTTGGCGGCGTTCGAGCGGGATAGCCAACGCTCTGATCCGGTTGGAGCAGCGCTACACCGATAGGCGCCCACAGCTCGGATAGCCAGTACGAAACGCAATTCTTTTTCACCGCGGTTAGAGACATTCGAGAAAGGCTAGCTAAATTTGGATGCGAGCCAGATGAAATTTTGCCTGTCTTCTTTGCCGGGATTGGCAGCTAAGCCGATTTCATCGACGTCGAAACCCGCGTTTTCCAAACGTGTTACGAAGGCGGCGTCTGCATAGGCAGACCATATTGCGAGTATGCCACCGGGTCTCAGCGCAGCATGGGCCGACCGCAATCCCCAATTGCAGTAAATGCGGTCATTGGCGAGATGGATAAGGCCATCGGGGCCATTGTCGACATCCAGCAAGATCGCATCGAAGCGGTTGGGTGAGCTGGCTATCACGTCGTGAACATCGCCGATCTTGAGCGAGACGCGCGGGTCCGAAAGATAGTTTTTGAAGAGGTGGGCCAGTGGCCCCTTGGCCCAGGCGGCGACCTTCGGGACGAGTTCAGCGACCGTGACTACCGCTCCTCGGGGCAACACTGCCAGCGCGGCGCCTAGGGTAAATCCCATGCCGAGCCCGCCGATCAGAACACTTCCCTCAGCTCCCAGTCGCGCGCAAGCCAGCGTCGCCAGTGCCTGTTCGGAATGCGCCACCTCACTGCCCATTAACTCATCCGAGCCGAACTGGATCGAAAAAGCATCTCCACACTGAAGCAGGTGCAATTCGCCTCCGCCGGGAAGATCGGCAGTGTCGATCAGTTTGATGGGTGCCCGAGCTGCCTCGCTGGCCGCCTTCTGCACCTGAGGCGCCCCACAATCAGCGGTCAACTCGGAAAGCCCCACTGACTGGCATCAACACCACTGGAGACATATCGCGCCCCTGATCTCTGGCGACAGGATGCTTGCAACGTTGGTCGATTATACGTCGCTGTTCCATGGAATTCCCGTTCGATGAAATCACGCAAGCTAGTCCGGTTGACACTCGCGCATGGAGGTGAAGCGGAGCATGGTCATGTTTCGGGTCTAATGACAAGCGACGCAGGCCGGCCGTGTTTTGATCTAGTCGGTGCCGCTGGAACGCGCAATCCGCATCAGCGAACCACGCGTCCAACTCTTTGTTTAGGACGGCCCAACCCACGCACGTCCACTTCATCAATGGCCTTTGGCAAATCGTCGAAATCTGGGGTCTCTTCACCACGTTACACGCAACGAAAGTCGGCTACCTACCGCTTAAGCTCGGTTTCCGTGGATTGGCCTATGAAATCGGGATTCTGTATCGACCGTCCCAACTGCCACGTCCGAAGAGGTCGTGCCGTCGTCGAAAGGATGATCTCGCTTGCTTGCAACCGCAGCCTGCCGCTTCGGCGACCCTCGTCATCGATCGCGTATAGCCGCGCCGCGTAAATCCAAAAAATCGATGCCACGTCGCTGCCGGTGCCAGCAACCATTTTGCCGCGTCTGCCAGCGATCACGACTGCGGTCCTCGCAATTGCTTGACGGGAGCATTCAATGCGCCCACAGCGACTCATTGGCACTCCATCTCCACGAGTGCCAAATCGCAATTTGGCAGCGCTGGCTACCGCTTGTGAATGCGACGCGCTCGTCGCGACCCAGCAAGAAGGAAGCGAAGCATGACATTTCGCCCGCTCCATGATCGCCTACTCGTTCGACGCATCGAAGCCGCCGAAAAGACCGCCGGCGGCATTATCATCCCCGATACCGCCAAGGAAAAACCCCAGGAGGGCGAAGTCGTCTCCGTCGGTTCGGGTATTCGAGGCGAAGACGGCACGGTCACGCCGCTCGACGTAAAGGCCGGCGACAAGATCCTGTTCGGCAAATGGTCAGGCAGCGAGGTCAAACTCGACGGTGAAGACCTGATCATTATGAAGGAAAGCGACGTTCTCGGTATAGTTGGCTGAGTTAACCAGGGCTCACTCTACGATCCTATTTTCGAAGGAAGCAATTCATGTCAGCCAAAGATGTAAAATTTTCGCGTGAAGCCCGTGAAGGCATCGCGCGCGGTGTCGACATTCTCGCCAACGCCGTTCGCGTGACGCTCGGCCCCAAGGGCCGCAACGTCGTCATCGACAAGTCGTTCGGTGCTCCTCGCATCACCAAGGACGGCGTCACCGTCGCCAAGGAAATCGAACTCAAGGACAAGTTCGAGAATATGGGCGCGCAGATGCTGCGTGCGGTCGCCTCGAAAACGCACGATCATGCTGGAGATGGTACTACCACCGCAACCGTTCTCGCTCAGGCGATCGTCCGCGAGGGCATGAAATCTGTCTCGGCCGGGATCGATCCGATGGACCTCAAACGCGGAATTGATCTCGCTGTCATCAAGGTGGTCGAGGATTTAAAGGCCCGTTCCAAGCCAGTCGCCAACAATGAGGAAATAGCCCAGGTCGGCATCGTTTCGGCGAACGGTGACGAAGTTGTCGGCCGCAAGATCGCCGAAGCGATGGCGAAGGTCGGCAAGGAAGGGGTGATCACGGTCGAAGAGGCCAGCGGGATCGAGTTCGAGCTTGATGTCGTCGAAGGCATGCAGTTCGATCGCGGCTACCTGTCGCCCTACTTCATCACCAATACCGAAAAGATGACGGTTGAACTCAACGATCCGTACATTCTGATTCACGAGAAGAAGCTTTCCAACCTGCAGGCCATCCTGCCGATCCTCGAGGCAGTTGCGCAATCCGCGCGTCCGCTGCTGATCATTGCGGAGGACGTTGAAGGGGAGGCGCTGGCTACGCTCGTCGTCAACAAGCTGCGCGGCGGCCTTAAAGTTGCTGCCGTCAAGGCGCCTGGCTTCGGCGACCGTCGCAAAGCGATGCTTGAGGATATCGCAATCCTGACGAGCGGTCAGACCATTTCCGAGGATCTCGGCATCAAGCTTGAAAATGTGACGCTCGATATGTTGGGCACTGCCAAGCGCGTTACGATCGACAAGGACAATACCACCATCGTCGATGGCGCGGGCGCCGCCGATGCGATCAAAGGCCGGGTCGAAGCAATCCGCGCACAGATTGAAAATACTACCAGCGACTATGACAAGGAGAAGCTCCAGGAGCGTCTTGCAAAACTCGCCGGCGGCGTCGCGATCATCAAGGTCGGCGGCTCAACCGAGATCGAGGTCAAGGAACGCAAGGATCGCGTCGATGACGCGCTTCATGCAACCCGCGCTGCGGTCGAGGAAGGCATCCTTCCCGGCGGTGGCACCGCCCTCCTTTATGCTTCAAGAGTCCTCGATGCCTTGAAGGGCCAGAACGATGATCAGACGCGCGGTATCGACATCATCCGTAAGGCACTGCAGGCTCCGCTCCGGCAGATCGCGCAGAACTCCGGTCATGACGGTGCGGTTGTCGCCGGTAAGCTCATCGACGGCAATGACCAGAATCTCGGATTCAACGCACAAACGGAAGTCTACGAGAACCTCGTGCAAGCGGGCGTGATCGACCCAACCAAGGTTGTGCGCTCCGCTCTGCAAGACGCAGCGTCGGTCGCTGGGCTGCTCATTACCACGGAAGCTGCGGTGGCCGAGACACCCGACGATAAGCCCGCGATGCCAGCGATGGGTGGCGGAATGGGTGGTATGGGCGGGATGGACTTCTAGACCTCGGCCTGACGCTCAAGAACCTTAAGGGAGCCGGGTTCGACTCGGCTCCCTTCGCAATGGGGGACGCCGGCAATTCGATCGGCAACGGGATATTGGAGAACATCAATGTCGAAGGTCGCGGTTCGCCCTTACCTGGTTTCAAAAGATACTGACGGTCGCTTTCGGGTCACAGTTCGGACGACGCGCTTCAATTCGCAAAACTATCCGCTGGTGACGTCCATCATGCTCGATGATAGCTTTTTTACAGCGACCGCGGCCAAGGCTTATATCCGAGCCGAATATGGGGCCGTGGCGGCGGATATAGCTACAGCCTGAAGACGAGCCGCTCATCAATTCTTGGCTTCGCTCCCGCGTATCGCGCGTGCCGTACCGACGCTCCGATGCCGGACTCGACTATTATTTCGAACTGCGGCGGGCGAGACCTCACTGGTCTTCAACTGAAATATTGCGCCTAAAACTGTTCTTACGCGTTACCCTTCGAGCGAAGCTGGCATTTCGGTCCCATTCGCAGCGGCAGGAGAGTTGGCGCACCATGAAACTCTTATCGACACGAGGAGAGGGTCATGGATTTCTCGGAAACCGCGACTACCGGCATCCAGGGCCTTAATGACGTCACTGCCGGCGGCCTGAACCATTGACGAGATTTCAAGGCGTGCTTCGCGGCGTTCCGACTATGATCAGCTCGGCCTCGCCGCTGGACAATCCTTGGGCTGTTTTGCCGACTCGGCATGGCCGGCTGCAGTCAAAAATGGAACGGACCGAAGCGGTAGCCGCAAGGCAGCCCAATTAATGACCTGTCATTTCTGCCGAGCTGAGCGTTTCTTACTGTCGCCTCAGAAAAAACGCTTTCACTGCCCGGCAGTCATTTGCCAGTTGCGGCGCTCCATGAGCTCCATGCCTAGCTTGCGGATCAGTTCGCTAACCTCAGGGCTTGGATGCCCTTTGCGGATTTCATCCTGGCCATGATTGAGAAGATCGTGCCAATAAGCGAATGTGTCTTTATGAACCGGCAGGTTCCGGAATCGCAGTACGCTTTTCAGCGTGGCGCGGAGGTTTTCGCTCAGCGTTCCGTGTAGATCCATGGTTCTCAATGCGCCTTATCGGCGCCACTGCCAATGCCAATTTTCTGTGGACCGTATCGGTTTGATGCAACTGGGCACTTCATGACATCGCTCGCAGGATTCCGTCGCGGGAACCCCGCAACTATTGACCAGTAAAATGAGATTGCCGGTTAGGGAGCGACGGTCTGCTCGTCTCCTGCTTCGAGTGCGTCTGCTATGTAGGCCCATATCTATGGCGAGATTGCCCTGTAGAGCCGCGGTTTGAGGATGGCCTGGACCTTGGCAAACAGTTCCGGATCGATGATCGCCTCATGCTGACCCTCATGGATCTGGTCGCGGTGCCGGACCTTGCCGATGTAGATCGGGTTCTGGAGCAGCGCCGCCAGCGGTCCCTTGCTGAACGGGATGCCGCCGACCGTCCTGCCATCGCGATAGGTCCTGCTCTTGGTGACAATGCCCCGGTCATAGAGTTCGTCGACCAGCGCTCCGATCGAGCGCAGCTCGACATAGCGCTCGAAGATTAGCCTGACCGTTGCAATGGGGGGCGGCTTCACATGTGTTGATGGCTCGCGCATGAAGCCAAGATGAAAACAATTGTCGATCCTGATCGCGCGCTCACGGAGCAGCTTGCGCGTATCCGCACCGAGTTCCAGGTGCCCACAGATTTCCCGCCTGCCGTTATCGCAGCGGCGGCGACCGCAACGCAGCGCAGGCTGTCCGAGCATGTCGACCGCACCTCTGTTCGCTTCGTCACGCTTGATCCTGCTCCCTCTGTCGATCTCGATCAGGCGTTTGCGATCGAGAAGACGGGTTCCGATATCCTCCTTCACTATGCCATCGCCGATGTTGCCTGGTTCGTCGAAGATGGCGGTGCGCTCGACATCGAAGCCTGGAAGCGAGGCGAGACCATCTATTTTCCCGATGGCAAAGCGAGCCTCTANCCGCCTATCCTGAGCGAAGGCGCTGCAAGCCTGCTGCCGAACGTCGACCGACCCGCCATTATCTTCTCCGTCCGTGTCGCACCGGACGGGGTCGCGCACCTCGATGGCGTCGAACGGGCCGTGATCCGGTCCGCCGCCAAACTTGCTTATGAGACGGTTCAGCCTGAGGACCTGCCGGCGGATTTTGCCGAGCTTGCGCGGCGCATCCAGTCGGCAGAGCTTGAACGGGGCGCCGCGCGGGTTGATCCACCCGAGCAAGAGGTGACCGAGAGCGAAGACGGAGGATTGCGTCTCGCTTTCAGACCGCGGTTGGTATCGGAGGCGCAGAACTCGGCGCTGTCGCTCGCTACCAATCTCGCGGTCGCCGCAGTGCTCCATGAGCATCATACCGGGCTGTTCCGGGTAATGGCGGGTCCCAAGCCGGCAGCAATCGATCAGCTCCGGTGCACGGCGGGCGCTTTCGGATTGAACTGGCCCAGGGATATGCCGCTTGAAACCTTTTCGCGCACGCTTAGGCCGAACGATCCAAAGGATGCAGCCTTCATGCTCGCGATCCGCCGCGCCGGTACTGGCGCCACCTATGCCCCCTATCGCGATGGTGAGACACCGTGGCATGCGGCGGTGGCAGCGACATACGCCCATGCCACGGCTCCGCTACGCCGCCTCGCCGACCGCTACGTGATCCGTGCCGCCCTTTCTGTCATGCTGGGACAGCCCGTCGAAGAGCGGGTGAGTGCCGCCTTCGAGAAACTGCCTGCCGTCATGGCACGCGCCGATGCACGAGCCGGACAAATCGAGCGAGCAGTCGTCGACCTCGCCGAAACTATATTGCTCTCGCATCGGGAGGGCGAGCTATTCTCAGCGGTGGTGATCGATACAGACGAACGCGGTTCGCGCATTCAACTACGCGACGTGCCTGTGGTTGCTCGGATCATCGACAAAGGCCTGGTGCCGGGCAGCGCGCTTAATGTCCGGCTGGCCGGCATTGACACCGCCCATCGTCTCCTACGTTTCGCGCCGATCTGAACTGGCTTCCGGGCTTCGATCAGCTATCGATCCTAATGACCCATCTTGGGACCTTGCGGACTGTCCGGATTGGAACAGGATAGCGGTAAGCTGCCTTTCGTTGAGATGAGTTCATCAGCCCGGGGGGACGACGCGGCTCCAAGCTTGAACTCCCGGCTGAACGTCCGCCGTTGCATAATCACCCGCCGGTGCCAAAAACGCCTTATATTGGTGTCCCCGAACCGGGTGCAGCTCAGGTACCATTGTTGCCATGACGTTGTTCGTTGCGCCCTGGGGCCAGCCACAAAGGCTTTGAAATCGCGCTCATACTGCCCACAAGGCTAACGATTGTCGGTACTCACTTTTACCATCTCTGGATGACCGACCGGTCACTTGGGAAGGATCGCTAGTCGCCTCCGCCTGAAGCAAAAATTGCTGCTACTGCAGACGGCGATGATGGGAAATAGCCGTGGACATAGCTCGCCCATAGCGACCCGTGGCGAAACAGCGGTTCGCCCCCGCCAACATTTGGGTTGTGCGCGACACGGTGCGGGGCAAGTGAGGTATCGAGTCGGGAAAAGTGAAATGTGTGTCCGCGCAGGCTGCCTTCCGGCAAATCAAGCTGCTGAAGGCCGAGGGCGGCGAGACGGGTTTGCATCGTGGCAATCCCGGGCATCAGGCC
>JGI24740J21852_10001216_pt1 | contig 11646 bp, 6 predicted proteins | sample KBSCornC6_FD_21852 | JGI IMG/M metagenome (IMG submission 21852) | reverse complement strand
CGGCATGGCAGATGTGGCAGCGCTTACCGGCGATAAAGGTTATGTGCAGGCCATAGATGCCATCTGGCACGATGTGGTGGACCATAAGATCTACATTACCGGCGGCATTGGTGCAGAAGCCGGCCATGAAGGTTTTGGGCCGGATTATGCGCTGCCCAACATGAGCGCATATAATGAAACCTGCGCCTCTATTGGCAACATTTACTGGAACTACCGCCTGTTCCTGCTGCATGGGGAAGCAAAGTATTACGATGTGCTGGAACAGATCCTATACAATGGTATGATCTCTGGAGTAGCCATTAACGGCGACCGTTTCTTTTATCCCAACCCGCTGGAATCAATGGGCCAGCATGAAAGAAGCGAGTGGTTTGGCTGCGCCTGCTGCCCCAGCAATGTGTGCCGCTTTATACCATCTGTACCGGGTTATGTATATGCTACGGGCAAAGACCGTATTTATGTGAACCTGTTCATAGAAAGCAAAGCCGCTATTCCCTTAAAGAAAAAAACGGTGGAGGTAGATCAGCAAACCAATTATCCCTGGGATGGTGATATTACATTCACGGTGAATCCTCCGGGCAATCAAACTTTTGATATGGCCATCCGTTTGCCCGCCTGGTTAAATAATGCGCCTATGCCCGGCGGCTTATATACCTATGTCACACCGGAAACAAAAAAATATACCATCACGGTAAATGGTGCGCCGGCTGAAGATTCTACTGAAAATGGCTATGCTATTATTCATCGCAGCTGGAAAAAAGGCGATGTTATAAAAGTGAATTTCCCGATGGATGTGCGTTATGTAAAAGCATCCGCACCCGTGAAAGCAGATGATGATAAAACCGCTTTGCAACGTGGCCCGCTGGTATATTGTTTTGAATGGCCGGATAATAACAAAGCTTCTGTGCGTCACTTATTGATGAATGAGCAAAATGATGTCAGCGCGGCCTTTGAGCCCAACCTGTTGAATGGTGTGGAAGTAATACATACTACCGCGCTTACACAAACCATTACTGAAGATAATAAGGTGGTGGAAGAACCAGCCAGGGTTACCGCCATTCCCTATTACGCCTGGGCTAACCGCGGCGCAGGTGATATGACGGTATGGGTAGCGGATAAAGCCACTGCTGTTGTACCGTTGAAACCTGCTACCGTAGCATCTAAAAGCACCGTGAGCGGTTCGCATAAAACAAAAGCGTTAAGAGCGTTGAATGATCAGCTGGAACCATCCAGCTCACATGATGGCAGCGTACCCTACTACCATTGGTGGCCTTTAAAAGATACCGTGCAATGGGTGCAGTATGATTTTGCAGCACCGGCAAAAATTTCCAGCGCACAGGTATATTGGTATGATGACAGCCCCTGGGGCGGTTGCCGCTTACCGGCTTCCTGGAAGCTACTGTATAAAGATCCTAGCGGAGAATGGTTACCTGTTAAGAACAGCAATGCCTACACAACAGAAAAAGATACTTTCAACAGCGTGAAATTTGATACAGTGGAAACCAGCGCGCTCCGGATGGAGGTGCAGCTACCCAAAGAACATGCAGCCGGCATTGTTGAATGGAAAGTAGAATAAAAATGTGGAGAAGCGCCACACTTTATATAGCTGTGCCACACCATAACGGTGTGGCACAGTTGCATATACACCATATCATCATCCCCTGAAACCCGCCGTGGACTTAATGTACAAGTAACACTATGTTCCGTTGTTTACGCATACATACATGCGTATTTTGCTGGGCCGAATCCCTGTTTACCTGCGTTTTTTATCACTCCCCCACCCAATATCTTTGCTCCCACATACTGTAGTCAACAGATTTATTGTAAAAAAACCGGAGCGTAGTAGTACTTCTTGATTGTACAAACGACACCTATGCATGAGCTGATCTAATACCCTTTGGCCAAATCGATTTAGCACGTACTATATCTCAGTTATTGAACCTATGGCATTATTCATTAAAACCTATAATCAGTTGACAAAACCGGCACCTGTGAATACCTGCAAGGCATGACCTTGCAGACACTTCCACGTGTCATTAAAACAAACCAAATTATCCTAACATGAGAACCTTGAGAGTTACTACTCCTCCCGGCGGCTGGCTACGCCGGTTCAAGCAAGCATGCTGTTTATCCCTATTGCTATGGCAGGGCAGCGCACAGGCACAGGTTAGTCCAACCGTGCCGGCTACCACTAAACAGCACAGCAAACAGGTGATAGGTTATATCACCCAATGGGATGCCTGGAAAGACGTAGCAGGTATTGTACCGAAAGGCGGTTACAATCACCTGAACGTAGATTACTCCCAGTACACCATCCTGAACTTTTCCTTTTTTGGTGTAGCAAAAGACGGTTCACTGCACAGCGGTGATTTCCGCAACAAGAACATTTACCAGGTAGGCGCCGTACAGGAACCTGCAGCGCTGGTGAATGAAGACATTTACAGCAGCTGGGATATGTTCCTGCTGTATGGTGAGCTGGATGCCCCGCTGTATTATATCTCCGACGGCAGCTACGCCTACACGCTGGGCTACCGCAATGAAGGCAGCGGCTGGAAGAATGTGAACACCGGCGCTACCGGCGCATTTCCGCTGTCTGTTCCCAAACAGGGCGGCGCACCGGGCGTAATAGACCTGGCCCACCAAAAGGGTGTAAAGGTAATGGCCTCTATCGGCGGCTGGAGCATGTGTAAGCACTATCCTGAAATGGCGGCAGATGCTACCAAACGCGCTAAGTTTGTGGCAGATTGTCAAAAGCTGATGGCAATGGGTTTTGACGGTATTGACTTTGACTGGGAATACCCTAATGATCCGGGTATGAACATTGAGCATTACGGTCAGGTAGATTATACCAACTTTGCGGTATTGATTGAGCAGGTACGTGCTGCTATCGGCGCCAATAAGCTGATCACCGCTGCTTTCTCCGCTTCACCTGCTAAGCTGCAGGGTTTCCCCTGGTCACGGTTAAATAATTCCATGAATTATTATAACATGATGACCTATGACTTCAACGGTGGCTGGTCAAACAAAGCAGGCCACAACGCACCGTTGTATGATTATCCCGGTGCAGAATACACCAACTTCTCCGTAGACGCTTGTGTAAAGGCTTTACGCACACTGGGCGTTAATATGAGTAAAGTGAACCTGGGTGCACCTTTCTATGGCCGTGGTGTAATAACCAACGGTGCTGCTACGCTGAACGGCGCTACCACCAAACGTGCAGAAACTGTGCAGCCGGATGGTCCTATCCAGACCTGCGCAGATTATACCAACTGGGCAAAAGACCTGTGGGACGGTACTCCCAGCTACAGCTACATCCTGCAGAACACCGGCTCCGGTTCCGGCTGGACAGAGTACTGGGATGATGTAGCCAAAGTGCCTTACAAAACAAAAGGCAACTATTTCCTGAGCTATGATAACGAACGCTCTATTGGCGAAAAGGCAAAATATATCAATGATAATGGCCTGGGTGGTGTAATTGTATGGCAGGTATTCGGTGATATGACCGACATGACCAGCAGCACTACTCCCAGAGGAAAGCTGATCTATTGCCCCAATACCAAATCCAAACTGGTAAATAAGCTGAATGAAGTATTTGCAGGCGGCGGCGGCACCAATCCTAATGTGCCTCCTACTGTAAGCATTTCCTCACCGGCCAACAACGCTTCTTTCACTGCACCTGCCAGCATAACTATCACTGCTACTGCAGCTGACAGCGATGGCTCTGTTGCCAAAGTTGAGTTCTTTAACGGCGCTACCAAGCTGGGTGAAAAAACCACTGCTCCCTACACTTATACCTGGAGCAGCGTAGGTATTGGCACTTATGTTATTACAGCCAAAGCTACAGACGATAAAGGCGCAGTAACTACCTCTACTGCTGCTACGGTGGCAGTAACCTCCGGCGGCACCAATAACCCCGGCACCGGTAAGGTGGTGGTTGGTTACTGGCATAACTGGGGTGGTAGTACTGCACCGCAGTATATCCGTTTACGTGATGTAAACTCCAAGTACAACGTAATAGAAATTGCGTTTGCACTGGCCGGTTCAGACCAGGCTACCCTGAGCTTTACACCGGAAAATACCACCGTGGCTGATTTCAAATCCGATATTGCCCTGCTGCAATCACAAGGCAGGAAAGTATTGATCTCTATCGGTGGNCAGGATGGTATTGTNNTTTTAGGTNCTGCCACTCAAAAAGCTGCTTTTGTAAATTCACTGAAATCTATACTCGACACTTATAACTTTGATGGTTTTGACATTGACCTGGAAGGTGGTAACACCCTGATCCTGGATAATGGTGATAAAGACTTCACACACCCTACTACGCCCAAGATCCAGAACCTGGTTGCTGCCATCAAGGAAGTAGTGAACTATCGTAAAGGCCAGGGTAAAGAATGCTGGCTCACGATGGCGCCTGAAACCTATTATGTACAAACAGCGTATGGCGCTGCATATTCGCCGCTGGTAGGCGCTTACCTGCCGGTGATCTACGGAGTAAAAGATGAGCTGACCTTCATTCACCCGCAGCTGTATAACACCGGCTCTGTAACCGGTTTGGATAATAAGGTGTACAGCTCTTCCACCTCCGATTTCATTGTATCTATGACGGAAATGCTGCTGGCTGGTTTCCCGGTAAGCGGCACCAACCTCACTTTCCCCGCCCTGCGCGAAGACCAGGTAGCATTTGGCTTACCGGCTAATACGTCTGCAGCAGGCAGCGGTTACACTACACCTGCCAATGTTAAGAAAGCCCTGGATTATCTGACCAAAGGACAGTCTTACGGTGGCGCTTATACGTTAAGGAAAGCAGGCGGGTATCCTGGTCTGCGTGGTATCATGACATGGTCCATTAACTGGGATAAATCCACTGCCGATGAATTTGCGAACAATTACTATGAGTACTTCTTTGGTACTACAAACCCGGGAAATAATCCCCCTGCTGTAAGCATCACTTCACCTGCTAACAATGCCACCTTTACACCGCCCGCCACTGTAAGCATACAGGCCAGCGCAAGCGATAATGACGGCACTGTTGCTAAAGTAGAGTTCTTCAACGGCGGCACCAAGCTGGGTGAAAGCACTGCAGCGCCTTACAGCTATAGCTGGGCGAATGTAGCTGCCGGCACCTATACGCTTACTGCCAAAGCTACTGACAACAAAGGCGCAGTAACCACATCTGCTGCCGTTACCATTGTGGTAGGCACCAATAATAACAACGGTTGTAACGGTATTGCCGCATGGAGCGCAACATCCGTTTACACAGCTGATATGCAGGTAGTTTACAACAGCAAAGTGTACAAAGCCAAATGGTGGACACAGAATGAGCAACCTGACATCAACAGCGGCGACAGCAAAGTATGGCAGTATGTAAGTGATTGTACTGGCGGCGGTAACGGCGCACCCAGCATCAGCATCACTTCACCCGCTAACAACGCATCTTTTGCAGCACCCGCAAGCATCTCCATACAGGCCACTGCCACCGATAGCGATGGCTCTGTAGCCAAAGTGGAATTCTTCAACGGCGGCACCAAACTGGGCGAGAGCACTTCTTCCCCTTACAGCTATACCTGGGCGAATGTAGCAGCAGGTACTTACTCCATCACCGCTAAGGCAACTGACAATTCCGGCACATCAGCATCTGCTGCTGTAACGGTAGTAGTAACCAGCGGCGGCAATACCGGTAACTGCGCAGGTGTAGCCACCTACCAGCCGTATCCGAAAATTTACAATAAAGGCGATCGCGTAGTGTATAACGGCAATCTTTATGAAAGCCTGTCTGATGCACTGTATAACGTAACACCCGGTACTGCAGACTGGTGGTGGAAACCACTGGGAGCCTGCGGCGCCAGCCTGGCACGTACCAGCGTTAGCACCAGCGCACCTGCTGTTACACAACAGGTAAGCAACGCTAACCTGTTAGTATATCCGAACCCGGTAACCGGCAGCGAGCTGCAGGTACGGGTGGATGCACAGCCCGGCGACAGGTTACAGATCTCCCTGGTGGACATCAAAGGCAACGCGCCTGTATTAACAACAGAACAAACGGCTGCCGGCAAAGGCACCCAGTTCATTAAACTGCAAACAGGCCAGCTACCTGCCGGTACCTGGATCCTGAAAGTAGAAAACAGGAGCACCCATCGCGTAGCCACTGCTAAAGTGATAAGGCTACAGTAATAGTTAAAAATGAAAAATGAAAATGGTCCCGGTTCATCCGGGACCATTCCCTTTTCTAACTAACATCCTATTCAACCAATCCCCCCGCTCACCCTTAAACCTTAACCATATGCAAAGACCATTTCCTTTTCAATTAGCCGCTGCCCCGTTAGGCATACCGGCTTATTACCCGGCCCATACTAACGGGGCAACTATTGTTACTGTAGCAAACATTTGCAATCCTGAAAACCATTAACACATCCACATTTGAGCTGTGAAACCACGTGTCCGTAAGGTTTCATCTGATCAGAAAACACTAAAAAAACCTTTACACAATGAAACCAGTAAAATTTCTATTGCTGCTGATGGCCTTTACCGGCATACAGCAGATGGCATTCTCACAAACCTGGCAGCTTGTATGGGCCGACGAGTTTAACGGCAGCATTGGCCCGGACTGGGTGTTTGAAACCGGCGGTGGCGGCTGGGGTAATAATGAGCTGGAATATTACCGCCGTGAAAACGCTACCATTGAAAATAACCAGCTGGTATTACTGCCAAGCGCGAAAGTTTCGGCGGTTATAACTACACCTCTACCAGGATGAAAACCCAGGGCAGAAAATCCTGGACATATGGCAAAATAGAAGCCCGTATTGCTATACCGGCTTTCTCCGGCGCATGGCCAGCCTTCTGGATGCTGGGCGATAACATCAGCACCGTGAACTGGCCTGCCTGCGGTGAAATTGACATCATGGAGCATGTGAACAATGATCCCAATGCCGTAGGAACTATTCACTGGCAGGGGCCTGATGGCGGTCATGCCTCCTACGGTTCCAGCACCCCGGTGAATGTTACCGGTTACCACACCTACACTATTGAATGGAATCCTTCCTCTATCAAATGGTTTGTAGATGGCGTACAATACAATGAAGCCAATATTGCCAACAACATTAACAGCACTGAAGAATTTCACCGGAACTTTTTCATCCTGCTGAACTTTGCCATTGGCGGTAACTGGCCCGGCTTCAACATTGACAACAATGCTTTCCCTGCAAAAATGTATGTGGACTGGGTACACGTATACCAGGGCGGTGGCACCAATCCTCCCCCCACATGGAGCCAGACCGTACAGGCAGAAAGCTACAGCAGCATGCTGGGCGTACAAACAGAAACCACTACTGATGCCGGCGGCGGCCAGAACGTAGGTTATATTGAAACCGGCGACTGGATGGCGTACAACAGCATCACCATTCCTACATCCGGCAGCTACAAGATCGAATACCGTGTAGCCAGCCTGAGTGGCGGCGGCCGTTTATCACAGGATCTGAACGCCGGTTCTATTGTACTGGGTGCAGTAGATGTGCCCAGCACCGGTGGATGGCAAAACTGGACCACCATTTCCCAAACCGTGAACATTAATGCCGGTACTTACAACTTTGGCATTTATGCAGCAGCCGGTGGCTGGAATATTAACTGGTTCCGCATTACCAAACTCTAAACCCTTAAACAGTATCTTTATGAAAAAAGCTCTAAAATATTCAGCAGGCCTCGCATTCCTGCTCACCTCCTTTACAGCCTTTGGTCAGCAAAAAGAATATAAGTTGGGCAGCACCCGCACCCTGGTGCAGGAGTTCCGCCAGCAGGCAACGGCCAGGCAACAGCAATTTGTAAGCGGCGCACAGCTGAGAGTAGCCGACAATACCACGTTAAATGCAAAAGTGAACTTCCGTACTACCGGTGGCGCCACAGAAGAATTCCTGGCAGGTGAAATAGCCAACACCCCGGGTTCTTCTTTCTTTGTTCGCATACAGGGCAACAAGGTAGAAGGTAACATCGTGTTACGTCAAAGCAAAAAAGCATACAAATATTATTCAGACAATACCGGCAATGTTTTTGTGAAAGAAGAAGACATTAACAAGGTGCTGTGTATTAATTATGAAGAAGGCCCTGCTACCTCCCAGGTATCAGCACAGGGTGTAACTGCAGCCGCTGTACCTGCGGATCTGCAAAGCTATCCCGGCGCCAATGGCTGCGTACTGCTGGACTTTGACGGCCAGTATGTTTCCGGCACTCCCTGGAATAATGGTAATCCCATTAACGCTGCACCCGCTACCCTGTCAGAAGCTGAAATGCGTGAAGTATGGGAGCTGGTAAGCGAGGATTACAAACCCTTCCACATCAATATTACTACCAGCGAAGCGGTATTTAACACCTATCCCAAGAACAGGAGAATGCGTGTCGTTTTCACGCCTACCAATACCGCTGCTCCCGGCGCCGGTGGCGTAGCTTACATCAGCTCCTTTAACTGGAATGATGATACCCCCTGCTGGGTATTTAACGGTGGCGTGAAGGGCGCCGGCGATGCCGCTTCACATGAAGTTGGCCATACTTTAAGCTTAGGCCACGACGGCAGAAATTCTCCTGCAGAAGGTTACTACGCCGGCCAGGGTAACTGGGCGCCTATTATGGGTGTTGGTTACTACAAGCCAATTGTACAATGGAGCAAAGGCGAATATAACAGCGCCAACAACCTGGAAGATGACCTGGCAAAGATCACCAGCTCCACTTTTGGTGTTGGTTACCGTGCCGATGATTATGGCAACGCCATTTCATCTGCAGCTGTTCTCAGCGTAGGTGCCGGCGGCAACGTTAGCAGCAGCGGCATTATTGAGCGTACCGGCGATGTGGATGTATTCTCTTTCAGCACATCCGGCGGTAATGCTACCATCAACTTTAACCCGGCTCCCCGCCATGCTAACCTGGATATACTGGCACGCCTGCTTAACAGCAGCGGCGCTGTAGTAGCTACTTCAGATCCCGCTGGTTTATCTGCAGCTATTAACGTCAGCCTGGCAGCAGGTACTTATTATGTATCTGTTACCGGCACCGGTGTGGGCAACCCTGCTACCGATGGTTACTCCAACTATGCTTCTATTGGCGCGTACACCATTACCGGCACTATTGCCAACGGTACCGGCAGCGGCGCAGCTACTGTATACCAGGATTGTAATTACGGTGGTTATGCCATTAACCTGGCGCCCGGCCGGTATGATATGGCGCAGCTGAATGCCCTGGGTATTCCGAACGATGATATTTCTGCGTTAAAAGTGAAGAGTGGTTATGAAGTTATCCTGTACCAGAATATTAACTTCGGTGGTGCTGCATACCTGTTCCGCAGCGACTTCTCCTGCCTGGTTGATCTTTCTGTAAACGGCCAGCCGCTGAACCTGAACGACTGGACTACTTCCCTGGTAATACAGCCTTCTACCGCCGCAAAAGCAGCTGTAATGAGCAACGCCATCACGCTTACTGCACCGGTTAAAGCATCCTCCGCTGCTTCCACAACTGAAGCTACCAATGATGATGGTACCATTGATGTTGTGCTGTCGCCCAATCCTTTTACACAGAACTTATCTGTGAAAGTGAAGAGCAAAACAGACCAGTATTACATCCGTGTGTATAACATGAATGGTACGGAAGTAAGACCTGCACAGCGTATTTCCAACGGCCAGCCCGTTAACCTGTCCAGCCTTTCAACCGGCATGTACCTGATCAAGATCTACGTAGGAAACGAAGTGATCACCCGCAAAGTGATCAAACATTAATAATATCCCATCCTATGACAACGTAGGGGTCCCGGTTTTTCCGGGGCCCTTTTTTTTTACAATTAATTAATAAATTGATAACGGCGGCCATGCAAAAAAAACCAGAATGAAATGAAAATATTTGTACTCAAATAGTGGTAAGGAATGACCGAATTATCCGGTATTAAACAGGGCAGTAACAATGTTTTCAGGGAAGTATATCACCAATATCAGCACAGGTTATATGCATTTGTGTATCAGAAAACCAACTCACATTACCTGGCAGAGGAAGTAGTACAGCAGGTCTTCATCCGCCTCTGGGAAAAAAGGAATGCCCTGTCAGACGGAGTGCTGCTTTCCACGCAGCTTTTCCAGATAGCCAAAACCATCCTGGTGGATGAGCTGCGCAAAGAAGCCGTTAAAAGAACCCACATCAGCGGCTGGGCCAGCAGCAGCGCAGCGCCGGTTACAGAAAATAAACAATTAGAGCTGCGCGATAGCATGGAACACATGGTACGCACTATTAACGCCATGCCGCCCATGCGCAAAACCGTTTTTAATATGCGCCGCCAGCGGGGACTATCCTATAAAGAAATTGCCACGGAATTAGCCATCTCACCCAAAACCGTGGAAAACCATATTGCCCGCGCCATCAAACAGTTACGCGAGGCCATACAGGTATTATCCCTGTACGGCTGCTGATGCCGGTAAGTAAACGTGTGCCATACCTCCAGGGTGTGGCACACATCCCTATAATCTCCGGCCCTCACTGAAGAACTGCTTTGCAATTTTAACATTGCAAAAAAATCAGTATATTATACAACAAATGCAGCCCAATGAAATACCCCCGCATGCAGAACTTTATTAATGGCAGGTTCACAGATATTGATTCCACCCGTCTGCTAACCATTACCTCACCCACAGATGGCCGGGAGCTGGCGCTGATGCCCTGCTCCACCGCTGCTGACCTGGATGCTGCGGTGAATGCTGCAAAAGCCGCTTTTCCCGCCTGGAGCCAAACTCCCATCAAAGAACGGGTACAGGTATTTTTCCGCTATAAATATTTACTGGAAAGAGACCTGCAGGAGCTGGCGGAGCTGGTGAGTGAAGAAAACGGTAAAACATTGGGCGAAGCCATTGCAGAAATAGAAAAATGTATAGAGCTCACGGAATTTGCTACCTCGCTGCCACAGCTGGTAACCGGCGAAATACTGGAAGTAAGCAAAGGCGTGGAATGCAGAACAGAACATGTACCGCTGGGTGTGGTAGCCTCTATAGTGCCGTTTAATTTTCCCAGCATGGTACCCAACTGGACCATTCCCAATGCCCTTACGCTGGGCAATTGCATAATCATAAAACCTTCTGAAAAAGTACCCCTCAGCCTGACCCGCATTGCGGCTTTATTAAAGGAAGCCGGCCTGCCGGATGGTGTATTCAATATTGTGAACGGCGATAGTGAAATAGTGAACGCCATCTGCGACCACCCCGGCATTGAAGCCGTATCTTTTGTAGGTTCTACCAAAGTGGCCAAGCTGGTATACCAGCGGGCTACCGGGCAGTTAAAACGCTGCCTGGCCTTAGGCGGCGCCAAGAATCATTTGCTGGTATTGCCGGATGCCAAACCGGATATGACCGCGCAGAACGTGGTAGCCTCTATGAGCGGCTGCGCAGGGCAGCGCTGTATGGCAGCATCCGCCATGGTAGCAGTAGGCCAGGTAGATCATATTATAGACAAGATCTGCGCGGAAGCCAGTAAGGTGATACCCGGCAAAAACCTGGGCGCAGTGATCAGCCGGGAATCCAAAGAAAAAATTGAACGTTATATTACCGAAGCAGAACAGCAGGGTGCGCGCATCCTGATAGACGGGCGCAACACTGTGGTGGAAGGCAAAGAGCAGGGCAGCTACGTAGGTCCTAC
>JGI24740J21852_10001214_pt1 | contig 11651 bp, 10 predicted proteins | sample KBSCornC6_FD_21852 | JGI IMG/M metagenome (IMG submission 21852) | reverse complement strand
GATCGAAGCTGGCATGGATGTCATCGCCGGTGAACCACATGTCGGCACCGCCAAGGGCACGATTGCCGCGATCGAAACCGCCGTTGCTCTCAGCATGAGTGGCCAGACATCCGCCGTCGTCACCAATCCGATCGCCAAATCGGTGCTCTATGATGCCGGTTTCGGCTTTCCCGGCCATACGGAATTCCTGGCGGATCTTGCAACGCGCGCCACTGGAAAGCCGGTCATGCCGGTCATGATGCTTGCCGGGCCGAAGCTTCGCGCAATCCCAGTCACCATCCATATTCCGCTGAAGGAAGTGCCGGGAGCGCTGACCTCCGATCTGATCGCCGAGACATGCCGGATCGCCGATCACGACCTCCGCGTCCGTTTCGGCATATCCAGACCACGCCTTGCCGTTGCCGGCCTCAATCCGCATGCGGGAGAGAATGGTGCGCTCGGCAAGGAGGACGACGAAATCGTGCGGCATGCCATCGACAGGCTCCGCAGTGAGGGTATCGATGCATTCGGGCCCCTGCCCGCCGACACCATGTTCCATGACGACGCCCGTCGACGTTACGACGTCGCCATCTGCATGTATCACGATCAGGCTTTGATCCCAGCCAAGGCGCTCGGCTTTGACGATTCCATCAATGTCACCCTCGGCTTACCCTTTGTCCGCACGTCTCCGGATCACGGCACGGCCTTCGGCATCGCCGGCAAGGGCATTGCCAAGGAAGACAGCCTGGTTGCCGCCCTGAAGCTGGCGAGCGAGATCAGCAGCAAGACCGGAAACAATCCCTGATGGCCGCTCTCGATGGCTTGCCTCCCCTTCGCGATGTAATCCAGCGCCATAGCCTCGATGCGCGCAAGGCGCTTGGCCAGAACTTCCTTCTCGATCTCAATTTGACCCAGAAGGTCGCGCGCACAGCCGGATCGCTCGAGGGCGTCACCGTTTTCGAAGTTGGCCCTGGACCGGGTGGCCTCACACGCGCCATCCTGGCGCTCGGGGCGGCCAAGGTCATCGCCGTCGAACGCGATGCGCGCTGCCTGCCGGCGCTGGCCGAAATCGCCGATCACTATCCGGGCCGGCTCGAGGTGATCGAAGGCGACGCGCTGAAGACGGATTTCGCCGCCCTTGCCCCGCAAGGGCCGGTCAAAATCATCGCCAATCTGCCGTATAATGTCGGAACGCAGCTTTTGGTGAACTGGCTGCTGCCGGCGCAATGGCCGCCTTTTTGGCAGTCCCTGACACTGATGTTCCAGAAGGAGGTCGGTCAGCGGATCGTGGCGCAGGAGGATGATGACCATTACGGCCGGCTTGGCGTGCTCTGCGGCTGGCGGACATTGGCTCATATGGCGTTCGACATATCTCCGCAGGCCTTCACGCCCCCGCCGAAGGTGACCTCGACGGTTGTGCATCTGACACCAAGGGAAAACCCCATTCCTTGCTCAGTCGACAAGCTGGAGAAGGTGACACAGGCCGCGTTCGGCCAGCGCCGCAAGATGCTGCGCCAGAGCCTGAAGCCAATTGGTGGCGAAGCCCTGCTGCGAAAGGCCGATATCGACCCACAGCGCCGCGCAGAAACGCTTTCGGTAGAAGAATTCTGCCGGCTGGCAAACTGCCTGTAACCGGCTTTACAGCTTCGGCGTCTCTTCCAGCAGATCGCGAACAAAATCGAACATGCCATGCCGGCGGTCGCGGCGCAGGCGCTCGGCCTTGACGATCGACTGAACGGCGTCGAAAGCAACGTTCAGATCGTCATTGACGATGACATAGTCGTATTCGCGCCAGTGAGCGATCTCGGCCCGGGATTGGCGAGACGCATGGCGATGACCTCTTCGGAATCCTCAGCACGGCGATGCAGGCGCGACTGCAGCTCCGTCATGGTCGGTGGCAGCACGAAGATGGAGACGACATCAGCCGGCATCTTCTCCTGCAACTGTTGCGCACCCTGCCAGTCGATATCGAAAAGCATGTCGCGGCCCTCTGCCATGGCAGTCTCCACGGGCTCGCGCGGTGTGCCATAGAAATTGCCATGCACCTCGGCCCATTCCAGCAGGGAGTCTGAATCGCGAAGGCGCTCGAATTCGCGCTGCGAGACGAAATGGTAGTGCACGCCCTCGATTTCGCTCGGCCTGCGCTGCCGCGTCGTGACGCTGACGGAGAGGCTCACCTGCTTGTCCTTATCGAGCAGTGTGCGCGCGATCGTCGACTTGCCGGCACCGGACGGCGAGGAGATGGCTAGCATCAGCCCTCGGCGGGCGATTGGAATGGATGTGGATGTCGCCGGCTTCATGGCCTACTCCAAATTCTGGACCTGTTCGCGGAACTGGTCGATAACCACCTTCAGCTCGATGCCGGCGGCAGTAATCGCCGCTGCATTCGATTTCGAACAGATGGTATTCGATTCCCGGTTAAATTCCTGTGCAAGAAAATCGAGCTTTCGTCCGACAGGGCCGCCCTTGGAGATGAGATCGCGCGCTGCCGCCACATGCGCTTTGAGACGATCGATTTCCTCGCGCAGATCGGCCTTGGTGGCGAGAAGGGCCGCTTCCGCATGCAGTCTGTCGCGGTCGAGGCCGGACGAGCCATCGAGAAGCATCGACACCTGCGTGGCTAGCCTTGCAGCAATTTGCTGCGGCGAACGAGAGGGATCACGTTCGACCGTCGTCGTCAGTGCCTCGATCGTTGCCACATGGCCGAGCAGCACCTTACCGAGTGCATCTCCTTCTTGCCGGCGCATGTCGCTGAGATCACCGAGCGCGGTCTCAAGGCCGATCATGATATCGGCGTCTCGGGCAGCGACCGCATCTTCATTTTCTTCGGCTTCCTTGAATTCCACCAAGCCGCGCACGGCCATCAGGCTTTCCAGTCGCAACGGCGCGGGATCGACGATGCCGGCCAGCTGATCGCGCAGCGCCAGGACCGCCGCCAGCGCATCCTGATTCACGACGACCTCGACGCGGCTCTCCTCGATGGAAAGGGAAAGGTTGACCTGCAGGTTGCCGCGCGTGAGCCGATCCGCAATCGACTTGCGGACATCAGCCTCAAGGCGCTCCAGGCCTGGCGGCAGACGCAGACGGACATCCAATCCCTTGCCGTTCACGGAGCGCAGCTCCCATGCCCAACGGCCACGACCGCTCGTTCCCTCACGCCGGGCAAAACCGGTCATGGACTGCAATGCCATGCAAGCCTCCGATAATTCTATCCCCATCCAACGAAAGTCTTCGCATTATGGGTCAATGTAAAGTGAATCCGCGCCGCGCTTCCTATGCAAGCCGCGGCGCAATGAGGATCAGTTGGTTTTCTTCTTCTGCTGTGCGCCTGAGCCGGGAGCGACGGCAGCATCGTCGGGCTGACCGTCCACGGCAATGGCGCTGGGATCTTCACCCTTTTCGGCAACCAGCTTGCGCCAGCGCCTGACATTGGCGTTGTGCTCGTCAAGCGTTGCGGCGAAGACGTGTCCGCCCGTGCCGTCAGCGACGAAATAAAGGTCCTGCGTCTTCCACGGATTGGCAACAGCCTCCAGAGCGTCCCTCCCAGGATTTGCGATCGGCGTCGGCGGCAAACCCTTGATGAGGTAAGTATTATAAGGCGTGTCCTTCTTCAGGTCGGACTGATAGATCGGACGATCGGCCGGCTTCCCTTCGCCGCCGAAGAGGCCGTAAATGACGGTAGGGTCAGATTGCAGACGCATACCCTTGCCGAGGCGGTTCAGGAAGACGGATGCGACGTGCGCACGCTCATCGGCAAGACCGGTTTCCTTTTCCACGATGGAGGCCAGCGTGACGAAATCCTGCTTATTCGCCAACTGCACGCTGGAGTCGCGCTTTTCCCAGATCTGCTCGACCAGCTTCGTCTGCGCGGCCTCCATCTGCTGAATGATTTCCGTGCGTTTGGTGCCGCGCGTGAACTTATAGGTGTCAGGCCTCAGGCTGCCCTCCGGCGGCAGCGCCGACGGCAGATCGCCTTCCAGCACGGTATCGGCCTGCAGCTTATTGAACATCTGCCGAATCGTCAGGCCCTCAGGCAGGGTAACGGAATAGAGGATCGACTTGCCGGACTTCAGCAGTTCCATGATGTCCTTCATGGAAGCACCAGCCTTGATCTCATATTCGCCGGCCCGAAGAGTTTCGCCGTCATGGAGATAGGTGGCCGTCAGCCACCGGAAAATGCGCTGATCGCTGATGATGTTATTGGATTCAAGGCGATTGGCGATCTCGCCGAGACCGGCACCATTCCGAACGATGAAATTCGTATTGGTCGTCAGCGGACCGGGGCCCTGATAGATCGAAAACGCGTAATAGGCGCCGCCGATCGCAACGATGGCAACAAAAACTGCCAGCGTCATCAGGAAGTTCAGAAAGATGACCATCTGGCTGCGGGCTTTGCGCGAACGCTTCGGCGGGTCCGGAACACGCTCCGGACGCAAGGCTTCATTGGCCGACTTCGGGATGATCGGCCCTTTCTGCCCGTTCGGAGTTCCATTGCTCTGGTTCGTATCGCTCACCGGCAATCCCTTCCCTTTTGTGATTGCCTGCTCTTTGGCCAAGCAATGCGGCAAAAAACAGGTTCAGAAGATAAGGCGGAACCGAGGCTCCGACTTCGACCGATCAGGCGTTCCCGCACCGCATTCCCCAAAAAGACGAAGACGCAGCAACAATCAAGAATGCGGGCGAGGTTGCCGAAAGACATCCCCGCTCTCACCGTTACGCGTTGTTATTAAGCCTCATAGCGACGCAGAACAAGCGATGCATTCGTGCCGCCGAAGCCGAAGGAGTTCGACAGCGCGACGTTGATTTCGCGCTTGCGGGCCTTATGCGGAACGAGATCGATGGCGGTTTCGCGTTCCGGATTGTCCAGATTGAGCGTCGGCGGGGCGATATTGTCGCGGATGGCGAGCGTGGCGAAGATCGCCTCGATCGCACCGGCGGCGCCGAGCAGATGGCCAGTGGCCGACTTGGTGGACGACATGGAGATCTTCGACGCGGCATTGCCGACCAGCCGCTCGACTGCGGCAAGCTCGATCGTATCCGCCATGGTGGAGGTACCGTGTGCATTGATGTAGTCGACATCGGCCGGCGTCAGACCTGCGCGCTTCAAAGCCGATGTCATGCAGCGGAATGCGCCTTCGCCATCCTCGGACGGAGCAGTGATGTGGTGCGCATCGCCCGAGAGGCCGTAGCCTACCACTTCGGCGTAGATCTTAGCGCCGCGTGCCTTGGCGTGTTCGAGCTCTTCGAGCACGACGATGCCGGCGCCCTCGCCCATGACGAAGCCGTCACGGTCGCGATCATAGGGGCGCGAAGCCTTCTGCGGCGTATCGTTGAAGTCCGTCGACAGCGCCTTGCAGGCGGCAAAGCCGGCAAGGGAAATGCGGCAGACCGGAGCTTCGGCACCGCCGGCAACCATGACATCGGCATCGCCGAGCATGATAAGGCGGGCGGCATCGCCGATCGCGTGCGCACCGGTCGAACATGCCGTGACGACGGCATGGTTCGGGCCGCGGAGCTTATGGCGGATCGAGACCTGCCCCGAAACGAGATTGATGAGACGCCCTGGGATGAAGAAGGGCGAGATGCGGCGCGGACCCTTGTCGCGCAGCGTATAGCCGGCTTCGACAATGCCTTCGAGGCCACCGATGCCCGAGCCGATCATCACGCCCGTTGCAATCTGATCCTCGTCCGTTTCCGGGTGCCAACCGGCATCGGCCAGCGCCATATCGGCGGCCGCCATGCCATAGATGATGAAGGGATCGACCTTGCGCTGCTCCTTCGGCTCCATCCAATCGTCAGCATTGAACGTGCCGTCGGTGCCGTCGCCTACGGGAATTCGGCAGGCAATCTTTGCCGCAAGATCCTCGACCTCGAATTCAGTTACGAGGCGAGCGCCGTTGTGCCCAGCGAGCAACCGCGTCCAAGACACCTCAGTGCCACAGCCCAAAGGTGATACCATGCCGGCACCCGTGATAACGACACGTCTCATCGCCCGCAGACCCCCGTCTTTTTATGATGATATGCGTATAAATAGGTTTCGGCCGGCATCGCCGGACGAAATAGGGCGGACTCTTCAGCCCGCCCTGTCAAAAAGCGCGAATGATTAGGCCTGGGCCTTCTCAATGAACTTTACCGCGTCGCCGACCGTCAGGATCGAGTCGGCAGCGTCGTCCGGAATTTCAACGCCGAATTCTTCTTCAAAGGCCATGACCAGTTCGACGGTGTCGAGCGAGTCCGCACCCAGATCGTCGATAAAGCTTGCGCTTTCAACAACCTTGTCGGCGTCAACGCCAAGATGATCAACAACAATTTTCTTTACGCGTTCTGCGATATCGCTCATGTCGGTTTCCTCGACCTTATATCCTGATGAGAATGCCTTGTGACATCCCTACCCTAATTCAAACCTGCAGCATCTGTTCCGACGCCGCTGGCAAACCCGTTCAACCCGGCATTGAGATCCGGTCCAGCGCCTTGAATACGGCCCAGTCCGCCTGAATTTTCCGGACGACTGTTCACAGTCATGGCCCGCTTAACACGGTTTAAGTCTGTCGCAAAGCCAGAAAATAGCCGGCTCCGGGTTGCTCAACATGCTATTGGCGGGAAAGTACCCTCCAACAGCAATTCCTTTAGATCATTGCCATGCCGCCATTGACGTGGATCGTCTGACCCGTGACGTAGCTGGCTTCCGAAGATGCAAGATAGGCGACGGCGGAAGCGACTTCCGCGCCAGTGCCCATGCGCTTCATGGGAATGGCACCCATGATGGCTTCCTTCTGCTTGTCGTTCAGCTTGCCCGTCATCGCGCTTTCGATGAAACCCGGGGCAACGCAGTTGACCGTAACGTTGCGCGTCGCGATTTCCTGGGCCAGCGACTTGGTGAAGCCGATCATGCCGGCCTTGGAGGCGCAGTAGTTCGCCTGGCCCGGATTGCCGGTCACGCCGACGACCGAAGTGATGTTGATGATGCGGCCATAGCGGCGGCGCATCATCGGATGGGTCAGCTCGCGCGTCAGGCGGAAAACGGCCGTCAGGTTGACTTCCAGAACAGCGTCCCAGTCCTCGTCGCTCATGCGAACGAACAGGCCGTCCTTGGTGATGCCGGCATTGTTGACGAGAATATCGACGCCGCCAAGCTCCTCTTCGGCCTTGGCGCCGAGCGCCTTGACTTCGTCGCGGTCCGACAGGTTGGCCGGAAAGATCTTGACGCGATCGCCGAGTTCGGAGGCCAGCGTCTCGAGTTTTTCGACGCGCGTGCCGTGCAGGCCGACGATTGCACCCTGCTTGTGCAGGAGCCGGGCAATTTCTTCGCCGATGCCACCGGATGCACCGGTTACCAGGGCCTTGCGGCCGGTCAAATCAAGCATGTGTGTCCCTCGTTCCTTGAATATATCAGGCAAGCAATGCGGCAAGCGCCGTATCTATATCTGCAGCATTGTTGACGGCGATGCCGTTGACCGACTTGTCGATGCGGCGGGTAAGACCCGTCAGCACCTTGCCGGCGCCAATTTCATACAATGTCGTCACGTTGTTGGCGGCAAACCATTCCACCGTCTCGCGCCAGCGCACCTGTCCGGTGACCTGCTCGACGAGCAGCCGCGCGATCTCATCGGCGTCGGTAACCGGAGCCGCCTTCACATTGGCGATAACAGGCACGACCGGGTTGGTCTTGGCGACGCCGGCAAGCGCTTCCCGCATGGCGTCCGCAGCAGGCGCCATCAATGCGGAATGGAACGGCGCGGAGACCGGCAACAGGATCGCGCGTTTCGCGCCCTTGCCGGTCGCAAGTTCCGCTGCCTTTTCGACCGGGGCTTTCTCGCCGGAGATCACGATCTGGCCGCCGCCATTGTCATTGGCGATCTGGCAGGCGCCAAGCGTGGAAGCTTCTTCGCAAACCGCGATGACATCGGCATGTTCAAGGCCGATGATCGCAGCCATCGCGCCGACGCCGACCGGAACAGCCGCCTGCATGGCATTGCCGCGGATGCGCAGCAGGCGCGCCGTGTCGGCAAGCGAGAAGGTGCCGGCGGCACAGAGAGCGGAATATTCGCCGAGCGAATGACCAGCCACATAGGCGACCTTGCTCTTCAGATCGAGGCCACGCGCCTGCAGTACACGGATAACTGCCATCGACACTGCCATTAGCGCAGGTTGCGCATTGGCCGTCAGGGTCAGCTTATCTTCCGGGCCGTTGAAGATAACGTCGGAGAGCTTTTCACCGAGCGCATCATCGACTTCCTCGAAGACGGCGCGCGCCTCGGCGAAATTGTCGGCAAGGTCCTTGCCCATGCCGACGGCTTGACTACCCTGCCCGGGAAATGTGAAAGCAACAGTCATTATAAAGCGTCCTTTTGGGGGTCGTTTTGCTTCCCAATGACATTGTTTGCAGCGGAGTCAATAGCGCAAGCCCCGCAGCCGCGCGCTTTTGCGGCTGCGAAGTGCAATGATTTTTTTCTTGCGCTCGCTCAGATCGAGCCTAAATTTGCGCGACCTCGTTCATTTTGACCTTCTCCCATCCCCAAGGTTTTCCCATGAAATATAAGAGATTAGGCCGCACCGATATTTCCGTTTCGCAGATCAGCCTGGGCACGATGACCTGGGGCACGCAGAACAGCGAAGCCGAAGCCCATGAGCAGATGGACTATGCCGTTCAGAAGGGCATCAATTTCTTCGACACCGCCGAAATGTATCCGACGACACCGGTGGGACCGGAGACTCAAGGCCGCACCGAAGAATATATCGGCACCTGGTTCGAAAAGAGCGGCAAGCGTAGGGATATCGTGCTCGCCACCAAGGTCGCCGGCCCGGGGCGCGAATATCTGCGCGGCGGACAAGGTCCAGATGCCGCCAATATCAACGCAGCTGTTGATGCCAGCCTGAAGCGGCTGAAGACCGACTACATCGATCTCTATCAGGTCCACTGGCCGAACCGCGGCCATTTCCATTTCCGTCAGAACTGGCGCTATAACCCCTTCAACCAGGATCGCGAGAAAGCGATCGCCGATATCACCGAAATCCTGGAGACGATGGGCGAGCTGGTGAAGGCCGGCAAGATCCGCGCCGTCGGCCTCTCGAACGAGACGACCTGGGGCATTCAGAAATATCTGACGATCGCCGAGCAGAAGGGCCTGCCGCGTGTCGCCACGACCCAGAACGAATACAACCTGCTCTACCGCCATTTCGACCTCGATCTGGCAGAACTGTCGCATCACGAAGATGTTGGGCTGCTCGCCTATTCGCCGCTCGCCGGCGGTATCCTCACCGGCAAATATGTCGGCGGCGCAAGGCCGGCCGGCTCGCGCGGCTCGATCAATCTCGATATCGGTGGCCGCCTGCAGCCGCTGCAGGAACCACCGGTGAAGGCCTATCTCGAAATCGCCGCCAAATACGGCATCGATCCTTCGAAACTGGCGCTCGCCTATTGCCTCAGCAAGCCCTTCATGACCTCGGTTATCATCGGCGCGACGACGATGGCGCAACTCGAGACCGATGTGGCCGCCGCTTATGTGACGCTGCCGGAAGAGGCATTGGCGGAGATCGAGCAGGTGCATCGGAAGTATCCGATGCCGATGTAAAGCGTGTGCCGGTAAGATGCAAAACAACGAATAAACGGGCGAGTTCGCCCGTTTATTCGGCCGTTGCGGTGGAAGCGCTGCAGCAGATTTCCCGAACGTAATTATTGCCGTGAGTTATGATCGCACTGAGAGGGATTTGTTTGCTCCCCATAAGGTGCTGATATACCAGTGGCGCGATATTTGTGTCGTAGACGTCCTTGATGGTAACTGCATACCGGCCTTGGGCGGTTAAATGGACCGCCATGGGAGGATTTGCCCCCTTGGCCAGCTGGACAGCTGTCTTCAACACCGGATGGACAGTTATTTCGATATATTGTTTGCCAAAGCGATTTTCTTCAAATTCGCGCACCCACACCGCCGTCTGATGCATATAGCCAGACTTTTTGCCGATCGACACACGATACCAGTCGCCAATGCTCTTCTTGATCGTCAGCTCGCTCCCATTCGGGAAAGTCCCAATCGTCTTGGCGCTCATGTTCCGGCTTGTCTTCAGCGGGGCTGCACCTGTGTCGTCCTGAACAATGCCGTTTCTTGGGATCGGAACTTGCAGAAGCGGCGAATCCTCGCTCGTTGGCTGAGCCGCGTTGCGCGCTTCAGCACTCGCCACCTGAGCATCGTTAGACGACGATTTTGCCTCGAACTCCTGAAGCTCCTGGTATGACACCATCGTTACCCGAAACTGTGTCATTTCGCTCGAGGACAGATAGCGTATATCGTTGCTGTCGTATTTGAGAGTGAGCTGCAGCAAGCCGGGATCGATGCCCATTTCATTCATATAGGCAATCACGTCGGCGGTCTGCCGCTGGACGGCTGCAACAGCGGTCTCGACATCCATCCCCTTTGTATCGCTGAACGAAGATTTGTGAACGCCGATCGAGCCCGGTTCGGCAAAACGGCCCACTCCGCCGAGAAACGATAGGGAGCAAGCCGAGGAGCATTCAGCGCTTCTGACAGCAAGAGTGCTGAGCCCCAGAGATCTGATCAGCCGACCGAGTTCCAGCGCTTTATAGACATTGCCACCGTGACTGTCGAAGCCGACATAAATAGCGCGGCTGGAAACAGCCTTATTACGGAAAAGGCTCAGATCATCATCGGCTTCGAAGCTGCCAATGACCGTGATATAGGTAATGCCATCATCCGCAGTTCGAACGTCGTAGCTCAGCCGAGCCGCGGCCTCTTGCGCAAGAAGAGCGAAGCCCAAAGCAAAACCCAGCAAAGCAAAGCTTTTCTTCACAGTCTTCACAGCCCATCCCCATCGCAGCCAAGCCATGAATTCCACAGCTCCAGCCGTTTCACAAGCCATGATTGCAAGCACATTCGAGAGCCAGCTTTGCCGCTGAAATAAAAGCAGGCTCATGCAGCAGTGGAAAAGCCATGCCTACGGCAAGCAACTATTACTCCGCCTTCGGCGCAATCGCCAATTCGGAACCATAAGCCTCCTTCAATTCTTCCTGCCCCTTCACCCGGTCCGTGGATTTGTGAAGCAGGATCGACCGATAGCCATCCGAACTGCGCCCCTCAATCAAGGTGACATCGGCATTTCCCGGATTGTCCGAGCGCTCGAACCAATCGACCGGGTGGTGCAGGAAGTTCATCTCGAAAGCGCGNTTGGTGACGCCGTGGCCGACGATGATGANNTTGTTTCTGCCGNTTTCGGCGTCGTGCATGACGGTCTGCAGGAACAGACGGACGCGCTGGGCGACATCGGCGCGGCTTTCGCCATCGGGCGGACGCGCATAGAACTTGCCGTTATTGTTGCGCAGCCTGGCCCATTTCTCGAACTCGTCGGGGAATTTCCGCTTCTGTTCGGCGTGGTCGTAGATTTCGGTGAAGAGCCCGAAATCCTGCTCACGCAGCAGATAATCCTCTCTCACATCCCTGACCAGATCGGCAGGCAGAACCTCCAGCAGGGCATCCTTGCTCTGCCGCGTCCTAAGGAAAGGCGAGTACCAGACGCTCAGCTTGCGCAATTCGGCTGATGGCAATGCCTTCAGATAGGCTGATATCGCCTCCCCCGCCTCCAGCACCTGTCGATAGCCCCATTCCGTCAAGGGCACATTATGATCGCCGAACTGCCGATAGGCCCGGTCGTCTATATTA